>Ga0210042_1000103_pt1 | contig 77205 bp, 71 predicted proteins | sample CryGeymeta201518_FD_183982 | JGI IMG/M metagenome (GOLD analysis project Ga0210042, IMG submission 183982) | Groundwater microbial communities from Crystal Geyser aquifers in Utah, USA - Crystal Geyser metaG 2015-18 (SPAdes) (version 2) | ecosystem: Environmental > Aquatic > Deep subsurface >... | reverse complement strand
TGACCCTCGGTCCCTTATGTTTTTAGCACTTCACTTGACCCCTGGAATCCTTGACCCCTTGAACCCTTATGTTTTCACCCACTCTTTTGGAGATGATCCGCATTTTTAAACGTAAATATAAAACAAGAACGACTATCTGTCAAATGATGCGCAATTTTTTATTCTGTTCGAGATCCTTGAACGGCCTTTCTCTGCCTCTTTTTATCGGCTTGAATCTTCTTTTGCTCCAGGACCTTCTCTTTTGCCCTCTTGGACCTCTTCCTTTTCTGCCGGCGGATCTTCTCGATCTCCTGTACCCGCTCGCTTTTCTTCTTCAGGATCCTCTCTTCAAACTTGTCCGTTAGAACACGGCGCGCAAAAAACCGGTTCATGGACTGTGACCTCTCCTTCTGGCATTTGACCTCAATCCCTGTGGGGAGATGCTTCAGATAGACGCACGTGGATGTCTTATTGACATTCTGCCCGCCCTTTCCCTGAGAGCGGACGAATTTTTCCAGAATGTCTTTTTCAAAAATGCCCAATTGCTCCATCCGCTGCTTCAGGGCATCCTGCTTTTCCGGCCTGACCGCTGTTTTAGCCATGACCTTTAGAACCTGTTCCTTTGTTGAAGCGCCATACCGGGCGCAGAGACGCCGGCCGCGCCGCACAGAAAATCTATAAATTCCGCTTAGGTCGGCTTGACACCTTTCAATCCTGCTGGTATTTTTAAAAACAAGTATAGCCTATTTAAAATAATAATCCAGAGAAAAGGAGAAGATATGCCTATCACATTACCCGGTCTGCCTTATGATAAAAATGCCCTTGAACCTTACATCAGCGCGAAAACCCTGGAGTTCCATTATGGGAAACACCACAATGCCTACGTGGTCAACACCAACAAACTGATTCAGGGTACGGATCTTGAGAACAAGGATCTTGAAACCATCGTCAAGAAGACCGCAGGAGACGCATCCAAGACCGGTATCTTCAATAACGCGGCCCAGGTCTGGAACCATTCATTTTACTGGAAGTGTATGAAGCCTGGAGGCGGCGGTAAACCCACCGGTTCCATTGCCAAGAAGATTGACGCCGCTTTCGGGAGCTATGAAAAATTCGTCGAGGAATTCAAGAGCGCGGGCGCTACGCAGTTCGGAAGCGGCTGGGCCTGGCTGGTTCTCAAAGAGAATAAGTTACAGGTCATGAAGACAGCCAATGCCGACACCCCGATCGCCCAGGGCATCAAACCCCTTCTGACAGCGGATGTCTGGGAACATGCCTATTACCTGGACTACCAGAACCGGAGGCCCGATTATCTGAGCGCCTTCTTAGACAAGCTCATCAATTGGGATTTCGTGAATGCCTGTCTTGGTTAGTGGGTTTATATCATAACATCGATAACTTAATTTCATATCGCCTACAATCCTTCCAAATTCATTTGGAAGGAGTAAAAGGCGATGAAGAATAATAATGAAATTGAGAAACGCTGCAAAGCGATTGAGATCTACAATCAAGGGATTGGCTTCAATGAAATTCTTAAACGGGTGCAGCGAAGTCGGTTTTGGCTTTGGAAATGGCTGAAACGCCATCAGGAACAGGGTATCGAGGATCGTTGCCCGGTATGGAAAACCTGGAAACAAGAAGCCAAAGCAAAGCAACCATAGGCATCATGTTCGTCACCGGTTTGATGCTTTGGGTTCAGGTTACTCAAAACGCTTTCGCCAGGTGGTCGGATGATGATCAACATGTGTATCCAAACGGCGCCGGGCCTAATCATAAAATGCTGACCTGGAATGCAAAACATTGCTGCGGTTATGCCATGCAGCATGACTCGCAGGATATTCGCTTGTAAATTCATAAGAGGTAGGCTATAGTTTTTTTATCCGCCGAAAGGCCGGAGCGACCAAAATAGACTTGAGAAGAGGAGGAAGACGAAGAGATGGAAAAGGAGAATCTGGACCCATTGTGTATCAACACCATCCGCATGCTGGCCGTGGACGGCGTGGAAAAGGCCAAGTCAGGACATCCGGGCATGCCCATGGGGGATGCGCCCATGGCCTATGTGCTCTGGACGCGGTTCCTGAAGCACAACCCGAAAAATCCCCGATGGGGCAACCGGGACCGCTTCGTCCTCTCCGCCGGGCACGGATCCATGCTCCTTTATTCCCTGCTCTTTCTTACCGGATATCCCCTCTCCATCGAGGATCTCAAACAGTTCAGACAGTGGGAGAGCCCCACGGCCGGCCATCCGGAATACAGCCCTGATCATGGGATCGAGACCACCACGGGCCCGCTCGGGCAGGGGTTCGGAACCGGCGTGGGCATGGCCATGGCCGAGGCCTACCTGGCGCAGTATTTCAACCGACCGGGTTTCAATCTGGTCGACTATTATATCTATGCCATCGTGAGCGACGGGGATATGATGGAAGGGATCTCCTCGGAGGCGGCGTCTCTGGCAGGGCACCTGGGCCTGGGTAAGATCATCTATCTCTATTCGGACAACAAGATCTCCATTGAAGGGTCCACGGATCTCGCCTTCACTGAGGACGTGGGGAAGCGGTTTGAGGCCTACCACTGGCATGTCCAGCACGTGGACGGGAACGATCTGGAGCAGATCGGGAGCGCCATCCGATCAGCACAGCAGGAGACAGGTCGGCCTTCGCTCATCATCTCCCGCACGCATATCGGGTTCGGGAGTCCGAATAAACAGGACACGGCCGATGCCCACGGCTCTCCACTGGGGGCTCTCGAGGTCAAGCTGACCAAGGAGAAACTCGGCTGGCCGCTGGAACCGGCTTTTTATGTCCCTGAGAAGGCGCTCGATCTTTTCAGAGAGGCCCTTGCCAAAGGGAAAAAGGCGGAAAATCAATGGGCGGAAATCCATGCGTCTTATGCCGGAAAGTATCCTGAACTATCTGAGGAATGGGAGCGCCTGCAGAAGGGAGAGCTCCCGCCTTCGTGGGAAGAGGCCGTCCCGGTCTTTGAACCCAAGGACGGGCCCATGGCCACCCGCAGCGCATCGGGCAAGGTGCTGAACGCCGTGGCCGCGATGCTCCCCATGCTTATCGGAGGGTCCGCGGACCTCTCGCCATCCAACAACACCCATCTGAAAGGTTTCGGGAATTACGGCAGGGAATCCCGTGAGAGGAATCTTCACTTTGGTGTCCGGGAACATGCCATGGGCGCCATACTCAACGGCATGGCCCTCTCCGGGCTGATACCCTACGGCGGGACCTTCCTGGTCTTTTCAGATTACATGCGGGGGGCGATACGTCTCGCGGCCCTGATGGGGCAGCGTGTAATCTATGTGTTTACGCACGACTCCATCGGTCTGGGTGAGGACGGTCCCACGCATCAGCCTGTGGAGCATCTCCCCGCGCTCAGGGCCATCCCCAATCTCACGGTGATCCGGCCTGCGGACGCCAATGAAACCGCCTGGGCCTGGAGGGTTGCTCTTTCGCACAGACAAGGGCCTGTGGCCCTGATCCTCACACGTCAGAACCTTCCGGTCATGGACCGCGGCCGTTACGCCCCGGCAGATGGGCTCACGCGGGGCGCCTATGTGCTGGCCGACGCAAAGAAAGGAAAACCCGACCTGCTGATACTCGCCACAGGCTCCGAGGTCTCAATCGCCCTTGAGTCCTATGAAAAGCTGACCGCAGAAGGGTTGGCCGTAAGGCTGGTCTCCATGCCGAGCTGGGAGCTCTTCGAGAAGCAGCCGGCTGCGTATAAGGAAGAGGTGCTCCCCTCCGGTGTGCGGGCGAGGCTTGCCGTGGAGGCGGCCTCTCCCATGGGTTGGCATCGGTATGTCGGGAGGCAGGGAGAAGTCATCGGTATTGAACGCTTCGGCGCTTCGGCCCCCGGCAAGGTCGTTATGGAGAAGCTTGGGTTTACATCGGAGAATATTGTGACCCGGGCCAGGAAACTCCTGCGCAGGGGATAATTAAATAAGGATCATCTCCAAAAGAGTGGGTGAAAACATAAGGGTTCAAGGGGTCAAGGATTCCAGGGGTCAAGTGAAGTGCTCAAACACTACAAGGAGTTAAAGGAATGGCCCCAGTCTTATCAATTATGCTTGGAGATTTACAAAATAACAAAAAGACTTAAGAGTGATATCGAGGAGGTTGAGCGGATGCTCAAGGCACTGATCAAATCACTGGAAAACAAACACTTGACCCCTTGAACCCTGGAATCCTCGAACCCTTTTTACCCACTCGATGGGAGAAGAACCTAAAAGATAAGGAGGTGATTCCATGCAGATCGGAATGGTGGGTCTCGGGCGCATGGGCATGAACATGGCGAGACGGCTCGTGCAGAACGGGCATGAAGTGGTGGGTTACAATCGCTCCCGTGAACCGGTGGAGGAAGCCGGGACCTACGGCATCAAAGGAGCGTATACCCTTCCTGATCTGGTGAAGGCCCTTGTTAAGCCGAGAGCGGTCTGGATCATGGTTCCGGCCGGCAAACCCGTGGATGAGATGATCACATCCCTTGCGGATCTGCTCTCCAAAGGGGACATCGTGATTGACGGCGGGAACAGTTTTTACAAGGATGACCTCCGGCATGCCGAGCAACTCGGTGCAAAAAATATCCATTATCTGGACGCCGGTGTGAGCGGCGGGATCTGGGGACTTGAGAAGGGGTACTGCACGATGCTCGGCGGGGAGAAGAAGATCTTTGAACATCTTGAACCCGTGTTTAAGACACTGGCCCCGGAGAGCGGCTATCTGTACTGCGGCCCCGCGGGCGCCGGGCATTTCGTGAAGATGGTCCACAACGGGATTGAGTACGGCATGATGGCTGCCTACGGGGAGGGGTTCGAGATTCTCAAGGCATCCCACTACGGTGAACATCTCGACTTCGGCAAGATCTCGGATCTCTGGAATCACGGAAGCGTGGTGCGTTCCTGGCTCCTTGAACTTATCGCTGATGCATTCTCAAAAGATCCGGAGCTTTCGGACATTACAGGATATGTGGAAGACTCGGGTGAAGGGAGATGGACCGTACAGCAGGCCGTGGAGTCGGGCGTGCAGGCGCCGGTGATTGCGCTTTCACTCTTCAGAAGATTCCGGTCGCGGCAGGAGGACTCGTTCGGGGACCGGGTCATCGCGGCGCTGCGTAAAGAATTCGGAGGTCATGCCGTCCGCCGCACCGGCGGCAAGGCGCGTTCGGTTTCAGCAGGGGCAGGAGAGATTAAGCCGGCGACTCCGGAGAAAAAATAATGGATGCTGACTCCGTTCCCTTAAAGTCAGAAATGGATGTCCGCACAAAGATCCGGCTTGAAAAGCCCACGGAGGAAGGGGAGGTCTGCCCGGTTGAGCAGATACCGGATCCCTGCGCCCTGATTATCTTCGGAGCCTCCGGGGATCTGACGCACAGGAAACTGATCCCCTCGCTTTATTACCTGCACAAGAACCATCTCCTTCCTGACCACTTCATCATCATCGGGACCGCCCGGACCGGGATGAGCCATGACGAATTCCGGGAATCCCTGAAGTCAGGCGTACGAGAAGGCCGTCCGGGTTTGTTCGACGACGGTTCATGGAAAGTTTTTTCAAACAAGATTTTTTATCATCCCATGGAGTACAAGGATCTTAACTCCTTTCAATCTTTAGCCTCGGTCCTGTCCGGACTGGAACAGGAACACAAAACCCTGAAAAACCGGATCTTTTATCTGGCCGTCCCACCGTTCCTGTATGCCGAGATCTCCCGGAATATCGGGGAGTCCGTACTCTCAGTTCAGGAAGGAGGTTATACACGGATCATTATCGAAAAGCCTTTCGGAAGGGATTTGCAAAGCGCCATGGAACTCAACAAACATGTGCACCGATATTTCAAAGAGGATCAGATCTTCCGGATCGATCACTACCTCGGCAAGGAGACGGTCCAGAACATTTTGATCTTCCGGTTCATGAACGCCATCTTCGAGCCGGTCTGGGACCGCCGTTATATTGATCATGTTCAGATCACGGCGGCCGAGACGCTTGGCGTGGAGAACCGGGCAGGCTACTATGAAACCGCCGGCGTGATCCGGGACATGTTTCAGAACCATATGCTCCAGCTTCTGGCCCTGACCGCGATGGAACCCCCTTCACGTTTTAATGCCGTGGATGTTCAGGAAGAAAAGATCAAGGTGCTCCGTTCTCTGAGGCCTTTTCCCATGGACCGTCTCGAACAATCCCTTGTGCTCGGCCAATACGGTCCCGGAGAGATCAACGGTGAGAAGGTCCCGGCGTACAGGGAGGAACCCGGCGTGGACCCGGAATCTCATACCCCCACCTTTGCCGCGGCCACATTCTTTGTGGACAACTGGCGCTGGCAGGGGGTCCCCTTTTACATCCGTTCCGGAAAGAGGATGCCCCGGAAGGTGAGCGAGATTGCGATCCAGTTTAAAAGGATTCCGCATCTGATGCTTAAGGCCGTGGAAGATAAATCCATTGCCCCCAATGTCCTGATCCTCAGCATTCAGCCCGAGGAGAAGATCATGCTCTCCTTCCAGACCAAGATGCCCGGTTTCAAGTCGTGCCTCAGACAGGTGGTCATGGATTTCTCCTATCGATTCGACGGGGGCGCCCTTGCCCTCGATTCCTACGAGCGCGTGCTTCTGGACGGCATGCTCGGAGACCACATGCTTTTTGTCCGGGAGGAAGGCGTGGACCTTACCTGGGCGCTGCTCACCCCGGTGCTGGATGCCATGGAGCAGGGAAGGATCAAGACCTCATTTCCGAATTATCCGTCCGGGACCCCGGGACCCGCAGAGGCGGATGACCTGCTTGAAAGAGATGACGACAAGTGGAGAAAGCTCTGATCAAGGTCTTCCCCAATTGTGACGCGCTCAGCCGTGAGGCCGCTGAACTCGTTGTGACCCTCTCTTCCCGGTCCGTGCAGGAGAAGGGATCCTTCTCAGTCGCCCTTTCCGGCGGCTCCACTCCGCGAACACTCTATCAGATTCTGGCCTCTTCGGACTTCAGGGAACGGGTCCCGTGGTTCTCTGTCCACCTCTTCTGGGGAGATGAACGATGCGTGCCGCCGGAGCATCCGGACAGCAATTACAGAATGGTTAGAGAGTTTTTGCTCTCCAAGGTTCCGATCCCTGCCGAAAACATCCACCGCATGGCCGGAGAGACGAAGCCTAAGCAGGGCTCGGATCTCTACGAGAAAGAACTCCGTAAATTTTTCCTTGGTTCAGACTTTCCTGCCTTTGATTTGATCCTGCTTGGTCTGGGAGAAGACGGACATACGGCTTCGTTGTTCCCTTTCTCATCTGCACTGAAAGAATCAAGCCGTCTGGTCGTTCCCGTGTCGGTTCAAAACATCTTGCATCAACGTCTGACCCTCACCCTGCCGGTCATGAATCATGCCGCCGACATTCTCTTTTTGGTTGCAGGCAGAGAAAAGGCCCGGATCCTGGCTCAGGTATTGGACGAAAGAACCGAACCGGACCGAATCCCTGCGAGTGCAGTACGGCCCCGAAGCGGAAGGCTTTTCTGGTTTGTGGATGAGGCCGCAGCGAGTCTTTTGAAGAATCAGCAGTGATCTGCTTTATACCTTTTCTCGGTGGATCATGAATCAGATAACCGAAGAGACCTTTGAACAGATTTTAACTAATTTAGAGAAGTCAACAGAGTTTGACCTTCAAGATGTTCCATTCATAGACCCCATCGGCATGGTGGGTATCCTGGAGATAGGCGAGGTTCTTAAATCACAGGGGGAACGAAAAACCCTGCGTCTTCCCATATCTGAAGAAGTCATTAAATATCTTGAACGCATGGATTTTTTCAAGTATGCCGGGAAATATTTTAAACTTGATTCACCCGCACCTCTGCTATCTGAAAAATATCGTAGAAACCCGGACTCGGATGTCCTGCTCGAAATTACACCGATTACAAAATCGGATGATATCCATTTTATTGTGGGAAAGGTCAGGGAACGCTCGCACAACATTCTTGCCAGGCATCTGCATTACAATGAGCGGGCGATCAGCGGATTCATTGTCGCCCTTTCAGAAGTTTGTCAGAACATCATCGAACACAGCGAGACAACCGGATACGTGGGGATACAGAAATATCATTTTCAGAAATTGAATAAGAACATCGTCAAGATTGCCGTCATGGATACGGGCATAGGGTTCAGAAAATCTCTGTCGCAGAGATTTTCATTAAAGAACGATCTTGATTCCATCGAAAAAGCACTTCTCCATGAGGTGTCTCGGTATGCAGAAGAAGGACGAGGCCAGGGGCTGGCGGGCGTGCGGCGGTTCGTAAAAGAGTGGAACGGCAAACTCTCCATCCGTTCAGGAACAGCAAAGCTCTCCATCATTCCCGAATGGGCCTGGGACAAAAAGCGCGAACGCAATCTTGCCCCTTTCCCTGGCGCCCAGATCAACATCATGCTGCCGGAGGTATAGTCTATTCCTTTCAGAATTTTTAAGAGCCTCTTCCTACCCGATGTTTTTCTTTTCAAGTTATTTTCTTATGGGTTTCGTAAAATTCTTGTTGACAACCTCCCATGTTTATGCTTCAATTGAATCCATTGAATAGAGATAAAGAACTCTCTCACTTTGCAGATGAGGATGAGTGGGGACAGAAAGGAGTGACAGATGGGAAAAGATTGCGACAAAGATGCATTACGAACAAAATTCAATGAGAGAGTCGGAAAATTTGAGCAATATGCCGCCGACCCCGAACAGTTTAACAAAATATATAGCGAGCTCGGCTTCACTTACATCGACGACGGCTGTGACGGCTTCTGCCCCGAATGCGAGCAGATGATGACATGAGAGGTATATAAAGAATTGAAGGATGAGTGGGAAGAGATTTATTCATAATGAAACATCTACGAGACCCAAACAATTTAACACCGGATGAGATAGAGGCAATCGAGAAACAGAGTCTCAGGTCTCTCTATGCTGCCGCCTTTGATTTCGGTTATGACGCTTTCGACATTTTCAAGCAAAGTTCGGATGATCCAAAAGATATTGCGGAAGATATTACAAGGGAAATGTTGGATCGGCTTGGCGGCTATCAAGTTCAGCAAAGGATTCTTGGCAATGTTGATTACCGCAAAGCGAGATACATTATCTTGCCGGAGTTCTCGGCTCGACAGGCTCTTTTCGTTGATAGCAAGGCCGAGAAAAATAGTAGTAGTGCGACCATGCAGATGTCACAGTTGGCGTTAGCCATTCGCCAAGTAAGAAGTGGCCGAGAGGTGGAGCAAAGAGGCGATTTGCCGGTCGTATCCGTACATGGTGGGCAAGCATTCATTACAACGACGTTACTGGCCCATTATCATTATGAAGACGAGCATGAAAACTACAGGCTTAAGCAACTAACACTTGCGGCAATCCCGAGTGGCATTCTCCAAGACCGCTATAATCCAAATGCCCATGATACAATATGGATCGCGGGACGCAACGCTCCTTCGCGTGGAGAAGAGTTCCGCGTTCGACTCAGCTTCCATCGCCTTAAACTGAAGGCTGTCTGGCGTGTCCAGACAGTTGAGTATAATTCAGAAGATCGTACCATTAACTCCAAATGGGATGGGTGAGGTGTGTATGAAATATGAACCCGATAACATTTATGAGGGGGATGCTAGAAATCTTGCTGAACATATTGATGCTAATACAGTAGCACTCAGTGTATGGTCGCCCCCCTATCATGTTGGAAAAGCTTACGAACGTGATATGTCCTTTTTTGATTGGAAAAACCTATTACGTCGCACGATTGAAGCTCATTCAATTATTCTGAAACCGGGAGCGTTTCTCGCTATCAATATCGCGGATATACTTTGTTTTAAAGATCCGGATATGCCGAGAATAATGGCTGAAAATATATCGCGCAGAAAACGGAACGATATAACACGTGAGAAGGTGCTTGAGGTATGGTCCAGGCATCCGGGTTTCAATCGTAAGCAAATTGCCGCAATACTTGGCTGCAGCGAGCAAACGGTCGACCGGAGAATGAAGGGTAACAACATCCGAGGTGGGAAGTATGAAACACAGACCCGAGTCAAGCTCGTCGGCGGCATGATCGAACAGTACGCCTTAGACTGTGGACTCTATCTATATGACCGTAGAGCCTGGGTCAAAGATGCCGCGTGGGAAAATTCTCGCTGGCACACCATGAGTTACAGAGCAGTTGACGAGTTCGAGTACATATACATATTTTGGAAACCGGGGCATACAAAGGTCGATAAGGATCGCTTAACAGACGATGAATGGACGACATGGGGTTCGCGTGGGGTATGGTATATACCTTCAGTGCGCGCAAACGATGATCATGAAGCCAAGTTTCCGCTTGAATTGCCGCGACGGGTAATACGGTTGCTCACTGATCCTGGCGACTTGGTTCTGGATTGCTTCGTAGGGAGCGGGACATCGGCAACCGCCGCGATTCGTGAGAATCGTCGATTTATTGGAGTTGATGTTTGTCCCTCATCTGTTGATTTAGCAAAGAGAGCGCTCACGCTTGCTCTTATGAAGGGCAAACAAGAGAATCTCGATTTATTTCAGTTAACGCGAAAAAGCAGTGAAGCAGCCCCCAACAAGCCGATCAAGACGGACGTGGCATGAAGCCGTCATGCTGTTTGGCGCGCAGCTTCCGGAATTATCCTTAGTGGGACCCGAAGGGCAGAAACCCACGGGGTTTCCTGAGGGTTTCTACAAATGAACGGTAAAAAGTACGTATCAAGAGCACGAATTAGATTTGAGGCGACAAGCTGGGATGTTTATCATCTGTTTGACATCTGTGATGAATTGGTGGGTAGTGACCTGACTACGAAAAAGGCAGAAAACGTTGCTATGAAAAAAAGAACCAAGAAGAGATAGGGCGATTTTTAAATTGTAAGAGTTAGGATCTTCCCTCCAAGTTCTGGGGTTAAGTATTGGCGGTCTGTCGCCTCTTCGGTTACGATGTTTGTCCACTCAAATCCCTAACCAAAGGAGGATGACATGATGGATGACTGGAGAACGGTTTCCGAATTCTCTGGTCGTATTACTTGGTTGTAGTTGATTTTCCAAAACAGTCATATTGCGTTGCAGCGGAGGAAAAGGAAAGGAATGGATGATGTATTTATCAATGAAGATGGCGTTATTTGTTATATGATGCCGGAGCCATGTATAGCAGAATATGTAGTTGTGTGGGTCAAACAAGGAGTAGCAGTCGAAGTAAATCATTTTGGTTCACTTGAGGAAGCTACGAGAGTTTTCGAAGAAATTGCCTCTGACTGTGGCTATGAACCTGGGGGCATAAACAAATCAGGCAAGCACGATGTCTCGATATGGGAGTGGACGGAAGACAGATACGAAAAGATATATGGCTATTAAAGCAGAGGTAAAAAATATGTCTCCCAAAAACACCATTATCATCGGTGACGGCCGCAGAATGCAAGAGCTGAAAGAAGTGAGCATACATCTTGTCATCACATCGCCTCCGTATTGGCAACTGAAGGACTACGGTAACGGAAGTCAGATCGGATTCAACGACAGTTATGAGGACTATATCAACAATCTTAAGTTCTCGATGATTCCCTCTGCGTTCGGTGAAAAAGGTAGCAATGCATCATAAAAATACCGAAAGAACTTAAACAGAACAGAAAGGCATACTATGCGAGAACAAGCAGCAACCATAGTCATAGATGCCGTTGATCGGGAATTAGCGGATTACCTTCGAGGCTCATCAGTACGCCCGTTATTTATCTGCGGCAATGCACTGGAAGTGCTTAGAGCCTTCCCTGCGGAATCAGTTGATTGCTGCATGACGAGTCCGCCTTATTGGGGTCAGAGGCAGTACGCCGTCACTGGTATCGGTCTTGAGGACGACTATAAGAATTATATCCTTCAACTATCAGCGGTATTTTTTGAACTTAAGCGCGTTCTGAAAAACACGGGGTCTTTTTGGCTGAACATCGGAGATACTTATCAGAACAAACGTCTGTTAGGCATTCCCTGGAGAGTAGCCTTTGAGCTCACCGACAGACAAGGTTGGGTTCTCCGGAATGATGTGATATGGAACAAGGTAAAGGGCGGGCCGGACAATGCTCTCGACAAGCTCGGGAATGTCCATGAATATGTTTTTCATTTTGTCAAGTCGCCGAAGGGATACTATTACGATGTTGATGCTATTCGATCAAACCCGAAAAAAAGTAAAGTAGTGAACGGCGCCATTGTATCCGCGACAGGCGTAAGCGGTGTGAGATACAAGCGGCAAATAGAACTATCTTCCGCACTGACGCCGCAGGAGAAGAAAAACGCGCTTCTTGCGCTGAACTCTCTGCTTGACGATATGAGAAAGGGGAAGGTCGCGGATTTTCGGATGATCATCAGAGGACAACAGCGCACAACGCACTCGAATTCCGAAAAGGTGTCTGGGAGGGCCAGAGAACTGTCCGAAAAAGGATTTTATTTTCTGAGATATCACCCTCAAGGCAGCAAACCGAGAGATGTATGGGATATCCTCCCCGAGGACACCCAGCAACGTGACGAGCACTTTGCCGCTTATCCTGAAGACCTTTGCAAGATTCCCATTCTGGCTACTTGTCCCGGGAACGGCGTTGCGCTTGATCCCTTTTGTGGAACCGGAACAACGATGCTCGCGGCGCTGCGACTTGGCAGAAAATCAATAGGCATCGACTTATCCCAAGAGTACCTACGCATTGCGGAGCGCAGATGTCACATCCTTCTATAGGACCAATATCCGATGAATGAAAACAAAGTGCTTGAGCTATTCGGTTACCCGACTAAGAAGATAAAGGGCGTTAAATGGGAACAGATTATTAAGAGACAGTGGTGCCCGTTCACTAACACGCGCTGCTTCAAGGTTCGTAAAAGCCAGCCAGCCATTTCAATTGGAACCTGCTCGGTTAGATACGGACAAGATGCGAAAAAAATAATCATCTGCCCAAACCGACTGTTGGAGCGCAAACAAGTTTTTACAGACTGCGTTCATTTGCTGACGCTGCACGAGCCGGGAAACGAATTCCATGTGATCCCGGAAGTGTCGATACCAGGCGGCAGCGTGGACTACTTCCTGATTTCCGCTAAAGCCGGCAAGGTAAAAGACTTCGTCGCGATAGAGTTCCAGACTTTGGATACTACGGGAACGGTTTGGCCGGAGCGACAACGGGTTCTCAAATCTCTCGGGTTGCCGATTCGTGCCGCCGACATAAAATCAATGAAGGGTTTTGACATGAAAGAGAGCATACATCTTGTCATCACATCGCCTCCGTATTGGCATCTGAAGGACTACGGCAACGGAAATCAAATCGGGTTCAACGATAATTACGAAGACTACATCAATAACCTGAACCTTATCTGGAAGGAGTGCTGCCGGGTACTGCACAAGGGCTGCCGTCTCTGCGTGAACATCGGCGACCAGTTTGCGCGCTCGGTCTATTACGGGAGATACAAGATCATACCCATAAGAGAAGAGATCATCAAGTTCTGTGAGACCATCGGGTTCGATCAGGTGGGTGTTTGGTCATGAATGAGTCACTTGTTCAATGGACGTTGCTGAATAATTTGGACTATCTTTCAGATGCGCTGAATTTTAAAATAGCGGTCAAGAGGGGGGAACAGGTTTCAACCGACTTTGGTAGGATAGATTTTATCCTGGAAGATATTAAAAGAAATCAGTTGATTGTAGAACTCGAAACACTTTTGGAAGAAAAGGCCAAAATAGATTATTGCTTCGATCAAGTCTTAAATTATAAGAACGTCAACTTTGTAAAGAATACGGAATATTGCATGATTTACGCTATTGAGGCCGAAAAGAACATTAGGCAGAAGATTGATTCTTTCGGATTGGCAAATGACGTATTGGTTCGGACTTATTCTTTAAATGAAGTAAAGAATCTTTATACATCTACAGTTGATCGTTTAAGTCTGAGCTTCGGCTTGGCCCTGCCCAAGCCATCCAACTATACCATCTGTTATTTAAGATGGCTCAATAAAATTCTTAAGCCTTTCTATGATTATTCTAAAGAGATTCTTAATTCGAAAGAATTGGCAAAATATTTCACTTCACCCCAAACGACAAATTTCAGGTGCTATTTGAGACTTGCGCTGGATTTTGAAATGATAGAAGCGCGGAATGATTTGATTGTTTTGACCCAGAATGGCAAAGACTATATTGCCAATTTTAATCCTGATATAGACTTGGCCTCGAACCTGTGGTGCATGGAATTAGGACTGGTAGATAGGATTAAGTCGAGTTTAAGCTATGATAGAGTTTTTCTTACTCCATTGGGAATAGAAATCAACAACATATTCAGTCTCGATTTACAGATTAAGAAGAGTAAGCTTAATCTAAACTTTAAATATTTGGAATGAGTCGTGAATCTTGATTTACGAAAAGGACCACTAAGCGAGGAGTCTTGGAATGTTGTTCGAAACCCCCGACGATATTTATAAGTCCTACAAGAAATTCCGGCGGAAGCAGGAATACAGGCGGGCCTACCGGTGCATGGAGAAGCTCCTGGATCAATTTGCCGATGATGAGCTGACGCGTGAGATGGTCGATTTCTGCGTTTTCGAGTGGAAGAACTACGAACTCGGAAAACGCTGGCTGAACAAGCTCGTGAAGGCCGGCCCGTTGTGGTCCGATGTGTGGCTGTTCGGTCGTCTGGAGGCGGAGCTGGGGAATCTCGATCAGGCAAGGGTGCATCTGAATAGAGCCAGGGCATTGCAGAAGATTCAGCCGGGCAGACGCGCGGATCGAAGTCCCAAGCGGGCACTGTCCGATCTGGATGCCTTTATACGATACAAGGAGCATGAGACGGCAAGCAAACATGCGTCTCGGTTCTCGAACCTAAGCATCCATCCGGAAAAGCAGGAATCGGAGCGGACGCCGGAATCTCGGACCGCTGGGCCGGGCAGAGAACCGGGAGAAAAAGGAACAGGCGGAAGCCCTGCCGCAGGACGGGAAGCGCGCAAGGCCTCTGCTCCCACGTCCGCGCCGCCGGCGGTCACTCCTCTTCCGGCATATTCCGTCCCGGTCAGAATCGAGCCTTTGCGGGAAGATCTCATATCGTCCTTCGTCACATCGGGCCGGTCTTCCCTCAAAGAGATCCTCCTCTACATTGATTACGCCTATCTCACGGTCCAGAGCGGGTTCGATGACCTTTTATGTTTGAGCGCGATGGTGTCGGTTGAAAAGTACTGGTACCAGATCGAGACCGCCAAGAAGGTGCTCAAACAGTTTCACGGGCGGGCGCTCTTGTGCGACGAGGTGGGGCTGGGCAAGACCATTGAGGCCGGGATGATCATCAAAGAATACCTGATGCGGGGAATGGCAAGAAACGTCCTCGTTCTCACACCGGCGCCGCTGGTCTCGCAGTGGAAGGAGGAGATGCAGGCCAAGTTCGGCCTCGAGTTTGTGACCACGGATGACGGCGCATTCGCAGAAGACCCGGATGGCTTCTGGAAGAAGCGGCTGATCATCGCCTCGCTGAATACGGCCAAGAGCGCCAAGAACATGCCGCGGGCTGCGGAGCCGTTTTACGATCTCGTGGTCGTGGATGAGGCGCATCACCTTCGGAACCGTTCTACGCTTTCTTGGAAGCTGGTGAACAAGCTTCAGAAGAAATTCATCCTGCTGCTCACGGCCACGCCGGTTCAGAACCATCTCATCGAGTTGTTCAATCTGATTACCATACTCAAGCCCGGACAGTTCAAGACGGAGAAGCAATTTAAGGCGGAATATCTCCGGAAGGGGAACCTCAAGGACACGGCGGACAAGGACCGGCTGCGGGAGCTCCTGCGCGACGTCATGATCAGAAACACCCGGAGCGCCATTGACCTCAAGCTCCCGAAACGGTTCGCTGCGACCATCCGGGTGGAACCTTCGGAAATAGAGAAGGACGTCTATGCTCGTCTTGACGGGTTCCTGAGAAGACAGGATTTTAAAAAACAGACGATCTATCTTTTGCTGCGGGAGGCGGGAAGCAGCTTCTTTGCCCTGAAGCAGACGCTTCTGGCCATGAACGGGAGAATCGGCGCAGAGGATATTCTGGAGGGCATTGACGGTCTTGGGGAGATCGGCAAGGGGCGGGCGCTGATGGAGATCCTCGCAAAAAATCCGGGCGAAAAGAAGGTCATCTTTACCCAGTTCATCAAAAGCATGGATTACATTGCCGATCTTCTCGACCGTCATGATATCCCCTCGGTGATGTTCCGAGGAGACCTGCCTTCCAAGGCAAAGGACGCCGCGATCGAGGCGTTCAAAAACGACGTTCCGGTCCTCATCTCCACGGAGTCAGGGGGTGAAGGGAGGAATCTGCAGTTTTGCAACACCATCATCAACTTCGACCTCCCCTGGAACCCCATGCGCATCGAACAGCGTATCGGACGGCTCCACCGGATCGGCCAGACCCGGGACGTCTTCATTTTCAACCTGTCTGTCAAGGAGACCATTGAGGACTACATCATCGAGATCCTGGACTCGAAGATCAACATGTTCGAGATGGTCATCGGCGAGATCGAGCCGATCCTGGGCCACCTAAAAGAGGAGAGGGATTTTGAGGAGATCATTCTGGATCTCTGGTCGAAGACTGCTGGGACATCCGGGCTTCAGGATGGATTCGCGCGTTTGGGAAAGGATCTTATCAAGGCCAAAGAGGAGTACTTGACGGCTAAGACTGCGGAGAGCGAGATATTCGGCGAGGATTATGAGATGTAGCAAGGTCGGAGGTCCGGGTTCAGAGCGGGAAGTCAAAAGGGAACACAGCCGGGAGAGGGGACGCATGTACAAGTCGCTGCCTGACGTCATAGCCGAGATACTTTCGTATCACGGCGCGATTGTGGACAAGGCAGGGGATGACTGCCTTGATGCCGTTGTCCCGCCGGAAATCACGGCGGTGCTGGGCGTGCCTGAGTACACGAGGCTCGGATTCTCGTACGGCAGCGCATGCGGGTCGGCAGTTCCTGCGACCTATGATTCGGAGTTTTTCAGCTCCGTGAACAAGCTGTTTGCCGGAAGAGTGAGGGTGGCCTCGGCCCGGCTGGATGCCGCGCTTCCGAATGTCGGGAAAACGGCGCGGCTCATTGGAAAAAGGGTCGTTTTTCAAAACGCCGTCTTTCGCATGGACAAGGTGGAGATCACCGGCGTTTCGTATCTGCTCGTCCTTCTGAAGTTTGCTGCCTTGTCCGACGAAAAGCACGAGGGCATTGTGCCGGTCCTGGTAAACGGCATGAATAGTGCGACGATGACCGTAGAGGGCGGGATGAGGGATCTCACGGCAAACCTGTTTGAGCCCTATGCGGAGGGCGGCGATACCGAACGACCGCCGCAGAAATCCGATCTTCCGGAAGAGGCGTTCCGGTCGGCGTGCATCGCCGGCGCGCATATCGTGCAGGAGCGCCAGGGGGAGTTCATCAGGAGTCTTGAACGGAGGCTCAACCGGGACGTAAAGCGCGTCTTTGAATATTATCAGGCTCTCAGAGACGAAATCGAACGGAAGATCGGACGCAGAAACGGCGGTGTCACGGGCAGCCTGGCGGATAAACTGAATGTGATCGATATGGAGCGGCAAGGAAAGATCCAGGATCTGATCACCAAGTACGCCCTGAACATTCGGATCGAGCCCATTGCGGCGGTCACCATTGACACGCGGGCGCCTGTGTTCCGGATTACCGTCAAGCGGCGGCTTGCGGAAAGGGGTTTCCCGCTTACTTATAATCCGCTCTCGGGCGGATTGGACCCGCTGCCGTGCGAATCGTGCTTTCATCCACGCGGCGGCTATTTTGTCTGCGACGACAGACTGCACATCGTTTGTGGAAGATGTTTTGCCGCGTGTTTGTCCTGCGGCCGGCCATATTGCAGGGCCTGTCATCAGGAGACCTGCCCGAAGTGCAAAAGGAAGAATCGACATGAAATACGATCTTTATAAATTCTTAAAACAAGAACTCAAGAATGGCTCAAACGATCTTGTGACCCGGCCGTCGGGAGAGAAGATCCGGGAACGGATCGAGAGGGACCTTGGGAACGAGCCGGATGGAACCGTGGTCGCACTCGATTTTTCGAAGATCGGGGTGATTGATTTTTCCTGTGCCGATGAGATTGTGGCCAAGCTTGTCTCGCGCCTGCTCTCCGGCGAGTACGGGGATAAATATATTCTTCTCACCGGTCTGAATGAGAATCAGAAAGAGAACATTGAAGTCGCTCTGGAACGAAAAGAGCTTGCCGTTATGGCGGAGACGCGGGATGGAGAGAAAGTCCTGACCGGCAGCCTGAATAATTACCTCAAAGAGACCCTGGATTTTATAAAGGGCAAGAAGAGGATCAACTCCAACGATCTCTCCGGCGCTCTGAAGATTCCTGCCAATACCAGCGGCACGAGACTTCTCAATCTTCATAAGAAACGTCTTGTCAAACGGACCGAAGAGATGAGAGACGGAGGGAGGATCTGGGTTTATGAGCGATTATAATATCCTGAATCTTTTCGTCTATCACTTTCCGGTGTCCGGAGTCACGACCTCGCTTCTGCTCCCTCCTGCAGTGGCTTTTGTCATCTCCTTCTTTGCTTCCATGGGCGGGGTTTCCGGGGCATTTCTGATTCTCCCTTTCCAGATGAGTGTTCTGCATTTTGTCAGTCCGGCCGTGAGCGCCACCAATTTCGTCTTCAACATTGTGGCCATCCCCAGCGGTGTCTACCGGTATATCAAAGAGGGGCGCATGGTCTGGCCGCTGACCTGGACAATTATCTTAGGGACGCTTCCGGGGATTGTCATCGGGTATTACCTCCGGGTTTATTTCCTCCCGGACCCGAGAGGTTTCAAGTTCTTTGTGGGATGTGTCCTTTTGTATCTGGCCGTCAGGCTTCTCTATCAGGTAATTGCCAAAGGGATATCTCCAAAAAATCCGAATCATCCCATGGGAGTGAATGGAAACCTCAACGGGTCCATGGTCGGCAACATCTCCATATCCTGGAAAAAGACCGAATATGAATTTCAGGGAAGAAGATATTCCTTCGGGACACAGGCCATGTTTCTTCTCGCCTTTGTGGTCGGGATCATCGGCGGGACCTACGGCGTGGGCGGCGGGGCCATCATCGCCCCCTTCTGCGTCGCAGTTTTCCACCTGCCGGTCTATACCGTGGCGGGCGCGTCACTCATGGGAACGTTCCTCTCCTCCATTGCCGGGGTCGGCTTTTACAGTATCCTCCCGGGGCCTCAGGGTCTCTCCACCTCGCCGGACTGGCTCCTCGGCGCGCTTTTCGGCGCGGGCGGTCTGGCCGGGATGTACCTGGGGGCGCGGCTACAGAAGCATATGCCCGACAGGTTCATCAAGGGGCTGATCGGGGCCGCAACGCTTTTTGTGGCACAGGGGTACATCCGGCAGTTTTTTGCCTGATAAGTTTATTGCCAAGCCGATTTCAAGATGATATGATGAAAACCTTCATGGAGGGGGAGGTCTTTGATGCGAAGGATGAACGGACGCGCCTTTATGGGATCGGGTATAAAATGAAGCAGTATCTTTGGGCCGTCTGTCTTGTGTTTTTTTTATTCCTGATTGCTCCTCCGGGGTGGGCGGGTGAGGAAAAAAGCTTGTCCTCGACTCCGATCGGGGATGAGAAGCAGGAAATCAGTTTTGCCATCTCGGCTATGATTTCCCCGGAGAAGACGTTTTCCTATTATCAGGATTTCCTGGACTATCTATCCAAGAAGTTCGGTCAACGGGTCGTCCTGAAACAGAGACGGACCTATCAGGAGGTGAACGATCTTCTTGAGTTGGGCGCCGTGGACTACGCCTTTATCTGTACGGGAGCCTACCTCCGAGCGGAACAGAATTTCAAGCTCCCTGTGGCGGCTATCCCCATTATTTATGGAAAGGATACCTATCAATCCTATATCATCGTTGCCAAAGAGAGCCCCATCAAGACCTTCGATGATCTTAGGGGGAGGATCTTCGCCTATACCGATGATCTCTCCAATACCGGCGCCCTCTACCCTGAATATCTGATCCGCAAAGAGGGGGCCATACCGGAGCAGTTTTTCTCTTATTTTTTTTACACCCATAGTCATGACAAATCCATTGAAGCCGTGGCGCGTGGGATCGCGGACGGGGCGGCCGTGGACAGCCTGGTTTACGACTCTCTCAAGGAGAGAAATGACCTTAGCGTGGAGAAGACGCGTGTGATTCTTTCCTCCCAGCCTTTCGGCATGCCGCCGGTGGTGGTCTCTCCAAAGACCGCCAAGCCGTTCAGGGAGAGGTTTCAGGCGATCCTGTTCGGCATGGACCAGGATCCCGAAGGGAAGAAGATCTTGAAAAATCTCAAGATAGACCGGTTTGTGGAGCCTTCCGCTGGTCTCTATGATTCGGTCCGGGAGATGGAAAATTTTCTAAAGGCCTCCAGGAAGACATCATGGCTGCCGGACAGGTGAAATGACGGACCATGGAATCAGTTGCGCGTTTCAAAACACGATGGTACTTAAGTCTCGCCTTCAAGGTGTCGGTGACCAGCATCCTCCTGATTCTTTTCCTGATCTTCGTTCTGAGTTTATTTTTTTTCAATCATATCGAGAAGGAATCCGAGGCGGAGCTTAGAAAACGCGGCGTCTATCTTGCCAGGGCTCTCTCGCACCAGGCCGTGGAGCCCCTCCTCTACGAGGATCTGTTCGCCCTCTACAGGCTCCTCGATGTCTTTAAAATAAAAAAAGAAGAGAAGGCGCCGGAATCCGAGGAGGGCATTGTGGAATATGCCGCCGTTTACGGCCGTGAAGAAAAACTCCTGGCCTTTGTGGGCAAGGATCTATACCGGAAAGAGCTTGAAGATCCGTCAGGATTTGATTGGTCGGGCAAAGAAGCGCTGATCCTCCCGAAGACCTCGATCATTTTTGAGGTCATCACCCCGATCGTGGTCAACACCATGCAGGTCGGATACGTGCGGATCGGGATCACCCGGGCGTACCATCTCAAGCAGGTTCGGTCCCTTAAAAGAGAGTTATGGGGGATGGCGGCCTTTTTGACTATGCTGGGGGTCCTGGTCAGCCTCTTGATGACCCGGCGGTACATCCTTCCTCTCCTGCATGTGATCCGGGGCGCGAAGAATATCGGAAAGGGGAAATGGGGGACTCAGATCCAGGTGAAGGGCCGGGACGAGACCGCCGAACTGGCCGGGACCTTCAACGAAATGTCCGTAAAACTCAAGGAGGCCTTTGAACGGGTGCAACGGACACAGGAGAAACTGATCCGGAGCGAGAAACTAAACGCCATAGGAAAATTTTCGGCCAACCTGGCCCATGAGCTGAAGAACCCCCTTACCTCCATCAAACTCTGCATCCAGGCCATGAATGAGCCCGGTTCGTCCGGCGTGCTGGACATGGAGGAACGGGAAATGGTATTGAACGATGTTCAGAGAATGGATGAGATCATCAGCCGTTTCCTTGTCTATGCGGCCCCTCCCAGGATCCATCTCAGTCCCGTGGACATCAACGCATTCCTCGAAGAGGTGACAGGCAAATACCGCCCCAGGATGGAGACGGCCCGTATCCGCCTGAAATTTTTCCCGGCTGTAGACCTTCCCCTGGTCTTTGTGGATCGGCGGAAGATGGAGGAAGCCGTGGGGAATCTCTGCCTGAATGCCATTCAGGCCATGCCCGATGGCGGGGAGATCCGAATTCGGACCTCGATAAACGGTTCCGAGGAGGATGTGGAGATTGATATCGAGGATACCGGAGAGGGCATAGATGAAACGATTCGGGAACATCTTTTTGAGCCCTTTTATACCACCCGGAAGAAGGGCACGGGGCTGGGGTTATCCATCGTGTATCAAATCATTCAGGAACACGGGGGAGAGATTTCGCTCAAGGACAAAAAGGAGAAGGGGACGATCTTCTCCATTCTACTTCCGGTTTAACGATGAGTGACTATGGACAGGATACTGATTGTTGATGATGAGCCGGGTGTCAGGCACTTTCTGAAAAAGATCTTTTTCAGGGAGTATGAGATCTTCACGGCCGAGGATGGAGAGCAGGCCGTGGAGAGGGTCCGGGACTCGGCCCCGGATCTGATCCTCCTGGATCTGAAACTGCCGGGCATGGACGGCCTGGAGACCCTGAAACAGATCAGGGAATTCAAGCCGGATCTTCCCGTGGTCCTGATTACGGCCTTCGGCGACACGGACAAGGCCATTTTATCCATTGAGGCCGGGGCCTTTGACTATCTCACCAAGCCCCTGGACATCGCCGCCGTGCGCCAGGTTATCGAGCGGGCGCTCAAGGCCGGCCGCCTGATGAAAAGCTCCGGGATCGAGCGGGTCTCCGAGGATGACCGGCTTACAGAAGAGCGGCTTATCGGAAACAGCTCCTTGATGGTGGAGATCTATAAACTCATCGGACAAGTGGCCAAGTCCGATATCACCGTCCTGATCCTTGGAGAGTCCGGGACCGGCAAGGACCTGATCGCGAGGACCCTGCACCGGTACAGTCTCCGCACGGAGAGGCCTTTCGTGGCTGTGAACTGTGCAGCAATTCCGGAGAACCTGCTGGAGAGTGAACTCTTCGGATATGAGAAAGGCACATTCACCGGCGCAGACAGCACGGGAAAACCGGGGAAGTTTGAGCAGGCCGCAGGGGGGACTCTTTTTCTTGATGAGATCGGAGACATGTCACTTGCCACCCAGTCCAAGGTTCTGCGCGTGCTGCAGGATGGAAGCTTTCAGCGGCTGGGCGGCACAGAGACCCTTCATTCGGACGCGCGGATCCTGGCCGCGACCAACAAGCATCTGGAGAAACATATAAAGGAGGGCCGGTTCCGGCAGGACTTGTTTCACCGGCTGAACGTGGTGGCCGTTCGTGTCCCTCCGCTTCGAGACCATAGGGATGATATGCCGGCTTTTCTGGAATATTTCATTCAGCGGTTTAATGCCGCCCTCGGCCTCAGGATTCAGGGGTTTGAGACCGGACTGGTCGAGTATCTGCAGAGCTACGACTGGCCCGGAAACGTCCGCGAGCTGGAGAACACCATGAAGAAGGCCATGGTCATGTGCAAATACGACTACCTCTCCCTGGACCTCTTCAAGGAAGAGATCCCCATGCATATCCATGGGGAAGGGGATTTCCTCAAGGGGTTCTCCTTCATGGTCGAGAATGCCCTCAATCGCTGCATGGATTGCTCACGGGCGCCTTATGAAACCATCATCGGGAACGTGGAAAAGATTCTGATCCGGAAGGCCATGGAGATCTCACAAGGGAATCAGGTTCAGGCGGCCAAACTTCTCGGGATCACGAGGACCACGCTCAGGAAGAAGATCAGTGATTTCGAGATCTGAAAAAGGAGGCGGCATGTCCACATTACGTTCATTTTCCGAGATGCTGTTTTGTATCTGCCTGATTCTGCCGGCATCCGCAGAGGGGAATTCCTGCATCGCTTGCCACGCGACCCTGCCGCAGAACAAAGTCGAAGGTAAGGCTTTTTATAACTGGAAGGACTCGGTGCACGACAAGGCCGGTGTGACCTGCGACCGTTGTCATGGAGGGAACCCGGCTGATATCCGACTCGATAAGGCCCATGCCGGCGTATTGCGCCCGGCCGATCCGAGAAGCCGGGTCCATGGCTCCAACATACCCGGTCTCTGCGGCGAATGCCATCAGCCGCAGTGGAAGGAATTTACCCGGAGCAGGCATTACAAGGCCCTCCTATCCGGTAACGTAGAAGTGCCCGGGCCGACCTGCATCACCTGCCACGGCTCCATGCATACCGCCATCCTCTCCCCGGAAAACGTGGCCGACGCCTGCCGCCGTTGTCACAACACGAAGAGCGGCCTTTCTTCCAGCGTGCCGGAGGAGGCCCACGCCACACTCGACCTGATCTTCTATGCCAAGAACACGGTCAAATGGAGCGGAGAGTTTGTCACCCTTGCCAGGAAAAAAGGGTATCCCGTGACTGACGCGGCCGCAGCGCTTAAGGATGCAGAGGAGAAGTTTAGGCTCGCAGAAATCAAATGGCACTCCTTTGATTTTCATGAAATACTGAAACTGGTGGACGAGTCCTATGAATCGGCCAAGAAAGCTAAGCGTCTTGCGGACCAGGAGGTCATCAATGGCGAACTCAAGAATATCTCCCAGGAAAAACAAGGGAAATAGGCAAAGGATATATACATACATAGGCCGTTCAATGCGCATAAACTTTACAGGAACAGGGCGGCCTTCTGTATACAAACTGTACATTTTTCAATGTCATATCGTCAGTGCGCTATAAGTCTTCTTCTCTCAAGTTGTTGATTCCTTTCTAAAGTTTTCCTAAAAAATCAGAGCAGGCTGTTTTGGCATGAAATCTGCACTGTCCAACGATGATGTTATTGCGTTTTGTTCGCGGTCTGAACCTGAGAAGCGGATCACAAAGCAATTCATCAGGTAATTTTCCGATCTGTTTCATCTTAAAAGTCGGTCCATATAAACTGTAAATAAAAAGATTTTCAAAAGTTTCAAAACATTTCCCGGTATGCGATCCATGTTCAGTCATTCAAGATAAGGGGGGCGAAATGAAAAAAAGCAGCGGGTATGTCTTTATTCTCCTTCTGGATATTTTATTGATCCTGTTTTTTGTGCTGGCCGTTCAATTCACGCTTGAAAGGCCGGCCATGTCCGCGGACAAACCCATGGCGAGGACCGTGTGGAACCAGGTGGAGGGGGCCTCGGCCGTGGGTGCGGAACAGTGCGCTTCGTGCCATGAGAAGATGAAGACGCTTGCCTCCCATCAGAATTGTGAAGGCTGCCACGGACTCGGGAGCAGGCATGTGGAAAATCCCGGAAGGGAGACCATCTCCTTCCCGTCGCCGGAGATCTGCCTCTCCTGCCATCAGAAACAAAACAGCAAGCTGACCGGATGGCACACGAGCAGCCATAAGAAGGCGGGGCTCGCCTGTTTTGACTGCCATGCACCGCACGGAGACGACCCGGCGCTGGTCAAGAGCGACCGGCTCCGGAATTCCCGCATCACCGAAAAATGCGTGACCTGCCATACGGAAAAGAAGGCCCAGATGAACATGCCTTATCATCATCCCATGAGGGAAGGGGTCATGGCCTGCACCGACTGCCACAATCCCCATGAAGATAAGGCCTTGGCCTTGGTCGGGATGAGCGAACGGTGCGGAGGCTGTCACCAGGAACAGCAGGGCCCATGGACCTATGAACATGCGCCGGTCACCGAGGACTGCACCATCTGCCACAATCCGCACGGGACCGTGAATCCGGGTCTTTTGAAAGTGGCGGAACCTTTTGCCTGTATACGCTGCCACAGTCTCGCCGCCGCCAAGCACGGGACTTCGGCTACGGGCGCGGCCACGCCTGCGGCATCCATCTACAGGAAATGCACGGGGTGCCACGGCGCCCAGCACGGGACGCATCAGGACCGGCATCTGAGGTATTAATTATGGATCATCTCAAAAGAGTGGGTGAAAACATCAGGGGTCAAGGGGTCAAGGATTCCAGGGGTCAAGTGAAGTGCTCAAAACATAAGGGGCCGAGGGTCCTATTCGCGTAACCCTTTTTACCCACTAAATGGGAGAAGAACCTTTATTAAATATACTCTCGATTTCAAGAAAGGGGGTTCATAGATGAACAAGGAATGGAATCAATGGATGAATCGCTTGATGAGTGGAACCCGGAGGGCCTTGGTCCTGCTTTTTGTCATGAGACTCTTCTCTATCCCTGTTTATGCAGCGGACATCGGTAAGTACGAAGCTCAGGGGAGTGTCACGGTGGACGATCAGTACTATGACCGGAACGGGGATACGAGCACGTCCGGTTTCCTGAGCCGTTACCAGTATTATCCCGAAGAAGAAAAATACAACCGGCTCAATGTCCCGAACCTTGATCTCATGATCCGGAAAAACGGAGCCGAATATCCTTCCTTCCATCTCCAGCGCTTTGCCCCCTGGCTCAAAAATGACCGGATGCTCCTGGCCGTGGATCCGGCGGAAGGGGTAAAGATTGATCTCGATTACATGCGCTACCGAAAGAACATGGATGAGTATGCCCCGATCACCACAGGTCTTGCGGGGAGCAACTACACGGCTCAGTTCAACAATGACGCTTCCACATCCGAGTTTTTTGTGGAGCGGAGCAAGACCGATCTTTCCATGATGCTGAATTCCAGTGTCTGGGGAGGGACCGAGGGGGGTCTTCTCAATTCCGTGAATGTCTGGGTCAACAACGAGGACAAGCGGGGCCGGAAGTTCCTGACCTATATTCTGGATGGGAGCGATGTTTCGGCGTCCGGTATCTCTTCCCGATGGCGGGGCCGCGCCGAACCCTTTGACAGCCGGGTTGTGAATATCGGGACCGAGCTCAATATCGGCCCGGTCAGGGAAGACGACCTCAGGGTTTTTCTCAATGCCCAGAGGGAAAATTTCCAGACCGATGACCTCTACACCTTAGCCGATGCGGCGGCCCTCGATTCCAATATGGTGTCATCGGCCAAGTCCATTGATTTTGTCCCCGAATCGGAGAAGGATGCCTACTCTCTGGATCTTGTGGACCGCCTGAATGACTCGCTTTCCTACCGGTTCGGCATCCGTTATGCGGACCTGGACCAGGAATCCTACAATGCCCTGCAAGACGCCGCCGGTTACAACGGGGAGATCAAGTTGACCACACTCCTTGCATCCGCCACCTATACCGGGATACGGAATACGGATCTTACAGGATTTTACCATTACAACCAGCGGGAGAACAGCTCGCAGGCGGGGACTTCCGGATACAAGGACCTGGACTCCAATGTCAGCGACCCGCACGTGGCCGAGATCACCAGCAGGAAATACGGCGGCGACGCGACCTACCGTATGGACCGTTACAACACGGTGGTCCGCCTTTCAGGCCGCAGGGACCAGACGGATCGGGAGTTTCAGAGACCGACCGGCAGTGCAGCCATCGCATCTTTTTCCAGCCCGTACAGTATTGATTCGGACCGATGGATCTATTCGGCGAGCCTCTACAGCCGTCTCTACTCCGATCTTCTGATCACGGCTTCTGCATCCTATGAAGATGCGGGTGATACGGCCCTGATCCTGGAGCCGGACAAGTCCTGGAACGGCCGGATCATGGCCGACTACTCCCTGCTCAAAGGCCGGGCCGCTGTCTCCGCTTCCTACACCGAAGGGAAGCAGAAGAATGACAACTTCACCTGGTTCGGCACCGCCGGCACGAATCTCGACAAGAACGCGTCCAACTCCGTGGACCAGGACTGGGAGTCGCGTCACCGCAGCATCAGTCTTGACGGGTGGTGGCAGGTCAGAGATGACCTGAATCTTTTTGCCGCTTATATGCGGGATGCGCTCCTTCAAGATGCCAACTGGCTTCTTTCAGACAAGACCCGCTGGTCGGCATTGAATACCTTTGTGATGCAGGAGGATGCCCTCGGATTTCAGAGTTACAGTGATACCTATACCCTCGGCGCAAGCTATCAGTTGAATCCCAAGGCCAACCTTCTAATTTCCTTTCTACTTTCAAATTCACGGAGCAGAATCCAGTCAGGAACCACCGATCTGGGCGCCTTGACCAAGATCGACAACCAGTATCAGAATGTGAACCTGGGGCTCAATCTGATCGTTTCGGACCGCTCGGATGTGACACTGGGATACCTGCATGAGGACTATGATGACGATATTGAATCCGGCCAGGGCGGACGCAATGAGACGGTCAGCCTGACTTATAAATTAAAGTTTTAGCTTTTTAAGCAGAAAGGAGCCGATTATGCAAGTGAAGAAACAGGTTTCACGATTCATGTTTTGCACGAGTGTTACTGTCATGCTGGCCCTTGCAGGGTGTTCCGGGGGCGGCGGAGGAGGCGGCAGCGCCCCGGCCACGGGGAGTGCGGTCAGCCCATCTGACCAGGCGGCTATTGATCAGAATCTTGCCGATGCCCTCTCCACCAATCTGGTTGCGGTGCACGACAGCGGCAGCGCTTCCTACAACAGCGACTGCGTGAGCTGCCACGGGAACAAGTCTTCGGGAACCGCCACGGACGGACGGGCCGACGCGCATGCGGCCATGATGCCCTGGGCCTCGGGCAGCACCACGAATGCCAAGTGTGTCTGGTGCCACGAACATATTGTTCTGGAGACGTCCATACAGGCCGGATATCAGAGCAGCGGGGGTAATGGTCAGCTTCGCCAGAAGTACAGCACATCCAAATGCCTGTTATGCCATGGTTCGGGCACGGACATTGAATTTTACGCACAATAAAAATTTAATCCTACAGCTATCGTAATGAAAGGAGAATCCTATGGCGAGCAAGACCGATCAACTCAAAGGATGGCTCAATCCATCCATTGAACGAAGAAAATTTATCAAGGCCGGCGCCGCACTGGCCGCAGGCGCCGCGGTTGGATCGAGCCTCTTCAAACAAAATGAAGCCCTGGCCGCGACCTACGGACAGAATGACCCGAATGCCACGGAATACGATTCCGGCGTCTATGTGATTCGGAGCGTCTGTCAGATGTGCCATTCCCGATGCGGCATCCAGGCACGGGTCAAGGACGGGGTCCTGCTCAAGATCGACGGCAATCCCTATCATCCGAACAACCTGGAACCCGATGAAAGGCTTGACTACACCACCGCCACCTCAACCGCGGACGTGACACCCGGACGGCTTTGCCTCAAGGGACAGTCCGGGATTCAGACCGTGTACGATCCCTACCGGATTAAACAGCCGTTGCGGAGAAAACCGGGGACCGAGAGAGGAGCAGGGGAGTGGGAGGCCATCTCCTGGGATACGGCCTTCTCCGAGATTGCGGCCAAGATTGATGCCCTGATCCCGGCGGCCACTCGCTATGACTACATGGATCCCAGCAACACCAAGAAGGGGAAAAACGCGAACATGCTGGGCTTCTGCCCGGGCAGGAGCACTGAAAAAACCCTGAGCTCGAGGATCTGGAAGTCGGGGTGGGGCACGGTCAACTACGACCTTACCCACACGAGCATCTGCGAGGCGACCCGGCACGTCGGAAACGAGGTCATCACGTGGCAGTACAAGTCGAGCGGAGGCAAGAACAGGTATGGATCGGGCAGGACCGAAGGCTGGCAGCCGGACACTCGGGAAGCGGAATTCATTATTCTCTTCGGCACCAATCCCTTTGAGGCCGGCTTCCCCATGAATCCCTACGGCCGCAAACTTGTGGAGGCCAAAAGAAACAGCGGGGCCAAATATGTGGTCGTGGATCCCCGCATGTCCAACTCGGCGGCCCAGGCCGACAAGTGGTATCCCATCAAGCCCGGGCAGGACGCAGCCCTGGCCCTGGGCATGGCCAGATGGATCATCGAGAACAGCGCTCACGACACCACCTATCTTGGAAATGCCACCAAGGGCGCGGCCAATGCGGACAATGAATGGACCTGGAGCGACGCGACCTACCTGGTCAAGTACGGCTCGAGCCCCGCTACCTATCTGAATGCAAGCGAGGCCGGCCTCGGCGGCGGCGCTCATGAGAACGTGGTCCTGGTGAGCGGCACGGCCACAACCGTCCCGGGTTCCACCGCAACTACGGACGAGTTTGCCGGAAATTCTTCCACGGTGGTGGAGGGGGACCTGGAAGTGGATACCACGGTCAACGGGATTGCGGTCAAGTCCGCCTTCACATTATTCAAGGCACAGGCCATGAGCAAGACCCTGGCCGAATGGGCGGGCATCTGCGGCCTGACCGAGGCCGACGTCATTGAACTGGCCACGGAGTTCACGAGCCATGGGAAAAAGGCCGTGGCCATCACCTACCGGGGGGCCGTGAAGCACACCAACGGTCTTTTCAACCAGGTCTGCATCCAGCATCTGAACTCCCTGATCGGCAATTACGACTGGCGCGGGGGATGCACCAAGGGAGGCGCAAGTTATGGCGAGAAAACCGGGGTTGTGGCCGTGGAGACGGTCACCAACTCTCCGTACTCTTCCAGCATCGGTATTGACCGGAAGGGGAAGTTCTACGATGCCGTGGATGTGGCAGATCTTTTTACCGGGACCTACCCGGCAACCCGGATGTGGGGGCCCTTCTGGCTCCATGGCAACTATCAGGAGGTGATTCCGAGCGTTGAGGATCAGTACCCCTACGGTATGAAGGTCCTGATTACCTACTGGAACGCCTGGCCCTATTCCACGCCCGGCCTTCAGGCTACATTTGAGCGGACTATCCTTTCCGGCGGGGCCGACAACTACGACAAGCTTCCGTTGCTGGTCTCCATCAGCCCGGTCATGGGCGAAGTGCCGGCCATGGCCGACTACGTGCTCCCGGATTCCACCTATCTGGAGAAGTTTTCGACGCCGGGCATCCCCTGGATGGTGCAGGGGGGAACGTCCTTCCAACGACCCGTGGTGGGCAAGTTCGACGGCAAGGATATCGGTGGCGCCGAGATCGGGGCCACCATCCCGACCGGAAGCGCCAACGATTATACGCCGGTCCTTCCCAACACCAAGGCCGTGGTGGATATCCACATCGGGCTGGCCAAGGCCCTGGGCTATGACGGGAGCAAGAGCTTCACCGTGGACGGCGCGAGCAAGCTCATCAAGGCCGTGGGGAACAGCGCCTATACCAATGGAGACAATCTCAACAACGTCTGGGACTATGCCTATGCCATGCTCCGGAACATCCGGAACAGCGCGCTCAGTGATTATCCCACCCTGACCGTGGATGAGATCATTGCCAAAGGAGGCGTGTTCAAGGCCCTGGATACCGAGTACGGCGCCGGCCCCCTGGGGAGCGGGACTGCCCACCTCACAAGCAAGTATGCCAACTCCATCCGCTTTTATCTGGATTCCATCGTCAGAGTTCCGGATTCGGTGACGGGCACGTACTATTCCGGCGTGCCGCACTATGAGGACCTGATGCATTCGGACGGGACCTCGGTGCACGACGATAAGGGAAGTTACCCCTACCTGCTCAATACCTATAAGCTGGTGAACCACGGACAGGCCAGGACTGCGGTCAATCCGTGGCTCATGCTGGTCATGCCTGAGAACGCCGTCTGGATCAACGCCTCTGATGCTGCGGCCCTCGGCGTGGAGACCGGGGACACGATCAGGCTGACCTCGGCATCAAACAGCGCCGGCGTGACCGGCAAGGTCTGGGTGACGAACCGGATCCGCCCTGGTGTGGTCGGGGTCTCGCACCATTATGGTCACTGGCAGCTCGGCTCCAAACCCCACATCGTGGACGGCGTGGCAGATGCCCTGGGTCACGATACCACGCGAGGCGCTGGGATACAGACCAACCCGATCTCCCGGCTGGACAAGGTTTACACCAATGTCCCCCTACAGGAGAAGATCGGCGGGAGCGTCTGCTACTTTAATACGTATGTGAAAATAACCAAGGTTTCATAAGGAGGTGTAAAATGTCTCAACTTGGATGGAGCATAGATTTAGGAAAGTGCACGGGGTGCGGGAGCTGCGCCATTGCCTGCAAGGCCGAAAACCGGACGGCGCCCCTGCAGTCACCCATGCCGGTGAGCCAGGGCGGAATTCCCGAACATGTGAGCTACCGCTGGGTCTTCACCCGTGAGTCGGGGAGCTATCCAGATGTAAGCGTGGATTTTGTGAGCATGTCCTGCAACCACTGTGCGGATCCGGCCTGTTTGAAATCCTGTCCGGTGGGGGCGATCTCCAAGAGGGACTCGGACGGGATCGTGCTCATTGACCAGGACAAGTGTGTGGGGTGCAAGTACTGCATCTTTGCCTGCCCCTACGGTGCGCCCCAGTACAACAGCGCCACCAAGAAGGTGGAAAAGTGCACCTTCTGTGTCCATCGGATTGATGCAGGGCTCCCGCCTGCCTGCGTGAGTACCTGTCTGGGAAGGACCTTGACCAAGGTTGACTCGTTCAGTGCAAGCGAGTCCGGTCAGAATGCGCCGGCCGGGTTCAACAACTCGGGCCATACCAATCCCAGTATAAAGTTCACGGCCAAATGAGAGAAGCGCTCAAAGATCTGGCGGGCCCGAGGTGTGAACTCTACAGGTTCCTGGCGGAGTTCTACCTCGGCGCCGTTACCAGAGAACAGGTTGAAACGTTCCTGAGTGATGATTTTATCGGGAACCTTGAAGAGATCTTCGGCCCGGAAGTCACGGCGCCTTTTCAGAGGTTTCTCTCCGGCGGGGCATGGGACTTTGATGCGCTCAAACAGGAGTATACCCATCTCTTCATCGTTCCTTCAGGAAGGTATCTCACCCCCTATGAGAATGTCTATCGCGGAAGAAGCATAGAAGGCGGGCAAGAGGTTCTTGGACTCCTTCAGGGACCGTATACGATCAGTGTGAAGGACGAATATCACAAGGCAGGCGCTGAAATGGATAAGGACTATAAAGACCTTCCGGATTTTATCGGTCTGGAGTTCTCCTTCATGCACTTTTTATGTGAGAGAGAGACAAAGGCGTGGAAGGCAAATAACACTGACAACGCCATGGAACTCCTTTGCCTCGAGAAGGCCTTTATCCGGAATCACATGATCCGGTGGATCCCGGAGTTGTGCGCCATGGCCCGGTCCCGTACAAAAAATGATTTTATGACGGGTATGTCTCTGCTCACAGAGGCTTTTCTGGGAATGGAGATGGAGACACTGGAATCCATTGAGGTTCCTGCCGGTTCTTAACAGGCAGGCGTCCGTGACTTTGCATGGATATCGTCATTGTTTCTCAAATGATTTTGGGGGAAGCCATTCATTGAAAAAAAAACTTATGGTCGTGGATGACGAGAAACTGATCTGCTGGACCCTCTCCAAGACCTTTACCAAGGATGGATATGATGTGATTTGTTTCAACTCCGGGGAGCAGGCCCTGGAAGGGATGCGCGAAGACCCGGCCCATGCCGTGATCCTGGATCTCCGTCTTCCCGGAATCAGCGGGCTCGATGTGCTCGAAGAGATAAGAAAACAATATCCGGATACCAAGGTTCTCATGATCAGCGCATGGGGGACCCAGGAAGCTCGGCAAAGGGCTGAAGAACTCGGGGTTTTAGGGTTTTTCGACAAGCCCTTGAATCTCCCCAGTATCAAGCAGACGATTTCCAAGGTGTTTCAGAGTCCTGAGTGATCTGCATAGCGAGAGGGGTCATATTATAAGGTATGTCCAACCAGTATCTTGATCCCGATCGCGATCAGGATCAGCCCGCCCAGAACCTCTATCTTGTTTTCGAATAGGTGCCCGAAACGATTGCCGATGAAAACCCCCAGGGTCGAGAGGAGAAACGTGATGATCCCGATGATGACGGCGGGAATGATGATGGGGACCTTGATCAACGAGAGGCTCAGCCCCACAGCCAGGGCATCCATGCTGGTTGCGATGGAGAGGATCAGCAGGACGGAGATATCCAGCGGGTTGTTCTCCCTTTCATTCGGTTTCATCATGGCGGATTCATAGATCATCTTGCCGCCGATGAAGGTTAGAAGCCCGAAGGCGATCCAGTGGTCGAAGCCTGAGATGAAGGTTCTTAAACCGAATCCGGCCAGCCATCCTATGATCGGCATGACGGCCTGAAAAGAGCCGAAGAAGATCCCGATCTTGAGGGCGTGATTGAAATGCAGGTGCTTGATCGTCAGCCCGCTGGTGATGGATACGGCAAAGGCATCCATGGCCAGCCCGACTGCGATGAACAGAATGGTCAACAGATCCATCTTATTCCGTAGGATACCCCCTAAGTGGTCCTGTTCGTAAATATGGTAACGTACCGAGAGTGCCGTAGGGCGGTCTTATCAAGGCGCGCGACTGAGGTGTACCCCCTGTGGTACGCCGCAAGGAGCGGAACGCTGAGGAGACCGCCCTACGGCACTCGAATGCGACCGTATTTACGAATAGGACCACTAAGTACGGCTCCGGTTGATGCATTCAGCCATCTTGCTTCGGGATTATTCGTCTTTATGTCCCTTGTCTTTGCCTTTGTTTTTCCCGTGTTCCTTGCCGTGATCTTCGTGTTTCCCGGCTTTTTCGTGGCGGCCTGCCTTGAAGTCGTCATTGATGACGACAAAGTCCCGGCCCTGAGATCTCATGCCGATTACGTCTCCAGGAGTGCATCCGTGGTATTCGGATATGAAACGGAGGTTGACGAGGTTCACCACGTCATCGTTTTCAAGGCGGATGGTTTTCCATTCCTTTTTAGGCTTATGCTTGTAATAACCGTATGCCTTGCCATAGGGCGGGCCGTGGATTTCCGCCTGGACCGGCACATAGAAGATCTCCGGACCGAGACCGAAATGCAGGGTGATGTCCATCCAGGACATGCCGCTCAGTCTGAGATCAATCATGGCCTCCGGCGTCACATGGGCCCGTGATGCAAGGAAAAAGACCACGGGAATTTCTTCATAAGGGATTCCCCTTTGCCGGATGACGATGACTTCCGGTTCCGGCACGTGGTAATAATCTCCAACCGAAACATAGAAACGGCGGATCCCCTCTTCTCCGATGGATACCCCGACATCCACCTGGTCTGCATACACGGGAATGACCGGGATGACGGGCAGAAGCCAAATCAGCATGAAAAAAACAAGTGATCCTTTCATCGTCTTCCTCCTTATGTAGTGACCGGATGCAGACATTTTCCGGACATCGTGACGAGTGATGAGATATTAAACCATGTTTTAGAAGATCGTCAACAAGAATTTTGTCTATCCCGAATCACCTTGGAGGAGGTCTTTTATTAATAGTCTCGAAATAGAGAGGGGAGGGATTTTCGATATGATGTCGTTTATATTATGAGAACCTTAATTAAAGGGCGTCTTTGAAGGATAACCCCTTGAGTTCAGAAAGAAATTGCATTGACATAGGCAAACAGGTATTATAAGATTTAAAATCTAATATTTAGCCGAAAAATGCTTTTGGGAAGTGTGGATGCAACCTGAAAAATATATGGCTATGCCCAGGAAAAGGCTTCCGGAGTGGGTGAGGAAGCGGAGGGGGGATCCGGATTCGATCCGCAGGATCAAGCGGATGCTTCGTGGGATGAATCTGCATACGGTTTGTGAATCGGCCCTATGTCCGAATCTGGGGGAGTGTTTCTCCAGGAATACGGCCACCTTTATGATTCTCGGAAACCGCTGCACGAGGAGATGCGCCTTCTGCGCCGTGGAACATGAACAGCCCTTGCCTTTGGATCACGGGGAGCCGGAGAGGGTTGCGGCGGCGGCAAAGGAGATGGGACTCAAGCATGTCGTGGTTACCTCGGTGACGCGGGATGATCTTCCCGACGGCGGAAGCGCTCAGTTTGCAGAGACCATCCGTTGTTTGCGTGCCGGAATCCCTGATGCGACCATTGAAGCGCTGACACCGGATTTTCAGGGGAATCAGGAAGCGATCCGCTGCGCGGCCGAGGCCGGGCCGGACATCTACAACCACAACATCGAGACGGCGCCGAGGCTCTATCCTACGGTCAGAAGCTCGGCCGATTACCGGCGCTCCCTGGATCTCATACGCCGGGTCAAGTTGTACAGGCAGGATCTCTCGACCAAGTCAGGGATCATGGTCGGACTGGGTGAGACCGGAGACGAGGTGGTTGCCGTCATGCGGGATTTAAGGGACATGGAATGTGATCTGCTGACCGTGGGCCAGTACCTCCAACCCGGGAAGGCAAACCTTCCGGTGGCGGAATATATTCCTGAAGAACGGTTTGCCGAATATGAACGGATCGGTTATGAGCTTGGTTTCCGTCAGGTGATGTCCGGCCCGTTGGTTAGAAGTTCCTATCATGCAGATGCTGCAATAGGTTTGATATCATAAAGGACGGATCATGGATTTTGTTTTTCGCAGAATTGAACGGATGCCTCCCTATGTCTTCGCCATCGTGAATGATCTGAAGATGAAGGCACGGCGCCGAGGGGAAGACATCATTGATCTCGGGATGGGGAACCCGGACCAGGGGACGCCGAAACATATCGTGGACAAGCTGATCGAAGCGGCCCGGAACCCCAAGAACCACCGATATTCCGCTTCCAAAGGGATCCCTAAGCTCCGGTCGGCCATTACCGACTGGTATCAGGAGAAGTATAACGTAGAACCGGATCCGGAAAGCGAGGCCATCGCCACCATCGGCTCCAAGGAAGGGATGTCGCACCTTGCCCTGGCCCTGTTCGGTCCCGGGGATACGGTCCTGGTCCCCAACCCGACCTATCCGATCCATGCATACAGCGTGATCATCGCCAACGGGGATGTGCGCCATGTGCCCCTGATGCCGGATACGGATTTTTTCGAAGAGCTGCGCAAGGCCTACGTGCAGGCCTGGCCGAGGCCCAAGGCCATGATCATCAGTTTTCCGCACAACCCGACCACGCAGGTGGTGGATCTCGGCTTCTTCGAAAAGATCGTCGCCTTTGCCAAGGAAAACAGCGTGATCGTGATTCATGATCTGGCCTATGCCGAGCTCGTCTTCGACGGTTATACCGCGCCGAGCTTTCTGCAGGTCCCCGGGGCCATGGATGTGGGCGTTGAGTTTGTCAGCCTTTCGAAGAGCTATAATATGCCGGGCTGGCGCGTGGGATTTGCCGTAGGGAACAGCAGGATCATCGGCGCCCTGACCCGGATGAAGAGTTACCTGGATTACGGGATGTTCCAGCCGATCCAGATCGCAGCCATCATCGCGCTCAAGGGCCCGCAGGATTGCGTGCAGGAGATCGTGGAGCTCTACCGGTCGAGAAGAGACACCCTCTGTGACGGTTTGAACCGGATCGGCTGGGAGATGGAAAAACCCAAGGCGACCATGTTTGTCTGGGCCCGCATTCCCGAAAAATACAGGGCCATGGGGTCGCTCGAGTTTTCCAAGCTCCTTCTGGAAAAGGCCAAGGTCGCGGTCTCGCCGGGCGTTGGGTTCGGTGAGTATGGAGATGAGTATGTCCGGTTCGCTCTGGTGGAAAACGAACACCGGACAAGGCAGGCGGTCAAGGGGATACGGACATTGTTTTGAGAAATTGTTTAGGGTCAGGGTCCAAGGGGTCAAGGGTTCCATGGTTACGCTTCGCGTGCCCCGCTTTTCTCTATCTTTGCCGTCTGCGACGGCTACTACACTGAGGTATCTTGGGGTCAAGTGAAATGCTCAATGATCAAGTCGTTAGAACACAGACACTCGGACCCTTGAATCCTGGAACCCTCGAACCCTTTGTGCCGTAGTAAGCGGGAGAGCAGTCTTTTTTGACTGATTTTTCAATGCCGCAGAGGATGAAGTGATGAAAAAGATTTACGTGGGACTTTTCGGTCTCGGAACCATCGGGACCGGCCTGGTCAGGGTGCTGGAACAGAACCGGGATGTGATCCGCCGGAGACTGGGCGCGAAGATCGAGATCAAGAAGATCGTGGATCTCGACATCACGTCGGACCGAGGCGTCAAGATCGAACCGCATATCCTTTCCACCAGGGCCGAGGATATCCTGAATGATCCTGAGATCCGGATCGTGGTCGAGTTGATCGGCGGGACCGATGCGGCGCTCAGAATCGTGAGGCAGGCCCTTTCCGCGGGCAAGCACGTGGTCACGGCCAACAAGGCCCTCCTCGCGGTCCATGGCGAGGAACTTTTTACCCTTGCTTCTGAAAAGGGGGTCAAGATCGGTTTTGAGGCCAGCGTAGGGGGCGGGATCCCGATCATCCGAATTCTCAAGGAAGGACTCGCGGCCAACCGGATCGAGTCCATCTACGGCATTGTGAACGGCACGGCCAATTACATCCTGACCGAGATGACCGACAAGGGGTCCGAGTTCGGGGCCGTGCTCAAGGAGGCGATGAGCCAGGGATATGCCGAAGCGGATCCCACCTATGATATTAAAGGAACCGATTCTGCGCATAAACTGGCCATCCTGGCTTCGCTTGCCTTCGGGTCGCCCATCCCCCTCGACCGGGTCTATACCGAAGGGATATCCAAGATCACGCCTGTGGACATCGAGTATGCCCGAGGGTTCGGGTACAAGATCAAACTCCTCGGGATCACCAAGATCTCCGGCGGGGAGGTGGAGGCCCGCGTGCACCCGACTATGATTCCTGAGGATACCCTCCTGGCGCAGGTGGACGGCGTGTTGAATGCGATCTATGTGAACGGGGACGCGGTCGGGCCTACGCTTTATTACGGGAGAGGCGCAGGCTCGCTCCCTACGGCCAGTTCGGTGCTGGGGGACGTGATCGAGATCAGCCGTGATATCATCCACGGAGGGACGGCACGCGTCCCTTTATGCGCCTTTCTCAATCAAGAACGCCGTCCCCTCCCGATCCGGAACATGGATGACGTCATGTCCAGATATTTCCTCCGGTTCACCACAGCGGACCAGCCAGGGGTATTATCGAAGATTTCAGGCATCCTGGCCTCGCACGGGATCAGCATTGCCTCGGTGATTCAGAAGGGAAGAAAGTCGGACCGCCCGGTCCCCATCGTCATGGTGACCCACAAAGCCAGGGAGAAAGACGTCTTTGATGCGCTTTCCGAGACCGACGTGCTGAATATTGTTTCGGCGAAGACGGTACTGATTCGGATTGAAGACGGGGAAGAGACAGTAGACCCCGTCGGAGGATAAAAAATTGAGATTTGAGATTTGAAATTTAAAACGAACTGAGGAGCAAAAAGTTGTGACGACGTGGCGAGGAATCATTGAGGAGTATCGAGAGTTTCTTCCAGTAACGGACAAGACGCCGGTCGTGACCCTTCTCGAAGGGAACACCCCTTTGGTTCGGACGAAACGTCTGGCGGAGGCGATTCATCCGGACCTCGCGATCTATTTGAAGTTTGAGGGGGCCAATCCTACGGGCTCCTTCAAGGACCGGGGCATGGCCATGGCGATTTCCAAGGCCGTGGAGCAGGGATCCAAAGCCGTGATCTGCGCCTCCACAGGCAACACCTCGGCCTCGGCGGCGGCCTATGCCGCGCGGGTCGGGATCCGGGCCTTTGTCCTGATCCCGGAGGGGAAGATCGCCTTAGGCAAGCTCGCCCAGGCCATGATGCACGGGGCCAGGGTGCTTCAGGTCAAAGGGAATTTTGATCAGGCCTTGAAGATCGTCCGGGAGGTTTCGGATAGGTATCCGGTCACGCTGGTCAACTCCATCAATCCGTACCGGATCGAGGGACAGACCACGGCCGCATACGAGGTCTGCGATCGGTTGGAACGCGCGCCGGATTTCCATGCCCTCCCTGTGGGGAACGCGGGAAACATCACGGCCTACTGGAAAGGATACAGGCGTTACAAGGACGCGGGGAAGATTGACCGCCTGCCGAGGATGATCGGATTCCAGGCCGCAGGGGCCGCGCCCATCGTCCTCGGACATCCGGTTGAAAAACCTGAGACCGTGGCCACGGCCATTCGGATCGGGAACCCTGCATCCTGGAAATATGCGGAAGAGGCGGCCAGGGATTCCGGGGGGAAGATTGATATGGTGACCGATGAAGAGATCCTGGGGGCGTACCGGATGATCGCCTCGCTTGAGGGGGTCTTCTGTGAGCCGGCCTCAGCCGCCTCGGTGGCCGGTGTGATCAAGCGGAGCGAAGCCGGCGGATTTCAGGAGGGGGACACCATCGTCTGCACCCTGACCGGGCACGGCCTCAAGGACCCGGATACGGCGATCTCGGTTTCGGAAAAACCGGTCACGGTCCACGCGGACCTGGATGAGGTGATACGAGCCCTCGGATATAAATAAGGGTTCAAGGATTCGAGGGGCCAAGGGGTCGAGGGTTTAAAGGTTCAAGAGTTTAAAGGTTTAAGGGTTTAAGGGTTTAAAGGTTTAAGGGTTGATGTTTTCACTTGACCCCTTGACCCCTTGAACCCTTGACCCCTTGAACCCTTGAACCCTTGACCCCTTGACCCCTTGACCCCTTGACCCCTTGACCCCTTGACCCCTTGACCCCTTGAACCCTTCTGTCCCACTACATGTGGGTTAAAACGGAATTTCTAATATGGCGGCAAATAAACCGAATCATATGAGGTATATTGTTCTGTTGGGCGATGGGATGGCGGATCTCCCGATTCCTGAATTGGGAGGGAAGACCCCCTTGCAGGCGGCGAACACCTCGAATATGGACCGGCTCGCCCGAGGGGGCGAGATCGGCCTGGTCAAGACGATTCCGGATGGTTTTCTCCCGGGGAGCGACGTGGCGAACTTAGCGGTTTTCGGCTATGACCCTGCAAAATATTTTACCGGCCGGGCGCCCCTGGAGGCTGCAAGCATGGGGGTGGATCTCGGTCCGGACGATGTGGCCTTCCGGTGCAATCTGGTGACCATCGAGGATGCGGTCATGGTTGATTTCAGCGCGGGGCACATCAGCAGTGAGGAGGCCGCTGTTCTGATCCGGGATATCAACCAGGCCCTGTCGGATGACCGGGTCTCGTTCCATCCGGGTGTGAGTTACCGCCATCTCATGGTCTGGAGGAAGGGGAAGTCCGCCACCCTCTGCACGCCTCCGCATGACATCACCGGCAGGCCGATATCGGATTATCTTCCGTTCCAGGACGGATCTGAAATGCTCAAGGATCTCATGCTCCGTTCCCAGAACCTGTTAAAAGACCATCCGGTGAACCGCAAGCGGGGAGAAGCGGGGAAACGCCCCGCCAATTCCATCTGGCTATGGGGACAGGGGAGGCGGCCGAGCCTGCCCGCATTTAAGGAAAAGTACGGTCTCAGCGGTTCGGTGATCTCTGCCGTGGACCTGGTCAAGGGGATCGGGATCTATGCGGGACTGAAACCAATCCGGGTTCCAGGGGCCACCGGGTATCTGGATACCAATTACCGGGGCAAGGCTTTGGCGGCCGTTAAGGCCCTTGAGAACGGCTCGTTTGTCTATCTCCACGTGGAGGCGCCGGATGAAGCAGGCCACATGGGAAACATAGAGGAGAAGGTCAGGGCCATTGAAGCGTTCGATGAGCAGGTGGTCGGGACGGTGCTTTCGGGTTTGCAGAAGTTCGATTCATTCAGGGTCCTCCTGCTGCCGGATCATCCCACGCCGATCTCGATCCGGACGCACAGCAGAGAGATGTCTCCTTACGTGATCTATGACAGCCGGAAGGTCAAGGAGACCGGACAGGTCTACGATGAGATCTCTGCGAGGCAATCCGGCCGGGTGGTCAATCCCGGTTACCAGATCATGGACCGGCTGATCAGGGGAGATTAGATCATTATTTTTCGATCATCTCCAAAAGAGTGGGTGAAAACATCAGGGGTCAAGGGGTCAAGGATTCCAGGGGTCAAGTGAAGTGCTGAAAACATAAGGGGCCGAGGGGTAAAGGGGTCGAGTGAACTACTCAAACCCTTGAACCCTGGAACCCTTGAACCCACAAAATGGGAGAAGGATCAGAAACTATTATGTTGTCAAGAGTAACAACCTGTCCGCATAATGAAAGGTTTTTATGGGTTTGATCGTCCAGAAATACGGCGGAACCTCGGTTCGGGACATTGAGCGGATCCGCAGCGTGGCCGAGCGGGTCGGAAGGATGCGTGAGCAGGGGCACGATGTGATCGTCGTGGTTTCGGCCATGGCCGGAGAGACCGACAAACTGGTCAAATGGGCCGGGGAGTTTACGGAAATTCCGGACGAACGCGAGTATGATCTTCTCCTTTCTTCCGGGGAGCGGATCACGAGCGCGCTGCTCGCCATCGCCCTTCAGACCATCGGATATCCGGCCCAGTCCTTCACCGGACGGCAGGCCGGGATCATCACCGATTCTGCGCATGGAAAGGCGAGGATTGCGAGGATTACAGGCGAGAGGATACAAGAGGCGCTCGCTCAGGGGAAGATCGCCGTGGTCGCAGGGTTTCAGGGGATCGATGAAAAGTCCGATGTCTCCACACTCGGAAGGGGCGGTTCGGACACCTCCGCGGTGGCCCTGGCCGCGGCCTTTCATGCGGACCTGTGCGAGATCTACACGGACGTGGATGGTGTTTACACCACGGACCCGAACCTCGTCCCGGAGGCGAGGAAACTTGAGAAGATCTCCTATGACGAAATGCTCGAGCTCGCGAGTCTCGGCGCCAAGGTGCTGCAGACCCGCTCCGTGGAATTCGCAAAAAAATACAATGTTCCGCTCATGGTGCGGTCGAGTTTCAACGAGCATTCAGGGACATTGGTGACCCAGGAGGAATCAGACATGGAAAAAGTGGTTGTTGCCGGCATCGCCTACAACAAGGGAGAGGCAAAGGTCTCCATCATCGGGATCCCGGACCGGCCCGGCGTGGCCAAACGGATTTTCCGCTCCCTGGCGGATGCCAATGTCGTGGTGGATATGATCATACAGAATATCGGAAAGGACGGGCTGGCGGACCTGACTTTTACGGTTTCCAAAGAGGACAGGCCCAAGGCCGAGAAAATCATGCAGGAACTCAAGAATGATCTCTCGGCCCGTGAAATCCGTGTGGACGAGGATATCGTCAAGGTGGCCATCGTGGGAGTGGGCATGCGCTCACATACCGGCGTCGCGGCGAAGATGTTCGAGATCCTTGCCGATGTCGGGATCAATATCCAGATGATCAGCACCTCGGAGATCAAGATCTCCTGTATCCTTGCGGCAAAATATCTGGAACTTGCAGTACGGGAACTGCACAAGGCCTTTGAACTCGACAAGGAGCAGACCCTTCACGAGAAGCGTTATCCGTCCCGATAGAAGAAGCTTCAAGACCGGGTGAAGACGAACGAACCCTTGAACCCTGAAACCCTTTTGACCACTGCAACGGAGGGAAAACCAGACGTGAGCACACACACCAAGCCGCATGTGACGATCTATGATACCACGCTGAGAGACGGCACCCAGTCCGAGGACATTTCCCTTTCGGTTCAGGACAAGCTCCGGATCACCGGGTATCTCGATGATTTAGGTGTTCATTACATTGAGGGGGGATGGCCGGGTTCCAATCCCAGGGATATCGAGTACTTCAAATCCGTGCATCAACTCCCGTTGAAACGCTCAAAGGTCACGGCCTTCGGAAGCACCAGGCGCCGCGGCGTCACCCCGGGAAAGGACAGAAACCTCCGGCAGATCATGAAGTCCGGCGTGGAGACGGCCACGATCTTCGGGAAATCATGGGATTTCCATGTCCGCCATGCCCTGCATGTCTCCATGAAGGAAAACCTCGACATGATCTATGATTCGGTCCGCTACCTCAAGGCGAGGCTTTCCGAAGTCATCTACGATGCGGAACACTTCTTTGACGGGTACAAGGCCGATCCGGAGTATGCGATCCGGACCCTGCTGGCCGCCGAGGATGGAGGCGCAGACATCATCGTGCTCTGCGACACCAACGGCGGGACCCTCTCCCATGAAATCGGCCCGATCATGGAAGAGGTGAAAAAAAAGATCAGGACCCCGCTCGGTATCCATGCGCACAATGACACTGAGATGGCCGTGGCCAATACCATCACGGCCGTGAGGCACGGGGCCGTTCAGGTGCATGGAACCATCAACGGGTACGGGGAGCGGTGCGGAAATGCCAACCTCTGCTCCGTGATCCCGAACCTGATGTTGAAACTCAAGATCCCGTGCCTCGGCATGAAGGACCTGGCCAAGCTAAAGAAACTCTCCGGGTTCGTCTCCGAGATCGCCAACCTCCCTCACAACAAGCGCCTCCCTTATGTCGGGGATTCGGCCTTCGCCCACAAGGCCGGGATCCATGTGAGCGCGGTTAAGAGGGAGTCCGGGACCTACGAGCATGTCCGTCCGGAATCCGTGGGCAATCATCAGCGCATCCTGGTCTCCGACCTCTCGGGGAGAAGTAATATCCTGCACAAGGCACAGGAGTACGGCGTGGACATTGAAGGACGCTCAAAAGAGGTCAGGCAGATCCTCCGCGTGCTCAAACAAATGGAGAATCAGGGTTTCCAGTTTGAAGGGGCCGAGGCCTCGTTCGAGATCCTGATGCGCGAGGGCATGTCAAAGCAGAAGCGTTACTTCGACCTGCTTGGTTTCCGTGTGATCAACGAAAAGAAAGGGGATCAACCCACGGCGTGCGAGGCCACGATCATGCTGCGCGGGCCGGACGGCAGGGTGGTGCACGAGGCATCCGTGGGGAACGGGCCGGTGAACGCCCTGGACAATGCCCTGCGCAAGGCCCTGTATGTCTTTTATCCTGAGCTTTCCGAGGTCCGTTTAACGGATTACAAGGTCCGAGTCCTGACAGACAAGAAAGGGACCGGCGCCAGCGTGCGCGTGCTCACTGAATCCAGCGACGGCGTGGACCACTGGGGTACGGTGGGGGTCTCCGAGAACGTGGTTGAGGCCTCCTGGCAGGCCATGGTGGACAGCCTGGTCTATAAATTGATGAAAGCCGATGATCGAAGAAATTGGGACCATCATTGAAATCCATGAAGGCCGGGCGCTGGTCAGGACCGACCGGAGCAGCGCATGTTCCGGGTGCGCCTCCATGGGCTTATGCCATGTCACGGAATCCGGAGATGAGCGCACGGTTGAGGCGGATAACCCGGGCCATGCCGTGATCGGTCAGAAGGTCCGGGTAGCCGTTCCCACTTCAAGTTTTTTAAAAGGAACCTTCTTTCTTTATCTCTTTCCCCTGATCGGTCTCTTCTCAGGCATGGCCGCGGGTCTGTGGTTTGCGGGCCGGTATGCCAAGGGGAGGGAAGACCTCTTCGCCGCCGCCGGCGCCCTTATCGGCCTTCTCATCTTTTTCTTCCTGCAGCGCCTCTTCAACAAAAGGTTCGAACGAAACAAGGTTTTCCGTCCCCGTATTGTGGAGGCGCTGTAATAAATATTTATTCATTAAGACAGGGGCGTTTAAAACATTCTCGTGGAGAATAATCATTGATGGAACCCCGGCATAAGCCCAGAATAAAAACCGCCGAAAAAACTAAAGTATCGCACAGGGCGTCCAGCCTGTCCGTTCAGCAAAAACGTGTCCGTTCAAACAAAGATCGATTCCTGATGGGCGACAGCCCATATCATCTTCTGTTCCAAAAGATCCGGGACGCCATCTTTGTGGCCGATATTCGTACACGAAGAATCGTGGACGTGAATCTTGCCGCGGTCCGTCTTATGGGATATTCCCGGAAAAAACTTCTGACCATGAAGGCGGATCAGCTTCACCCTGAGTCGGTCCGGGCCGAGACCATGGAGGGCTTCAAACGTCATGCAGCCGGGTCCACAGAGGAAGTGGAGAGCCTGGTTCTGACTTCAAGGGGCAGAGAGGTCCCTGTGGGCATTCGAACGAGTGCCCTTAAAATTGAAGGGGAAAAGCGCCTTTTAGGGATCTTCCGGGATATCACAGAACGAAAAAATATGGAGAGGAATCTCAATGATCAGAAGGCTTTTTTTAATGACGTTCTTGAAAGCATACAGGACGGGATCAGCATCCTCGATAATGATCTGAATATTCTTTACACCAACTCCACCATGAAAAAGTGGTATGCACATAACCTTCCTCACACCGGCAGGAAGTGCTTCGACGTCTATCAGGGAAGGACCAAGCCCTGTCAGATCTGCCCAAGCATTCAAACCTTGAAAAGCGGGAAAGAGGCTGTTGAAATCGTCCCATATACAGGCGAAAAGGGTGTTCAGGGTTGGCAGGAGCTTTATGCCTTCCCGCTTGTGGACTCCATGACGTCCAAGGTGACCGGCGTCATCGAATATGTCCATGATATCACGGAACGCAGGAGGATGGAGGAAGCGCTCAGAGAATCCGAAGAGAAATACCGGATGATCTTTGAAGATTCACCCCTGGGGATCCTTCATATTGACCGGAACGGTGTCGTGACAGCCTGTAACGAACATCTTGCCCGGATCCTGGGGGCCGACAGAGAAAAAGTGATCGGGTTTAACATGTTGACCTCGTTGAGGAATGAAAAATTAAGATCCGCTGTAACCTCGGCGCTCTCCGGAAAGAGAGGATACTTTGAAGGGGAGTATCTGTCGGTCCTCGGGGGAAAACATTCGTTCTTAAAAGCCGATTACAGCCCCTTGCTTTCCGATGACGGTTCGGTCCTCGGAGTCACCGGCATTCTCGAAGACATCAGCCGGCGCAAAAAGGCCGAGGAGGCAGTGCTGAAGATTGCAAGAGGGGTTTCCGCCGAGGTGGGTGAAAAATATTTCCGTTCCATGGTGGAACACCTGGCAAAAATATTGGAGGCCGATTATGCGTTTATCGCCGAAATTATGGCGGATCAACCCCATATGATCAGAACGATTGCCATGTATGCCGACGGCGGCATCGTAGATAACGTCGAGTTCAATCTTCAGGGCACGCCCTGTGAATCCACTCTCGGGAAAAGCGCCCATTCTTATTCCAGAGACGTACAGAAGCTGTTCCCTGAGTGTGAGTTGCTGGTGAAGATGAATGTCCATGCCTATATCGGGATTCCGTTATTTGACTTGACGGGGCGGTCGCTCGGCATTATGGTGGTCATGTTCAAGAGTGCCGTCAATAATATCAAGATGATCGAATCGACGCTGCAAATCTTCTCGGACCGAGCCGAGGCCGAGATCAAACGGCGGCTATCCGACGAGGCGTTAAGAGAGTCCGAACGCTCCTACAGAACACTGGCGCAGAACCTTCCCGCTGTCGTTTACAGAATATTTCTGAGAGAGAACAACCGGATGCATTTTTTCAATAATCTGCTCAAAACCATGACAGGCTATTCCGAGGAGGAACTGAGTCATGGCAGGGTCTGTTCCATTGAGCCGCTGATTATTTCCGAACAAAGACAAGGGGTGATCCGAGAGATCGAGCGTGCGCTTTCAGAAGAGAGGCGGTTCTCAGTCGAATATCCAATCAGGCATAAGGATGGAACGATCCGGTTCTTTCTTGAAAGGGGAACCCCTGTCTCCGGTGCGGACGGAAAGCCGCTCTATATTGACGGATTAATCTATGACATCACCGAAAATAAACGGATGGAGGAGGAACTCTCCCGGGCCCAGCGGCTTGAGACTGCCGGAAGGATCGCAGGGCAGATCGCCCATGATTTCAACAACCTTCTCTCTCCGCTGATGGCCTATCCTGACCTGATGCGTATGGAATGTGCGGAGAAGAACAGCAAACTTTTACCTCTCCTGGACCAGATGCAGTCTGCAGCGATTCAGATGGCGGAGATCAACCAGCAGCTCCTGACCCTGGGAAGGAGAGGGCACTACACCCTGGAAGCCGTCCATCTGAACGCGGTGATCGAAGAACTGCTCGGATCCATGCCGATCCCCCATACCGTGACCGTGGAGAAAAAATATGATCCCGATCTGCTGCCGGTCAAGGGCGGATCGGCACAGCTTTCACGCGTGTTCACCAACGTCATCGCCAATGCCGTCGAGTCCATGGCGGATGTCGGGACGTTGAGGATCGCCACAAAGAATGTCTATCTGGACCAGCCTTTGAAAAGCTATGAAACCATTCAGGGGGGGGAATATGTCCGGGTTGATGTTGAAGATACCGGATGCGGTATTTCCCCTGAAATCATCAACAGCATTTTCGATCCGTTTTTCACGACCAAGAAGGCGGACAAGAAACGGGGCTCCGGCCTCGGCCTGAGCGTGGTCAAGGCGGTGATCGAAGACCATAACGGCTATATCGGGATAGTGAGCCGGTCGGGCAAAGGAACGACATTCTCCCTCTATTTTCCCATCACCCGGGATGTGGAATTCCAGGCAAAGGCGGCGGAGGAGATTGCCGGAGGGAGTGAGCGTCTCCTGATCGTGGATGATGACCCGGTCCAGAGGGAGGTGATCAAACGCCTCCTCGATCAGCTCGGCTATAAAGTCCATGCCGTGGAAAGCGGAGAAGAAGCGGTGGAATATGTCAAGGGGCATCCGCAGGACCTGCTGATCCTGGATATGATCATGGATGGGATCGACGGGACCGAGACCTTCCGCAGGATCCGTGAGTTTCGTCCCGATCAAAAGGCGGCCATCCTTTCAGGTTATGCAGAAACCGAGCGTGTGGCCGAGGCGCAGCGTATGGGAGCGGGGATCTATATTAGAAAACCTGTGGATCTGAAATCCCTCGCCAGGGCCGTCAGGCTTGAGATTGATCAATCATAATTTATACCGCTTTGCCGTGAGGTGACTTAGTGCCCCTATTCGTAAATACGGTGGCATTCGAGCGCCGTAGGGCGGGCTCCTCGGCGTTACGCTCCTTGCGGTGTGCCAGAGGGGTACGCCTCAGTCGCGTGCCTTGATGAGACCACCCTACGACCCTCTACCGGTAAACGAGTACAAGTCGGTACGTCACCCTATTTACGAACAGGACCACTTAGATCCGCCTGTCATCAAAAAAGAGTTGTCAAATCCATATTTTTGGGATAAAAATAACGGCACATCGAGAAGAACCGGGAACCGGATGGGTTCCTTAATATGTAAAAAAATAGGAGAATAAGAAATGAAAAGCTTCAAACAATTCACGGTGGCATTCGTCATCATCCTCGCCTTTATAGGCGGCATGCTTTATGCGGAATACGGCGGTTCCATTCATTCAGCCGGCGCGGCTTTTGACTTTTTCAAACCCAGGGTGGAGGCCAAGCCTGAAGAAAAGCCTGCTCCGACCCCTGAAAAGACGGCCCCGCAGCCTGGCATCACACAGGCGCCGCCCTCGTTCGTGGAACTGGTCCGGAAGGAAAAACCGGCCGTGGTGAACATCAGTACTACGCAGATCATCAAGCAGAAGGGGTTCACCCATCCTCCACTCGGCGGGAGACAGAGCCCGTTTGACGAATTTTTCGGGGACGATTTTTTCAAGAGGTTCTTCGGTGATGTCCCGCCCAGGGAATTCAAGTCCAAGAGCCTCGGCTCAGGCTTCATTATCAGCGGGGACGGGTATATCCTGACCAACAATCACGTGATCGAAAACGCCTCTGAGATCAAAGTGAAACTGACAGACGAAAAAGAGTTCGATGCCAAGATCATCGGCCGTGACGCCAAAACCGATATCGCACTGATCAAAATAGAAGACAAAGACAATCTGCCGGTCGTGAATATCGGAGACTCGGATCAACTTGAGATCGGTGAATGGGTGGTGGCCATCGGGAATCCCTTCGGTCTGGAGCAGACCGTGACCGCAGGGATCGTCAGCGCCAAGGGACGGGTGATCGGCTCAGGGCCGTATGACAACTTCATTCAGACCGATGCCTCCATTAATCCGGGCAACAGCGGCGGACCCCTCTTCAATATTCGCGGGGAGGTGATCGGGATCAACACAGCCATCGTGGCCAGCGGGCAGGGGATCGGGTTTGCCATCCCGATCAACATGGCCAAGGATATTCTCCCGCAGCTCAAGGATAAAGGCACGGTGACCCGAGGCTGGCTTGGGGTCATGGTCCAGCATATCACCCCGGATATAGCGGAGAGCCTGCATTTAGAGGGCAAAGAGGGCGCCCTGGTCGCAGACGTGGTCAAAGGAGGGCCTGCTGAAAAAGCCGGGATCAAACGCGGGGATGTCATCCTGGAATTCGACGGCAAGCAGATCGGGAAGATGAGGGATCTTCCCTCTGTGGTCGCCTCAACGCCTTTAGGAAAAGAAGTCAAGGTGCTGATCCTGCGGGAAGGAAAGGAAAAGACCTTGACGGTTACGATCACCAAGCTTGAAGAAGAAAAGACGGCTTCTTCTGAGACCAAAGAAGAAGCCGGAGATTTCGGAATGAAGGTTCAGGATCTCACTCCTGAAGTGGCCGACTATTTTAATTTGCAGGAGACCGAAGGTGTGGTGATCGTGGACGTGGACAAGGACGGCGCCGCGGCCGAGGCCGGGATGCAGCCCGGAGATTTGATTTCGGAGGTGAACCAGAAGCCGGTCCGCTCCCTCAAGGATTACCGGGAGGCCGTCTCACTCAAGAAAGCGGGTGAGCCTTCCCTCTTCTGGATTAAAAGAGGTGACAATACCCTTTACTTCGCAGTCAGGAAACAGAAGTAATAAACGGTTCACCCCGTTAGAGGCCTTAAGGCCTCTAACGGGGTGAACTTGAGTGAGACCTTCCATACTTAGTGGTCCTGTTCGTAAATATGGTAACGTACCGAGAGGGTCGTAGGGTGGTCTCATCAAGGCGCGCGACTGAGGTGTACCCACTGTGGTACGCCGCAAGGAGCGGAACGCAGATGAGGCCGCCCTACGGCACTCGAATGCGACCGTATTTACGAATAGGGCCACTTAGTCGGAAATTTTGGGTATGATTTTCGGCTTGTATCCCAGGATGGGGTCAATCACAGGCGCATAGCCGGCAGGAACCGGGAAGGGGAACGTCACGATCTCATAAACACCGGAGAGTTCCCTGAGGACGAAATATCCGATTCCTATAAAGAAACCGGAAACGTAACCATAGGAACTGTCGGTGTCAATGGACCTTTTGATGGACTGCTTTGGAATCTCCACCACACCGAAGGCGGTATTGAGGACCCCGCGGCCCAGTTTATCAACGGCAAGCACCAGGTTGTTGGGCGGGTAATCGTTGCTGTTAATCAAGGTGACGGCATTCTGATTGTCGTCTGCAAACAATGAAGCGGAAAGCCCAAATGAGATCATCATACATGAAAAAAAAATCATGAACCATTTCATAGAGTTATCCTCCTATTGATCAGGTTGTTGATTAAGTCCATAGTTATTGTATATGGAATTCCTATGATTGTAAACTAATTTTTTTATGAGTGAAAAAAGGGAAACGAATGGCTCCTGATCAAGAAAAAAGACGACCCTTCCATTGATCCATGGACGCTCAAGTCCGAGATGACTCAAGAGAGAATTCGTCTTCTCAAGGAGAAGATCCTGCCCTGCGATTCAGTTTCCTGAATATAGAGGCGCCGTCAATCCTCTACATAATATCTTTCATAGTGACCATCAATGTACCTGCCGGAACGGTCATAATGTCCAGGAATCCAGACGGATTCCCAGTAACCGCTCTCCATCTGGCGTTCCGAATAGTATTGTTTTCTATAATGTCGGGTTTCAGGCGGGTAGCAGGGTGGGGGGGCAGGCCGGTATTCATAAATCACGGTCGGCGCAGGGTAGACATAGGCCGGTTGCGAATATCCGTAACCTGCCGGACGGTTGAACAGGTGGTCCAGAACCATATAGGAGGCGGCTCCGATGGCGATTCCCTGCCAACGGTGACGGCTTCTTTCGCCTGCTTCTGCCGGTGATAGGACTGAAAGACTGAGAAAGCTGATCAGCATAGCGGGAATCATCCATTTTTTCATAAAGGTCTCCTTTCCTTTTATTTTTTTCAAATAGATCTTTTTTGTTCCCTTTTGTCTATCCTTTATCCTTATGCCTATAATAACGATCAAAAGAACTTTTTATTCACCGGGGACCTTTTTCCTGCATTCGGAATTCATAAACCATTGAAAGGCGTTTAAGACTAAGCTGTGTGTGATCTCCCCATTCTGAATGAGTTCGGAAATCTTTTCCAATGGGATCAGGCAGACATCAATATCCTCTCCAATGTCCAGTTTTTGTTCACCGATCCGGCAGACGTTCCTGGCAAAGAACGTATAGCACCGGTTGTTCATGAAGGCCGGGTTGGGATGAGCCATCCCCAGGGAGAAGATCTCATCGCTGTCATACCCGGTCTCCTCACACATCTCACGCCTCGCCGCTTTGAGCGGGGAGCCGTCTGAAGAATCCACCAGCCCTCCGGGAATCTCAAGGGTAAAAGAACGAATCCCGGCCCGAAATTGACGGATCATCACCACGTGATGGTCGGAGGTCAGGGGGATGATGTTGACCCAGTCCATGGTCTGGAGGATATAAAAAGGGTACTGGTCCCCGGTTCTGGGGGAGATATAGGTCTCCCGCATGAGATCAAAGATACGGAAGTGCTGGATGCATTCGCTTCGGATCGGTTTCCATTCGCGTAACATATTTTTTACTCTATCATGTTTCGGTCCGGTAATAAAGCGCTTTTTCAACAGGGAATCAGGAGGTGAAAAACATGGATTGACAGGAATATTATTGCTGAAGTATCATAAAGTTACAAGGAAGCGCATCCGGTCATGATCTTCTGTTCTTAACGTTCCAAACGTCTATCACCGCGATGGCCCGGGGATGTTCATCCGAATGAGGGGTGCAAGAGACGAAATGACAGTCAAGATCGGAATTATTGATGATGATCAGGGGAGTGTTCAAGCCCTCAGTGAATATGCCGTGACCCTCGGCTATGAGGTGGTTTCCGCACGGGACGGGGAGGAGGGTTTTCAGCTCTTTACCCGGGAAAGGCCGGACATCCTTCTTCTGGACGGGCTCCTTCCTAAACTTCACGGTTTTGACCTGTGCAGGAAGATTAAGGAAATGCCGGAAGGCAAAGAAACCCCGATCCTCCTCATCTCCGGCGTCTACAAAGGGCACAAGTACCGAATGCAGTCCTCCAAGGAATATCTCGCTGACGGTTATTTTGAAAAACCTCTAAATGTCCAGAATCTTTTTACCCGCATCGAGGATCTGACGGGGAATCGGGCCGATGCAGGTGAAGGACTCAACACGGCCCGGCTTCACTTCAAAAAATTAAAAGACGGGACCATTCTACGTCTCCTGCACACGCTATACGGTGAGAACAGAACCGGAATTCTCTACCTGGAAAAAGGGAATATACGGAAATCAATCTATTTCAAGGATGGTTATATCTCCTTTGCCGTCTCCAACCAGAAAGAGGAGCGCCTCGGAGAACTCCTTCTATCCGATCACAAAATCTCGCCTATGCAATACAGTGAAATCTCTCAGACCATGAAAGAGACGGGAAAACGTCTCGGTTTGCTCCTGCTCGAATCGGGCAGGATAGATGCCGCCACGCTGGAGACGTATTTGCAAAGGCAGTTAACCAACATCCTTCACAGCGTCTTCACCTGGAATTCCGGGTATTACGATTTTGTCCCGTCCACGGATCATGATGAGTATATCACACTGAAAGCGGCTCCTGCACAGGTCATCATCCGAGGAGTGCAAAAGACCTATACGGCGGAGATGCTGGAACGCCATTTCCCTGAGATTCATACCGTATTCGTCCTCTCTTCCGACCCCCGTTTCCGTTTTCAGAATATCCAACTGAATGAAAAGGAAGAAAAGATCCTCTCTCTGGTGGATGGAAGCCGTTCGGTGGAGGAGATCGTCCATCAGGCGCAGCTCCCATCGGTTATGGTCAGGAAGTTCCTCTATGCGCTTTTTTTATGCCGGATCATCCATAAAAAAGGCGCAGAAGAGATGACAGAAGACGATGTGGATCTCATGGCCGGTCATGGCGCCGAGCCCTTGATGGATGAGGACCAAAGATCGTCCATCCTGAGGAAATATATCCAGGTGCAGTCACAGAACCCCTACGAGATCCTTGAAATTTCAAAGACAAAAGATAAGAAACTGATCAAACAGGGCTTCATGAAAATGGCCAAGACCTACCATCCGGACCGTTATTTTCACAAGCTGGATGATAAATATAACGACTATATCAAGGTGATCTTCCAGAGGATCAACCAAGTTTATCAGGAACTCCTTCAGAATATATCAAAAACAGAAAAGGAGACCTTGAAAGCCGCCCCTTCGGATCCGTGTCTCAGAGAGCCGCCGAAAGATGAAAGTATATCCCGGGCAGAGCATTTCTTCGAGAAGGGGATGGCCCTTTCCCGGCAGGGCGACCTTGAAGGGGCTCAGAATGCCTTGATTTCAGCCATCCAGGTCCATCCCAAAGAGACCGAATATCATATCCAACTGGGGCTGATATTCATGGAAGGCGCGGATGAACAGCCGGACCGGTTGGATCTGGCGGAGAGCGCCTTTAACTATGCCATGAACCTCTCATCCCGTGATGCCCGGCCGTTTTTCTATCTGGGATGCGTGTACAAGGTCAGGGACGATACCGACCGGTCAGAGCAGATGTTCTCCCGGGCGCTGGAGAGAGACCCGAAATATATTGAGGCGATGAGGGAAATCCGCCTGATCCACCTGCGCAAGAAAAAGAGTATCAAACAGATCTTACAAGAGATGATCGGTATCCAATAGGTCCCGAACTTGCATTTTCTTTCTTCACAAAGTATAATACCATCCATAAAAATGCGGTAGTATTCCAAGGGGAGGATATATGAGAGGGCGTACGTCCTGCATAGGAATGCTGCTCTTTATCTTGACCATGGATGTAGGAGGGGATGCTATGGGATTTGAAATCAAAAGTCCGGCGTTCCGGCAAGAAGGGATGATCCCATCCGGATTCACATGCGACGGGGAGGATGTCTCACCTGGGCTGACCTGGTCGGACCCGCCCAAAGGAACCCGGTCGTTTGCGTTGATCTGCGATGACCCGGACGCTCCCATGGGAACCTGGGTGCACTGGGTTGTCTATAATATCCCGCCGGACAAGCGGGGTCTTGAAGAGGGCTTCCCGATGGATGAAAAACTGCCGGATGGCACGATTCAGGGAATGACGGATTTCCGGAAGGTCGGGTACGGCGGGCCCTGCCCGCCCGGAGGCACGCACCGGTACTACTTCAAGCTTTATGCGCTGGATACCGTCCTCTCCCTTTCTCCTAACGCTGCAAAGAAGGAACTTCTTGAGGCCATGAAAGGCCATCAGCTTGCTGAAGCCCAACTCATGGGCCGCTACAAACGCAAATAGGATTTTTTTCATGTCATCTTTACGCAAGAAGATACTTATTCCCATTCTGTTTCTGCTCGGCCTGTTGCTGATTTTCATGCTGCAGAAACATCCCGGAAGCGATATGGTGAGCATAGAACCGGGCAAATCCGCTCCGGATTTCATGATCAAGGATCTTAAAGGAAACGCAGTGCGTCTATCGGATTTTCGGGGCAAACTCATTTTCCTGAATTTTTGGGCCACATGGTGTCCTCCGTGCAGGGAAGAGATGCCTTCCATAGAGGATCTTTACCGGTCCATGCAGGGCCGGCCGTTTCAAATCCTGGCGGCGAGCGTTGATGATGATCCGAGCCAGGTGGAGGGCTTCCGGAAATTCGGAGGTTATACCTTTCCCATGTTTATGGATCAGAGACAAGAGGCGGCGGCCCTATACAGAACCACCGGTGTCCCTGAGACGTTCCTCATCGGTCCGGATGGAACCCTTCTCTACAAAGTCATTGGGCCTCGGGACTGGACGGATCCCCAAATAACCGGGGTCTTCGAGCAGATCCTTTCTAAAATAAATACGAATCGTCAACCCTAAGGGCCTTTCTGTGTACCGGCGGCAAACCCTGTTCAATCGCTGTTCCCGGCGCCTTTGAAAATTACCCGAAAACAAGCATGAAATAGGCTTTCCTAAATGACGGCGCAAGGAAGAAAGGGACTGCCGGCACTTACAACCTTCCTATTTATTTGGGAAAACATATTATTTTATTCTTGACAGAAGAAAGGGCTCCATGCTAAGTTATTATTAAATAAGTGAATATCTGTTCCATCCTTCAAGACTTGATTTTCAGTAAGGCGATAAAACCGCTTCGAGAAAAAATGCTGGAGGGAGAAATGACAAAGGCAGAACTGGTGGAGACTGTCGTTGAGAACATAAATGGTTTAACGAAGAAGCAGACTGAAGTCATTGTGAACACGATATTTGACAGTATAAAAGACGCCCTGGCACGCGGCGACAAAGTGGAACTGAGGGGTTTCGGAAGTTTCAAGATTCGCGAAAGACGATCCAGGGATGGCCGCAACCCCAAGACCGGCGATCTGGTCCAAGTCCCTTCCAAGAGAGTCCCTTTTTTCAAGGCAGGGAAAGAACTCAAGGTTCGTGTAGACAGTTGATTCCAAATCATTAAAAAGATTTGCAAATTTTAAACAAGCCTCCAAAGAGACCCGGTCATGGATCGGGTTTTTTAATTTATGGTATTATAATATTCTATATTGAATTCTTTTTTCTTGACTCCCTAAAATAATCATGTTAATAATTGATCAATTTTCATACAGTTGAATTTTGTTTTTCAGGGAGGATGATTGTGGGATCAGATAAAATCGTCGTTTTAAATGATCAAAATTTTAAGGAGGAGATCAAATCCTCCCAAGTGCCTATCTTGGTTGATTTCTGGGCCGAATGGTGTGCGCCATGCCGGATGATTGCTCCCATGCTGGAGGAGATCGCCGAGGAGTATAATGAAAAACTGAAGATTGGAAAACTCAATGTCGATCAGAACCGAACCATTGCCGCGCAATATGGGGTGATGTCTATCCCGACGTTGATTCTTTTTAAGGATGGTGAGATGGTGGAACAGATGATCGGCGCCCAACCCAAAGAAAATCTGCTCAAGATTATAAAGTCGGCGCTTTAGGTTTCCTTCCCAAGTGAGGAGATATCCAATGGACTACGAGAATGCAGCGGAGCTGCTCAAGATCATGGGGCATCCAACCAGGTTAAGGATTCTGATGCACTTAAAAAACGAGAACAAGTGTGTTAAAAATATATGGGAGAGTTTGTCTCTTCCGCAAGCCAATGTTTCTCAGCATCTCATCCTGATGAAGAACAAGGGTATTCTTAATTCCGAAAGAAAGGGTTCACAGATTTGTTATTTCCTGAATAACAAAAGTGTGATGAACATCCTCAAATACCTTGAGGGCGGGAGCGACGGCCTGAATCCATAAAGGCCGCCCCAAGCGCTTTCCCCTTCATCAGGCCTTCATTCCAAATTCTATTGTCCACCCCTGACCAATATGTTATAGTAACTTTTCTTATTTTCAGCAGAGAAGACGTATGTCTTGTCCGCATATCTTTTTAAATATTTGTTTCATGCAATCGTTTTCCTGATCCAGCTCGAATAGAAGAGTCAACATGAGAAGACATAAGGGAATTGCCAGAGCGGCCGGGATCATCGGCGCCTCTACGCTCATGAGCCGGATCATGGGGTACGTCCGGGATATGGTCATGAGCGGCCTTTTCGGCGCAGGCATGATGACGGATGCCTATATCGCAGCCTTCCGGATTCCGAATTATTTGATCAGGATCTTCGGAGAAGGGACTCTGAATGCGTCCTTCGTCCCTGTCTTTACGGAGACCCTGAACCGGAAAGGACGGGAGCATGCATGGGATCTGGCGAATGTCGTGATCACGGTGATCTTCACCATCCTATCATTGTTTGTGATCCTCGGTATGATCTTCACACCAGGCCTGGTCAAGGCCATTACGCCCGGATTTACCAAGGACCCCATGCAGTTCAATCTTACGGTTCTCCTGACCAGGATCATCTTTCCGGTGGCGGTTTTTGTGGGGCTTTCCGCTGCATCCATGGGGATCCTGAACTCGTTGAACCACTTCGGATCACCGGCCATCGCCCCATCTTTTTTCAACCTCATGATTATCTTATCCGCGCTCTTTCTGAGCCCGCATCTCCCGGTCCCGATCACGAGTCTCGCCATCGGGGTCCTGATGGGAGGACTCCTGCAGATATCGGTACAGGTCCCCTTCCTGATCAGAAAGGGGTTCAGGTTCAGGTACCGGCTCGATCTTGCCCATCAGGGGATGCGGAAGATTTTCAGCTTAATGGTCCCCGGCGTCATCGGCCAAAGCGTCCTGCAGATTAATCTCTTCATAGGGAATCTGCTGGCTTCCTTTCTTCCCGCGGGAAGCATCACCTATCTTTTTTTTGCAGACCGGCTTGTACAGTTTCCACTCGCCGTATTCGGGTTTTCTGCGGCCACGGCCATGCTTCCCGCTCTCTCCGTTCATGCCTCCAATAAAAATATCCCGGAGATGGTGGAAACCCTTTCAAAAGCCATGAGGATGGTCCTCTTTCTGATGATCCCCTCCATGATCGGGCTTCTGGTCCTGAAGACGCCGATCGTGAATACCCTCTTTCAAAGGGGGAGTTTCGGGGCGGCTGCCACTCAGGGGACGGCATCCGCCTTGATGTTTTATTCATTAGGGCTTTGGGCGTTTGCCGAGGTCCGCATGGTCGCACAGACCTTCTACGCCGTGCAGGATACCTGGACTCCCATGAAAGTAGCGGCCCTTTCGCTCCTGGTCAACCTTCTCCTGAGTCTGTTTTTGATGAGGTATCTTCAGCATTCAGGACTTGCCCTGGCCAATTCCCTTTCTTCCATGCTCAATGTATCGGTGCTGATCTGGATCTTAAGGAGGCGGATCGGACCTCTTCAAGGGAGGATGATTTTCCGTTCCGTTATAAAAATCTTCTCGGCCTCGCTGGTGATGGGGATATTTGCCTATTACGGCGCCTACCATGGCGTGGAGGGAAACCTGTGGTTATCATCCGGCCATGCCCTGAAAAAAATATTTTACCTGGGAAGGGGAATCCTCATGGGTGTCGCATCCTATGTCATCCTGTGTACGGCCTTGAAGGTGGAAGAGTTCGAAGTCATGCGGAAATGGATATTCAAGATTCCTGCGGAAGGAAAGAGTAAGGTCTCATAAACCTGTGATGAAAAGAAAGAGAACTTCAAAAAGAACGGCCGGAAGATCTCAAAAAAATCGTGGACGATTCTGGATATCCTGGTGGGTTTTTCTGGGGCTTCTGGTCTCAGCCATATCGGTTCTTCTTTATCTTGAAATTTATCGTGAAAGACTCCAGCAATGGATCCACCCCGTGCCCGAAAAGGAGGAGCCCGGGAGGGCTGCTTCCGAACTGGACAAGGCCGGCCGTCTTTTTGACGAGCATTGCCGGTCTGTTTTTGAAAAAGCGGGGATGGATTCCCAGTTCATCATGATCCGGCAGCATCCGGAAGGCCTGGGCGGCGGGACATTTATTTTCAAACGTTACGAAGTCCGGATCACTGTAAAAGATAAAATATCCGAGCTGGAAAGAGCATTGGATCTTGCGGCCGGAAGCCTGCCGGGGGCCACCATGCTGATCCGGAAGGAGATATCCGGCGGGGAGGAACGCACAACCCTGAGTCTTAGGATGCGGGAACGGGTGATCCGCCAGGTAGTCCTGATTCCTCAGGGAGAGGCTGTCTTCCAACCCTCTCCCTCTCCGGCGCCTTTCAGGGTGGCCATTATCGTTGATGATATCGGCCTCAGCCTTGTGCCGGTCAAGATGCTGTTATCCCTGGACCAGCCGATCACCTTCTCGATCATCCCGGGGCTGCAACATTCCTTGGATGCCGCCGGCTTGATCCATGAAAAAAAAAGAGAGATCATGCTTCATATTCCCATGGAGCCTTTGAATTATCCCCGGAAGAATCCCGGAGACCGATCGCTTACGGTCAGCATGGACCCCGAAGAAATCAGGAGACGTGTGGGTGAACTGATCCAAGAGGTCCCCTATCTTTCCGGGGTGAATAACCATATGGGATCCCGATTCACCCAGGATCGTGGACGCATGTCCGTGGTGCTTGAAGAACTCAAAAAAAGGAACCTCTTCTTTATAGACAGTCTGACCGTAAAGAATTCCACGGCCTATGATGAATCTCTGCGTCTCGGCGTCAAGTCCGGCAGGCGGGACATCTTCCTCGATAATCTTGATCATGAAGAATCGGTCATCCAACAGATCGACCAGTTGATCCGGCTGGCTAAACGCAGGGGTTATGCCATTGCCATTTGTCATCCCAAGGAGAGCACCATCAAGGCGCTGAAGGATTCCATGGAAAAGTTCCGTTCTCAGGGAGTCGAAATCGTGCCGGTCTCCGAACTGATCGGTGTTTCCTGAAAGGGTTCATCAGATGCTTTGCCTCGGTATAGAGACATCCTGCGATGAGACCTCGGCAGCCGTGGTCGAGGATGGAAGGAAGATCCGGTCCAACATCATCGCCTCACAGACGGAGATACACGGAAAATATGGCGGCGTGGTCCCGGAAATCGCGTCCAGACATCATGTGGAACAGATCTCGCAGGTGGTGGACCTTGCTCTTGAAGAGTCCGGCGCCAAGCTGAATCAAATCGACCTGATCGGGGTAACCTACGGGCCCGGTCTGGTGGGCGCCCTGTTGGTGGGGCTCTCTTTTGCAAAGGCCATGGCCTTTGCCTGCGGGATCCCCTTGGTCGGCGTGAACCACATCCAGGGTCACATCCATGCCGTCTCTCTCGAGGCCGAGGTCCCCTATCCTTTTCTCAGCCTGGTGGTTTCCGGCGGTCATACCGAACTGATCCATGTCAGGGAATTCGGCGATTATACCCTCTTGGGAAAAACAAGGGATGATGCCGTAGGCGAGGCATTCGACAAGACAGCTAAAATCATGGGACTGGGTTACCCCGGCGGGCCGGTCCTCGATGCCCTGGCCGAGAAAGGGAATCCCCATTTTGTGGAATTTCCAAGATCCATGCTCTCTCCCGGGTCCTTGGATTTCAGCTTCAGCGGTCTTAAGACCGCGGTTTTAAACTTTCTCTTAAAAAACGGGTGGGGCCCCGAAGGGGAGGAAGCCGCCGGGCTGCAGGAGCGCCTATCGGACATCGCAGCCTCTTTTCAGGAGGCGGCGGTTCAGGTCCTGGTTGACAAGGCGATGACGGCCCTTGAGACGTATGGATTTGAGCGCATGGTCCTCTCCGGTGGTGTGGCATCCAACCGCCGTCTAAGAGAACGGTTGAAACAGGAGTTGGAAAAGAGGGGCGCCGGGTTTTTTGTCCCCTCTCCGATTCTCTGCACGGATAATGCGGCGATGATTGCCTCGGCTGCCGCCCAGTCCTTCAAAATGGGCCATAAGGACGGTCTGGACTTGAATGCATCAGCCGGCCTCTCCCTCGGGCATGTTTCAGACTCAGAGGATACGAGGAGTTGACAGGGAGCGCATTTTCAACGTACACTATCGAAAATGAAAATTAAAGATCTTGATCTGGGGTTAGGGTTGGCGGCGGCGCCGATAGCAGGGGTGAGTGACCTTGCCTTTCGTCTTTTAGCAAGACGAAACGGCGCAGATCTGGTTTTTACCGAGATGATTTCATCCGCGTCCCTGACCCGGAATCCCGGCCTGAATGCACGGCATATCATGACCGATGATGAGGAAAGGCCGGTTGCGGCGCAGATCTTCGGGGCGGATCCGGATGAGATGGCCCGCGCCGCTTCGATACTTTCAGAGAAAGGTTTTGATCTGATCGATATTAATATCGGCTGTCCCGTAAGGAAGGTGATCCGTTCAGGCGCCGGGTCAGCCCTGCTGCGGGACATCCGTCAGGCATGGAAGGTGATCCATGCCGTGGTTCATGCCACCCATCTGCCGGTGACCGTCAAGACTCGTTCAGGCTGGGACCAGGAGAGCCTGTGTGCCGTGGATCTTGCCCTTGCCGCAGAGGATGCGGGCGCCGCGGCATTGACCCTCCACCCCAGGACAAAATCCCAGGCGTTCTGCGGCCGTTCCGATTGGGAGATCATCCGGAAGGTCAAGGCGTCCTTGAAAATTCCGGTGATAGGCAACGGGGATATCAAGGTCCCGGAGGATGGTGAGAGGATGTTCAGGGAGACCCATTGCGACGGAATCATGATCGGGCGTGCGGCCATGGGAAATCCATGGATCTTCAGCAGCCTGCGTTCACTCCTTCTATACGGAAAGGCGGACCCGCGTCCTGATCCGGAAACCATTAAACAGACCCTGCTCATGCATCTCAAAATGGAAGTGGAACTCAAAGGGGGAAAAGGCGTTCCCTACATGAGAAAGTTTGCGGGCTGGTATTCAAGAGGACTTCCCGGGTCGGCCGAATTTCGGAACCGGATCCATCGCGTGGAACATGATGAGGAATTCCGCAGGCTGGTTAAAGAATATTTTGATTCCGTGAAGAATAGGATATGGGCTGATCGGGCCGCTCCATGAATAAAAAGGAGAAAAGACCGGACGGGTTCAGCCGTCCGGCACGGCAGGTTCAGGAGTATTATGACAATATCCTCTCCAGTCTGATCGACGGGATCGTTGTGGTGGACCAGGATTTTTGTATCACGACATTCAGCGCAACCGCGGAGCAGATGACGGGAATCCAGACCGGATCCGTTCAAGGAAAGAGGCTCTCGGAAATCTTCGAAGAGGAATCCGGAATCCATACCCTGGCCAGGAAAACCATCCTGACGGGGAGGAGTTATTCAGACTCCAATTTTTCCATACACGGATATTTCGGCGATCGCCGTGATATCGGATTGGCCACGTCTCCGCTGATCGATTACAAGGGCGCGTCGATCGGCGTGGTGATTGTCTTCAGGGACCTCTCACAGGTCAAGTCACTGGAAGAACGCCTTCGAAAGGGTGAACGCCTGGCCTCTCTCGGCATCCTCGCCGCCGGCATGGCGCATGAGATCAAGAATCCTCTGGGCGGAATCCGGGGGGCCGCTCAGCTCCTTTGCAAAGAGATGGGTGAAGGACATCTCCTGCAGGAGTACACGGATGTGATCATCCGGGAGGCGGATCGATTGAATAAGATCGTACAGGGACTGCTCGATTTTTCAAGACCGACTGAGTTAAGGCTTCGTCCCACGAATCTCCATCAGGTCCTGGAACGGGTCGCATCCCTGGTTCAGATGGAATCCCCATCCGGAAAGGTCGGTATTGTCCGGCGCTTTGATCCGAGTCTCCCCCTTATCAAGGCGGACCCTGACCCCTTAAGCCAGGTCTTTCTGAACTTGTTTAAAAACGGGATCGATGCCATGGGAGGGGAGGGCGTCCTTTCTCTCACCACACGGATGCTCCCCGGATACCGGATGCAGGATGGAGGGCATGAAAAAAAGGGGATGATCTCCGTGGATATCGAGGATAGAGGATGCGGGATCGGCCCGGAGGAGATCGAGAAGATATTCGATCCTTTTTATACCCGCAAGGCCGGAGGCGTGGGCCTGGGACTTTCGATCAGCCATAGGATCATCGAGGAACATGGAGGCAAGATTGAGGTCACGAGCGCTCCGGGCAAGGGGACGTGTTTCCATGTCTGTCTGCCGGTCGTCATCCCGATGAAGGACGGGTGACCGGGTCCGATCTTTCAGGATCTGCTCTGAACGCGGTAAAGAAAGGCGCTTATGATTGAAAAAAAGATTCTGGTGATCGACGATGATGAAAGCATGCGCTGGGTGATCAAAAAGGCCCTGGAAAAGGAAGGATACCAGGCCGACGTTTCATCGAATGCAGAGGAGGGGATGAAGCGGCTGGACAAGGAGAAATTCCCCCTCGTGATCCTGGACATCCTGATGCCCGGCATGAGCGGACTGGAATGCCTCAAGGAGATCCGCCGGAGGGATGCGAAATCACTCGCCATCGTCATGACGGCCCAGGCGACCATGCAGAACGCCATTGAGGCCATGAAGCAGGGCGCCTTTGATTACCTGACCAAGCCCTTCGATATGGAGGCATTAAACATCATCGTTTCAAAGGCATGGCGGGTCCTTGAGTTGAATGATGAATTGCAGGTCCTGAAAGAAGAGATTCGTGAAAAATTCGAGTCCGTAACCGTGGTAGGGGAGAGCGCGAAGATGCAGGAGATCTTCAAGACCATCGGACGGATTGCCGAACGGGATGTCACGGTCCTGCTGACCGGAGAAAGCGGCACAGGCAAGGAAGTGATTGCCAGGGCGCTTCATTATAACAGCCGCCGTTTCGGAAAGCCGTTCATCCCCGTGAATCTTGCGGCCATCCCTGGAAATCTTCTCGAGTCTGAACTTTTCGGCCATGAGAAAGGGGCTTTTACCGGAGCGGTTGCGCAGAAAACAGGTAAGTTTGAACAGGCGCACGGAGGGACCATCTTCCTTGATGAAATCGGCGATTTAGAGAAAAATCTGCAGACCAAACTTCTCCGTGTTCTTCAGGAGAAGGAGATCGAGCGGGTCGGAGGGAGCGGTCCGATCCCCGTGGACGTCAGAATCCTGGCAGCCACAAACAGCAACCTTGAGAAAAGAGTCAAGGAAGGGCTTTTCCGTGATGACCTCTTCTTCCGTTTGAACGTGGTCCCCATCCATATCCCTCCACTCAGGGAACACAAAGAGGATATCCCGCTCCTGCTGAAGTTTTTTATGGAGAGAGGGAGAAAGGAACTGGGGTCTCAGGTGACCGGATACGCCGAGGATACCTTGAATGGCCTGATTGATTACGACTGGCCCGGCAACGTCCGGGAACTTGAAAACATGGTGAAACGGGCTTTGGTGATGACCAGCGGCAAGAATCTGACCCCGGATTCATTCCCATCTCTTATCCCGGATCCATCCGGCGCGGAGCAGGATCTGAGGAAGAGCTTCGATCTTTGTATCCAGAACAACCTTCATGAGTTTGTCCATCGGATGATTCAGGCCGATGCAGAAGGAATACTCAAACAGGTGATGGAGCGCATTGAGACGCCGATGCTTGAGATGGTATTGAAAGAGGTCGGGGGAAACCAGATCAAGGCCTCACGGATACTCGGGATCAACCGGAACACATTGCGCAAGAAGATCAAGGCATATGATATTCATATCAGAGACCATAAGAGCGGCAGAGGATGACCATCCCTGCATGGCAATCTGTTTTCCCTTGACAAGTTCATGGCGGGTTGTTATATTATACTGCATTTTTTACCGCCTTGCAAGTGATGTTCATCTTAAAAATATATTTTTTAAATTTCAAGGGGGAGGAGAACAAATGACTAAAGCAGAATTGATTGAAGCGATGGCCGCCGACGCGAATGTCAGCAAGACCTCAGCCGGGAAGAGTCTGGATTCCCTGATCACGAATATATCCAAGGCCCTTAAAAAGGGTGAAAAGGTGACGCTCATGGGATTCGGCACCTTTTCAGTGGCCAAGAGAAAGGCGCGTGACGGGAGAAATCCGAGGACCGGTGAGATGATCAAGATTAAAGCAAGAAAAGTCGCTAAGTTCTCGCCGGGCAAGGAACTGCGTGAATCCATCTGAGGCTGCAGCCCGAAAGCAGACCTTTTAATGGTCGGATCAGACCGATTCAAAGGGCTCGGGAGTCATTTTGACCCTCATTTCACGTGGAAAGTGCGTGAGAACGCATTATTTTTGTCTTGACAAAATCTTGTAAAATCAATTAAATTACCTTGATAAAAAGATCATAAAGGCGGTTAGCTCAGTTGGTTAGAGCGCCACGTTGACATCGTGGAGGTCGCTGGTTCAACTCCAGTACCGCCTACCATAAGGAATGAATCAAATCCGGGGAATATTTGTGAAATAATCATGATAGGGGGGCGTCACAACGGATCGTACTTGGATGTGATGCCCTTTTTCTATTTCTATCCTGTGGAACATACGATGGGAAAAGAGAAAGTCAGAGTTCGTATCGGCAACATGGACGGCATGGAAGTGGATGCGGGAACAGAGATCTCAAAGGTTCTGGAGCGATTGGATCCTGACGTCAAGAAAAATACCGCGGCCGTGATATGCAACGGGAAAGCGGCGGATCTTTGTGTTCGGATCTCAGAGCCCTGTGAAATAGAGACCATTCTTATGGAATCTCCGGAGGGTGAGGAGATATTGAGGCATACCTCGTCGCATATCATGGCCCAGTCCGTGAAAGAGCTCTTTCCGGATACCCGGCTCGCCATCGGCCCCACCATAGAGAACGGGTTCTATTATGATTTCGATACGGCAAAGCCGTTCACCCCGGAGGATTTGGATAAAATCACGGAACGGATGCAGGAGATCATACGAAGGGCCTATCCGGTGGTCAGGATGGAAATGACCCCGGGTGAAGCCATCTCGTTTTTTGAGAAGAGGCGCGAACCCTACAAGGTGGAGCTGATTCGGAATCTGATGAATGAATCCACGGTCTCGCTCTATGCCCAAGGGGATTTCGTGGACCTCTGCCGCGGGCCTCATCTTCCCAATACGTCCATGCTGAAGCACTTCAAGCTCTTGAATGTGGCCGGGGCGTATTGGAGAGGAGACGAGAGGAACCCCATGCTCCAGCGGATTTACGGAACCTCTTTTGCACGGGAGGAAAGACTCCGGAACCACTTGAAAATGATCGAGGAGGCCGAAAAGAGAGACCACCGGCGGCTTGGCCGGGAACTCGATCTTTTCGAGATCAACGAGACCGTCGGGGCCGGCCTGATCCTGTACCATCCGAAAGGGGCCATGCTCCGGTGGATCCTGGAGGATTTTGAGAAGTCCGAACACCTGAAGAGAGGTTATTTGCCGGTCATCGGGCCTCAGATCTTAAAGAGCGATGTATGGCGGATCTCAGGCCACTATGACTACTACAAGGAAAACATGTATTTCACTGAGATCGAGGGGAAAGAATATGGGATCAAACCCATGAACTGCCCGGCCCACATGATGATTTTCAAGTCCAAGACACGAAGTTACCGTGACCTCCCGATCCGGTTCTTCGAACTCGGGATGGTCCACCGGCATGAAAAGACCGGTGTGCTGCACGGTCTGCTCAGGGTCAGAGGGTTTACCCAGGACGATGCCCATATCTTTTGTCTCCCCGAACAGATGACCGGCGAGATCATCGGAATCATGGATTTCGTGCGGGACGTCATGAAGATTTTCGGATTCGAGTACACCCTGGAGATCAGCACCCGTCCGGAAAAATCCATCGGATCCGACGAGGACTGGGAGCGGGCCACCCGGGCGCTCATGGATGCGCTGAAAGAGCGCCGGCTTGCCTACACGATCAATGAGGGAGACGGGGCATTCTACGGTCCCAAGATTGATGTCAAGATCAAAGACGCGATCGGACGGAGCTGGCAATGCGCCACGATCCAGTGTGATTTCACCCTTCCTGAACGATTCAAACTCCGTTATGCGGGGCAGGACGGCACGGAACACAGGCCGGTCATGCTCCACCGGGTGATTCTGGGATCGCTGGAACGTTTCATGGCCGTGCTCATCGAACATTATGCAGGAAGGTTTCCTGTCTGGCTGGCGCCGGTACAGGCTGTGGTGATCAATATCACGGACAAACATCTCCCTTACGCCGCCGAGGTCAAAGAGAAATTCGTCAAGGCCGGGATCCGCACCGATCTGGACGCGAGAAATGAGAAGATGGGATACAAAATCCGGGAGGCGCAGGTCCAGAAAGTCCCCTACATGATCATTGTAGGGGAACGGGAGATGGAGGCATCGAAGATCTCACTACGATCCAGGGACCGGGGAGATCTGGGGACAAAGGACATCGAATCTTCTATTCAAGACATCCGGAAGGAAATAGAAGAGAAGCGCATACCGGAAGAGACCGTCGAGCGGGTGTGATCTTTTTGTCCGGGAATGGGATATTGCCGGTGGGTCATCTCCAAAAGAGCGGGTGAAAACATAAGGGTTCAAGGGGTCAAGTGAAGTGCTTTTCAAGACTTGAGGGTCCGAGGGGTCAAGGATTCAAGGGGTCAAGTGAAGTGCTGAAAAGATCAGGGGTCAAGGAGTCAAGGGTCCCAGGGGTCAAGTGGAGTGCAAAAAAACATCAGAGGTCAAGGGTTCCAGTGTTCTTCTCTGGAGATTTTGCTTGCGTTTCAGTATTTCACCCCATTAGAGAGCTCATCTCTCTAACGGGGTTCACTTGACCCCTTGACCCCAAGATACCCAAGTGTAGTAGCCGTCGCAGACGGCAAAGATAGAGAAAAGCGGGGCACGCGAAGCGTAACCCTGGAATCCTCGAACCCTTTTTACCCACTAAATGGGAGAAGAACCTTAATTTATTGAAGGAGGTGATTGTATAAAAAAAAGAGACAACCAGAAAGAGCGGGTGAATCAGGATATCCGGGCGCCGGAGGTCCGTGTGGTAGGCGATGACGGGAGCCAGATGGGAATCCTTCCCGTCTCTGAGGCCTTGCGGATCTGTGAAGAAAAAGGGCTGGATCTCGTGGAGATCGCGCCCACAGCCAAACCTCCCGTATGCCGGATCATGGATTACGGAAAATTCCTTTACCAGAAGAGCAAAAAGGCCAGCATTGCAAGGAAGAAGCAGCAGGTGATCCTGGTCAAGGAGGTCAAACTCAGGCCGAATACCGAAGAACATGACCTGTCCTTCAAGGTGGGCCATGCAGAGCGATTTTTAAAGGAGGGCAACAAGGCCAAGATCTCCGTCATGTTCAGGGGACGGGAGATGATGTATTCCGATCGAGGGAAAAAGTTGTTGTCGGAGTTTATCGAAAAACTTTCGGAGATCTGCACGGTGGAGCAACTGCCGAGAATGGAAGGGAGGAACATGATCATGATCCTCGCTCCGAAATCTTCAGGGGCTGCTTCACGGAAGAAAATGAATCATTCATAAGAGGTGATCAGATATGCCGAAGATCAAGAGTCATAGAGGGGCGTCGAAACGGTTCAAAAAAACCGGAACGGGCAAGATCAAGAGAAGCAAGGCCAATACGAGTCATATTCTGACTTCAAAGACCACGAAGAGGAAACGCAAGCTTCGGCACTCGACTCTCGTTGCTGACGCTAATTTTAAGAGTATCAGGAAACTTCTTTCCTGATCTCTCAGCAGAGAAAGACCCTGTTTGAGGCAAGGAATAAAAGGAGGAATAACCCATGTCAAGAGTCAAAGGCGGCAACAAGCGGCTTCAGCGCAGGAAAAAGATCATGAAGACGGCCAAAGGATTTTACGGGGCCCGGAAGAGTCTTTTTCGCACGGCCATTGAGGCCGTGGACGAGGCGCTGCTGAACGCATACATCGGGAGAAAGCTGAGAAAAAGGGATTTCCGGCAGCTCTGGATCACCAGGATTAATGCGGCCGCGAGGGCGAGCGGTATGACGTACAGCAAATTGATCCAGGGGCTCAAGAATGCCAGTGTCGGAATCAACCGGAAGATGATGGCGGAACTGGCCGTGAACCATCCCCAGGATTTTGCCGGCCTCACCGAGGTCGCCAAAAGCCACTTGACCGCTGAATAATATTTTCTTCATTTTCGCCATGCTTTCTTAACGTTTTAGCTGGATGAAGCCCGATGTCAATGACTATGTCTGAGATATTATCAGCGCTGAGCAGGATCGAAGGGCAAAGCATGCGTGAAATCATGGAGGCTTCGACCCTGTCCGATGTTGACGCCTGCCGTGTCCGTATCCTGGGGAAGAAAGGGACACTGACACCCCTGCTCAGCGGGATGAAGGATCTGACTCCGGAGGATCGCCCGTCGGCAGGCAAGGCGGTCAATGAACTGAAAGTCAAGCTTCAGGCATGGATTGATCAGCGGACAGAAGCAATCTCTCGTCTCGAAGAAGAAAGGCGTCTGGAGGAGGAGAGGCTTGACATTACCCTTCCAGGACGAAGAAGGCCTACCGGCCGGCTGCACCCGATCACACAGACTTTTCAGAGGATTGAAGAGATCTTTCTCGGTCTCGGCTTCCGGATCGCCGAAGGACCGGAGGTGGAAGAAGACTATTATAATTTCGAAGCCCTGAATATTCCCAGGGATCACCCCGCCCGAGATATGCAGGATACCTTCTATATCACGGACGATATCCTTCTTCGCACCCACACTTCTCCGGTCCAGATACGGACCATGAAAAGTCAAGCCCCTCCGGTGCGGATTATCGCTCCCGGCAAGGTCTACCGCTGCGATGCCGACATCTCTCACACCCCCATGTTTCACCAGGTTGAAGGGTTGATGGTGGACCGGCATATTACTTTCGGCGACTTGAAAGGCGTCCTCGAATTTTTTCTTCACCGGATATTCGGCAAAAAAATCGGGGTCCGTTTCCGTCCCAGTTTTTTTCCTTTCACCGAGCCTTCTGCTGAGGTGGATATTGCCTGTGTCATGTGCGAAGGCCGGGGCTGCCGCGTCTGTAAACAGTCAGGATGGCTCGAAATCATGGGCGCCGGCATGGTGGATCCGGAGGTCTTTCGTATGGTCGGCTACCACCCGGATGAGGTCACCGGTTTTGCCTTTGGCATGGGTGTGGAGAGGATCGCCATGCTCAGATATAGGATCGACGACATCAAGCTTTTCTTTGAAAACGATCTTCGGTTCCTGTCGCAGTTTTGAGCATTTTAAGATTTAAGATCACCTCCAAAAGTATGGGTGAAAACATCAGGGGTCAAGGGGTCAAGGGGTCAAGGGGTCAAGGATTCGAGGGGTCAAGGATTCGAGGGGTCGAGTGAAGTGCTAAAAACATAAGGGGCCAAGGGTCCTAGGGTTCAAGGGTTACGCTTCGCGTGCACCGCTTTTCTCTATTTTTGTCGTTAGATCCCGGCATCTCCTTGAATCTATTCTTGCCGGGCCGGGACCGTCTGCGACGGCTACTACAATAAGTCATCCTGGGTTCAAAGGTTACAATGTTTTTCTCTGGAGATTTTGCTTGCATTTAAGTATTTCACTTGACCCCTTGGACCCTGGAATCCTCGAACCCTTTTACCCACTATATGGGAGAAAAACCAGATTTTTAACAATTTTGTCCTGATGACTTTGTGGCAGCGTATTTAAAATCACTCTGGAAATAAGCCGATGCTGATCAGTTACAACTGGTTGAGGGAACTTGCAGCATTCGATGATTCTCCTTCGGAAATCGCCGCCCGTCTGACCATGGCGGGGCTGGAAGTAGAGTCCATGACCGCCCTTGATCAAGGGCTCAATAACCTTGTCGTCGGACAGATCCTCTCTAAAGATACCATTCCCAAGACCGATCATCTCACCTTATGCAGGATTGATGTCGGGAAGGAGCATCTCCAAGTCGTCTGCGGAGCCCCGAACCACCGGGTCGGAGACAAGGTGGCGGTGGCCCTGCCGGGCGCAAGACTGCCCGGCGGAAAAGAAATCCGCAAAGCCAAAATATACGGCGTCGAATCCAACGGGATGATCTGTTCCGAAAAAGAGCTGGGCATATCGGATCATGTCTCCGGGGTCATGATCCTGGGCGAGGAATTTCTTGTAGGGGCGCCGGCTGCGGAAGCCCTGGGGCTGAAAGACACGATCCTGGAATTGAACGTGACTCCGAATCGCCCGGATGCGTTGAGCCACATGGGCGTTGCCAGGGAGATTGCGGCCCTGACCGGTTCCCTTCTGAAGATGCCGATTCCCACGGTTTCGGAGACGGGCCAGGAGATCTCCTCGTTGAGTCATGTTGAGATCCGCGATCCGGCCCTCTGCATGCGCTATACCGCCAGGATGGTCGTGGACGTCACCATTCAGCCTTCTCCTTTGAGGATACAGCAGCGTCTTCGGGCGGCGGGATTCCGGCCGATCAACAATGTGGTCGATGTGACCAACTATGTTCTAACTGAGATGGGGCATCCATTGCATGCCTTTGATTTCGATCTCATATCACAACAACAAATCGTGGTGCGAAAGGCCCGTGAAGGGGAGAAGATCCTGACCCTGGACGGCGTTGAGAGGGAACTGGATCCCTCCATGCTCGCCATTTGTGATGCGGAGAAACCCATGGCCATAGCCGGGATCATGGGGGGTGAAGGGTCCCAGGTTAACGGGGAGACCCGCCGGATCTTCCTTGAAGCGGCCTGTTTCAATCCCGCATCCATTCGCAGGACATCCAAACAGATCGGGCTCCATTCAGAGTCCTCCCACCGTTTTGAGCGGGGAACCGACATAGAAGGAATGGTCAAGGCATTGGACCGAGCGGCTTCCCTGATTCAGGAACTCGCCGGTGGAAAAATCGCAAGAGGCCGGATCGATCTCTACCCGGTCAAACGTTCACCCCTTGAGATACCGATCCGTCAGGATCACGTCCATTCCATCCTCGGTTTCGATATGGCGTCCGATGAGATCAACCGCATTCTCACTTCCCTTTCCCTTGAAATCGCGGAAAAGAGCGAAGGCAAGACCGTGGTCAGAATTCCAAGTTTCAGGTCCGATCTGACCCGTGAGATCGATCTCATCGAAGAGTTGGCGAGAATTTATGGTTACAACAGGATTCCAAGCACGCTTCCCCATTCCTTGATGACGTCATCGGAGATGACCTCTGCGCAAAAGTGGAGGGTACGGGTCCGCCGGATCATAGCCGGTTTAGGATACCAGGAGACCATTCACTACAGCTTCCACAATCCCAAGGATCTGGACGACCTGAACATCGGGGACGAAGACCCTCTGCGCTTACAGATCCGAATACGAAATCCTCTCAGCGAGGATCAGAGCGTGCTGCGGTCAACCCTGCTGCCCGGATTGATCCGCACGCTTCAATACAACCTGAAACGTTCGTTGCCGGACATCAGGATATTTGAAATCGGGCATGTTTTTGAACCCCGGAACTCGGGTCTTCCTTTGGAGAAAAATCATCTTTCCGTGATGATCACCGGCAAGGACAAGCCCCTGGGTTGGGATATGCCGGGGAGAAGGGTGGACTTCTTTGATCTGAAGGGGGATCTGGAAGAACTTCTGGATAGGCTTGGGATAGGCGGCGTGGTCTTTTCGCCCCAGAATCAGTTTCCATTCCTGCATCCTAAAAAAAGCGCATGGATCGAATGCGGCAAGACTCGGCTGGGCTTTATGGGTGAATTTCATCCCGGTATCCTGAAAAAATTTGAACTTCCCGATCCGGTCCAGTATGGTGAGATGGACCTTGACCTCTGCCTGCAGGAGACCGATGACTCGGTCAGTTACGAGGTCGTACCGCATTTCCCTTCCGTAGACAGAGACATCGCCCTGATCCTTGCTGAAGAGATCTCTTGTGCCGAGGTCCAGGAACGGATACGGAGCCTGAAACCCGACCTGATCCGCGAGGTCCGTGTTTTTGATCTCTACAAGGGGAAGCACATTCCTGAAGGGAAGAAGAGCCTTGCGTTTAGAATACGATTTCAGGCCGATGATCGGACCTTGACCGACCCGGAGATCAACAAGATCCGGGACCGGATTGCGGCAGAGATGGGCAAAGCATTCCATGCGGCTTTGCGGGAATAAAGAGGGCAAGGGTTCAAGGGTTTTTCTCTGTAGATTTTGCTTGCGTTTCAGTATCTCACTTGAACCCTTGACCCCTCGACCCCTGGAACCCTTTTTACCCACTAAATGGCCGATGGCTCGTAGAGGAAAAGAACCAGAAATAATAAATCAAAGATCATAATTTACAAACGAAAGGCTTCTCAGGACAAACAATATGATCCCCACAGTCGAGTGGAAAAATAACAAGGTCCGCATGATCGATCAGACGCTTCTGCCTTTAAAAGTCGTTTACCGGGAATATTCCGATTATCATGAAGTCATCTCTGCAATTAAAAATCTGGTGGTGCGCGGAGCGCCGGCCATCGGGGTTACGGCAGCCATGGCCGTGGCCCTGGCTGCCCGGGAGGTCAAGGCCGAATCCGCAGGTGATTTACTTCAGAAACTGGGGCCGATCTGTGATGAGATCGCTTCGGCACGACCTACGGCGGTGAATCTTTTCTGGGCGGTTCAGAGGATGAAGGCCTTTGCAGAACGGAGCAAAGGGCTTTCCGTCAAGGAGATAAAAGAGGGCCTGATCCGTGAAGCCGAGGCCATCGGAGAAGAGGATATAGCGGTTAACCGGGCCATGGGACGTTATGGAGCCGAATTCATCCGTGATCATGACACGATCCTGACCCATTGCAACGCGGGTTCACTGGCTACCGCCTGTTTCGGCACCGCCCTCGGCGTGATCTACACGGCCCAAGAGCAGGGGAAAAAAATCAAGGTATTTGCCGATGAAACCCGGCCGGTTCTTCAGGGCGCCAGGCTCACGGCCTGGGAATTGATGCAGGAGGGGATTGATGTCACCCTGATCACCGACAACATGGCGGGTTATTTCATGAAAAAGGGGATGATTCATCTTGTGATGGTGGGGGCGGACAGGATCGTCGCCAATGGAGATACGGCCAACAAGATCGGGACCTATTCCGTGGCCGTCCTTGCCAAGGAACACGGCATCCCTTTTTATGTCGCGGCCCCGGCATCCACCATTGATCTATCCTTGCCGTCCGGTGAACATATTCCCATTGAGGAGAGGGACCCCATGGAAGTGACCCATATCTTCCATAAGATGCAGATCGCCCCGGAAGGCGTGAAGGTTGCCAATCCGGCCTTTGACGTCACCCCCGCGCGTTACATTACAGCCATCATCACGGAAAGAGGGGCCTTTTACCCCGGGGATGTTTACAAGATCAAGGACCCCGAAGCGGACATGGAAAACATCCGGATCCATCCGGATTTAAAAACTCAGGGGAAACCGGAATAGCTGTCTATTGCTGATCCATCATCGCCCCGAAATCAGGCAAAGAGCCTCCTGATCAAGGACGTCCTGTTTTTCACACCCACCTTGTCGAAGATATGCTTTAAATGCACCTTGACCGTATGTTCGCTGATGAACATCTGTTCGCCTATCTCCATGTTGCTCAGTCCCTGGAAGATCAGGTTGACCAGTTCCTTCTCTCTGCGGGAGAGTCCGTACCGGATGGCGAACGTATCGGTGTCGAAGGGGAGTTCCTTTGGAGGCACATGGGTCATCACCAGGATGTAATCGTTCCCCAGAGGATCCTTTTCGTCTTTTTCCAGAATCATCATCAGGACATTCAGGACCTGTCCGTCCGGCAAGGTCCATTCGGTCTCTGCCCGGTTGGATCGTTTTCTCCGCCGGGCGGTCAGGGATTTTGCATAGAGACTCCGGAGCAGCTTGACCACGGAGGGGTGAAGGCCGTAAGGCGGTTTGGTGCGGGTCCTTGTTCCTGAACTGAATTTGGAAAAAATAGCCCTCGATCCCGGATTCATGTAGACCGGTGTTCCCATGGAATCATAGAGGATCATGGCGATCGGAGCCTCGTTGCAGGCCTGCTCAAAGATCCGTCTTTCTTCGTTCATCTGCCTGAAGGTGCTGTCAAAGTTGATCTTGTCCCGCACAGAGGCCCGGATCCATGCCAGGAGCTCCGCCTCCTGAATCGGTTTGGTCAGATACTTATCTGCGCCTTCATTGAGACCCGATACGATGTCTTCCGTGGTTGTCCGCTCCGCGGTAAAAAGGATCACGGGGATATGGGCCGTAGCCGGGTTTTTCTTGATCCTCTTGCAGAGTTCCATACCATCCAATTCGGGCATGTTGACATCCAGGATCACCAGGTCGATCTTGCTCTTTTTCAGGATCTTGCTGGTCTCCTTTGGGTTCTGTGTGGCATGAACGTGATAGCCGTTCAGTTCAAGGATGGTTTTCAATAAGAGAAGATTGTCTTGAATGTCGTCTACGATCAGAATGTCGTTCATCATGTTGTTCAATGCGGTTGTTTTCATAGCTATCCCTTGCATAAAGTTAAATGAATCTCCAAACGCCCTTTTGTCCTGGTGACGGACATTTCCCCTCCCATCATGGCCATATAGAACCGTGACAAGAGCATACCAAATCGAATCCTTCCTGGAATATTGCTTTTCACGGTCCATGTGAAAAGCTCTTCCGTTTCCATGATACCCGATCCGGAAAAAACCAGCATGATGCCGAGGGCGCCCCGGGAACGGACGGATTTCGCCGCCGGGAGCTCTTTCACGTTGACATGAATCTTCCGGGGCTTGAACAGAAAAAGCACACCCTCAAATATATTTTCCAAAATAAGCTGCAACTTTTGCTCGTCCCCCAGTATCCGGTAAGAAATTTTGGACGGAGTGTAAAACAGGTTGATCCCTTTCCCCTGAACCTTCATGGAACGGAGGATCTTGTCCAGTGTGGAATTCAAAAAAGGGTGGACGGCGATCAAGTCTTGATGAAATTCGGTATTCTGTCCGACGGCCCGGCAATATTCCACCAGATGATCCAGGATGGTCAGGAGATCCGTACTCCTTCTCAGAATGATGCCCACCTCTTTCTTCTGTTCAGCGTTCAGATTCCCGATGCGTTCACTCAGGAGGATCTCGGAAAAGCCGATGACGCTGTTCATAGGGGACCGAAGGTCATGGGACAGATCTGAGATGACGTCATGGATATTCGGAAGAAATTTGAACCGTGAAGGAGACGGTGACCCCATCTTTTTATGTGCGTTCATTAATTTCGGAACTTTTTCTAATGTTGTTTTGGATAATGCGTTCATTATTGATTTTATTTTTTAAAATCAAATCACGATTTTATTTAATATAGCACTTTTTTTTGATGGATACAACTATGCCCCAGTAGAAAATAGGCCCTTTAGGAGATTCCGTGTCCTCCATCGAAATTGTGAAAATATAGCACAAAATAAAGTTAAAACAAAGAATAAAATAATCCCATGGATGTGACGGCAGGATACGGGAATGGAGAATTTTTCCGGATGCCGGCATACTAAAAGAGGCCCCTCAGGTTTTAAGACCAGGGGACGGCGTGTGAAGAGGTTGGGACTCATGATGCAACTCCATGAATTCATTAGATAAATAGCTTTATTAATTCTCTCGGTGATCCAAGACTCCTCTTATTCTCCGGGCCAGCACAGACGGTGTGAAAGGCTTGGACAGGAAGTGAACACCCTCCTGGTCCAGGGGGATCCGTTCGTCCGCATAGCCGGACATGAAAAGAATCTTCATGCCGGGGCGGGTCTTCCTGATCTGCCGGGCCATATCCGGGCCGCTCTGTTCCGGCAGGACCACGTCGGTCAAAAGCAGGTCAATGTCTCCCACATGCTCCTGCATCCGGCGCAAGGCCTCTTCCCCGGTTCCGGCGGATAAAACCTGATATCCCAGATCCGATAAAACCTGAACAGCCAGATCAAGAATGACCGCTTCGTCTTCAACAATGAGGATCGTCTCGCTGCCTCGGGGGATCGCATCTTTTAGGGAGGGGAGGGGATGCGCCTTCTCATCCTCTGTTTCCGAAATTGCGGGAAAATAAACTTTGAACGTTGTCCCTTGTCCCGGTTCGCTGTAGACATAGATATGGCCGCCCAACTGTTTTACAATGCCATAGACCGTGGAGAGCCCCAGGCCCGTGCCTTCTTTCTTGGTTGTGTAGAAAGGCTCGAAGATGTTTGCTCCGGGGAGAAGGTGTGCAGAAGAAGGTCCGCGTAGCCGATGATGGCCGTGAGAAGATTGTTGAAATCGTGGGCGATGCCGCCTGCAAACCGTCCGATGGCCTCCATCTTCTGTGCCTGAAGAAACTGGGCCTCAAGTTTTTTTCGCTCGGTTACGTCACGGGCCACAGCGACGATGTAGTCCCGGTCTGGGAGGGAGACATAGCGAGCGTTGATCTCCACAGGCGTCACGTCTCCATTCTTGCAGCGGTGCTCCCGCTCAGCCAGGTCCTGGCCGATCTTCTTGAGTTCGGCGGCGCGCAGTCCCCAGGTATCGAGGGTGGCGATCCGGCTGTCGATTTCCCAGACGTGGAGGGCGAGCATCTCTTCCCGGGTGTAACCCAAACTACGGCAGGCCTGCTTGTTCACGTCCAGGATGCGCCCTGTATCGGGTTCGACGACAAAGATGGCGTCGTTGGAGTGATCGAGCAATGTCCGGAAGAGGAGGAGTTCCTTTTTGGCATGCTCCTGTTCGACATAGGCCGACTCGAGTTGGAGCATCTTCTGCTCGAGCTTCATGACCAGCCGTTCGTTGTAGAGCTTGAGGATCTGTTTCTCTCCCTCGACTCCGGCATTATTTTTCCGGATCTTTCCTGCTTCGGCTTCCTGGATGACCTTCCGGATGATCTTCAGGAACTCTTCGGGCTCCGTGGGTTTCCGGATGAACCCGTCGGCGCCGAGCTTATAGGCCAGTTCCTCGTCTCTGGCCTCGGTATAGGT
>Ga0210042_1000102_pt1 | contig 77796 bp, 60 predicted proteins | sample CryGeymeta201518_FD_183982 | JGI IMG/M metagenome (GOLD analysis project Ga0210042, IMG submission 183982) | Groundwater microbial communities from Crystal Geyser aquifers in Utah, USA - Crystal Geyser metaG 2015-18 (SPAdes) (version 2) | ecosystem: Environmental > Aquatic > Deep subsurface >... | reverse complement strand
TTTTGTCGGTCTCGGTTTTCGAGAAAACCCAGGTTTCATGCGCCTTGCAGACCGATGACTTACAAAAAGAACCACTACCCATCTCTAACCAGTTGATTTTGTTCGACTTTTGACCGGACGGTAGTGATGTTATCTTTAATTTTGTTATCTCCTAAGCCGGACGAGCCGGAACCAAAAAGGCAACACAAAACCTCGGTCGTGCGCAAGATTTTTGGACGTTCAGCCGATTTACGTCCCCGCAAATGTTCTTGGGTTGACCAAGAGAAAGTTTGTAACCCATTGGGTTTAAAGGCATTTTGCCCATGGCGAAATAATCGCCAGATTCATTTTGACACATCAGAATTCTTCGCAGGAAATGTGAAGACTGAACTTGTTAGAGACTAAGAATTTTTCTGCGCAAGACTGAATTTTATAAGTTGACATGGTTCAAATATTGCGAAAGAAACTGTAGTCAATTTTCTCATGTGTCGGTGCGATTAAATAGCTAATTTTTGAACACCACATTGACTTTCCTTTTGAACCTCATCCGGTCAGTGTTGATGCCACTTAACATAACCCCCCGTCGTATCTGGCAGCCAGGTTCAGACCGTTGGTGAAGCATATCTCTCAATGCCCACTATCTGGCTTACAGATCATCAAATCGAACTTCGTAAACGGGTATTTTGCTGCCCGACGAATTCGGCATGAAAAATGTCGATTGCTGAAAAGTTTGCAGTGCGTACCCGCACGAACAAGGTTAATCCAGTTGGCATCAACCTACGACTATGGCAGTTCACGTCACTACACGTTTATTGATGACAAAAACGAACCGGCTTTGTGGCGATCAAATTGATTTTGGCGTTTAACAGCTTTGAACTGACAGCCACAGATGCTGACCGAATTGGTTGACGTTCGGCAGCGAAAGCGAACCGTCAACTGCCAGATCGACAAGAACACGCTGCCTTGGGGTGTGCGCTACAGGGCAAGCGCAAGAAACTGGGTGCCAGGGACGGGGTTGAAGCTCACCGGCTCCGACGGCGCAAAGCCCAATGACTCTTAGAGTTTCCGGGCTGCGGTGAACTCGGGCAAAAGGGCGGACATAGACGCGCTTCATTTCGCACGTTGACGCATCAACGCGGCGCAATGCGGCGCAGCCAAGAACGGTGTCGCCGTGGCGTGCCAGGAGATGGCGGCCCTCTGGCCCGGCGCACTTACCAGGAAGCCCTGCGAACTCGGTCTCGTCCTCCTGAAAGTCGAGGCTGACGGTTGGGTTGCTCACGTACAGGTGCCTTGGTTGCTATGCCCGTCGAATCGATTTCTGGTGGCCATGTCTCGGGTGTGGATTGAGCACAGGGAGCTTGGCTTGGCGATTTGAATGATTCAAATAGTCTTACAATTCCACGAAATAAAAGCTAATTTGTAAGGATTTTATGATTCCACGCCTGGCTGCACCTCAGTTGAATGAACTGCGTGCAGGCTATCCTGTCATCACCATCACCGGGCCACGCCAGTCGGGCAAGACCACCTTGGCGCGTGCCGCTTTTCCGGACAAGCCCTATGTGTCGCTGGAAACGCCCGATGAACGCGAATTTGCGGCCACCGACCCGCGCAGTTTTCTGGCGCGCTGGCCCAGCGGTGCCATCATCGACGAAGTGCAGCATGTGCCACAGCTCTTCTCGTGGGTTCAGACCGATGTGGATGCCTGTGGGCAGATGGGCCGCTACGTGCTGACAGGTTCACAAAACTTTGCGTTGATGGCTCATATCACCCAAAGCCTGGCTGGTCGCTCGGCCTTGGTGCAATTGCTGCCCCTGTCGATCGCCGAGTTGTCTGCTTGCGAGCAATTGCCTGCTGATCTGGATGCCATGCTGTTGCGTGGCGGCTACCCGGCGCTGTATGCGCGCACGCTCAATCCGGCACGCTGGCTGGCAGACTACACCATGTCGTACCTGGAGCGCGATGTACGGCAAATCAGCCAGGTGCATGACCTGTCAGCCTTTCAACGGTTTTTGCGCCTGTGTGCCGGGCGCACGGGCCAACTGCTCAACCTGACCAATCTGGCACAGGATGCGGGTATTGCCCAAACCACGGCGCGCGCCTGGTTGTCGGTGCTGGAGGCCAGCTACATTGTTTTTTTGCTGCAACCCCACCACCGTAATCTGGGCAAACGCATTGTCAAAATGCCCAAATTGTATTTTTTGGATGCCGCCCTGGCTGCCTCGTTGATGGGCATTCAGACCACCACGCAGTTGTCGATTCATCCGTTGCGCGGAGCGCTGTTTGAGACTCTGATCGTGTCCGAATTTCTCAAGGCTCGGTTCAACGCAGGTTTTGCCTCAAACCTGTTTTTCTGGCGTGACAACGTCGGATTAGAGGTGGATTTGGTGCTGGATGAACCCGAGGGCTTGTTGCCGATTGAGATCAAATCGTCCGCCACCGTCACCGACGATTTGTTCAAGGGTTTGCGCAAATGGCTGGCCGTTGCGGGTGACGCGGCACGGCTGCCGCGCCTGGTGTGCGCCGTGCCGACGAGCTACCTGCGAGACGGTATCAATGTGCGCCGTTGGCAGGAGGCTGCTGGCTAGCGTGAAGCACCACACTACGCAGGATGGATTTTTTATCAAAACAAAAAATACCGCTGCGTCATTGGCAAGCTCACCGCCGGCTCGCAGGTGAGCAGCTCACCATCGGCGTGCACGCTGTAGGTTTGGGCGTCAATTTCCATCTTGGGCAAGTAGGCGTTGTGGATCATGTGCTGCTTTTGGATGCCGCGAATGTTGCGCACCGCGCTCACATTTTTAGCCAGTGGTGGGGCCCGTGCCGCAGCCAGTCATGGTGGTGATGCCGCTGCTCATGGCTTCTTCAATGCGTTGCGGGTAAATGAAATGGCCCAACATTTCAGCGTCAGCGCGTCGTCCCATCACCACCCTTTCAATGTTATCAAAAAATATAGCTACTGGCGCTTATTTCATAAGGGATAGAGCGTTAAAAGCCTTGAATATTGCATCGCATATACCGGGCGCTCAGAATGGCCAGTATGGGCGCGAACGCCTGGCATTGGTCGTCTGGCAGCGCCAGCGCAAAGGCCAGCGGGTAAGTGGCTTGCAGATTAACGGTTGCAGATACAGATTGCGTTTTGACCATGCTGTCAGTGGCAGCGGGTGACATCGACCAGGCAGCGTTTGCCGGTTGGATTCGTCAGCATGTGCAGCCGCGCTGACCCATCAAGAGTTTTGGCGAATCAGACTTTCAGCGGGGATGCCCAGGCCGATGTGTAGTTTCCAGACCATGGCCATGGTCAGCTTGCGTTTGCCGTTAAGCACCTCATACACCCGACTGCGCCTGCCAATCATGGGTTCGAGGTCTTTTGGTTTAAGGCCTTGCTGATCCATACGGAACTTGATCGCCTCAATCGGGTCTGGCGGGTCAAGCGGGTAATGTTCAGCCTCATACGCCTGCACCATCAGACCCAAAATAGCCAACCGGTCGCCCTCTGGGCTAAAGCGCGGTGGGTCTAAATCAACCAGCGCAGACACCTGTTTGCGGGCGGCTGTGTAGTCCGATTCGTTGTGGATAGGTTCAATGTTCATGCGGCTGGCTTTCAGTATTGATCTATGGTGTCTGCATCAATGGTGTCATATTCTGCGTGTGTGCCAATAAATTTGACATACACAAACCCCATGTTGTAAGCCACCGCCACCACAACGCGGTAGTCATTGCCTTTGAGGTTAAACACCACGCGTCGGCTTTTCAAAATGCTGGCAGTGGCAAATTGGCGCTTGATGTCTGCGGGGTGCTGCCACTGCGCTTTTTTGACCTCATCACACCAAGTCAGAACGGCTTGCTTTGATGCCGGATGCTTTTTGATAAACGCCAGCAGCGGTGGGACAGATACAAGATGCATGCGATCATTTTAGTCCCAATATGGGATCATTCTGCAAATGGGCCTTAAAACGTGAGTCGGGATATCTGCAAGACCTGAAATTTGGCCAGCAGCCGCCAACACATGCGGCTGCGCAGACAAAATCTGTGATGGGCAGAAGTCCACGGCCGCATTGCAATTTGCTGATTTGCCTGTCAGATCGTCAAGTTTGAGCTTCAAGAGCTGGCTGACAACAACATCAGTTGAGACTGATAGGGGCTGTGTTGAGTTGTGGTGATTTCTTGGAGGTGCGGCCACTGGCTTCAAAGCAGCGGTAGCCGACCGTGGTGAGCGGCAGCTTTTCGGAAACTCAATTCATTTTTCACGAGTGGTACATTCGTGGCAGGCTGAATGCGGCCTTCGACAATCATTCACAACATTGTCGCCCCGTACCCCAGGTTCGAGCCAGGTTGAGGGAGCCAATTTGATGCAGAGATTGCTCGTCTTATAACGGGAATCACCGCTCCTACGACCCGCAATGCCAGCTTCTCCCCCATTTGGGGGATGTCCAGTAGGCAAGTAGGCAGCTATGATGATCTTTTGTATTTATTGCCCCCCGTGTTACATGAACGTGGAAGCAAACGTAGTTAAGGATAGATAAAAATGATTAGCAAACTAGACCCTCAGCAGTATCCGATTCAAACAATTTCTCTGACACCGATCCTCACAAAAATAGCCTCGGGAACGGCACTACTGTTTGTTGGCTCGGGTTTTGCGAGAAACTCAATTAATTTTGAGAATAACACGTTCCCCACAGCCAAAGAACTTGCTAACTCAATCGGTAAATTAGGGGGATTCGAATCCGAAGGTGACTTACGATACGCTGCGGAAAAATTCCTTAGAGACAAGGACCCTCAAATACTGGTGAATTACCTTACCGAAATTTTTTCAGTTAAAACAGTCCAACCTCATCAAACATCGATATGTAAAGCACCGTGGAGACGGGTATATACAACAAATTATGATTTATGTGTTGAGGAGGCATCGCGTGCAGCAGGTAAAGCTGTTCAGGCAGTCGATTTAAGTGATGATCCCGGTGACTTTCTAACACATCGGAACATATGCGTACATCTAAATGGTTCACTGCGCAATCTGACAGCGAAAACTATAAATAGCAACTTCAAACTCTCCACCTCGTCATATATCTCCCCCGATTCCTTTACCTCATCTAATTGGAACTATCCATTTAGACGCGATCTCGAAATGTGCTCCGCAATTGTCTTTGTTGGATATTCTCTATACGATATTGAAATTCAGAAAATCTTGTTTGAAAATCCTGAATTCTCAAAAAAGACGTACTTCATAACAGCTCCTGAATTGTCTTCCCGCGAACGATTTACACTAGATCCCTTTGGGCTATGCATACCAATAGGAGCGGAAGGCTTGGCAAAAGAACTAGAGGAACTGTTGCCCGAATTAACCTCATATGACAATGCTGGCATCACAACGAGTATATTACTTTACGAACTTGATAAAGTTACGCATCCCGCTCGTGATTCCGATGTGGATAGATTTCTCATGTACGGGGACGTGGGCGATGGATTGCTAGAAACGGCATTACTAACCACCGAGGGTGCGCCACTTATTGTTAAACGAGATGCTCTTGAGACCGCATTGGAAGCAATAACACTTAAGAAGAATATTGTCGTAGTTTCTGACTTTGGTAACGGCAAGACAGTATTTTTACGCTCGTTAAAAATCTTGGTAACACAAAATGGAGGAAATGCTTACACGGTTCAAAATCTGGATATATATAACCGTGAGGATTTAGATATAATTGCTAAATCCTTGAAAAGGTCAATTCTATTTGTTGATAGCTACGAACAACATTTGGATTTTCTTCAACATTTTCATGATCTCAACCCAACGAACATTACACTCGTATTAGCTGCCAGAAGTCCAAATCACGAGCGCCAGCGTCAGACTCTTTCAAACCTACAAATTACTTACGACGAAATTAGCGTTGACGAGATGAGCCTCGAGGATATTCATGCTTTTGTAGCTCTTTTGGATAATATTGGATTTTGGGGCGACCGCGCAGGTTGGGATAACGGTGAGAAAATTAATTTTTTGCAAAAACGGCATGCGAGTCAGATATCAAGTGGATTGCTTAGTCTTTTACAAGCACCACAAATGATAAATCGTGTGGCGGAAATTCTTAAAACTCTATTTATTAAGAACACTGTAAGAGATACTATATTTGCAATATGTGTTCTCTCGACACTTGATTTACCACTAACATCTAGTTCGATTTCAGAGATTGCAGGAAATGATGAAATATACAGCTCAAGCTTGCGAAATAACCAGAATTTTCACCTACTATTTAGAATATCTGGAACGGCAATTACTGCAAAATCCAGCTTATTCGCTCTCGCGTTGATACGTCACAATTTCGTACCTATTTACATAGTCGATCAGTTACTTAATATTGTGACTTCACTTAGTGGTGAACGTCGCACGAATACACAAGAACATGGTCTCTTGAAATCGCTATTGCGATTCTCTACGGTAGAACGTTTTCTCCCGGAAAAGCAAAGAATCAATAACCTTGTTCGATATTACGAAAATGTTAAACGTAGAGTCTCTTGGTTAAAAGATGATCCGCACTATTGGCTTCAATATGCAATGGCGCAGTTGGCCTATGAAGACTACGAGAAAACGCAACGTTATTTAGACCAAGCCTATGTGCACGCCGAGGGTAGAAATGGGTATCACACGGTTCACATTGATATGCAACAGTCGCGCCTACTTCTAAAGATGAGCGCTGCGGAAAAAACCCCAAAGGAGAGTATTAACTTGTTTCTTAGGGCAATTGTTTTTTTAAGAAAAGTACCTGATGATCTTCAAAAATATAGGCTAGCGGAAAGAGTTATTGATGTCTATAACTCCAGTTTTGATACATATACGTCGGCGCAGAAATCTGAATTTGCGAAGGTATGCGGAGCTATCCTGAAGGAATTGGAGAAGTTTTTGGCCTCCGGCCAAGCGATAAACAAGGGAGCTGCCGCCTTGATTTCGATTAGTCGCAAATTGAGCGACTTCGTCAAAGCCGTTCAACAGCAGATTTGAGTTCGCTAAAAGACCATTAACGACTGAGTCTGGAAGGGTGAACTAAAACGTAAAAATGGTTAGTTCCCATTTGTCTGCATGTTCGCCTCTACGGGGGGAGCTAATCGAGGCTCGAACCTACGGCTGTTTTGGCAGTTAGAAAACAGGGGGTGTCCGCCTGCAATTGGTCGATGGCGGGCGCTGCCACCGCTGAAAGGGTTACTCTCTTTATCGACCCCGACAGCCTGCACGCTGAATGGCGGATATTCGGCAACACGTTTCTGCAGTTGTTGTTCGGCAGTGGGTCTATTACCGACCGACAAAACCAAATTTCTTCATGAATGTTGTGTTAATCAAACGGCCGTTTTGTTGACACAACAAAACCATACTCAAAGCCAGCCATTTTCAATTGGTTCACGTTCACAAGCCATTCACAAATCAAAGTGCAACAAACCCATGAGTTGGTGAGCTGTCGCACCTAAGCGACTCAAGCCCTTGGTTGGAGGCCGCCGCTGTGTTTCCAGATGCCGCAAGTACGCTGATTGATCAGCTAAACGCATCGATTTGCTACATATAAAGTAGCACCTAGCGCAATCAAAATAATCGCTACAGCCCGATTTTTATCAAAACAAAAAATACCGCTGCGTCATCGGCAAACTCACTGCCGGTTCGCAGGTCAGCAACTGGCCATCGGCGTGCACGCTGTAGGTTTGCGCGTCGATTTCCATCTTGGGCAGGTAGGCGTTGTGGATCATGTGCTGTTTTTGGATGCTGCGGATGTTGCGCACAGCGCTCACATTCTTGGTCAGACCATACCGTGCCTTGATGCCCGCGTTTTCCCCGGCCTGTGAGACAAATGTCAGCGAGCCACGCGCCAGCGCGCCACCAAAGCTGCCAAACATCGGCCGGTAATGCACCGGCTGCGGTGTCGGAATGCTGGCGTTGGGGTCGCCCATGACAGCCATGGCGATGAAGCCGCCTTTCAAAATCAAGGCCGGTTTCACACCAAAAAAGGCCGGTTTCCAGACCACCAGGTCAGCCCACTTGCCCACCTCGATGCTGCCCACCTCATGCGCCATGCCGTGGGTCAGCGCCGGGTTGATGGTGTATTTGGCCAGGTAGCGTTTGACACGGTAGTTGTCGTTGCGGCTGTTTTGCTCAGCCACCGAACCGTTACCCCAGCCCGAGCCTGAGTGGAGCGCTTGGGGTACGGGCGGAGCCAGCCAGCCGCGCTGCGCTTTCATTTTGTGTGCCGTCTGCCAGGTGCGGATGATGACCTCACCGACACGGCCCATGGCCTGGCTGTCGCTGCTCATGATGCTGATGGCGCCCAGGTCGTGCAGGATGTCCTCGGCGGCGATGGTTTCCTTGCGGATGCGGCTTTCGGCAAAGGCCAGGTCTTCGGCAATGCCCGCATCCAGGTGGTGGCAGACCATCAGCATGTCCACATGCTCGTCGAGCGTGTTCACCGTGTACGGGCGCGTTGGGTTGGTGCTGGATGGCAGCACATTGGGCTCACCCACCAGCTTCATGATGTCGGGCGCGTGGCCGCCGCCGGCGCCTTCGGTGTGAAAGGTGTGGATGCTGCGGCCCTTGAAGGCAGCCAGGGTGTTTTCCACAAAGCCGGATTCGTTGAGCGTGTCGGTGTGGATGGCCACCTGGGTGTCGGTGAGCTCGGCCACGTTCAGGCAGTTGTCGATGGCGGCGGGCGTGGTGCCCCAGTCTTCGTGCAGTTTCAGGCCCAAGGCGCCTGCGTTGATTTGCTCATGCAGCGCCTCGGGCAGGCTGGCGTTGCCCTTGCCCATGAAGCCCAGGTTCATGGCAAAGCCGTCTGCGGCTTGCAACATGCGCTCAAGATGCCACGGCCCGGGCGTACAGGTGGTGGCAAACGTGCCAGTAGCAGGCCCCGTGCCGCCGCCGGTCATGGTGGTGATGCCGCTGCTTAAAGCTTCTTCAATCAGTTGCGGGCAAATGAAGTGGATGTGGCTGTCAAAACCACCGGCGGTGACGATGCTGCCTTCGCAACTGATCACTTCGGTGCCCGGACCAATGATGATGTCCACGCCCGGTTGCACGTCGGGGTTGCCGGCCTTGCCGATGGCCACAATGCGGCTGTCTTTGAGGCCGATGTCGGCTTTGATGATGCCCCAGTGGTCAATGATCAGGGCGTTGGTCAGCACCGTGTCGACCGCGCCCCCGGCCTGCGGGCCGGTACCGGTTCCGTCACGGCTGCGCTGGCTTTGCGCCATGCCGTCGCGGATGGTTTTGCCGCCGCCAAATTTGACCTCTTCGCCATAGCCTGCGGGGTTCCCTGCGGCATCTGTGCGGCCTTCGCCCGCGCGCAGCGTCAGGTCGGCTTCGACCTCGATGATCAGGTTGGTGTCGGCCAGGCGCACCCGGTCGCCCACGGTGGGGCCAAACATTTCAGCGTAAGCGCGTCGTCCAATCGTGGCCATGTCAATACTTTCAAAAATAATAGCTGCTTACGCTTATTGCATAAGGGCTAGAGGCCTAAAACATATAAAAATTAAAGCGAGCCCATGACCAGCCCACGAAAGCCGTAGACCACGCGCGCGCCGGCAAAGTCCACCAACTCCACGGTGCGCTGCTGCCCTGGCTCAAAGCGCACTGCTGAGCCGGATGCAATGTTCAGCCGCATGCCGCGTGCCGCGGCGCGGTCAAAGCCGAGTGCGCCGTTGGTCTCGGCAAAGTGGTAGTGCGAGCCAACTTGAATCGGGCGGTCTGAGGCGTTGACCACCACCAGCGTGTGGGTGCGCCGACCGGGGTTGAGCACGTGGTCGGGGCCATCGGTAAACAGTTCACCAGGGATCATGGCTGCACCTCAAGCCAGTTGCAGCAGCAAGACACTGCCAAACCCAGCCACGCCAGCACCCGCAGCACGCGCCAGCCAAACATTGGCGCTGCGCATGGCCCAGCCAGCGGCCAGCCCAAGCGCATGCAGCAACACAGTAGCCGTCAACATGCCCGCCAGCACCTCAAACGCACTGGAACTGCCCGCCAATCCAAGCCCGTGCGCCAACCCGTGAAAGATGGCGAAAGCACCCACCAACAAAGCTGCACCCACGCCCGGCAGACGCAAGCGGGTCACCACCAGCAACCCCAGCACCAGCAAAGACGCGGCAATCATCGGCTCTACCGCAGGCAGCGCCAGGCCTTGCAAGCCCAGCATGGCACCCACCAGCAACAGGTTGGCAAACGCCAGCGGAGCCCACAGCAGCTCAGCACCAGCGCGGCGCGCGCTCAAAGCGCTCCACACCCCCACAGCCACCATGGCCGCCAGATGGTCTGCGCCAAACAGGGGGTGCATAAACCCGGTCAAGAAACTAGGGTGTGCATGATTTTCTAAGCCTGTATGGGCTGCAGCCCACGTGGATATTGCGCAAGCAGCTATAAATAATGAAGCTCTCAGAAAACGCTTGGGGCTGTGATGTTTCATGACGCGTGGACTCCTTGATTTGAAACTTTAAAAATCAACCTGGCTAAACAATCGGCTGATGCACTGTGACCAGCTTGGTGCCATCAGGAAAAGTGGCCTCGACCTGGATGTCGGGAATCATCTCGGCAATGCCGTCCATGACATCCGCACGGGTTAAAAGTGTTCGGCCAAAACTCATCAACTCAGCCACAGTTTGCCCGTCGCGCGCGCCTTCCATGACCGCCGCGCTGATCAGAGCCACCGCTTCGGGGTAGTTAAGCTTCAAACCACGGGCTTTGCGCCGCTCGGCCAAGAGGCCAGCGGTAAAGATCAACAACTTGTCTTTTTCACGCGGAGTCAGTTCCATTTCGTTTCACTCCATGTTGGGGTCATTGGCGCGTGCGGCCGCACTTGCGGACCGAACACGCGGAGTCAGTTCCATTTCGTTTCACTCCATGTTGGGGTCATTGGCGCGTGCGGCCGCACTTGCGGACCGAACACGCGGAGTCAGTTCCATTTCGTTTCACTCCATGTTGGGGTCATTGGCGCGTGCGGCCGCACTTGCAGGCCAAAGGCTCGTGGAAGATTCCATAGATTTTTAACAGCAAATCCCGTGCCTGAAATCCCGAGCTTGACACACCGATTAGCAGCGTGCTTTGGGTATCTGACGTAGCGTGGACTTGGGGTTTTGCCAAATAAAGGAGGAGGCTTGGGGCCACAGCTCCAAACCGGGGGACATCCGCGGAGTCGGATACCCAACGCGCGCTGCGGGTTGAGCCACAAAACATGATGCCGTGGCACGAATACTGCAAATCATGGCTGTGAACTCCATCCCCTCCCCTGAACCCCATGCCCCGCAGCGCATCACCCTGGTGCGCCGGGACTACAACGCCTGGGTGGCGGCTGAAACCCTTGAAGACTACGCTTTGCGCTTTGCACCACACGGCTTTCGCAAGTGGTCAGAATGGCGTGTAGCCCAGACAGCGCTTGGGGGTGCTGCTGCGTTTTTGATACTGGAGGCAGTGGGTGCCACGCTGTTGGTACGGTATGGTTTTGTCAACGCATTTTGGGCGATTCTGGCCACCGGTCTGATCATTTTCCTGGCCGGTCTGCCCATCAGCATTTACGCGGCCAAGTACGGCGTCGACATGGATCTGCTGACCCGTGGCGCTGGCTTTGGCTACATGGGGTCTACCCTCACCTCGCTGATTTACGCCTCGTTCACCTTCATTTTTTTCGCGCTAGAGGCCGCGGTGATGGCCTACGCACTGGAGCTGGCGCTGGGCATTCCTCCCACTTGGGGTTACCTGATCTGCGCCCTGGTGGTGATTCCGCTGGTGACGCACGGGGTCTCCACCATCAGCCGCCTGCAGGTGTGGACGCAGCCCCTGTGGCTGTTGATGTGGCTGCTGCCATTTGGATTTGTACTTTGGCGCGAGCCCACCGCATTTGCCGGGGTGATGCACTATGTTGGTGACAACGGGGCATCGGATGCGTTCAGCATGCCTTTGTTTGGTGCAGCACTCACCGTCGGGGTAGCCTTGATGACGCAAATGGGTGAGCAGGCCGACTACTTGCGCTTCATGCCCGCACTGAACCGCACCAACCGCATGCGCTGGTGGACCAGTGTGCTGGTGGGTGGGCCGGGCTGGGTGCTGCTGGGCGTGCTGAAAATGCTCGGTGGTGTGCTGCTGGCCTACCTGGCCATCAGCCACTCGGTACCTGCAGACCAGGCGCTTGACCCCAACCAGATGTACTTGGCGGCTTACGAATATGTGTTTTCAGACTATGGCTGGGCGGTGGCTGCCACAGCCTTGTTTGTGGTGGTGTCTCAGCTCAAGATCAATGTCACCAACGCCTATGCCGGGTCGCTGGCCTGGAGCAATTTTTTCTCGCGCTTGACGCACAGCCACCCGGGACGCGTGGTGTGGGTGGTGTTCAACACGCTGATTGCGGGCGTGTTAATGGAGATGAACGTGTTTCAGGCCCTGGGCGACGTGCTGGGCTTGTACGCCAACATCGCCATTGCCTGGATGATGACGGTGGTGGCTGACCTGGTCATCAACAAACCACTGGGCTTGAGCCCCAAGGGCATTGAATTCAAACGGGCGCATTTGTACGACATCAACCCGGTGGGCGTTGGATCGATGATGCTGGCCTCTACGCTGTCGATCACGGCTTACCTTGGTTTTCTAGGTGCCATGGCGCAAGCGTTTTCAGCCTTGATTGCCATGGGCACGGCGCTCACTGTGTCGCCCCTGCTGGCCTGGGTCACCCAAGGCCGCTATTACATCGCCCGCCAAAATACACCGCTGCAAGAGGGCAGCTACCAACGCCTCAAGCTCCAGCGCTGCATCATTTGCGAACGCAGCTACGAAGCCCCGGACATGGCGCACTGCCCGGCTTACCAAGGCGCGATTTGTTCATTGTGCTGCACCCTGGATGCCCGCTGTGGCGACCTGTGCAAGCCACACGCCAGCCTGACTGCACAGTGGTCTGCAGGGCTGCGCTGGCTGTTGCCACAGCGCACCTGGACGTACCTGGACAAAGGCCTGGGCTATTTTTTGCTGCTGATGCTGGTGATTGCGCCGCTGCTGGGGGCGGTGTTTGGCTTGTTGTACCACCAGGAACGGCAGGCGCTGGCGCTGACCATCTTTGATGCCAACATGCTACAAGCCTCGGTGGACACCCTGCGCTCTGGTTTTCTGAAAGCCTACGTGGCCTTGGTACTGATTTCCGGGCTGGTGGCCTGGTGGGTGGTGTTGGCGCACTTGAGTCGCCGCGTGGCGCAGGATGAGTCCAACCGACAAACCCAGCTGCTGCTGCGTGAAATTGAACTGCACCGAAAAACCGACGAGGCACTGCAATCTGCCAAGCGGGTGGCCGAGCAAGCCCGTGTGGCTGCCGACCTGGCCAACCAGGCCAAGAGCCGCTACATCAGCGCCATCAGCCACGAGCTGCGCACCCCGCTCAACAGCATTCTGGGCTATGCCCAACTCATGGGCGAAGACGCAAGCATCCCAGACCACCGCAAACAAGCGGTGGCGGTGATCAAGCGCGGGGGTGAACACTTGTTGGCATTGATTGAAGGCACATTGGACCTGGCCCACATCGAAGCCGGTCGTCTGACCCTGAACGTCAAACCCATGCTGTTCAGCGAACTGGTAAGCGACATGGCCAGCCTGTTCGAGCTGGAAGCCCTGGCCAAAGGCTTGACCTTTCACTGCGCTATTGCGGGGGTTCTGCCCGCCGTGGTGCGCGCCGATGAAAAGCGCGTACGACAAATTTTGATCAACCTGCTGGGCAATGCCATCAAATTCACATCCCAAGGCAGCGTGCGCATGCGTATGAGCTACGCCCGTGAAATGGCCATGGTTGAAATTGAAGACACCGGCCCCGGCCTGACCGCGCAAGAAATTGAGCGCATCTTTGAACCTTTTGTACGCGTGCAAAGCACAGCCGCAAGCACCGCTGGCGCAGGCATGGGGTTGACCATTGCCAAAATGCTCACCGACCTGATGGGTGGCGAATTGACCGTGAGCAGCAAGCCTGGGCTGGGGTCACTGTTCAAAGCCAAACTGTTCCTGCCCGAAGTGCACATGGCCTTGACCGGCTCCCTGTCGTCGCCCGCTTCCAAGCGCCAGAGCCGCATTTACATGCGTCGGCCACGCACCGGGTATAGCGGGCCACGCCAGCGCATTTTGGTGGTGGACAACGAAGCAGCTGACCGCGAGTTGTTGGTTCAACTGCTGCAGCCGATTGGCTTTGAAATGCGCACGGCTGCCAGCGGCCACGACTGTCTGGATCTGCTGGTCAGTGGCTACCAGCCCGAGGTGATTTTTATGGACCTGGCCATGCCCGGCATTGATGGCTGGGAGACCATTCGTCGCCTCCAGATGCTCCACGGGCCAGCGCCGCACATTGCCGTGATTTCAGCCAACGCGTTTGACCGGGGGCTGGACAACGCAACCGGTGTGCCCAGTGAAGACTTCTTTGTCAAACCCGTGCGTCACAGCGACTTGCTCGACTGGTTGGAACAGCGCCTGCACCTGGCTTGGCTGGACGCGGGGCCGGTTGCGGCTAGTACCCTGTCCGTCACCCCACCTGCCATGGTGTACCCACCACCAACACAACTCCAAGCGCTGCTTGAACACGTGAGCCTGGGTTATTACCGTGGCATTTTGAACGAGCTTGAAACGCTGGAGGCGCGTTCATCGAGCCTCGCACCTTTTGTCACCCATATGCGCCAACTGGCCAAGCGCTTTCAGTTTGAAGCCATGCGCGATGAATTGAAACAAGCCACCGAGATTCGACTTTGAGTTATGCGAGCCGACATGCGCCACACTTCAACAACTTATCTGGACAAAGCTTTAGACCGCGCCAACAGCAGCCTGGTGTTGATTGTGGACGACGTGCCCGACAACCTGGCGGTGCTGCATGATGCGCTGGACGAGTCCGGCTACACCGTGCTGGTGGCCTTGAGTGGGCAAGCGGCCTTGCAGCGCGCAGCCCAGGCCCTACCTGACATGGTGCTGCTCGATGCCATGATGCCAGGCATGGACGGTTTTGAAGTGGCGCGTGCGCTCAAGGCAAATGCCCAAACCGCCCACATCCCGATCATTTTCATGACCGGCCTGACGGAGACCGAGCACCTGGTGGCCGCGCTGGATGCCGGCGGCATTGACTACATCACCAAACCCATCAAACCCAAAGAAGTGCTCGCGCGCATGGCGGTTCATTTGCAGGCGGCGCGTGAAAAACATCAAACTCGCAATGCCCTCGATGCTTTTGGCTATGCCAGCATCACCGTGCGGGTGGCAGACGGCCGACTGATGTGGCAGACCCCACTGGCGCGTGAGCTGCTGCAGCGCTACTACGGCACCGATGCCCCCACCACCCCGATCCCGGTGCTGACCTGGCTACGCCGCCATGCTTTCCAAAAGGTACTGAGCACCGAGCCACCTCGCCTGTGCATTGAGCAAGGACCAACGCGCCTGAGCTTTCGCTTGCACCAGCAAATTGGCGACAGCGAGGGCGGCGGCGACTGGCTGGTCATCATGCAAGAGGTGTCTGATGCGAGCGTGATCGAAGCCATCGCCCTGAGCTTTCATCTCACGCCCAAAGAGGCCGAGGTACTTTACTGGGTGGTCAAAGGCAAGATCAACCGCGACATAGGAGACATACTGGGCTCCAGCCCGATGACAGTAAAAAAACACCTGGAACGCATTTTTGCCAAGCTCGGGGTAGAAAACCGCACCGCCGCCGCCGGCATGGTGATGCGGCGCATCCGGCAACTGCATCCGCAGTTTGAGGCCTAAGGGCTCGCAAGGTGTTGGTGGTGGGCACTCTTTGCTTGCGTCGGCCTACCGGCATACCCAAACTCCACAGCGCACAGCAACTGGGTCAGCGCGTTGCGGTTGCCATCTCGACACCCAGGTTGGCCAGTTGGTCAGCACGCTCGTTGCCAGGGTCGCCGTTGTGGCCGCGCACCCAGCGCCATTCGATCTGGTGGCTGCCGCTGTTGACGAGTGCATCCAGACGCTGCCACAAGTCGACATTTTTTACTGGTGCTTTGGCGGCGGTCTTCCAGCCACGCGCCTTCCAGCCCGGCAGCCATTCGGTCATGCCCTTGAGCACATACTGGCTGTCCACATGCAGCACCACCTTGCATGGGCGCTTCAGCGTCGACAAGGCTTCAATCACCGCCATCATTTCCATGCGGTTGTTGGTGCTGCCCAACTCGCCGCCATAGATCTCTTTCTGCGCGTCAGCAGATTTCAGCAGCGCACCCCAACCGCCCGGCCCAGGATTGCCCTTGCAGGCACCATCGGTATAAATATTAATTATGTTCAACGTTTCATCCTATTTTAAATTTCATATGAGTTTTTAGGCTCTAGCCCCCGTCTTTCCTGTGCTACCAGCTACAGAAACAGAAGCACCAGCCAGCCTTTTTGCAGGCTTCCATGCGGGATTGAGCAGGGTCACACCGCGCACCCGTTTGACCGCCACCAGGCAATACACCGCGCCGAGTATCGGCCACCAGCGCGCACCCGCCGCATCCATCCAGGCAAAGCGCGCCAACCACCCCGGCGTGGCCAGAGCCGGGCGGTAACAGCCAAACTCACCCGACTCGATGTCCAGCCCCAGCAAGCGCAGCCAGTCACGCAAGCGAAGGTAACCAATGAACTCGCCGGCCTGCGGCAAAAATAGGTGGTTCCAACCGAGCCGGCGGTAGACATGCGCCCGGCTCTGGCGAAAGCCCCACAGGCTCATCGGATTGAAGCCAAAGATCACCACCCGGCCTTCGGGCACCAGCACACGCTCGACCTCACGCAGCGCCGCATGCGGGTCGGCGGTCAGCTCCAGGGCATGCGGCAACACCACCAAGTCGAGGCTATTGGCCGGGAACGGCAAGGCAGCAAAATGGCTCACAAAAGCGGCGCGTGGGTGCGGGGTTTCGGTGGCCAGCCAGCGGTGCGGCATGCGGTTGGCGGCCAGCGCATCAAGCTCTGGCAAGCCCAGTTGCAGGGCATGAAAGCCAAACATATCCGCCACCAAGCGTGAGGTTTGCGCACGCTCCCAGTCCAGCAGGTAAGCCCCTGGCGGCGTTGCCAACCAGTCATGCAAATCTATAATTTGACGGCTCATGAAGTTAATTCCAATACCTGCTTTCAACGACAACTACATCTGGATGTTGCACGACGAAGGTCGGGCGCTGGTGGTTGATCCGGGCGATGCCAAGCCGGTCTTTGAAGCCTTGGCAACGCGCGGTTTGACACTGGAGGCGATTCTAGTCACGCACCACCACAACGACCACACCGGCGGGGTCAATGCCTTGCGCCAGGCCACTGGTGCGCAGGTGTTTGGCCCAGCAGGGGAGTCCATGCCCGAGCCTTTGCAGCGCCTATCTGATGGTGCGGTCATCAACGCCTTGGGCCTGCGCTTTTCGGTGCTGCACGTGCCCGGGCACACCGCAGGCCACATCGCCTACTTTTGCGAAGTGCCTGCCCAAAGCCCGGTGCTGTTTTGTGGTGACACCCTGTTCAGCGCGGGCTGCGGCAGGTTGTTTGAGGGCACCCCTGCCCAGATGCTCGACTCGCTCACACGGCTGGCCGCCTTGCCCGATGCCACCCGCGTGTGTTGCGCCCACGAGTACACCTTGAGCAGCCTGCGCTTTGCCTTGGCGGTTGAGCCCGGCAACCAGACTTTACAAACCTACCAAGCGCGCGCGCAGGCATTACGCCGTGATAATGTGCCCACCCTGCCTTCAAGCATTGGCCTTGAAAAAGCGGTGAACCCATTTTTACGCACCCATGTCCCCAGCGTGGTTCATGCGGTGCAGCAGCAAGCAGCCCACACCTCTGATGCCGTGGGCGTGTTTGCTGCCCTGCGTACCTGGAAAGACCAATTTTGAAAACTGTTTTCCGCTGCTTGATGTTGTCCTCATTGGTGTGGCTGGTGGGTTGTGCCACGCCGTCTGGCGAAACCCATGGCTCATCTGACGCACAAAGCGAAGCCCCTTCAAACCAGGCTCAGAGCGCCCCAGCCACGACCCTGCGCCAGTTGTTCCCGGCGGGCGGACTCAAACCCCTGTCCAGCACGCAACTGGGTTCCAACCGGGTGCACTCGCTGTTGCCGCCCGCTGACCTGTGGGAACGGATTCGCCGTGGTTTCGCCATGCCAGACCTCGACACCGATCTGGTTCGAGAGCGCGAGCTGTGGTACAGCAGCCGCCCGGACTACCTGGCCCGCATGACCGAGCGCGGCAACAAATACCTGTTCTACATTGTTGAAGAGCTGGAGCGGCGCGGCATGCCCAGCGAACTGGCGCTGTTGCCGTTCATTGAGAGCGCCTTCAACCCGCAAGCCGTCTCCAGCGCCAAGGCGGCAGGCATGTGGCAGTTCATGCCCGCCACCGGACGGCAGTTCGAACTGAAACAAAACCTGTTTCGCGATGACCGCCGCGACGTGATCGAGTCCACCCGCGCCGCGCTGGACTACCTGCAAAAACTTTACGGCATGTTTGGCGACTGGCACTTGGCACTGGCCGCCTACAACTGGGGTGAAGGCAGTGTGCAGCGGGCCATCAAAAAAGCCCAAAAATTGGGCCACGACACCAGCTACCCAGAACTGTCCATGCCCATGGAAACCCGCATGTACGTGCCCAAACTGCAAGCGGTGAAAAACATCGTGGCCAACCCCGAGGCTTTCCGGGTCACGCTGCCCATGGTCAACAACCACCCTTATTTTCAAAGTGTGGACATCAGCCACGACATGGATGTGGCTCTGGCAGCCAAGCTGGCTGAGGTACCGCTAGAAGACTTCAAGGCTCTCAACCCCTCGGTCAACAAACCGGTGTTGCTGGCCTCGGGCATGTCACAGATTTTGCTACCCTGGGACAACGCCGAACGCTTTCAGGCCAATCTGGAGGCGTTCACTGGTGACCAGCTGGCCAGCTGGACGGCCTGGATTGCACCCGCCACCCTCAAACCGGCCGATGCGGCCAAGCGGGTGGGCATGAGCGAATCTGAATTGCGTGCCGTCAACAACATCCCCGCCCGGATGCGGATCAAAGCCGGGTCGACCTTGCTGGTGCGCCGCGCTGCGGGTGTGCAAGTAGATGTGGCCGAGCGCATTGCAGACAACGGTCAACTGTCACTGTCTCCTGAAGTGGTGCTGAGAAAAACCACCGTCAAGGCCGGTAAAAAAGACAGCGTCGCCACCCTGGCCAAACGCTATGCAGTCAGTGCCAGCGCGTTGGCTCGTTGGAACAAAGTTAGCACCACAGCCGCTTTCAAATCTGGGCAAAGCGTGGTGCTTTATCTACCCGCCAAAGTCTCCAGCGGCAAGAAAGCAAGAGGCAAATCCAGAGTCGTAGCCAGCCGCAAAGTGGCCCCCAAATCCAAACCGACCCGGCTTGCCAAGAAGTAATTGGCTGCAGCGGATGGGCTGCTTATTCCATCTCCAAATCATTTGTGTCTAGGAGGCTGTCGGACTTTCGGTACATCGGCTGCAATCCGACCGCAGCGGTCCATTTTTTACCGGTTTTTTTGGCCCATAGCTACGGCTATGAGCCTGCAAATTCGGCGAAAACTGTCCTCGCTGGGGCCGAATTTCGCTTCGATGCCGAAAGTCCGACAGCCTCCTAGGCGCGAAGCCGCAGACAGTGCTGCAGCACGACAAGGCGAAGCAACAACGACAAAGATGATTGGGGAATGGAATCAGCGGTAGCCGGCAAACAAAATGGCTACGTTCACCACCAGCGCCAGCCCCCACACCAAGCTGCGCAAATTGGCCATGTTGGCCACATACAGCAGGATAAAGACCATGCGCAGCACGATGTACACCAAGGCCAAAATGTCCAGCCGGGTCTGGTAAGCACCCAACTGGTGGGCAATGATGACCGCACCAATGAAAAACGGCAACGCTTCAAAACTATTGGCTTGCGCTGCGTTGGCGCGAGCGCGCCAGTCGGTCTGGCGAGCCAGCCAGGCGCGCGGGTTGTCGTTGTCAAAGCCACCTGCACGCCGGGGCTTGCCAAACATGCCCCACTTGGCCATGCCGGCGCACACAATCGGCAGCAGCGCTGCTACCAAAACACACCAGTAGGCCAAGGTGAAATGGGGGTATGCCATCGAATCTCTCCAGGTTGGAAGCAGGTTTTACTTATCGCCGATCGACCAGCGCGTGTGCAATGGTACCCAGGTCCACATATTCCAGTTCACTGCCCACCGGCACGCCTCGTGCCAGCCGGGTCAGTTGCAGGCCACGGGCTTTGAGGCCCTCCGAAATGACGTGCGCCGTGGCTTCGCCCTCGGCTGTGAAGTTGGTGGCCAAAATAAGCTCTTGCACCGTGCCATCCAGCGCCCGCTCGAACAGCTTTTTCAAGCCAATGTCATGCGGACCCACACCGTCCAGCGGACTGAGTTTGCCCATCAACACAAAGTACAGTCCTTTGTAGGCTCCGGTACGCTCCAGCGCCGACTGGTCGGCCGGTGTTTCCACCACGCACAACTGGGTTGCGTCGCGGCGCTCATCCAGGCAAGTGGCGCAGACCACCGCTTCAGTGAACGTGTGGCAGCGCTCGCAATGCTGCACTTCTTGCACCGCATGCGACAGCGCCATGGCCAGCGCCTGCGCCCCTGGTCGATCGTGTTGCAGCAAATGAAACGCCATGCGCTGCGCCGACTTCACGCCCACGCCCGGCAGCCGCTTAAGCGACTGGATCAAGACTTCAAGCGCGTTGGTGTCAGACATGGAAAGTGATTATGAATTAAAGTAAAAGAACGACGACAGTTGGCAGAAATGGCTTTTCGCAGGGTCGACTTTGGTCGACCATGGTGGGTTTAAACCCACCCTGCGCAGGCAGCAGACGTTTCATGCGTTGGGGCGACTTTATTGAACACTGGTTTTAGCCGAAACAGTGTCGGGCGTAGCGAGCGCGCGTCAGCCTAGGCGCGGGTGGCGGGAAACCGCAACGTACTTCCTGTACGTGAGGATTTCCCGGCAGGTCCCGCAACGACGGATCACACGCGCTCGGTAGCCATTTAGAAAGGAAATTTCATGCCGCCGGGCAACCCTGGCATGCCTGCAGTGATCTTGCCCATTTTCTCGGCAGAGGTTTCCTCGGCCTTGCGCACCGCAGCGTTGAAGGCGGCGGCCACCAGGTCTTCGAGCATGTCTTTGTCGTCGGCCAGCAGGCTGGGGTCGATGGTGACGCGCTTGACATCGTGCTTGCAAGTCATCAGCACCTTGACCAGGCCAGCACCGGATTCGCCGGTGACTTCGATGTTGCCCAGCTCGTCCTGGGCTTTTTTCATGTTGTCCTGCATGGCCTGAGCCTGCTTCATGAGACCGGCGAGTTGTCCTTTGTTGAACATGTGCGTTTTCCTTTTAAATTTCAATACTTTGCGGGTCAGACCACTGGCAAAGCCACGTGCTCTGACCCCAACTGACTGTAACTTGTGGGTCAGACCACTGGCGAAGCCACGTGCTCTGACCCCAACTGACTGTAACTTGCGGGTCAGACCACTGGCGAAGCCATGTGCTCTGACCCCAACTGACTAAGCTCTCAGAGGGGCTTGATGCTGCCGGGAACGATTTTCGCCGCAAAATCACGCATCAGCGTTTGCACCAGCGGGTCGTCAAAAACGATTTTTTCTGCTGCCAGTTGGGCTTGTGCCGCGGCCGCCGCATTGCGCTTGGCCGGGCTGTCGGTCACGCGCCCCACCTCGGCCACCAGCTTGACCGGGTAACCGGCATCGGCCAAAGCGGCCGCCAGACGCTCACGGCTGCCAGGCTGGTTGAGCGACTCCCGCTCCACGCGCAGCAGCCATTGGTCGGCATCACGCGCCACCAGTTGGGCTTGCAGCGCCAGTTCCCGCACCAGGGCCGTGATGGCATTGGCCGCTACCAAGGCTTGCACCGTGGCGTACCAAAAATCACCCTCGGGGTTGCTGGGCACGGCAGCAGCCACCTGCACAGTCGGTACATCAAGCACCGAATCAGTCTGCACATGCACTTGAATTGCTTCAATTTTTATAGCTGCTTTCGCTTGTTCTATAAGGGCTAGAGGCTTATTTTGTTCATTTTTTTGCGCCAGTTCAGGCGCAGAGATGGAAGCACTGGTCATGTCCCGCACGGCCAGATGTTGCCCTGCCGGATGGTCACCAGACGCTACAACTTCAATAGCTGCTCGCCCTTTATCCAAAAGGGCTAGAGGCTTATTTTGTTCAAAAATATGGGGAGAGGCAAGCGTTGACGGGGGTGCAACTGGGCGCATGGGCGCTGTCAGCGCAGGTGTTGCTGACGTTAACGCCATAGCCGTAGCCGTAGCCGTAGCCGTAGCCGTAGCCGTTATCGCTGGCGCTGTTTGCGCTGTTGCCGCTGTTGCCGCTGTTGCCGCTGACGCTATTGCCTCAGGGCTGTGCCGCAATGGGGCAAATTTCAGCGTTTTTTTTTCCTGCCCGGCTCTTTGCTCTACCGCCGGCTTGAAGGCCAACAGCCGCAGCAGCACCATGGTCAACGCTGCGTATTCGTCGGGTGCCAAGCCTAATTCACCCCGACCATGCAGGCAAATGCTGTACAGCAGTTGGGTTTCGTCAGCTGGCATCAGGGCGGCGAGTTGGGCGATGTCAGCGGCTTCGGGGTCGCTGTCATCGGCTGCGTCCGGCACGGCTTGCAACACCGCCATGCGTTGCAGCACGCTGCCCATTTCTTCCAGGGTCGAGGCGGCGCTCAAGCCGTGGGTGCGTAGCGCCTCAGAGGTTTCCACCACGGTTTTGCCGTCGCCCTGCGCCAGCGCCTGCAGCAGGCGGAACACGTAAGAGCGATCCACGCTGCCCAGCATCTGGCGCACCGTGGCCTCTTCCAGCACGCCCGAGCCAAAGGCAATCGCCTGGTCAGTCAGGCTCAGGGCATCGCGCATGGAACCACGTGCGGCACGGGCCAGCAAGCGCAGCGACGGCATATCGGCGCTGACCTGTTCCGTAGCCAACACTTTTTGCAGGTGCTCCCGAATGGTGTCGGGGGCCATCGGGCGCAAATTGAATTGCAGGCAGCGGCTCAGCACCGTCACCGGCACTTTTTGCGGGTCGGTGGTGGCCAGCACAAATTTCAAATACTCGGGCGGCTCTTCCAGCGTTTTCAGCATGGCGTTGAACGCCGTGTTGGTGAGCATGTGCACTTCGTCGATCATGAACACCTTGAAGCGCCCCTGCACCGGCTTGTACACCGCTTGCTCCAGCAGCGCTTGCACCTCATCCACACCCCGGTTCGAGGCGGCATCGAGTTCGGTGTAGTCAACAAACCGGCCGCTATCAATATCGGTGCAGGCCTGACAGACCCCACAGGGGATAGCGGTGATACCACCTTGGCCATCAGGCCCCTGGCAGTTGAGCGACTTGGCCAAAATGCGCGACACCGTGGTTTTGCCCACACCGCGCGTGCCGGTGAACATGTAGGCATGGTGCAAGCGCCCGGTGGTCAGCGCGTTGGAGAGCGCCTGCACCACGTGGTCTTGCCCGACCATTTCGGTGAAATTGCGGGGGCGGTATTTGCGGGCCAGCACAAGGTAAGACATAGGCGCTGATTCTAAGGGGCATGGCATCAAAGCCCACCCGCCAGCCCTTACAATTCACCCCGACGGGCCTTCCCACATGGTGAAGCGGCCAACCGGGTCAGGTGGGGAACCAAGCAGCCCTAACTGTGGAGCCAGTGCTGGGGTCAAGGCTCGTCACCCTTCTTTGATGCATCATCCTCTGAGGTCCATCTGTATTGAAGCTCAAATTTTTCCTGTTGTGGTGCTTGGGCTGGATGGTCATGACAGTGGCAACAGCCCAGGGTGTTGGCTCGGCACAAGCTACCCCCTCTTTTCCTGTACTCACCCTACCAGAAGCTGCCCCCCAGCGTCTTGAGATTGGCCCGCGCATGGGCGTGCTGACCGATGCCACGCGTGGGCTCACCTTAACGCAAGTGCTGGCCGCGCCCCAAGCCTGGCAACCCATCACCCATGGCTCACCCAACTTTGGCTTCACCCACGATGCCTACTGGTTCCGCTTTCAGCTGGACAACCAAAGCGGCCAACCGCTGCCGCGCTTTATTGAACTACCGATACCGTTTCTCAACAGCGTCGGGCTGTACCACTTTGCCCAGGGGCAGTTGATCACCCAATATGCACTGGGCAACGCCAAACCGTTTGCCCAGCGCCCGGTACGCCACCAGAACTTTGTCATGCCGGTGACCCTGAGCCCCGGCATGAACCAGATTTACCTGCGCTTGGCATCGTCGGGCACCATCGAGGCCACGTTGCGGGTGTGGGAGCCGGTGCACTTTCAGTCCGTCAACAGTGACGAAAAATTGGTGCAGGGTCTGGTGGTGGGTATCTTGCTGATCATGGTGATTTACAACCTGTTTGTGTTCTTTTCAACGCGTGACATCAACTATTTTTACTACGTTGGTTTTGTCGCCAGCTACCTGTTTTTTCACCTGACGCTGACGGGTTACACCTTTGCCTACCTGTGGCCGAACGCGCTGAAGTGGAACGGGTATGCGATTTCAACATTCATTGCCAGCGCGGAATTGTTCAACTGTCTTTTTGCCGCGCACTTTTTGCGTCTGGAGCACTTTTCCAAACCGGCGTTTTATCTGCTGCGTTGTTTTGCAATGTGCAGCGGGCTGTTACTGATACTGACTTTTGTCGCCCCTTATGACATCACCGTGCGCGTAGGTGCAGCCCTGACCATGCCGATTACTGTCACCGCGCTGGTACTGGGCTACTGGCGCTGGTGGCGTGGTGCCAAGTTCGCCCGCTTTTATTGCCTGGCCTGGACGGCCATGCTGGCGAGTTTGATGCTGCTCAATGCCGGAAAATTTGGCCTGATTCCCACCTCGGTCTGGACTGAAAACGCGTCCGAGTTTGGTGCCGTGCTGCTGGTTGTGCTGCTGTCACTGACACTGGCCGATCGCATCAACCACGACCGAGCCCTGCGCCTGAACGCGCAGAACCAGGCGCTGGAGCACGAACGCCGCGCGCGGGCTTCACAGCAAGCTTTGATCAAAGCGCAGGAAGCCGCCAACCATGATCTGGAGCAGCGCGTGCAGGCTCGTACCCTCGACCTGAACCACACCCTGACCGAGCTCAAGGTAGCCAACGACCGGCTGCAGCAGCTGTCCACCACCGACGGCCTGACGCAACTTAGCAACCGGGCTTTTTTTGACCAGGCGCTGGTGACCGAATGCCAACGTGCCAGCCGCCTGCGCGTTTCACTGACCCTGATCATGTTTGACATTGACCATTTCAAGCACATCAATGACACCTTTGGTCACCCGGCGGGTGATGCCTGCCTGCGGGCGCTGGCCGGACTGATGCGCGACAAAATCCAACGTGCCACCGACGTGCTGGCGCGTTACGGGGGGGAAGAATTTGTGGTGCTGATGTTTGACACGCCGCTGCCCCAGGCGCTGGCCATGGCCGAGAGTTTTCGCGCAGCGATCGAAGCCATCCGCGTCGATTTCAATGGCACAGATATCAAGTTCACGGTCAGCATGGGGGTGAAAAGCTGTGTGCCTGATGCCAACGACAACCCGCAACTGCTGCTGGCCGCAGCTGACCAGGCGCTGTACCAAGCCAAGCAGGACGGTCGCAACGGTGTGCGCGCTGCAGCCTGATTCCATTTCCAAATCATCCGTGTCGTTGTTGCAACGCCTTGCCGTGCATTTGCACTGTCTGCGGCTTCGCGCCTAGGAGGCTGTCGGACTTTCGGTACATCGGCTGTAATCCGACCGCAGCGGTTCATTTTTTACCGTCTTTTTGGCCCATAGCTACGGCTATGAGCCAGCAAATCCGGCAAAAACTGCCCTCGCTGGGGTCGAATTTGGCTACGCCGCTCTTCGAGAACGCTTCGATGCCGAAAGTTCGACAGCCTCCTAGACACGGATGATTTGGAAAGGGAATGGCTTTAGTCAGAGGGCCAGCAAAAAATCCAGCACCACCTGCACCTGATCCGGTGCCACAAAAGTAGGCGCGTGTCCCACTCCGGCAAATTCCACCAAACGCGCTTTGGGGCCGCGCTGGGTCATGGCCTGCGCGGTCTGGCGCGACAACAAGTCTGAATCAGCACCGCGAATCAGCAGGGTTTGCGCCCTGATCTGGTCATAGGCCTGCCACAACAGTGCTTCACCCTGCGCGGCAGATTCGGCCGTCATGGCCTTGAAAGGCTCGGCCAGCGCCGGGTCATAGCGCAGCGTGAATCGGCCACTGCCATCGTTCAAGGGCTTGATTTGTGGCCGCGTCAAGTCCAACCACTGCGCCGGGGTGTGCGGGCCAAAGCTGCTGGCAATGGCCCACAGCGCATCGGCGGCTTGCTGTTCGGTGTCAAACACCGGTATCTTGCCAAGGTACTGGCCAATGCGCTGCAGCGCCTGCCATTCAATCACCGGCCCCACATCGTTGAGCACCAGTCGGTGCACCTTGGCAAACGCCGGTGCATCAGGAAATCCGGCCACCACCAGGCCAATCAGTCCGCCCATGCTGGTGCCGAGCCAGTCCAGCGTGACGGGGTTGATCTGCGCCAGCAGCAGCAGCATGTCGGCGGCGTAGTTGGGAATCTGGTAGCCCTGCGGCTCTTGCAGCCAGTCGCTTTGCCCCCGGCCCACCACGTCCGGACAAATTACCCGGATATCGCCCCCCGTGCGTTCGCACAGGGCGCGTGCCAGCGTGTCAAAGTCGCGCCCCTGGCGCGTCAGGCCATGCACACACAGCACTACATGGCCGCTGGCTGGGTTGCCCCACTGCCAGTAGGCCATGCGGTGGCTACCCAGGGCATCGGGACAGGTGATGAATTCAAGCGTCGGTTCAAGCATGGCTGTTTGGCAATCAAAAAAGGAGACAGGATAATGCGAAGGTGGCATGCGCCTGAGCATCCGTCAGGAACATGGCAACATCCTAATTCAAACTTGCAGCGACACTTGTCTCGGGTTTGTCGCAGGCCTCTTGCCATCGCAAATCGAATCAACATTTTTAAAAGGACTTTCATCATGCTCAAAGGTAAAACTGCACTCGTTACCGGATCCACCAGTGGCATTGGTCTTGGCATTGCCAAGGCGCTGGCCGCGCAAGGCGCCAACCTGGTCATGAATGGTTTTGGTGATGTGGAAGGCCCCAAGGCCGAAGTGGCTGCGCTGGGTGTAAAGGTGGCCTACCACGGGGCTGACATGAGCAAACCGGCCGAGATTGAAGCCATGATCGCTTACGCTGCCGAGCAATTTGGCCGCGTCGACATTTTGGTCAACAACGCCGGCATCCAGCATGTGGCGCGCATCGAGAATTTTCCGGTGGATCGGTGGGATGCCATCATTGCCATCAACATGAGCAGCGCTTTTCACGCCACCCGCGCCGCCCTGCCCGCCATGCAGGCGGCGGGCTGGGGCCGCATCATCAACGTGGCTTCGGTGCACGGCCTGGTGGCCTCGGCTGAAAAGTCAGCTTACGTCACAGCCAAGCATGGGGTCATCGGCCTGACCAAGGTGACCGCGCTGGAAAACGCCACCACCGGTGTCACCTGCAACGCCATCTGCCCCGGTTGGGTGCTGACCCCGCTGGTGCAAAAACAGGTGGATGCCAAGGCCGCTGGGCTGGGCATCAGCAACGACGAAGCCAAGAAGCAGTTGCTGGGTGAAAAAGAACCCTCGCTGCAGTTCACCACGCCCGAAGAACTGGGTGCGCTGGCGGTGTTTTTCTGCTCACCAGCAGGCAACAACGTGCGCGGCGTGGCCTGGAACATGGACGGTGGTTGGGTGGCACAGTAAAGCCTGTTTTTTATCCGCGCCCTGCAAACGGCATTTGTGTTGCCATCACGGTGTGAAACATCACATTCGCCTGTAACGGCAAGCTGGCCATGTAGACAATGGACTGCCCCACAATGTCCACATTCATCACCGGTTCGACAGCCACACTGCCATTGGCCTGCAAAATGCCCGCACGCATGCGTTGCGTCATATCGGTGGCTGCGTTGCCAATGTCAATCTGCCCCACGGCGATGTTGTACTTGCGGCCATCCAGCGACGCGGTTTTGGTCAACCCCGTGACCGCGTGTTTGGTGGCGGTGTAGGCTACCGAGTTGGGGCGCGGTGTGGTGGCTGAAATAGACCCGTTGTTGATGATGCGTCCACCCATGGGCGTTTGCACCTTCATGACCCGAAAGGCTTGGCGCAAGCACAAAAACATACCGGTCAAATTGACATCCACCACCGCTTGCCACTGCGCCAGCGTCAAATCTTCCAGTAGTACACCCGGTGGCGCACAGGTTCCTGCGTTGTTGAACAGCAAGTCGACACGCCCGAATTTTTGTACCACGGCCGCAAACAACGCCACCACCGAAGCTTCTTGCGTCACATCGGTGGGCACAGCCAACGCACGCGCTGGCGCTTCAGACAAGGCGATCACCTCCTGCAACGCCTGCAAGCGTCGTCCCGCCAACACCACCTGCCAGCCACTGGCCAGCAAGGCCAAAGCCGCTGCTTTGCCAATACCCGAGCCCGCGCCGGTGACCACAGCCACTTGATTTTTTGCTGTCATGGTGTTCACCTTGGTGAGAGTTTCAGCTATCAGCTGCGACGACGTGGTTTGCGCGTCTTGTCCTTGGCTTTGGCGGGTGCTGCCGATTTAGCACCGCTGCTGCGCTTAGCCGTTCCCGCACGCGGCAGAGGTTCGGACAGCTTGCGGCTGCGACGGCTTGTTGTCGCACCACCCATGTCGTCATCCACCCGCTTGTGCACTGTGCCTTCACGCAATACTTCTCGGTCTTTAGTGGCTTGGTTGAACAGGCCAGTATTTTCAGCAAGAAGTCGAAAATCAATTCGCCGCCCATCCAAATCCACCCGACTTACCTGCACTTGCACGCGGGTACCCAACGCGTACCGCATACCGGTGCGTTCGCCGCGAAGTTCCTGGCGCGCCTCGTCAAAGCGGAAGTACTCACCGCCCAATTCGGTGATGTGTACCAAGCCCTCCACATACATGGCATCCAGCGTCACAAAAATGCCGAAGCTGGTCACGGCACTGACCACACCCGCGTATTCTTCACCCAGATGCTCGCGCATGTACTTGCATTTCAACCAGGCTTCAACATCCCGGCTGGCTTCGTCCGCACGACGTTCATTGGCGCTGCAATGCAGTCCAGCCGCTTGCCAGGCCTGCATGTCGACACTGAGTTTGCGTGGCTTTTGACCCGGATCGGCCACGCGTGCGGCCATGTTTTTCTCTAGCCGTTTGGACAATTTGGCATGCGCTTCACCCGGTGTTGGCAAAGTCGGCAACTGGTACTTGCCCTTGGCCAAAATCGCCTTGATGACGCGGTGCACCAGCAAATCGGGGTAGCGGCGGATCGGGCTGGTGAAATGGGTGTAGGCCTCAAATGCCAGACCAAAGTGGCCACTGTTGATCGGTGTGTAAATGGCCTGCTGCATGGAGCGCAGCAACATGGTCTGAATCTGCTGCGCGTCCGGGCGGTCTTTGGTGGCCTTGGCAATGGCCTGGAATTCAGCAGGGGATGGGTCGTCACTGATGCTCAAGCCCACGCCGGTTACTTTTAAGAAATTGCGCAGAATTTCTTTTTTCTCGGGTGTTGGGCCTTCGTGCACCCGGAACAAGCCGGCATGTTTGCTTTGTGCAATGAAATCTGCACTGCACACATTGGCAGCCAACATGGCCTCTTCAATCAGTTTGTGCGCGTCGTTGCGGGTACGCGGCACAATTTTTTCAATGTGGCCCGCCTCGTCGCACACAATCTGCGTTTCAACCGTCTCAAAATCCACCGCACCGCGGCGCTCACGGGATTTGAGCAAGGCACGGTACACATCGTGCAAATTCATCAAATCCGTGATGCGGTCTTTGCGTTTGGCCGCTTCAGGCCCACGTGTATTGGCCAAAATAGCAGCTACCTCGGTGTAAGTGAAGCGTGCATGGCTCCACATCACCGCCGGATAAAACTGGTAGGCACAGACTTCACCGTCTTCTGTCACCAGCATGTCGCACACCATGCACAGGCGCTCGACTTCCGGGTTCAGTGAACAGAGTCCATTGGAGAGTTTCTCTGGCAACATCGGTATGACGCGGCGCGGAAAATACACGCTGGTGGCGCGCTCGTAGGCATCGACATCAATGGCGGAACCATTCTCTACATAGTTGCTGACATCGGCAATGGCCACCAGCAAGCGCCAACCCGGCACGGCCGCCCGGCCTTTGCCAATTTTGGTCGGCACACAGTAAACCGCGTCGTCAAAGTCCCGTGCATCTTCACCGTCAATGGTCACCAGGGGCACATCGGTCAGATCGACTCGTTGCTTTTTGTCTTGCGGACGAACCTTGTCCGGCAAGACCCTGGCCTGGGCCACACAGGCTTCAGAAAAGACATGCGGTACGTCGTATTTGCGCACCGCAATTTCAATTTCCATGCCGGGGTCATCCACCTCACCCAGCACCTCTTTGACACGGCCTACGGGTTGCCCAAATAGCGCGGGGGGCTCGGTCAGTTCAACCACCACCACCTGACCGGCTTTGGCCACACCCGTGGCCGCTTTTGGAATCATCACATCCTGACCATAACGTTTGTCCTCAGGAGCCACGATCCAGATACCACTCTCACACAACAAGCGGCCAATGATGGTCTGACTGCTGCGCTCCATGATCTCCACCACGTGGCCTTCGGGACGGCCTTTACGGTCGCTGCGGACTACACGCACCTTGACCCGGTCTTTGTGCAACACGGCACGCATTTCGTTGGGTGGCAGATAAATATCTGCGCCACCATCTTCGCGAATCACAAAGCCGTGACCATCACGATGCCCTTGAACGATGCCTTCAATTTCTTCCAGCAGTGCGCTGGTTTGCTTAATATTTTTGATAGAATACCTTTCTTTCCTGAAATGCCCAGGTGGCGGAATTGGTAGACGCACTAGTTTCAGGTACTAGCGAGTAACTTCGTGGGGGTTCGAGTCCCTTCCTGGGCACCAATATAAATGAATTCCGGTTCATTTTGTTTACAGAAACCGGATGTTGTTGAATTAAAAGCCGCTGCGCCTGCCGCGGCTTTTTTATTGCCCAATTGCGGCCTTGCTGCACATTCATTTGAGCCCTCATTCCGTCTTCAGATCGATACAACATGAAGCGCGAAGCTGCAGCCAGTACAAATGTACGGCATAGCGTTGCAACAACATGTCGGGTTGATATGGAATTGGAATCAAAATGGCTGCGCCACCAGGTCATGGCCTTGTGCGGCCACAATCCGCGCTTTGGTAAATTCACCCACGCGCAATGTTTTGCTGATTTTTTCTGGCGGCAATAACTGCACCACGCCGTCAATCTCAGGCGCATCGGCGTATGACCTGCCCAAGCCACCTTTTCGTCCCAGACCCGGTGCTGAGTCCACCAGAACTTGCATGGTTGCACCCACTCGCCGCTGCAGCTTGGCTGCAGAAACCTCTTCCGCCACTGCCATGAACCGTGCGCGGCGTTCTTCGCGCACGACTTCAGGCAACATGCCACCCAGTTCATTGGCTGCAGCGCCTTTCACCGGGCTGTAGGCAAAGCAACCGGCTCGGTCGACTTGCGCCTCGCGGACAAAGTCAAGCAAATGCTCAAACTCGGCCTCGGTCTCGCCAGGGAAACCGGCAATGAACGTGCTACGCACCACCATATCCGGACATGCTTGCCGCCAGCGCAGGATGCGCTCCATATTTTTCTCACCACTGGCCGGACGTTTCATGCGTTTGAGCACCTCCGGGTGACTGTGCTGAAACGGCACATCCAGATACGGCAAGATCAAACCACTTGCCATCAAGGGCAGGATGTCATCGACACTTGGGTAGGGGTACACATAATGCAAACGCACCCAGGCACCATAACTTTGCGCCATCTCACCGAGCGCCTGCGCTAACTCAAACAAGCGGGTTTTGATCGGTTTGCCATTCCAGAAGCCAGTGCGGTATTTCACATCCACCCCATAGGCGGAGGTGTCCTGGCTGATCACCAGCAACTCCTTCACACCACCTTCAAACAGAGCCTGCGCTTCTTTGAGCACATCCCCAATGGGTCGGGACACCAAGTCGCCACGCATCGACGGGATGATGCAAAACGTGCAACGGTGGTTACAGCCTTCGCTGATCTTGATGTAGGCGTAATGCCGGGGGGTCAGCTTGATGCCCGCCACACCAAACGCGTTTGGCACCAAATCAGCAAAGGGGTCATGCGGCTTGGGCAGGTTGGCATGCACCGCATCCATCACTTCTTGGGTGGCTTGCGGCCCAGTCACAGCCAGCACACTGGGATGCATTTGACGCACCAGGTTATCGCCCCCCTCACCCGCTTTGGCTCCCAGACAGCCGGTGACGATCACCTTGCCGTTTTCAGCCAGCGCCTCGCCAATGGTGTCCAGACTCTCTTTGACGGCATCATCAATAAACCCGCAGGTGTTGACGATGACCAGATCAGCACCGGCAAAGGTCTTCACGGTTTGATAACCCTCGGCACTGAGTTGGGTCAGGATCAATTCCGAATCGGTGAGCGCCTTGGCGCAGCCCAAACTGACAAACCCGACTTTGGGCGCGGAAGAAACTGGTGCGTTGGCAGAAAGAAGGTTACTCATGCGTTGCTTGATATAAATTTTTCAGGAACCGCTCTTGATACCAAAAGCGCCCAGCATTTGCCCGGCCTGCTTTTGCATCTGCTCCTGCATTTGCGCCAACATGGCTTTGGACTGCTCCACACTACCGCCCATCATGGCTTGCAATACAGGCGGTTGCATGGCTGCATATTGCGACCACATTTCGGGGCTGAGCCCCTTGGACTGTTCGGCAAACCGGGTTTGCACGTCAATCAGGGACTGGATATTTTTTTCCAGATAACCCCCCAGAAAACCTTGCATGGCATGGCCATAAAACCGGATCAAGCTTTCCAGCACAGGCGCAGTAAACATGGGCGAGCCATTGGCCTCTTCTTCCAGAATGATCTGCAACAAAATGCTGCGGGTGATGTCTTCGCTGGTTTTTGCGTCACGCACTTCAAACGCTTCACGCGCCATTACCAGCTGTTTGACCTCAGACAACGTGATATAGGCGGAACTGGCCGTGTCATACAAACGCCGATTGGGATACTTCTTGATGATGCGTTGCGTGGATGCTTGCGGAGCTGTGGTGGTTTTCATGTGAAGTTTGTGGGCTCAAGTGGAGCCTGATGTGGTCGCTGCCCGGTCATTTTGCACTGCAGCACATTGTAGAGATCGAAGCAGGTCAGGGCACATCACGCAAACCCTTGCACCACGGGTTGCAAGCAACATGATCAGCACCTTCAGCGCGTGGAGAAATCAAATGAACAAAAGGAAAATCCGAGATTTTTGAAATCTGAATCTGGCATCATTCAGGGAACCTTGGTAGGCGCGATTGGACTCGAACTGATCGATTAATAGAGTTTTGCCTATGTTGAAATTGTCATCTCACTGGAGTTGTGCTCTGCTGTGCTCCTGAATGCTGGGCATTGGCAGAAATTTTGGCAGAAATTTCTGCTGCAATCATTAACTTCTCCACCCTCTCGCGATCTGTCCTATCACTGTCAATCCACACAGTACAGCATTTGTGGATTCATGTGGCTCATCTGCCTAGAAATGTTCAACGGCACAAGCTAATTCAAAATGCAGTGTAGCGTCAGTGTGGCGCGTATTTTAGCTACGACGCGACTCAATGTGGCGATACTTTCATCGCATTCGTCCATAGGTCATGCTGGCTGCAGTTATCGTTAAATTTGTCGTTGATTTTTGGGTTCTGAAAAATCTCATGGCTTGGCACAGTCGATCCTAAATCGGTGTTTTGACGGTATCTTGTTTGACGGTATTCGCAAATACCGACATAAGCACCGTCAATTTGTCGGTATGTCATGATACCGCTTGACACCCGATAAGGCTAAGAAAAACCCGCTACGCTGGGGAACGTGCGAGTTTTGAGTGGGTTTGATGCTGTGTGAAACCGTTAAATGGTGCCCGAGACCGGAATCGAACCGGTACGCCCGTTATTCACGAAGCGGCGGATTTTAAGTCCGATGTGTCTACCTATTTCACCACTCGGGCACGTATGTATTGTGAAACAAAAAAGCCTCGTCAATGAAATTTACGAGGCTTTTTGGAAAATTTGAATCATTAACTGGAGGCGCGACCCAGAGTCGAACTGGGCTAGACGGATTTGCAATCCGTTGCATAACCGCTTTGCTATCGCGCCAAAACTCGCCACAAAAAAGGGAAGCCACAGCTTCCCTTTTTGTAAAACTGGAGCGGGAAAAGAGACTCGAACTCTCGACCTATACCTTGGCAAGGTATCGCTCTACCAACTGAGCTATTCCCGCGAAAAACACAGACCAAAGTCTGCGCAAAAAAGAAACACTGGAGCGGGAAAAGAGACTCGAACTCTCGACCTATACCTTGGCAAGGTATCGCTCTACCAACTGAGCTATTCCCGCGTTTCAAGCCCTAAATTATAGCGTAATTTTTATTTACGCCATGCTAGACCAGCATGAAATTAATCAATGCTTCACCGAGCCGACCGGCTCCGTTGCTGCAAGGGTTGCGGTCACTGGTGCAACGGCCAACGGCGCTTCATCGGGCAATGGCGTGGGCATGCGCTCCAGGGCAATTTCAAGCACCTTGTCAATCCAGCGCACAGGAACAATTTCTAGACCATTTTTGACATTTTCAGGAATGTCCTGCAGGTCTTTGGCATTGTCTTCAGGGATCAAAACGGTCTTGATGTTGCCGCGCAAAGCCGCCAGCAGTTTTTCTTTAAGCCCACCAATGGCCGTCACCTCGCCGCGCAGGGTGATCTCACCGGTCATGGCCACGTCACAGCGCACCGGAATTCCCGTCATGGCCGAAACAAAAGCGGTGGTCATCGCAGCGCCAGCGCTGGGGCCGTCTTTAGGAGTGGCACCGTCTGGCACGTGAATATGAATGTCTTTTTTCTCAAAGCATTCATCCTTGATGCCCAACCTGCGAGAGCGGCTGCGTACCACCGTACGTGCCGCCTCCACCGACTCTTTCATCACGTCGCCCAACGACCCGGTGCGGGTAATGACCCCTTTGCCGGACATCATGGCGGCTTCAATGGTGAGCAAATCGCCGCCCACTTCTGTCCAGGCCAGACCCACCACCTGACCGACCTGATTCTTTTTCTCGGCTCGGCCATAGTCGTACTTGCGCACTCCCAGAAAATCATTGAGGTTGCCACCATTGACATTGACCTGCCCGGTCATTTTCTTGAGCTGCAGCCCCTTGACCACTTTGCGACAAATTTTGGAGATTTCGCGCTCAAGTGACCGCACACCCGCCTCACGTGTGTAGTAGCGAACGATGTCACGCACTGCCTCTTCCGTGACCAACAACTCAGATTCTTTAACCCCATTGTTTTTGAGTTGCTTGGGCAGCAGGTATTTAATGGCAATATTGGTTTTCTCGTCTTCGGTGTAACCCGACAAGCGAATCACTTCCATGCGATCGAGCAAGGCCGGGGGAATGTTCATTGAGTTGGAGGTGGCCACAAACATCACATCGCTCAGGTCAAAGTCAACCTCAACATAGTGGTCACCAAACTTGTGGTTTTGCTCGGGGTCAAGCACTTCCAGCAGCGCGCTGGATGGATCGCCCCTGAAATCAGTCCCCAACTTGTCAATTTCGTCCAGCAAAAACAAGGGGTTACGAGTGCCTATTTTGGACAAGCTTTGCAACACTTTACCGGGCATCGCCCCTATGTAGGTGCGGCGATGGCCTCTGATCTCAGCCTCGTCACGCATGCCCCCCAAGGCCATGCGCACGTACTTGCGTCCGGTTGCCTTGGCGATCGATTGACCCAATGAGGTTTTGCCCACACCCGGAGGCCCTACCAGACACAAAATGGGTGCCTTGACCTTGTCCACCCTTTGCTGGACAGCAAGATATTCAAGAATTCGGTCTTTGACCTTGTCAAGCCCGTAATGGTCTTCGTTCAGGACGATTTCCGCATTAACCAGGTTGTGCTTGATTTTGGTCTTGCCAGTCCATGGCAAACCCGTCAACACGTCAATGTAGTTGCGCACTACGGTGGCTTCGGCCGACATGGGCGACATAAGCTTGAGTTTTTTCAGCTCGCCCTCGGCCTTTTTCAAGGCCTCTTTGGGCATCTTGGCGGCTTTGATTTTTTTCTCTATTTCATCAATGTCTGCGCCGTCTTCACCCTCACCCAATTCTTTTTGAATCGCCTTGACCTGTTCATTCAAGTAAAAATCGCGCTGGTTTTTTTCCATTTGGCGCTTCACGCGACCACGGATTTTTTTGTCCACATTCAAAATGTCGACTTCGCGTTCAATCTGTTCAAACAGATTTTCCAACCGGTCACGCACGCCCGACAAATCAAGCACCGCTTGCTTGTTTTCTAGCTTTAACGGTAAATGCGCAGCGATGGTGTCGGCCAGACGGCCAGGGTCATCAATGCTGGAAATCGAGGTAAGAATTTCGGGTGGAATTTTCTTGTTAAGTTTGACGTACTGGTCAAACTGTTGCATTACCGCCCTGCGCAGCGCCTCAATTTCACTGGCTTTTGCACGCGATTTGGGTTCGGGTTCAACAGCCGCTTCGACAGGTAGCACTGTGGCAGTGAAGAGCGATTCACCATCTTCAATGTGGCTCACAGTCGCGCGCTGCTGTCCTTCCACCAACACCTTGACGGTACCGTCAGGCAGTTTGAGCATTTGCAAAATGGTAGACACACAGCCCATGTTAAACATGTCGGTGACTGCCGGGTCATCCTTGGCGGCAGCCTTTTGTGCCACCAGCATGATGCGACGGTCGGCTGCCATGGCGGACTCCAACGCCTTGATGCTCTTGGATCGCCCCACAAACAAGGGAATTACCATATGGGGAAAAACCACCACGTCGCGCAAAGGCAGCAGTGGCAAATCAATAAGGATTGCAGGTAGTGGGGATTGACCAGACATAGAACGTCCTTTAGTAACCTGTTGGATATGTAGCGAATCTACCGTTTTTCAAGCGGCAATCAATTATCTTGAACGCCAACTGCTTTGAACCGGACAAAACACCTTCAAAGGCCGAGTAAATCAAGCCTTTTTGGCAACGTCACGGTACACCAGCAGCGGCGCTTTGTTCTCTTCAATGGTGGACTCGTCCAAAACAACCTTCTCGACGTTCGACGTGTTAGGCAAGTCAAACATGGTGTCGATCAAAGATTGCTCAAGAATGGAACGCAGGCCGCGGGCACCGGTTTTACGTGCCAAGGCTTTTTTGGCAATGGCTTTCAAGGCATTGGGGCGAATCTCAAGCTCTACCCCTTCCATCGACAGCAGTTTGCTGTACTGCTTGACCAAGGCGTTCTTTGGCTCAGTGAGAATTTGCACCAACGTGTCTTCACTGAGTTCCCCCAAAGTAGCTACCACAGGCATACGCCCCACCAATTCAGGAATCAGGCCAAATTTGATCAGGTCTTCTGGCTCCACTTCCTTGAAAACTTCGGTCAGGTTGCGATTTTTTTTGCTTTTGAGCGCTGCACCAAAGCCAATTCCAGAAGACTCGGTGCGGTTGTCAATGACCTTCTCCAACCCTGCAAATGCGCCACCGCAAATGAACAAAATGTTGGTGGTGTCCACCTGAACGAAATCCTGGTTGGGGTGCTTGCGCCCACCTTGTGGCGGCACACTGGCCATGGTGCCTTCAATCAACTTGAGCAAGGCTTGCTGTACGCCCTCACCAGACACATCACGGGTGATGGAGGGGTTGTCTGACTTGCGCGAAATTTTGTCAATTTCGTCAATGTAGACAATGCCACGCTGCGCCCGCTCCACCTCGTAGTTGCAGCTTTGCAGCAGCTTCAATACGATGTTTTCAACGTCTTCACCCACATAACCGGCTTCGGTCAGCGTGGTGGCATCGGCCATGACAAAAGGCACGTCCAGCATCCGCGCCAGCGTTTGCGCCAGCAGCGTTTTGCCTGAGCCTGTGGGGCCAATCAGCAAGATATTGCTTTTGGACAATTCCACATCGTCTTTGGTGGACTTTTCCTGGTGGCGCAACCGTTTGTAATGGTTGTAGACCGCCACCGCCAGAATGCGTTTGGCAGGCTCTTGTCCGATCACATAGTTGTCAAGATTGGCCTTGATTTCTGCAGGCGTGGGTAACTCGCTCTTGCCAGAAGTTTCGGTGGTTGCAGGCAACTCGTCACGAATGATTTCGTTGCACAAATCAATGCATTCATCACACACAAACACAGAAGGCCCAGCAATGAGCTTTTTAACTTCGTGCTGACTCTTGCCGCAAAACGAGCAATACAGTGTTTTCTCGCCTGAGGTGCCTTTTTTTTCGGCCATGAGAACTACGCCCTTTTAGAAATAACCTGGTCAATCAGACCATATGCTTGGCACTCTTCAGCCGACATGTAGTAGTCGCGTTCGGTGTCGCGCTCAATGCGATCCAGCGGCTGCCCGGTGCATTCGGCCAGAATTTTGTTGAGTTGCTCACGCGTCTTCAAAATTTCACGCGCGGCAATTTCGATCTCGGTGGCCTGCCCCTGGCTTCCGCCTGAGGGTTGGTGAATCATGATTTTTGAATTGGGCAGCGCAAAGCGCTTGCCTTTTTCACCTGCTGCCAACAAAAAAGCACCCATACTCGCCGCCATGCCGGTGCACAAGGTTGACACCTGGGGCTTGACGAAGTTCATGGTGTCGTAAATGGCCATGCCCGCACTCACCGAACCACCGGGTGAGTTGATGTAAAAGGAAATATCCTTATCAGGATTCTCACTCTCCAGAAACAGCAATTGAGCCACCACCAGATTGGCCACATAGTCATTGACCGGGCCCACCAAAAAAATCACCCGTTCTTTGAGCAGGCGTGAATAAATATCGTAAGACCGTTCGCCGCGGCCGGACTGCTCGATCACCATGGGCACCATGCCCAAGCCTTGCGTGTCCATTGCATTCATTTGAAACTTCATCTTGACTCCAGAAATGTGACGCTACTGTAGCTAAAAAACATGGCCTCAACGCAAATGGGGCTTGACCGCAGGACTACAAGTCCGGCTCAAGCCCCATTGTCAACCGCTGAAAACGGTAAGTTGCACTTAGTTTTGTGCCATCAACTCATCAAAAGTCACTGATTTTTCAGACACCTTGGCTTTGGAGAGCACAAAATCCGTCACATTGTTTTCCAGCACAATGCCTTCCACCTCGGCCATGCGGTTGTTGTCACCCAGATACCAACGCTCAACCTCAGCTGGTTTTTCATAACTGGCGGCCAGTTCCTGAATGTGGGCTTTGATCTGATCCAGGGTCACTTGCAGGTTGTTGGCGCGCACCAGTTCGGACACCACCAGCCCCAAACGCACACGGCGCTCAGCTTGTGGGCGGAACACGTCTTCAGGGATAGCCACTTTGTCGGCATCCTTGATGCCGCGTTGCTTCAGATCGGCACGTGCACCCTCCAGCAAGCGCTGCATTTCGGCCTGCACGCTGGCGTTGGGCAAATCGAGTTCAGCCTTGGCCACCAAGGCATCCATCACCGCGGTTTTGTTACGGTTAAGCAAACGAAACTTGACTTCACGTTCCAGATTTTTCTTGATGTCGGCGCGCAAGCCCTCAACGGTTGCATCCTCAATGCCCAGCGACTTGGCCAGCGCTTCGTTTACATCCGGCAGATGCGCGGCTTCAATTTTTTTCACGGTAACCATGAAGTCGGCGGTTTTACCAGCCACTTCCTTGCCATGGTAATCAGCTGGAAAAGCCAGTGGAAAAGTCTTGCTTTCACCAGTTTTCATGCCACGTGCGGCATCTTCAAATTCCTTGAGCATCTGGCCGTCGCCCAGAATGAACTGAAAGTCTTCGGCCTTGCCACCGTCAAAGGGTTCGCCGTCGATCTTGCCCTCAAAATCAACCGTCAAACGGTCACCGTCCTGGGCTGCAACATCGTGCGGGCGCTGGGAGAAGGTGCGGCGTTGCTTGCGCAAAATGTCGATCGTCTTTTCGATGGCGGCATCGGACACTTCGGTGTTGATTTTTTCAACTTCTGCCGTGCTCAGATCACCAATCTTGACTTCAGGAAACACTTCAAAAACAGCTTCAAAAGCCAGCTCACCCTCAGGCGAAGCTTCTTTTTCGTTGATCTTGGGTTGCCCAGCGACACGCAGCTTGGCTTCATTGGCGGCATTAAAAAATGCTTCACCCACCTTGTCATTCATCACTTCATATTGCACGCTGTAGCCATAGCGTTGCGCCACCACATTCATGGGCACCTTGCCCGGGCGAAAACCGTCCATTTTGACGGTTCGCGCCAGCTTTTTGAGCCGGTTGGTCACTTCAGACTGAATGACATCAACGGGCAAGCTCAAGGTCATCTTGCGTTCCAGCTTCTCAAGGGTTTCTACTGCTACGGCCATGTTTTTCTCCAAAAATGAGTGGTGCGCGGGGCGGGACTCGAACCCGCACAGTATTGCTACCGTCAGGACCTAAACCTGGTGCGTCTACCAATTTCGCCACCCGCGCAAACTAAACGGGGTGGTCATGATGACCACCCCTTGAAATAGGTCAACTGGCGATTTTAACCCGGCCAATACGGCCTGCCATCACCCTCTTTTGCCGACCCTCGACTTAAGAAGCAGTTAAGAAGAAGTTAAGAATGAATTTCTAGACTGCATGGCATCAAAGTCAGAACAACCAAATAGACATCTCGCACCATGCCCCAAGCCCAACGCAACATCTTCCAACTACCCACGCAAACTGTGAGCGTCCTCCACATTCCACCCGACTCTCCACGCAGACAGGAAGCGCAGGACTTCATCAAGCGCATATTTTCTGACCGCTACAACGCCCAAGTCACCACTTTCACCCCCAACCTGATGGTGCTTGAGCAACGCGGAGCCATTGTGGCGGCAGCGGGTTGGCGCAGTGCCCAAGAGACGCCGTTGTTTCTGGAGCGCTACCTGGACGAACCCATTGAACAAGCCATGGCGCATCTCGCCCCCTGCCCCATCGGACGACATCGCATCGTCGAAGTGGGGCATCTGGCCGCACAAAAGCCGGGCAGCAGCCTCTTTCTTTTTCGCGCCCTGGCCAGTCATTTGCATGCCGAAGGGTTTGAATGGGTCGCCTCCACAGCCACACAGGAACTCATTGGTCTTTTTGCCAAGCTGGGTTTGCCGCCCCTGGCACTGGCAGCAGCCAACCCTGAACGCCTCAACGGGCAGGCTGACCACTGGGGCAGCTATTACGACACCCAACCCATTGTTGCCGTCGGAAAAATCAAAGCCGCCCTGCAACGCATGCGTGTCCAAGCATGAGCGCCACCTTGCTTCTGGATGCGTTGGCCGCCCATACAGATCGGCCTGCACTGGCTGATGCCACTCAGCATCTCAACGCTGCCGAAGTCTTGCACGCCGTGCACCACTTGGCGGGGCGCTTTGCAGCGTGCCAGGTGATTGCGGTGCTGGCCGACAACAGCGTGGATTGGGTGCTGGCTGACCTGGCCGCGCTGTCAATGGGCGCGGTGCATTTGCCACTGCCGACTTTTTTTAGCCCGGCACAAATGGCCCATGCATTGACGCAAACCAACGCCGATGCCGTCTACACCGATCAACCCGAACGCATCAGTGCCTTGAACCTGGGTTTTTCATGCCAGTGGTCACAAGGCCAACACAGCTTGTTGCGCCGCCAGGTGGATATTCCCCAGCTGCCAGCGGGTTGCACCAAGGTGTCTTTCACCTCAGGCAGCACCGGTACCCCGAAAGGGGTTTGCCTGAGTGGCCAGGGCTTGATGGCCACGGCTCAGGCCATTCAAAGCACCTTGAAGCCGACTGGTCTGAGCAAGCATCTGGCGGTTTTGCCACTGAGCTTGCTGCTGGAAAACACGGCTGGGATTTATGCCGCCTTGCTCAACGGCTCAGAGGTCTATTTGCCACCACTGGCCCAGTTGGGCTGGCGTGGCATGTCCGGATTTGACCCGGCAGCACTCCAGCACAGCGCCGTCACCAGCCAAACTTCCAGCATGATTTTGGTGCCCGAATTGCTCAAAGCCTGGTTGCTTTATTTACAAGCCACGCGCCAGCGTGCACCGCAAAGCCTGCGTTTTGTGGCCGTCGGTGGTGCGCATGTCAACCCAGCCTTGATCCACCAGGCACGGCAAGTTGGCATACCCGCCTATGAGGGCTATGGCCTCACCGAGTGCGGCTCGGTCGTCAGCCTGAACTTGCCAGGTGACGAAGGCTCAGGTGTGGGGCGCGTCTTGCCGCATGTGCAACTGCGCTTGAGTCAGGGCGAAGTTCATCTGCACACCAGCGCTTTTTTGGGCTACACCGGCCAAACCAGCGCACCCACTGCGAAGACACAGGAATTTGCCACCGGCGACTTGGGCGCGCTAGACGTACAAGGCCACCTGCACTTGATGGGTCGCAGAAAAAACATGCTAATCACCACGTTTGGCCGCAACATCTCTCCCGAGTGGGTCGAATCGGTGGTGCTGGCACAAGCCGCCATCATGCAGGTGGTGGTGCTGGGCGATGCCCGACCCTGGTTGTCCGCCGTACTGGTGCCCATGCCCGGTATGACCGAACCCCAAATCGAAGCCGCCATGGCACAAGCCAACCACCAGTTGCCTGACTATGCCCAGGTTAAACGCTGGCTCATCAGCACCCCCATGACCCTGATCAACGGTTTGTCCACGGGCAATGGTCGCCCTAGGCGCAGCGCCATTGCCGAGCAGTTTGCGCGGCGCATTGACTCCCTTTACACCGTTCCCCAACCCGCCACTTTCACACCATGAATTTTTACGAACACCTCAAAACCGCCACCGAAGAGAACCGTGGCTACCTGCTGTCAGCCCCCTTGGTGGCCGACTGCCTGCAAGGTCGCGCCCAGCTGAAAGACTACCTGGCTTTTCTAAGCCAGGCCTACCACCATGTGCGCCACACCACCCCGCTGCTGATGTCTTTAGGCGGGCGTTTGCCGGATCGGCTGGCCTGGTTGCGCCCGGCCGTGGCCGAATACATTGAAGAAGAAATTGGTCATGAAGAGTGGATTCTGGACGACATCACCGCCGCCGGTGGCGATGCCGCTGCGGTGCGTGCCAGCCGCCCGGACCTGCCAGCCGAAGTGATGGTGGCTTATGCCTATGACCTGATTGCCCGGGGCAACCCAGCTGGATTTTTTGGCATGGTGTTTGTGCTGGAAGGTACCAGCGTGGCACTGGCCCTGATGGCCGCCGACAAAATCCAGCACGCGCTTGACCTGCCCAACGCCGCTTTTTCTTACCTGCGCTCGCACGGCACGCTTGACCAGCAACACACCCAGCACCTGGCCAGCCTGCTGGAACAGATGGAGCCCGCTGACCAACAAGAAGTGTTGCGCTGCGCCAAAGTGTTCTACAAGCTTTATGGCGACGTGTTCCGGGGGCTGGCCAACACCCAGGTGGCCGCATGCAACTGAACACCGCCCGCGTGTTGCTCACCGGTGCCAGCGGCGGCCTGGGGCAAGCGCTGGCACGCCAACTGGTGCAACAGGGTGCCCAGGTGCTGCTGGCCGGGCGTGATGCGGCCAAGCTCCAAGCCCTGCAAACCCAGCTAGGCGACGCTGACAGCGTGTGCGTGGCCGACCTCACCCAGGCGCAAGGCGTGGCCGCGTTGACCCAAGCCGCCCAGGCCTTCAAGGTGAATGTGTTGATCAACAACGCGGGGGTCAGTGCTTTTGGGTTGTTGCACCAACAAACCTGGCCCACCGTTGAAGACGTGTTGCAAACCAATTTGCTGGCACCCATGCGTCTGACGCAGGCCTTGTTGCCCTACCTCAAAGCCCTGCCGCATGCCGCCGTGGTCAACATCGGCTCGGCTTTTGGCAGCCTGCCGTTTGCCGGCTTTGTGGCCTATTCCAGTGCCAAGGCCGGGCTGCGCGGGTTTTCCCAAAGCCTGCGCCGGGAGCTGGCCCACAGCCAAATTCACGTGTTGCACGTAGCCCCGCGCGCCATCGACACCAAGCTCAACAGCCCTTCAGTCAACGCGCTCAACCGCGCCCTGGGCAACGCCAGCGACAGCCCCGAAACTGTGGCCAACGCCATCGTTGCTGCCCTGCAAGACAAGCACAGCGAATTGCACCTGGGTTTGCCAGAGCGGCTGTTTGCCTGGCTCAACGGCGTGGCTCCCGGCCTGATAGACCGTGGGCTGGCGGGCAAACTGGCCACCATACAGCACCACGCCCAAGATCAAGCCCAAGCCCAAAATATCCAACCCTGATCATCATCACACCATGAAAAAATTCGCATTGACCATCACACTCGCCACCCTGCTGTTCAGCGCAGGAGGCAGCTTTGCCGCCAACGACGAGTCGCTGGTTGGCCCGATTCAAAGCCAATGGGCGCAGATCAAATACCAGCAAGCAGCCAAACAGCAGGCCGACGCTTACCACGCGCTGGCCGAGCAAGCGAGCCAACTGGCACAGAGCCACCCGGACAAAGCCGAGCCGCTGATCTGGCAGGGCATTGCCGTCTCCAGCGAGGCCGGCGCCAAGGGCGGGCTGGGCGCGCTGTCGCTGGCCAAGCAGGCCAAACTGCTGTTTGAGCAAGCCATCCAGATCGACGGCACCGCCTTGAACGGTTCGGCCTACACCAGCCTGGCCACGCTTTACGCCAAAGTCCCCGGTTGGCCACTGGGGTTTGGCGACAAAGCCAAAGCAGAAGAATTGTTCATCAAAGCGCTGTCTCTGAACCCAAAAGGCATGGACAGCCACTTTTTGTATGCCGATTTTTTGGCCGACCAAGGCAAAAACACCGAAGCCTCCAGCCATTTGGAGACCGCACGCCAAGCCGCCCCGCGCCCAGGCCGTGAGATTGCAGACGCAGGGCGCAAGCAAGAGATTGAAGCCTTGCTGAAAAAGCTAAAACCCTGAGGAATTTGCCGAAACGCATCCCCGTGCGAGGCTGCACTGGCACTCTGGAACACGTCAAATATTTATGCCAAATTAAGCTGTAGCCCTTATAAAACAAGGGCAAGCAGCTATTATTAAAATAGCATACCAATCTTTTAAACCAGACTATTTGCTGGTCGGAGTCACCCGGAACCAGGCCGCGTACATGGCCGGCAGCGCCAGCAGCGTCAATACCGTAGCCACGATCAGCCCACCCATGATGGCCACCGCCATCGGCCCCCAAAACACCGAGCGACTCAGCGGAATCATCGCCAGCACCGCCGCCGCCGCGGTCAGCACAATCGGGCGCAGGCGGCGCGTGGCAGCGCCCACAATGGCCTCCCAGGCCAACACGCCCCGGGCGCGATCCTTCTCGATCTGGTCGATCAGAATCACCGAATTGCGTTGAATCATGCCCATCAGGGCAATCACGCCCAAGAGCGCCACAAAGCCAAATGGGCGGTTCAATAACAACAGCGCACCAGCCACGCCCGCTATACCCAGCGGCCCAGTCAGAAACACCAGCACGGCACGGCTGAAACTGTGCAACTGCAGCATCAACAGCGTAAAGGTGATGAACAGCATCACTGGCACGCCCGCAACAATGCTCGACGAGCCCTTGGCGCTCTCGGCCACCGCACCGGCCACCACAATGTGGTAAGCGCCCTGCCCGGCCTGTGCCCATTGAGACTCCAGGCGTTTAAGTTGGGGCAGCAACTGATTGGTCACGGTGGCACCCTGCAGGCCTTCAACAATGTCGCTCTGCACGGTAATGGCGTAGTCGCGGCTCTCACGCCACATCACCCCGGGTTCCCAGGTGAACACCGGTTTGGCAATTTGCGTCAACGGAATCGACTTGCCCGACGCAGTGGGCAGGTAGGCGTTGGCAATGTCGGTGATGGCATTGCGTTCGACCAGTGGCTGGCGCAGCACGATGTCGATGAGCTTGTCGCCCTCGCGGAACTGGCCTACAGTGCTGCCGCTCAAAATGGTTTTGGCAGCCTGGGCAATCGACTGGCTGGTCACCCCCAGCGCGCGCGCCTTGGTCTGGTCAACTTCCAGACGCATCACCTTGATGGATTCGTTCCAGTTGTCATTCACGCCGCGCGTATTCGGGCTGGCGCGCAACACCGCCTTGACTTCGTCAGCACGCTCGCGCAGCACCAGCGGGTCGGTGCCAATCACGCGAAACTGCACCGGGTAGGGCACCGGCGGTCCGTTGGCCAGCAGCTTGACGCGGCCACGCACCTCAGGAAACTCTTGCGCAAGCAAGGTTGGCAGCTTTTTGCGCAAGAGCTCCCGCGTGGGCAAATCTTGCGGCAACACGATCAATTGCGACACATTGCTTTGCGGAAACACCTGCTCCAGTGGCAAATAAAAGCGCGGCACACCCGAGCCCACCCATTGCGTCACCGACTTCACGCCAGGCTCGGCCATCAGGCGCGCCTCGACGCGCTTGGCCACATCTTCGGTAGCAGCAAACGCCGTGCCCTCGGGCGACCACAAATCCACGGTGATCTCTGGCCGGCTTGAATCGGGGAAAAACTGTTGTTGCACCTTGCCCATGCCAGCCACCCCCAGCGCAAACAGCGCCACAGTGGCACCAATGGTGAGCCAGCGGTGGGTGATGCAGGCATTCACCGCGCGTTGAAAAGCAGTGTAAAACGGGGTGTCGTACATGTCATGCGGCTCATGCTCGCCGGTGGCAGGCACTTGCTCACGCGGTGGCGCTTTCAGCAGTAGCGTGCCCAAATAAGGCACAAAGTAGACCGACACAATCCAGCTCAGGCACAGCGCAATCACCGTCACCGCAAAAATTGCAAAGGTGTACTCTCCCACGGCGCTCTTGGCCAGGCCAATGGGCAAAAAGCCGGTGGCGGTGATCAGCGTGCCGGTGAGCATCGGCATGGCGGTAATCTCGTAGGCAAAGGTGGCCGCACGCACTTTGTCAAAGCCCTCTTCCATCTTGCGCACCATCATCTCCACCGCAATGATGGCGTCATCCACCAGCAGACCCAGCGCGATGATGAGCGAGCCCAGTGAGATTTTGTGCAAGCCGATGCCCCAGTAGTTCATAGCCAAAAAGGTCATGGCCAACACCAGCGGAATGGTGATGCCCACCACCAGACCCGGGCGCGCATCAAGCGTCCAGCGTTTTAAGAGCGGATGCTGACCCGGGCGCTTGTGCAGCCCCAGGCTGATGAAGCTCACCGCCAGCACAATCACCACCGCCTCAATCAGCACACTGACAAACTCGTTGACCGAGGTCGCCACCGACTTGGGCTGGTCCTGAATCTGCCCCAGCGTCACGCCAATCGGCAAGTTCGCTTGGATGTGCTGGGTGGCAGCGCTCAGCGCTTTGCCCAGCGCAATGATGTCGCCGCCCTTGGTCATGGACACGCCCAGCGCAATCACCTCCTGGCCCTGAAAGCGCACTTTGACCGCTGGTGGGTCCACATAAGCCCGTTTGATATCGGCAATGTCGCCCAGACGCAGCTGCTTGCCACCGGCGCGAATTGGCATGGCGCGCAGCTCATCCACCGCCCTGAACTGCCCGGCCACGCGCACCTGCACCACGTCCAGCGGGGTTTGCACCGCACCTGCTGACTCCACCGCGTTTTGCTGTCCCAACTGCGCCAGCACCGCATTCATGTCCAAGCCCAATTGAGCCAGCCGTTGTTGCGAGATTTCAATGAACAGCTTTTCGTCCTGCACGCCAAACAGCTCAACTTTGGCCACGTCAGGCACACGCAGCAGTTGCTGGCGCACGTCGTCGGCAAAGTCCTTGACCTCGGCGTAGCTGAAACCGGTTGCCTGCAGGGCATAGATCACGCCAAAGACATCGCCAAAATCATCGTTGAAAAACGGCCCCAGCACGCCTTGTGGCAAGCTACCGCGCATGTCGCCAATTTTTTTACGCACCTGATACCACACATTGGACACCTCGGCGCCCCGTGCATAGTCCTTGATTTTGAAGGTGATGAGCAACTCGCCCGGCTTGGAATAACTGCGAATCTCGTCGGCGTAGGGCACCTCTTGCAGGGTGCGCTCCAGCTTGTCGGTCACCTGCTCGGCCATCTGTTGCGCCGTAGCCCCCGGCCAGTAAGCCCGTACCACCATGGCGCGAAAGGTAAACGGTGGGTCTTCGTCCTGGCCCAGCTGAAAGTAGGCGGATACGCCCAGCACCATCAGCACAACCATCAAAAACCGTGTCAGCGGCGCATGCTCGATGGCCCAGCGCGACAGGTTAAAACCCTTTTCAGGGTGCAGGTGGTGTTCACTCATGGCAGGCTCACTTAGAGGCTGCAGACGCAGCCGCTACCGGGGTTTTAATTGCTATGTTTCCAGGAGCTGTTTGCCCTTTATTATCAAGGGCTAGAGGCTTATTTTCTTTATAAATAGAAACCTTTTGTCCGGGGGCCAGCACATGCACACCCGCCACCACCACCTGCATCCCCGGCTGCAGGCCGCTGGCTACCACCACCTCGTTGCCATCGGCGGTAGCAATTTGCACCACTTGCGATTTAACCGTCATGCTGGGCACGTCCAGCAGCCACACGGCGGTGGCCTGACCCTCCTGGCGCAAGGCGCTGGTGGGCAGCTTGAACACCGGCACCCCCACATGTTGCAACGCATCGGGCAGCACCGACACCGTGCTGCCCAAGGGCAGATCGTTGGGGCTGCTCAACGCCACTTTCACGGTAAAGGTACGTGTGGCCGGGTCGGCACTGGCGGCCACCTCGCGCACCACGCCCTTGAACTCGCCGGGGCCAGACCACTGGCGCACCTGCACCGCCGAGCCTGGCTTGATGGCTGCCACTTTGTCTTCCGGCACGGCAAACACCACGTCTCGTGGGCCGTCCTGGGCGACCTGCAGCACAGGCGTGCCTGCGGCCACCACCTGACCACGTTCCGCCAGCACCGCCGTCACCACGCCCGCAACCTCCGCACGCAAAACCGCATAGCCCGCCTGGTTGCCTTGGGCGCTGAGCTGAGCGTGCGCCTGATCCAGCTGCGCCTGCGCCGCTTTAAGCACCGTGTCACGCCGCTCCAGCTCAGCGCCGCTGATAAAGTTCTGGGCTTTCAAGGCCGAAAAACGTTTGAAATCTGCCGCTGCCAGGTCCCGGTTGGTCTGCGCCGCAGCCAGTTGAGCGCGTGCTGCATCTGCGCCCAACTTCAGGTCTTGCGGGTCAAGCTGCGCCAGCAATTGGCCCGCCTTGACGCGTTGGCCAGCCTCCACCGGCCGCTCGATGATCTTGCCACCCACACGAAACCCCAAGCGCGATTCCACCCGAGCCTTCACCTCACCGGCGTATTCCAACGTGCTGCGGGTATCTTGCAAACCCACGGTTTGCACCTTGACCGCGCGAATCGGCTCCGCAGGTGGTGCAGGTTTGCTGCAGGCCGCCAGCAGCGCCGCAGCCGCTATAGTGATCACCAGACGGCCCGGCCGCACACCAAGAACAATTGAATTCATGAACACGCTCTTTCAGACAAATCAAATTAATGACCAATGGGTTATTAATTCTAATAACTTCGTCCGGCTTGTCAATTCAAGGGCACTTTATTCCCACCAGCAGCCGCGTTTTTCGCCCAAGTCGGCTTGCCCTGAAGGGGCTGCTGGCGTATGAGCCTCTCCTCCCCACAATCCGGCTCAATGGCACACTACGAAAATTTTCCGGTCGCATCCATGCTGTGCCCGCCCCGGCTGCGCCCTGCCATTGCCGCGATTTACCACTTTGCCCGAACCGCTGATGACATCGCCGACGAAGGCGATGCCAGCGCAGCGCAGCGCCTGACCGACCTGGGCCGCTACCGCGTCGACCTGCAAGCTGTCGCTACCGGACAACACGTCAGCAGCACTTGGCCGCAGGTGTTTGGCCCGCTCTGCCAAGTAATCCGCCAGTTTCAACTGCCCGTGCCGCTGCTGGCAGATTTGCTCGATGCGTTTGAGCAAGACATCCGCTACACCGCCGCTGGTCGCCGCTACGCCACCGATGCCGAGTTGCTTTACTACTGCACCCACTCGGCCAATCCGGTAGGTCGTTTGCTGCTGCATTTGTATGGCTTTTCCGATGCTGTTTCACTGGCGCAAAGCGACCAGATTTGCACCGCGCTGCAACTCATCAACTTCTGGCAAGACATCAGCGTAGACGTAGCCCGTGGCCGTTGGTATCCGAGCCAGCAGGCAATGGCGCAATTTGGCGTGCTTGATGCCGATTTGCAAGCCGATAGCATGTCAGAAAACGCTACAAAGTTAATAGCTTCTTACTCAAGCTTAGCAAGGGCTACCATGCTAAAAGGTTCACAACTTTCTTGCCGCATTCCAGGCCGGGCGGGCTGGGAACTGCGGCTGGTGGTGCAAGGCGGCCTGCGCATTCTGGACAAAATTGAAGCGCTGAACTTTGCCACCTGGCGCACACGCCCCAAACTCAGCGTGTGGGATGTGCCGCTGCTGCTGTGGCGGGCGCTGTGGATGTAGCGCCAAGCCGCACTTCACAGGCTCAATGCGGCGTGGCCAAACGCCGCTCCATGCGCCGAACGCCGTGCGACACCAGCAAGATCAGTACCAGATATTCCAGCACCAGCACCGAGTAAATCTCCAGCGGGCGGTACTCATTGACGTTGAGCTCGTTGGCCTTGCGGGTCAGATCTGACAGACCAATGACCGAGATCAACGACGACATTTTGAGCACATAAACCAGCTGATTGCCCAGCGCCGGCAAGATCACCTTGAGCGCTTGCGGCAGCACCACCAGCCGCATTTGCAAGCGCCAAGGCAAACCCAGGGCTCTTGCCGCCTCAAGCTGTCCGTGCGGCACCGACTGAATGCCGGCACGAAAAATCTCGGCTTCAAAAGCGCTGTCGCTCAAGCTCATGGCCAACACGCCGGTGGCAAACACGCCCAATTGCACCCCGACGATCACCGGCAGCCCATAAAAAACCCAGAGCAACAGCACCAGCAGGGGAATCGCCCGAAACACCTCGACATAGACACGGTTGAACGCCTTGAGCCAACGCTGGCGTGACAGTCCCGCCAGTGCCACCAGCAAGCCCAGCAGCACGGAGGCCAGCATGGCGCTCAGCGACACCAGCACCGTGTCGGCCAAACCGCCCAGCAAAAATGCCAGGTTGGAGACGCCCTTGCCTTGCAGCGGGTTGAAAATGTACCAACCCCATTGGTATGTCTGCCCCGCGCTGGCCTGGGTGCTGCAACCAGTCAGCAGCCCCAGCCACAGCGCCAGACCTATGTAAATGAGGGCTATTTTTTGGCGTTGAGCCATTTGGCCTCAAGCGTGTCGAAAAAGCCTTCGGCTTGTTTGAGCGCAATCCAGTTGTTCACATAGGTTAGCCAGACATCGTCGCCCTGAGGCAGGGGGTAAGCAAACGGGCGCTTGTTGCGCATGTCGGCACTGCTGCCCACCCTGTGCAGGTTGGGGTAGGTTTTCATCAAGGTGGCGGCTTCCACATTGCTGGTGAGGGTGGCGTTGGCGCGCCCCGCCAGCACTTCCTGATAACCGGTGGCGGGCTTCTCTACTGCCCGAATTTTGGCGTTGGGGAAATGCTGGCGCGCCTGTTGCTCAAAGGTGGTGCCCATCAGCACCGCGACGGTGACATTGGGCTGATTCAAACTGGCCCAGGTGGGGAACTTGGCCGCAGCTTTTTGCCCCACCAGCGGCACCGCACCTGCATACAAATAGGGATTGGAAAAAGCCACCGTTTTGGCGCGCGCCATGCTGATCGACGCGCCCGAGAAAATGTCAAACCGATCCGACGCAATGCCGTTCACCAGCGTAGCCCATTCGGCTGGCACAAACTCCAGCGTGACACCCATGTCTGCAGCCAATTGGGTCATGGCTTCAACGTCAAACCCGGTGTAACTGTTACTGGCCGTGTCTTTCACCGACATCGGGTTGAAGTCGCCCGTGGTGCCCACGCGCAGCGTGCCCCGCTCCAGCACCTGGTTCAGTTTGGACTTGCCTTGCGCCATGACCGCTGGCGTACCCAGTAGCAAACAAAAGCCCAGAACTGCGGACAAAAAGCTTGAGATTTTTTTCATGAAAAACCGATCCTGCAAAATTTAAACAGCTGGCATGTTAAGTGCCAGCTGCGTTTTTGCGCTTGGGGCAGATGTCAAAACCCTGCGCTTTAAAAGCCCGCCACATTACCTGCACGCCACGCATTTGGAGCCTGCCCAATTGAACCGCATGGCCTTGTTGACCATCCAGCTTACAGGGTCAGCACCGTGCAACCGGTGGTTTGGCGCGCTTCCAGATCGCGGTGGGCTTGCTGCACGTCTTCAAGCTTGTAGTGCTGGTCAATGAGAATCTTGACCTGGCCGTTGGTTACAACCGCAAACAACTCATCCGCCATGGCCTGGGTGCTTTCACGCGTGGCGATGTGGGTAAAAAGCGTTTGCCGGGTCACGTACAGCGAGCCCTTGGGGCCCAGCATGCCAGGCGCAAACGGCGCTACCGGGCCGGACGCATTGCCAAAGCTGACCATCAGGCCAAAGGGCGCCAAGCAGTCCAGCGACTGATCCCAGGTGTCCTTGCCCACCGAGTCATAAACCACCTTGACCCCCTTGCCACCGGTGATGGCTTTAACCTTCACCAGGAAATCTTCGCTAGCGTAATTGATAGCAAACTCTGCCCCATTGGCAAGGGCTAGAGCACATTTTTTATCTGAACCTGCAGTGCTTATCAAACGCAGTCCCAACGCCCGAGCCCACTGGCAGGCGATCAGCCCCACGCCCCCGGCAGCGGCATGAAACAGCACAAAGTCACCGGCCTGCAAACCGCCTTGCGGCGTGCAGCGTTTGAGCAAATACTGCGCCGTCAAGCCCTTGAGCATCATCGCCGCACCGGTCTCAAAGCTGATGGCATCGGGCAGCTTGCAAACACACTTGGCAGGCATCACCCGCCGCTCGCAATAGCTGCCCGGTGGCTGGCTGGCATAGGCGGCGCGGTCGCCCACCTGCAAGTGCGTCACCCCAGCGCCCACCGCCTCCACCACGCCAGCGGCTTCCATGCCCAGGGTTTGCGGCAGCGTCATGGGGTACAGGCCACTGCGCTGGTACACGTCGATAAAGTTCAACCCCACCGCCTGGTGGCGAATGCGAATCTCGCCCGGACCGGGCTCACCCACAGCCACCGTGACCAGTTTGAGTTGTTCAGGGCCGCCATGTTGGTCAATGCGGATGGCGCGTGATAAGGGTGCGGTCATGGTTTGCCTCGTTTAAAAAAGAGCAAATCTTGCCACGGAAAACAGGCCTTTGCTCAGGGCTGGCAGACCGTGCAAAAAACGGGCTACCATTAAACCAACTTGACTTGCCAAAATGTGAATAGGCTAAAACCACGTTGACTTATTTTGCGAACCATTCAACTTAACTCCTTTTCAGTTCATATTCGCCACACGGCGGTCGTGCTGGCCCTGTTGTGCAGCGCCAGCATCTGCCACGCACAAACCGCTGTATCCCAACCCGCACCGGTGCTGAAACTGCGCATTGTGGGCGGCCTGGGCGGCCTCAACCAATACACACAGCAAGAAGAACCGTTCTGGAGCCGTGAACTGGCGCGTTTGAGCCACGGCAAATACAGCGCCGACATCGTGCCATTTGACCGCGCGGGCGTGCCCGGCAATGACATGTTGCGGCTGATGCAGCTGGGGGTGATGCCGTTTGGCACCACACTGATCAGTAGCCTGGCGCAACCTTACTCCGTCTATGCTGCCATTGACCTGGCCGGACTCAACCCCGACCTGAGCAGCCTGAAAAAATCAGTGGCTGCCTTTCGCCCCTACCTTGAAAACGAGCTGCGTCAACGCCACAACGTCGAGATGTTGGCGCTGTACACCTATCCGGCCCAAGTGGTGTTCTGCAAGCAGGCCTTTTCTGGCCTGACCGATCTGGCAGGCCGCCATGTCCGGGTGTCGTCTGCCACCCAGTCCGACTTTGTTGCAGCATTGGGGGCGACACCTGTGCGCACGGGTTTTGGCGAGATCATGGCCAACATGAAGTCCGGCAACACCGACTGCGCCATCACCGGCACCATGTCGGGCAACACCCTGGGTCTGCACCGCGTGACCAGCCACATTCACAGCCTGCCCATCACCTGGGGCTTGGCCGTGTTTGGAGCCAACAAAACCGCCTGGGATGCCTTGCCCCCCGACCTCAAGGCTCTGCTTAGCCGTGAGTTGCCTCAGCTAGAAGCGAGCATTTGGCGCGCCAGTGAACATGAAACTGCCGAGGGTCTGGCCTGCAACACTGGCAGACCAAATTGCAAAACGGGTATCCAGGGCAAGATGCAAATAGTGGCACTCAGCACCAGCGATGATCTCCTGCGCCAGCAGATGTTGCTTAGCACCGTGCTGCCAGGCTGGCTCAAGCGCTGCGGCGCCTCTTGCGCCCTGGTCTGGAACCAAACCATTGGCGCTAGCCTGAACCCGCCGCTGCTGCTCAAACCATGAGCCCGTTGAAAACCAGGCATCTTGAACTCACTGTGCTGGCCGTGGTGATGGCATTTTTGCTGGCCATCACCTTGGCGGTCAGCAGCCTGATCTGGCGCGAACATGAAGATGCCCTGCGCAACAGTGCAGCCCAGTCCAGCCGCTTTGTCGGCGGTGCGGTGGCGGCACTTAACCGTACCCTGCTGGGCATTGACGTGCTGCTGGCCAGCCTGGAAGAATCCCTGGCGCTCAGTGAACAGCACCTGGACACCCTTGACACCGCCCAAGCCAGCGCCATGCTGCGCAGCATCGTCGGGCGCAACCTGATGCTGCGCCGCCTGGCCTTGCTTGACGCGCAGTCCCACGTGCTGGCCGCTTCCAGTTTTAGCACCATCCCAGCCTTGCCTGACGATTTTTTAACCCGGGTGTCGGCTCCACAAGTGTTCGACCTGAAGATCAGCGCGCCGGTGCGTGAAAACAGCAACGACGAGCACGTGCTGTTTCTGGCACGCAAACTCAAACTGGCTGATGGCACACGGGTAGTGGCACTGGCCGAGGTACTGGTGATGCAGTTGAACACCATTATGGTGCAAGGCGCTGACATCAGTGGCCTGGAAGTGACCCTGGAACGCAGCAACGGCCAACTCTTGGCCGGCATGCCTGCGCAAGACAAGTTGCTGGGCACGCTGTTGCAGCATGCGCTCCCACAAGGCCTGTTGGACACACAAAGCCGTCCGGCCAGACTGACCGGGCAGCCGGCCTTGGTGAGCACCCAATCCATCCTGTACGACGACGTGCTGATCGCCGCCAGCGTTCCGCTGGAGGCCTCGCTGGCATCCTGGCGCGCGGAACGCAATTTCATTATCTTGGTTGCCTTGGTGTTTGCCGCCATGATTTTGGCTGCAGGTGGGTTTGCGGTGTGGTATCTGGCACGCATGGCTCAGGCCCGCCTGACCATCAAACATTCCAAAGCCGAAATCGAACACCTGGCGTTTTATGACCACCTGACCAACCTGCCCAACCGCCTGCTGTTGACGGATCGGATCAACCACGCCTTGATCAATAGCCAGCGCAAACAGACGTTTGGCGTGTTGCTGTTTCTGGACCTGGACAACTTCAAAAACATCAACGACACCCAGGGCCATGACGTAGGCGACCTGCTGCTCAAACAAGTGGCGCTAAGGCTCACCAGCCACGTGCGCGCCCACGACACCGTAGCCCGCCTGGGGGGCGACGAGTTTGTGGTGTTGCTCGAAGACTTGTCAAAAAATTCGCTTGAAGCAGCAGAACTGGCCAAGCGTATTGGCAAGACCCTGTCCAGCCAACTGGCTCTGCCCTATGAACTGGCTTCACAAAGCCACAAGAGCAGCGCCAGCATCGGTGCCACGCTGTTTGGCGCTGACTCCGCCAGCGCCGCCGATCTGCTCAAACAGGCCGACATCGCCATGTACCGCGCCAAGGCACAGGGCCGAAACGACCTGTGCTTTTTTGACCCGCAAATGCAGGCCGACATCAGCGCCCACGCCGCGCTTGAAGCCGACTTGCAGCAAGCTGTCGTGCAACACCAGTTTGTGCTGTTTTACCAGCCCCAGGTAACGGCGCACGGGGTGGTGATGGGCGCTGAAGTATTGATCCGCTGGCAGCACCCCACACGCGGCATGGTGCCCCCAGTGCAATTCATTCCGGTGGCCGAAGAAAGTGATGTGATCAACGACATCGGCCTGTGGGTGCTACAAACCGCTTGCCAGCAATTGAGCCAGTGGCAGCAAGACCCGTCCACGGCACAACTGCAGCTGGCCGTCAATGTGAGTGCCCGTCAATTCAGACAAACTGATTTTGTGGCCTTGGTCAAAGCAGTGATCGGGCAAACCGGCATCCAGCCCCACGGGCTAAAACTGGAGCTGACCGAATCCCTGGTGTTGGACAACATTGACGACACCATTGCCAAAATGACCGCACTCAAAGCCCTGGGGGTGCGCTTTTCGATGGACGACTTTGGCACCGGCCAGTCGTCCCTGAGCTACCTGACCCGTCTGCCGCTGGACCAGCTCAAAATTGACCAGTCTTTTGTGCGCAACATCGGCATCAAACCCAGCGACGGCATGATTGTGCAAACCATCATCGGCATGGCGACCAACCTGGGGCTTGAGGTGATTGCCGAAGGCGTTGAAACCCCTGACCAGCAAGCGTTTCTGGCGCACCACGGCTGCACCCTTTACCAAGGCTACCTGTTTGGCAAGCCCAGCCCGTTGCCAGGCTTTGAGGCTTTGCTGCACCCCCACTTATTACCCGCGTGACGGCTTTCAAAATTACCCCCAAGGCCGCTTTTTTGCTGACCTTGCCGCCCCTGTTTTGGGCTGGCAACGCGGTGGTGGGGCGCGTCATTGCCCCGCTGATCTCGCCCATGACGCTGAACCTGCTGCGTTGGACGTTGGCCTTTGCGCTGCTGCTGCCCCTGGCGGCACCGGTGCTGCGCCGGGGCAGTGCCTTGTGGCCCAGCTGGCGGCGTTTTGCGGCTTTGTCCCTGCTGGCCATTGGCGGCTATAACGCGCTACTGTATTTGTCGCTGAACACCTCCACCCCGCTCAACGTCACCCTGGTGGGCTCCATCACCCCGGTGTGGATGTTGCTGATAGGCCGCCTGTTTTTTGCCATTCGCATCTCGGGCAAACAATGGTTTGGGGCGGCACTGTCCATTGCCGGTGTGATGCTGGTGCTCAGCCGGGGTGAACTGGCGATGCTGTTGCAGGTGCGGTTGGTGGCGGGCGATGTCTACATGCTGTTGGCCAGCGCCGCCTGGGCGTATTACAGCTGGATGCTGGTGCACCCCACCACCGAACCCCCTGAGATCAAACGCAACTGGTCGGCTTTTTTGTTGGCACAAATTGCCTTTGGCCTGGTCTGGTCTGGCCTGTTTGCCGCTACCGAATGGTCCCTGGGGCTGGGGCGATTGGACATGGGCTGGCCGCTGGCCGCAGCCTTGCTGTTCATTGCCACTTGCCCGGCGGTGCTGGCTTACCGCGCCTGGGGTGCGGGTGTGGCCAGCGCCGGGCCGTCGGTGGCCGGGTTTTTCATCAACCTCACGCCGCTGTTCACGGCGGTTTTGGCCAGTGCATTTTTGGGCGAAGTACCCCACCTGTACCACGCGCTGGCGTTCATCCTGATCGTTGGCGGCATCGCTGTGTCGTCATCCCGGCGCTAGCGTGATCTAGGAGGCTGTCAGACTTTCGGCATCGAAGCGTTCTCGAAGAGCGGCGTAGCCAAATTCGACCACAGCGAGGACAGTTTTTGCCGAATTTGCTGGCTCATAGCCGTAGCTATGGGTCAAAAAGACGGTAAAAAATGAACTGCTGCGGTCGGATTACAGCCGATGTACCGAAAGTCCGACAGACTCCTAGATTCCTCAGTTGGACGCACCCGAGTGGGCTGCTGGCGGCGCGGCTGGGTAGGCTGAGTGCCGCAGCTTCCATTGTGCCTGCGCACAATGGAACAGCACGAAGAGGCCAAGCCTCTGGCCTGGCTGCGCCCTGCAAGGGTGACGACGCAGCGGGCTACTGCCCGCAAGGAGGCGCAACGACCCCAGGCGCGTCGCCAGCGGCTCAATCGGGTGCGTAGCGCTCTGACCCAAAAGGTGAATCTGACAGAGACTGAAATATTCAATGTTCATATGCACTTATTGAAGAAAACAAGCGGTCAACTGAGGAATCTAGGATTAGGGCATGAATGCATGGCGAGGTGAGTTGTGGGGCAGTCTGGCTGGCCGAGCGGCGTTCATAGCCGTAGCTATGGACGACGAACGGACAGACAAAATGGCCGCAAATGACACCGCCAGGCATCATGCAGGCAGGAAGTGCCGCCTAATGGTTTGTTTGGGATCAAGCCGATGGCAACCGATTCGCCGTCTGGTGCGCTTCATGGCGCTTCATCGCCACAGATACCGGCAGCACCAAGCCATTTGGCAACTGCCCATGGCCGCAAACAACCTTGTGAAAAAGAAAACGCGACAGCCGCCCATTACCGTCCATGAACGGGTGGGCAAACACAAAACCAAAGCTCACCAGCGTACCCCGCACAAGGGGGTCGATGCCACGGTCTGTGCGGTGGGCCATGTCCATGAAGTGATTCACCTCAGTTGGACGCACTTCGGCGGGAAACTGTGCTGTATGCACATGCCCGCATGTGCATACAGCTTGCATGACGTGGTGCTCGGCAAGTCAAAGACCTGGCGCGTTTCTGCAACCTAGCAAATGGCAGCTTGCCCTGACATGCCGGGCAGCTCTTGGAGATGTTGTGGATGACAATTTTGTCGGGCGTGGCGACTTTGCATAAGGCGCTGCCTGGATGACCGTTTTGTCCGCCACTTGGATTGACACCTTTGGAGCGCAGTGACTTCGGAGCCGGTTTGTTCAAGCCGTCGCTTGCGGGTGGCTTGCTGGAGTTTTTGCTGTTGAGCGCCAATCAACCTTCGAGTTGCCTGATGCGCGCTTGCATTACTGCCATTACTGCCATCATGCCTTGCACTTGCTGCTGTAAGGGCCACACTGCACGGCACGCTTTGCGCCTTGCATTGCATCCCAAATCCGACGACCAAATGCACAGCTTATTCATGAACAAACCCTTAGCGTTGGGGGGCTGAGTAGTTACGGCGAAGCGAGGAAAAGAAAAGAAAAGTAAGTTGCCCGCCGGGGCGAAACTCGGCTTGTCCAGCGATAGAAATCAGCTCAACCATCCGGAATTACGCCCAAGTCAGTGCGTATCTAGCCAGGGGTCGTTACACTCGCTCCCTTTCGGCATGCCTTGATATGAGCCTTATTCCTGCCACCATCCTCACCGGTTTTCTCGGTTCCGGCAAAACCACGCTGCTTAAACGCGTGTTGTCAGAAGCCCATGGTCAGAAGATCGCCATCATCGAAAACGAGTTCGGCGAGGAAAACATCGACAACGACATTCTGGTGACCGACTCCAAAGAGCAGATCATCCAGATGAGCAATGGTTGCATCTGCTGCACCATTCGCGAAGACCTGCGCGAAGCCTTGCAACTGCTGGCGGCCAAAAAGCGCCAAGGCCTGCTGGACTTTGACCGGGTGGTGATCGAGACCACCGGCGTGGCCGACCCCGGCCCGGTGGCACAAACGTTTTTCATGGACGACGAGATTGCCGAGAGCTACCTGCTCGACTCCATTCTGACGCTGGTGGATGCCAAACACGCCAACCAGCAACTCGACACGCGCCAGGAGGCACGCCGCCAGGTCGGGTTTGCCGACCAGATTTTCATCAGCAAAACCGATTTGGTGTCTGCAGAAGAAACCGCCGACCTGATGCACCGTCTGAAACACATGAACCCGCGCGCGCCGCAAAAAGCCGTGCATTTTGGTGAAGTGGCACTCAGTGAAGTGTTTGACCTGCACGGCTTCAACCTCAATACCAAGCTCGACATCGATCCGGATTTTCTAAAAGAAGACGAGCACGACCACGCCGGCCATGACCACGCGCCAGGTGAGGCCTGCAACCACCCTGATCACGACCACAGCCACCAGCACCATCATCACGCCCACGACGATGACGTGAAAAGTTTTGTGTTCAAGTCAGATCGGGCGTTTGATCCGGCCAAGCTGGAAGATTTTCTGGGAGCCGTCGTCAACATCTACGGCCCGCGCATGTTGCGCTACAAAGGCGTGCTGTACATGCAGGGCACTGAGCGCAAGGTGATTTTTCAGGGCGTGCACCAGTTAATGGGCAGCGACCTGGGGCCTGCCTGGGGCAAAGACGAGAAGCCGTGCAGCAAGATGGTCTTCATTGGCATTGACTTGCCCCAAGACATCTTTTTGCAAGGCATGGAGCAAAGTCTGGTATGACCATGCTTGTCTCGCTTTTGCAACTCATGGGGTTTCCTGCGGCCAAGCCTGTACACTCGCGCGCCGAAGAAGTTGCCTCGCCGGATGTCGCTCGTTCGGTCAAAGCGAACCATGTCATACATAAGGGAAATGCGGTTAACGCACTTCCCGTTCAGGAACACCCTGCCAGGAGGTCACCCGTGAAAGCGCAAGCCGTCAAACAAAAAGTAACTGCCAAAAAAGTGGCTGTGGCTGTCAAATCAGCCCAAGCTTCCCAGCCAGCAGTCAAAACCAAAGTAGCTCAAAAGACATTGGCAAAATCGGTGCCGATCAAAACTCCTGTCAAAAAAGTTCCTGTTGAAGCCGTGGCCAAAGTCGCTGTCAAAATCCAGAAACCTGCAAATATCGTCCAGGCTGCGCCGGCAAGTACCTCCAAGAAAGCCCCGGCCAAAATGGCAAAAGCAGCGCCTGTCAAGGCTGCCAAGCCCGTTTTACCCCCTCCCAAAAAGAAGCCAGAATCAGTGTCCATCCAAACCCCTGTTACCCCCAAACCAGTTGCACCTGCCAAACCCGCAAGCAAGTCCGCCACCCCTGAATTTCAAATGACCCCCTCCGGCGTGCCTGTGCGTACCGGGCGGCCTTCTTCACGTCTGGTCCAGCTGACCGTACCGTCCATGGCACAAACTGTGGCTTCCACAGCGGCCAAGTCCAGCTTCACCCAAATGGCAGCCATCCATCCGATCGTGCCACCCTTGGCCTCGGCCACCAAACGTGATCCCAAATTGGCCAACAACTGGAAAACCAAAGCCATTGACCAGTTGACCGATGAAGAAGTCATCGCCATGTCTGATAACGACTACATGAATGACACCCAGATGGCGTTTTTCAGGTTGAAGTTGCTCTGTTTGAAAAATGATATTTTGAGCAACGCAGGTGAAACCACTGTGCATTTACGGGAAGACACGGTGGTGGTACCTGATCCGGCAGATCGCGCCACCATTGAGGAAGAACATGCACTTGAGTTGCGCACCCGAGACCGTGAGCGCAAATTGCTGAAAAAAATTGATCAATCCATCAATCGCATTGATGCGGGTGATTACGGCTTTTGCGATGAAACCGGTGAGCCCATTGGCGTGGGGCGTTTATTGGCACGCCCCACTGCCACCCTGTCGCTTGAAGCCCAGCAACGACGTGAACTCAAACAAAAAATGTTTGGGGACTGATGAAGCGATTGGTTGTCCCTCTTTCCGATACTTACGCTCATGGCCACACAGGACAATAACCCCGGCTTGTTGTCCAAGATGGCTCGGTTTGTCCTCAACCCGACCAAAAACTGGACTGAATTGAATGAGCCAGACAGCATGCTGGCCAGTGATTTTGGCAAAGAATCTCTCAAACTGGTGATTGAGGGTAAGCGCCGTGACGATGCCATCCGCAAACGAGAATTTCACCAATTGCGCAAATTGCGCCAAGCCTCACCAACCATCAAATCCGAGCAAGCCCAAGGGTCATCGGTGTTCCGAAGCTCCACAGGTTATGGCGATAGCGAATCGGGTGGAAGAAGCTCCACGCTGAAAAAAATTGACGAAATTGAGGCACAAATGTCGCGTCAATGGTGGAAAGGCAGTGGCAGTGGCAGTGGCAGCACCGCCGGCGCACCCTCCCATGTAAAAGACAGCAAAAATCAGCCACCCCATACGAAAACCACGTTCCCGGTCACGTTGCAGTCAAATTTATCTACTAGCACGGAAGAGCCGTCGCAAATACCTTCCAACACTCAACCTGAATTTCAACCAACCGTGCCAGGTCAGAGGCAGCCGAGTGCGTCCAGCGATTACGCTACCTCGACCCACAATGCATTTTCACCATCCAAGATGGTGTCTTTGGACATAGGTCAAAACTTGTCAGACCCAGAATTGGAAGAAGCTGCCATTCGTTATGCCAACGGCGACGATGTCGGCGCCGAAGCAGCTTTGCAAGAGGCCCTGCAACAGCCAGGAGTTTCGCAAGAAAAAGCCATCCATTGGACGGCGGCTTTGCTCGATTTATACCGTTGCATTGGCCAACAAACCAATTTTGAAAGAATGGCACTCGAGTATGCGCAGCGATTTGACCGTTCGCCCCCCTCTTGGCTCGCCCTGCAAAAAAAATCTGCCAACCATCTGTTGCCAACGGCAACTGGCGAATCATTACGGTCTGAGCCCATGCGATGGGTGTCCAACGCCGAAATTGACGAGGCCAGCCTAATTGAACTACGGCATTTGGTACGATCTACTATGGTCTCTTATGTGCTGGATTGGCGTCAAACCAAAACCATTTCAGCCATGGTGGCCAACGGCTTGGGTATCCTTTTTGACCAGTGGTGCAAGACCCCTTTGTCCTTGTCTTTTGAAGGCGAGGAAGTTCTGATCCAGGTGTTGCAAACCCTCACCCCCAGCAATGACAAAACCATTTCTAAAGACCTGTGGCAATTGCGCTTTGATGCGCTGCGCATGCTGGGTTTGCAAGACGACTATGAAATGGCCGCGCTTGATTTTTGTGTCACCTTTGAGTTGTCACCCCCACCTTGGCGTGATCCAGTCTGCCGACGGGTGGACATCTCCAACCCTCTACAGGCGCAAGACACGGCACAGGACACCGCTGGCGTGTTTACCACCAGCAGTTCGGCTCTGAGCCTGTCGCGTGAAGTGCTTGGCGACATCTCAGGCCTGGTCGCCCAATGGCAATCCATAGGTTCAGCAGAAAACACCTTGGTCATTTCATGCGCGCAGCTGATTCGGGTCGATTTCTCGGCCGCTGGCGGCTTGCTCAACTGGGTTGCCAACCTGAGCACACAGGGTCGCGAGGTAGAGTTTCATGAAGTACCGCGCCTGGTGGCTGCATTTTTTAATTTGATTGGCATCAACGAACATGCCAGGGTGCTCACCCGCGATAACTGAAAGCTCATGGAACAATTTCACGGAACCACCATCATCAGCGTGCGCCGCAAAACCCCCGAAGGCGTGCAAGTCGCCATTGGCGGCGACGGACAGGTCACTTTGGGCAACATCGTCGTCAAAGGCACGGCACGCAAGGTGCGTAAGCTCTACCACGGCAAGGTGCTGGCCGGTTTTGCCGGCGCCACGGCCGATGCCTTCACCCTGTTCGAGCGCTTTGAGGCCAAGCTTGAAAAGCACCAGGGGCATCTGGTACGTGCGGCCATTGAACTCACCAAAGACTGGCGTACCGATCGCGTGTTGCGCCGTCTGGAAGCCATGCTGGCCGTGGCCGATTTAGAAGCCTCACTTATCATCACCGGCAACGGCGATGTGCTGGAACCCGAGAACGGCATTGTGGCGATTGGCTCAGGCGGCGCTTACGCACAGGCAGCGGCTATTGCCCTGCTCAACCACACCGACCTGTCAGCCACTGACATGGTCAAAAAATCGCTGGAAATTGCGGGTGAGATTTGTATCTACACCAACATGAACCACACCGTTGAGAGTCTTTAATTACTAAAACCTTGCGGCACAGACCAAGATTTGCAAAGCAAATTTGCTCAGTCCTCAACGGATTAAGATTTACCCCCTACATTTCGTCGGTAGTCCGGCTGATTACCTTGCGGGACAGACCCTGAAGTCCCTAATCAAAATTATTTGCCATGTCTTCTCTTACCCCCCAAGAAATCGTTGCCGAACTTGACAAACACATCGTCGGTCAGCAGCAAGCCAAACGCGCCGTGGCGATTGCGCTGCGCAACCGCTGGCGGCGTCAGCAAGTCCATGCTGACTTGCGCGCCGAGATCACCCCAAAAAACATTTTGATGATTGGCCCCACCGGCGTGGGCAAAACCGAGATTGCCCGCCGCCTGGCACGCTTAGCCGATGCCCCTTTCATCAAGGTCGAGGCCACCAAATTTACCGAAGTGGGCTATGTGGGCAAAGACGTGGATGCCATCATCCGTGACCTGGCTGACATTGCCGTCAAGCAAACCCGCCAGCTTGAGACCAAAAAGGTACGCGAGCGTGCCGAAGATGCCGCAGAAGACCGGGTGCTTGACATTTTGATTCCACTCCCGCGCCAAGAGTTTGGCGTGCTGCCAGAGCACGAACCCGAGAGCACCGCGCGCCAGACTTTTCGCAAAAAACTGCGTGAAGGCCAGTTGGATGAGCGTGAAATTGAACTTGACGTGGCGCAACACGCACCACAGTTGGAGATCATGGGCCCGGCCGGCATGGAAGAGATGACCGAGCAACTGCGTGGCATGTTTGGCCAGCTCAACCAGGCCAAAAAACAAAAACGTAAACTCAAAATCGCCGAAGCCCTCAAGCTGCTGACCGAAGAAGAAGCCGCCAAGCTGGTCAATGAAGAAGAGATCAAGACCCAGGCCTTGCAGATGCTGGAGCAAAACGGCATTGTGTTCATTGACGAGATCGACAAGGTCACCTCGCGCGCCGAGGGCAGCGGCGCCGAAGTGTCCCGCCAGGGGGTACAGCGCGATCTGTTGCCGCTGGTGGAAGGCACCACCGTGTCCACCAAGTACGGCATGGTCAAAACCGACCACATTTTGTTCCTTGCCTCGGGCGCGTTCCACTTGAGCAAACCCAGCGACCTGATTCCCGAACTGCAAGGACGCTTTCCGATCCGGGTGGAACTGCAGTCGCTGTTGGTTGAAGACTTCGTTGCCATCCTGACGCAAACCACCGCCTCGCTGGTCAAGCAATACCAGGCGCTGCTGGCCACCGAACAGGTCACAGTTGAATTCACCGATGAGGGCATCCAGCGCCTGGCGCAGATTGCCTTTGATGTGAACGAGCGCACCGAAAACATTGGTGCACGCCGACTCTCCACCGTCATGGAGCGCCTGCTTGACGAAGTCAGTTTCAATGCCAGCAACTTGGTCGGCCAAACGATTTCAGTGGACGGCGCTTATGTGGAATCCCGCCTGGAAGAACTCAGCAAAAACGAAGATTTGAGCAGGTACATTCTCTAATTGCATTGCCAGATCGATATCGAATTGACATAGCGCTTGCGAGACAGATCGCTGCCGAGTTGCTAAACCCGGCAGGGCGACTGGGTCAGGCGCATGCGGTTTTGGAGCCAAAACACGCGCGGGGCGCGGACACTTCGACGCTGGCTTCTTGTACGCGCGCCTTTGGCTCCAAAGCCCGGTCACCTGACCCAATCACCCTGCCTGAGCCGTGTTGGTTGGGCGTGAAATTTTTTAAGACAAAACGGCCTCTAGCCCTTTTAAATGAAGCGCAAGTAGCTATCAAATTTGACCAAATCGAACCCATGGCTACTGCTACCACCCTACTCCACACATGGCTCATTACTTGCCTTTGACTTGGTACTTCTGATTTTTCAAAAACGCATCGGGCGTGGTGATTGGGTCAGGCGACCGGGCTTTGGGGTGCAAGGCGCGCGCACAAGAAATTTACCTCCAAATATCCAAGCCCCGCGCGTGTTTGCACCCCAAAACCGCATGCGCCTGACCCAGTCGCCACGCCTTGCATCACCGCCGCCTTTCAATCTGACCACAGCCTCAAGTTGCGAACCAGCGCTGACCCAACCGATCAACCCAGATTCCTCAGTTCCAGGTAGAACACATCCAGCGCCAGCCGCCTAAATCTTCACGCATCACTTTCAGAGCCTTCTGTAAGTGCTTCATTTAGAACGACTTTTAATCATCTAAAGATTAAAAATAGCTGCTAAGTCTTTGATTTCATTGTAAAAAATTGTTGCAAACTTGTTTGCGGCGCATCATTTTGCTGATACAGTGCAAAAAAGTGCAATTTAGTGGTGAATTGTGCTTTCCAACCACCCAATTCAGCTTCATTCATCCATCAAGGGTTCGCAGACGTGTTTCAAGGGGCTTCCTCATTAAGTCTGGACGCAAAGGGACGGTTATCCATACCGACCCGGCATCGTGACGTGCTGAGCGCGACCGCCGCAGGTCAGCTCACCATCACCAAGCACCCGCACGGCTGTCTGATGATCTTTCCGCGTCCCGAGTGGGAGAAATTCCGTGAGCGCATTGCCGCTTTGCCAATGTCCGCCCAATGGTGGAAACGCATTTTTCTGGGCAACGCCATGGATGTGGAGCTCGATGGCACCGGGCGGGTACTGATCTCCCCCGAATTGCGTGCCGCAGCGGGAATCGCCAAAGAATCCGTGCTGCTGGGCATGGGCAACTTCTTTGAGTTGTGGGACAAAGCCACCTACGACGCGCAAGAAGCCCAAGCCATGCAAGGCGAAATGCCCGATGTCTTCAAAGACTTTTCTTTCTGAAGGCCAACGGTGCAAACCTCATGGACACACACCACGGTTTTATTGGGTGAAGCAGTCGACGCTTTGCTGGGCGCAGACGCGTCTACCCAGTCTGCTGAGCCGGTGTTTGTCGATGCCACCTTTGGCCGCGGCGGTCACAGCCGACTGATCCTGTCACGGCTGGCTGCGGATGCCCGCCTGATCGCTTTTGACAAAGACCTGGACGCACTGGCTGAGGCTGCCCGCATCACCGACCCACGGTTTTCCATTCGCCACGAGGGTTTTTCCCATTTGAGCGAATTGCCCCCTGCCAGCGTGGCCGGCGTGTTGCTTGACCTGGGCATCAGCTCGCCCCAGGTGGACAACCCGGCGCGCGGTTTCAGTTTCAGATCAAACGGCCCACTGGACATGCGCATGGACACCACCCGGGGTGTCAGCGTGGCCGAGTGGTTGTCCACTGCAGAAGTCGACACCTTAACGGAGGTAATACGTGAATATGGCGAAGAACGGTTTGCTGGCCCCATTGCAAAGGCGATTGTTGCGCGCCGACAGGCTCGGGGCCCCCTTGTCTCCACCGCTGAACTGGCCCAGCTCGTGGCTGACACGGTCAAAACCCGCGAGCCGGGCAAGGACCCTGCAACGCGCACATTTCAGGCTTTTCGGATTTTCATCAACGCCGAGCTTGAGGAGCTGCAACAGGCGCTAGAGGCCAGCCTGCATGTCTTGCAGCCGGGTGGGCGGCTGGTGGTGATCAGCTTTCATTCGCTGGAAGACCGCATCGTCAAACAGTTCATTGCCAAACACGCCAAAGAAGTGTTTGACCGCCGCGCGCCCTTTGCCGCACCGCATGTGATGCAATTCAAAGCCCTGGGGCGTGTCAAACCCAGCGACGCAGAAATTGCCGCCAACCCGCGCGCACGCAGCGCCATCATGCGTGTGGCCGAACGCACGAGCCAAGCCGCACCGGAGCAGCGCCCATGATGCGGCTCAATCTGGTGTTGGTGCTCGGCGTGGTGCTCAGCGGCTTGTACCTGGTCAACGTGCAATACGAGTCGCGCCGCCTGTATTCCGAACTGGATCGGGCCAAAGCGCAAGCCCATCGCCTGGCCACAGAAAACGAACGCTTGCAGGTTGAAAAACGGGCCCAGGCCACCTCGGCACGGGTCGAGCAATTGGCCCGTACAAAGCTGCAGATGCACACCGCCACACCCGCTCTCACCACCTACGTGACTTACCAGCCCGCGCCAACTGCTTCAACGGCTTTGGGCACTGCCGGCCCATCGACACCACAAGGGCAACAGCCATGAGCCGCAGCATTGCCTACACCTCCAGCCCCCTGCTGGCCAGCCCCACGCCGGTGTGGCGCAGCAAGTTCATTGTGGCCGCCATTGCCCTGGGTTTTGCCGCTCTGGTGGGTCGTGCGGTTTACATCCAGGTGATCGAAAACGACTTTTTTCAGCATCAGGGCGAAGTGCGGTTTGCCCGCACCCTGTCCTTGCCAGCCAACCGGGGGCGCATTTTGGATCGCAACGGGGTGGTGCTGGCCTCCAGCATTCCGGTGCCCAGCATCTGGGCCATCCCTGAAGACGTGCCACGTGACCCAATGCAGCTCAAAAAGCTGGCCAAGCTGCTCGGCATGCCCCTGGCCGAGTTGAATAAAAAACTCGAGGACGAAGACAAAACCTTTGTCTGGCTCAAACGCCAAGTGGATGAGTCGGTGGGCCAAGCAGTGCAGGCCTTGGGCATCAAAGGCATTTACGAACGCAAGGAATACAAGCGCCAGTACCCCGAGGGCGAAGCTGCTGCCCACGTGGTGGGCTTCACCAATGTGGAAGACCTGGGCCAAGAGGGGATGGAGCTCGCCTTCAACAAAGAACTTGGCGGGCGCAGCGGTTCCCGGCGCGTCATCAAAGACCGCATGGGCCGGGTGGTGGAAGACATGCGTGAACAGATTGCCCCGGTGGACGGGCGTGACCTGCAGCTCAGCCTGGACAGCAAGGTACAGTTTTTTGCCTACCAGGCACTCAAAGAAGCGGTGCTCAAACACAAGGCCAAGGCCGGTGGCATTGTGGTGCTGGATGTCAAAACGGGCGAAGTACTGGCACTGGCCAACTACCCCAGCTACACGCCAGGCAAGCGGCAAAACCTTCGTGGCGAGCAGCTGCGCAACCGCACCTTGACCGACAGCTTTGAACCCGGCTCGACCATGAAGCCGTTTGTCATCGGACTGGCGCTCAACTCGGGGCGGGTGACACCTGAGACCAAGGTGCAAACTGCTCCGGGGCGTCTGACCATTGGCAGCGCCACCATCAGCGACTCGCATGCGCATGGGCTGCTCACCGTCAATGAAGTGATTCAAAAATCCAGCAACATCGGCACGGCCAAAATTGCTCTGCAAATGCCCGCGCGCGAAATGTGGGAGATGTTCAGCAACGTCGGTTTTGGCCAGAAGCCGCAGGTGCCGTTTCCCGGTGCGGTCAGCGGCAGACTGCGTCCCTACAAGAGCTGGCGGCCGATTGAGCAGGCCACCATGAGCTATGGCTATGGCTTGTCGGTCAGCCTGATGCAATTGGCACACGCCTACACCATTTTTGGCCGCGATGGTGATCTGGTACCACTGTCCATGCTCAAGGTGTCTGCGCCCGCAGCTGGCCAACCCATTTTTAGCCCCAAAGTGGCGCAAGACGTGCGCCACATGCTGCACCTGGTGGTGGGTCCCGGTGGCACAGCCCAAAAGGCACAAACCATGGGCTACTCGGTGGGTGGCAAAACCGGCACCGCCAACAAACAGGAAGGCCGAGGCTATGCCGCAAAGAAATACCGTGGCGTGTTTGCCGGTCTGGCTCCGATCGATGCGCCACGCATTGCCGTGGCGGTGATGATTGACGAGCCCACCAATGGCCAATACTACGGCGGCGATGTGGCCGCACCGGTGTTCAGCCAGGCGGTGCAGCAAACCCTCAAGGTGCTTGAGGTAGCCCCTGACATGTCGGTCAAACCGCAAGTCATCACCGATGCGGTGGAGGAAAGTTTCTGATGTGCCCGCAACTCCACACTCCCGCGCAGGCCGTGGCCTGGTTACGCCAGCGCCTCACCGGCAGCTTGCGCACCGACAGCCGCCAGGTGTGCCCGGGCGATGGTTTTCTGGCCTGGCCCGGCGCAGCGGTGGATGCCCGCGCCCATGTGGCTGCTGCCTTGGCCGCCGGAGCCAACGCCTGCCTGGTGGAACACAGCGGTGCCGAGGCGTTTGCGCTGACCGACCCGCGTGTGGCCACTTATTTGCATCTGAAAGCCGACTGCGGCCTGATTGCCAGCGACTGGTTCCAGAACCCAAGTGCCAAGCTCGCCGTGCTGGCAGTCACCGGTACCAACGGCAAAACCTCCAGCACCTGGTGGCTCGCCCAAGCGCTCTCGAATTTGAAGCATGTCGCGCCGATCCCATGCGGGGTAGTTGGCACTTTGGGCATTGGCATACCGCCCCATGTGGTGAGCACAGGGCTGACCACCCCCGACCCGTTGGCACTGCAAGCCGCACTGGCCAACTTTGTGACTCAAGGTCATCAGGCCTGCGCCATTGAGGCCTCATCGATTGGCCTTGAAGAGCAGCGCCTGGCGGGCACACAACTGCACACCGCCGTGCTGACCAACCTGACCCAAGACCACCTGGACTACCACGTTGACATGGCCAGCTACGCGGCCGCCAAAGCCCGGCTGTTTACCTGGCCGGGGCTACGCGCTGCGGTGCTCAATGTGGATGACCCATTTGGCCTGACGCTGGCCACCGACCTGGCCGTCAACTCACCCGCATTGGACCTTTGGACATGTTCCATGACCGCCAGCCCCAGCCACACAGCGCGCCTTCAAGCCCAGGACATCCGCTATGGCGCACAAGGCATGGCCTTTTGCGTCGTGGAAGGCAGCCAGCGCCTTGAACTTGCAACCCAACTCATCGGGGCCTACAACATTGCCAACCTGCTGGGTGTGATCGCCACCCTGCGCAGCCTGGGCGTGCCGCTGCCTGCTGCTGTAGAGGCGTGCCAGCATTTGACCCCGGTGCCCGGCCGCATGGAATGTGTCAGCCTACCGGACTGCCCGCTGGTGGCGGTGGATTACGCCCACACCCCCGATGCCCTGGCCAAGGCGCTACAAGCCTTGCAACCCATGGCGCAAGCCCGTGGCGGACAACTGTGGTGCGTGTTTGGTTGCGGTGGCGACCGCGACACCACCAAACGCCCCCTCATGGGCGCGGTGGCTGGCGCCCATGCCGGGCATGTGGTGGTGACCAGCGACAACCCACGCAGCGAGGCTCCCGATGCCATCATCAGCCATATCCTGCTGGGGCTGGAAGGCACGGCCTGCGTGCAGGTGGAACCTGACCGCGCCCGTGCCATCGCGCAAACCCTGGCGCAAGCCGATGCCCGCGATGTGGTATTGCTGGCCGGCAAAGGCCATGAGGACTACCAGGAAATCAAAGGCCAGCGTGTTCTGTTTTCTGACATCGCCCAGGTGCGCACCGCGCTCGGCCTGAGCGCGCCACAGGAGCCACACGCATGAGCGCCATGATGAACCTGCAACAAGTCGCCCAGTGGTTGAACCCAGTGCAAGCCAGCCACGCCGGCCTGGATCTGGCGCAGGTGCAGGTGCAGCGCGTGCACACCGACAGCCGCAGCATTGAACCCGGCGACCTGTTTGTGGCGCTGCGTGGCGAGCGCTTTGATGCCAATGACTTTTTACTTGAAGCCCGGCGCAAAGGGGCCGTGGCGGCGATTTGTCAGGGCGACACCGCCGTCAGCAAACTGGCGCAGGCGCATCTGCCCGGCTGGGTCGTGCCCGATGCCAAATTGGCGCTGGCGCAACTGGCCACCCACTGGCGCGCCCAATTCACCTTGCCACTGATTGCAGTGACCGGCTCCAACGGCAAAACCACCGTGACGCAAATGATCGCCAGCATCCTGCGCGCCTGGCAGGGTGATGCCAGCCTGGCCACGCAAGGCAATTTGAACAACGACATCGGCGTGCCGCTGACCGTGCTGCGCCTGCGCCCCACACACCGTGTGGCGGTGATCGAACTGGGCATGAACCACCCCGGTGAAATTGCCACCCTGGCGGCCATCGCCCAGCCCACGGTGGCACTGGTCAACAACGCGCAGCGCGAACACCTGGAGTTCATGGCCACGGTTGAAGCGGTGGCGCAAGAAAACGGCTCGGTCATCGATGCCCTGCCGATCAACGGGGTGGCGGTGTTTCCAGCCAACGATGCCTTCCACGCGCTGTGGGCAGGCAAAGCGGGTGCGCGAGAGCAACTGTGTTTTGGACAACCAGTCGAATCCTCTTTGGGTGATGCGCGTGGGGTCGACTTCAGTCGACCATGGTCGGCATCAGTCGACACAGTAAATTCAACAGTTCACGCCACACAGGCCGTTTGGGTCGATGCCGCTTGGCAGGTCAGCGCCATGACACCGCAAGGCGCGCTGGGTTACAGCTTGCACATTGCCGGCGCGCACAACGTCAATAATTCCCTGGCTGCTGCTGCCTGTGCCCTGGCCGCCGGTGTGCCACTGGCAGCGATTGAACAAGGCCTGAGCGCCTTTGAGCCGGTGAAAGGCCGCTCACGGGCACTGCAACTGGTGCACCAGGGCCACCGTATCACGCTGGTGGACGACACCTACAACGCCAACCCCGACTCGGTGCGCGCCGCCATTGAGGTGCTGGCCGCCCTGCCCGGGCCGCGCCTGCTGGTGCTGGGCGACATGGGCGAAGTGGGCCACCAGGGCCCTGCCTTCCACCGCGAGGCGCTGCAACTGGCCTTGAATAAAAATATAGAAAAAGTGCTTGTAACCGGCGTATCTGCTGGGCAAGCTGCTATTGAATTCAAAGCTATTGAAGCGCACCCCGAGATGGCAAACCTGCAAGCCGCCGTGTTGACCGCCCTGCCCGAAGTGGCCAGCGTGCTGGTCAAAGGCTCACGCTTCATGAAGATGGAGCAGGTGGTGCACACCCTGTGCGCCGCCGCTGACACCAAGGAGCCCAAAACATGCTGATTTGGCTCACCCAATGGCTGCAAGGCCTGTACCCGGACTGGGGGTTTTTGCGCGTGTTCCAGTACCAAACTTTCCGTGCCGTGATGGCCGCGCTAACCGCCTTGCTGATGGGCTTGGCCGCCGGGCCGTACGTGATCCGCCGCCTGACCGAACTCAAAATTGGCCAGCCGATTCGCGGCTACGGCATGGAGTCGCACCACATCAAAAGCGGCACTCCGACCATGGGCGGCGTGCTGATTTTGCTCTGCATTGCGGTGTCCACCCTGTTGTGGTTTGACTGGAGCAACCGCTTTGTCTGGATCGTGCTGCTGGTGACGCTGGGCTTTGGCGCCATTGGCTGGTCTGACGACTGGCGCAAGGTGGTCAACAAAGACCCCGAGGGCATGCCCTCGCGCGAGAAATACCTGTGGCAGTCGCTCATCGGCCTGGTGGCGGCGCTGTACCTGGTGTTTTCAATTTCAGAAAACACCAACTACCGTGTGCTCGAATTGTTCTTCACCTGGGTGCAATCCGGCTTTGACATGAGCCTGCCGCCCAAGGCCGGACTGATGCTGCCGTTTTTCAAGGAAATCAGCTACCCCCTGGGGGTGCTGGGCTTTGTCATTCTGAGCTACCTGGTCATCGTCGGCTCCAGCAACGCGGTCAACCTGACCGATGGGCTGGACGGCCTGGCCATCATGCCGGTGGTGCTGGTGGGTTCCTGCCTGGGTATTTTTGCCTACGTGACCGGCAACGTGGTGTTTGCCCGCTACCTGTTCTTGCCGCACATCCCGGGGGCGGGTGAGCTGATGATTTTTTGCGCCGCCATGAGTGGTGCCGGGTTGGCCTTCTTGTGGTTCAACACCCATCCGGCCCAGGTCTTCATGGGCGACGTGGGCGCGCTGGCCTTGGGTGGCGCTTTAGGCACCATCGCGGTCATCGTGCGCCAGGAAATCGTGCTGGCCATCATGGGTGGCGTGTTTGTGGCCGAAGCGCTGTCGGTGATGCTGCAGGTGACGTATTTCAAGTACACCAAAAAACGCACTGGCATTGGCCAGCGCATTTTGAAGATGGCACCGTTGCACCACCATTTTGAGAAAAGCGGCTGGAAAGAAACGCAGGTGGTGGTGCGCTTCTGGATCATCACCATGCTGTTGTGCCTGGTGGGTCTGTCCACCCTGAAATTACGTTAAAAGCATGACGACCCCCACGCTTTCCATGTCATGTGCTGCGCCGCCCCCCGCGGGAGAGCTTGCCGTCTTAGGGCGGCCTGGCGACGGCACGCACTACCTGCAAGACCAACACGTGTTGATTCTGGGCTTGGGGGCTTCGGGCTTGGCCATGGCGCGCTGGTGCGCCCGTTGCGGCGCACAGGTGACAGTGGCCGACACGCGCACTGCGCCGCCGCAGTTGGTCACCCTGCAGCGCGACGTGCCAGCCGCCCAATTTGTCAGTAGTCCATTGGATGGCGCGCTGGTGCAAGGCACTCAGGTGCGCGCCGTGTTCAAAAGCCCGGGCTTGAGCCCCGCCCAAGTCGCTCCTGTTTTTGAAGCTGCTCACACAATGGGTATATGGGCTGCAGGTGAATTAGGCTTGTATGCGCAAGCCTTGGCACAACTCAAGGCCACGCATGGCTACGCGCCCAAGGTGCTGGCCATCACCGGCACCAACGGCAAAACCACGGTGACCTCGCTCACCGGGCAACTGGTGGCGCGCGCTGGCAAAACCGTGGCGGTGGCCGGCAACATTGGCCCCACCTTGCTCGATACCTTGTCTGAAAAGCTCGATGCCGATGCCTTGCCCGAAGTTTGGGTGCTGGAGCTCTCCAGCTTCCAGCTCGACGGCGAAAAAACCTTTGAGCCCAGCGCCGGTGCGGTGCTGAACCTGACGCAAGACCACCTCGACTGGCATGGCTCCATGGCCGCCTACGCCCAGGCCAAAACGGCCGTGTTTGGCCCAACCGGCGTGATGGTGCTCAACCGAGAAGACGCGTTGGTGATGCAGATGCTGCCTCCTCCAATCAGGGTCAAGCTGCAAAAACCGCAGCAACGCGATTGCATCCTGTTTGGAGGCGACCTGCCACAGCGCCCGGGTGACTTTGGCATCGAAACCGTCAACGGCATGACCTGGCTGGTGCGCGCCCTGGAGGCGGATGAAACCCTCAAACCCCGCAAGGGCGACGTGCCCGAGCTTCACATCCAGCGCCTGATGCCTGCGGACGCGCTGCGCATTCGCGGCCGTCACAACGCCATCAACGCGCTCAGTGCCCTGGCGCTGGCCAGCGCCGCCGGTTGTGCGCTCGGCCCGATGCTGTATGGCCTGCGCGAATACCGGGGCGAACCCCACCGCGTGCAAGCCGTGGGCACGATCCATGGCATCGAGTTTTTTGATGACAGCAAAGGCACCAACGTGGGTGCCACTGTGGCGGCCTTGCAAGGCCTGGGAGCCGATCGCCGGGTGGTGGTGATTCTGGGCGGTGAAGGCAAGGGGCAAGACTTCAGCCCGCTGGTTGACCCGGTGCGCCGCTTTGTGCGCGCCGTGGTGCTGATCGGGCGCGACGCGCCGCTGCTGCGTGCCGCGCTGGCAGATGCCCATGTACCCCTGCTGGAGGCCGGCAGCATGGCGGATGCCGTGGCCCAGGCCAACGCCCAGGCGCAGGCGGGCGACGCGGTGCTGATGTCGCCGGCCTGTGCCAGCTTTGACATGTTTGACAACTACGGCCACCGTGCCCAGGTGTTTATGCAAGCGGTGCAAGACCTGGCTCTGGAAGCGGGCGTGCAACTGGAGGCTGACGCATGAACCCGCTTGCAGCCCGCTTCACTGGTTTTTTTGGCTTGACTGGCCTGCTGGGCAGGTTGGGTCGCGCCAGGTCGGGCGACAGCGAAGTGCTGCCGGTGCGCTTAGGGCAAAGCCGCCGTTCTGCCACCGGCACGGCTCCCACGCGCGCGCAAGGCTTTGACCAGCCGCTGGTGTGGGTCACCGTGGGGTTGTTGTTGTGGGGCTTGGTGATGGTCTATTCGGCCTCGATTGCCATGCCGGAAAACCCGCGCTTTGCCAAATACACCCACAGCTACTTTTTGGTACGCCACGCCCTGTGGTTGTGCGTGGCCGTGGTGGGCGCCCTGTTGGCTTACCAGGTGCCGGTGAATGTGTGGGAAAAAATCGCCCGGCCTTTGTTTCTGGCCTCTCTGGTGTTGCTGGTGCTGGTGTTGATTCCCCACGTGGGCAAGGTGGTGTATGGCGCGCGGCGCTGGATCAGCCTGGGGCCCTTGAGCTTTCAGCCGTCGGAGCTGGCCAAGTTCACCGTGCTGCTGTATGCCTCGGATTACATGGTGCGCAAGATGGACGACAAAGAGCGCTTTTTTCGCGCCGTCTGGCCCATGGGCGCTGCCACGGCAATTGTCGGCGTGCTGCTGTTGGCCGAGCCCGACATGGGCGCGTTCATGGTGATTGCGGTGATTGCCATGGGCATTCTGTTTTTGGGTGGGGTCAATGCCCGCATGTTCTTCCTGATTGCTTTCGTATTGGTAGGCGCGTTTGCCGCCATGATCGCGGCCAGCCCATGGCGGCGCGAACGCATCTTTGCCTACCTGGACCCGTGGAGCGAAACCAACGCCCTGGCCAAAGGCTACCAGCTGACGCATTCGCTGATCGCCATTGGGCGCGGCGAAATCTGGGGCGTAGGACTGGGCGGCAGTGTGGAAAAACTCAACTGGCTGCCCGAGGCGCACACCGACTTTTTGCTGGCCGTCATTGGTGAAGAATTTGGCCTGGTCGGCGTGGTGCTGGTGATTGGCCTGTTCTTCTGGCTGGTGCGACGCATGATGCACATTGGCCGCCAGGCGATTGCGCTGGAGCGCGTGTTTGCCGGGCTGGTGGCGCAGGGCGTGGCGGTGTGGATGGGCTTTCAGGCCTTCATTAACATGGGCGTGAACCTGGGTGCGTTGCCCACCAAAGGCCTGACGCTGCCGCTGATGAGCTACGGTGGCTCGGCCATTTTGGTCAACCTGGCCGCCATCGCCGTGGTGCTGCGCATTGACCAAGAAAGCCGCCAATTGATGCAAGGAGGCCGGGTATGACGAACACGCCCAAGCCCAAAGCCAAATGTGCACTCGTCATGGCCGGCGGCACTGGGGGGCATATTTTTCCCGGTCTGGCAGTGGCGCACGCGCTGCGCGACAAGGGCTGGCGTGTGCACTGGTTGGGCGGCACGGGTGCGCCCGGCCAACCCAGCATGGAAAGCCAGTTGGTGCCAGCGCAAGGTTTTACGTTGGAGTCGGTTGATTTTGGTGGCGTGCGCGGCAAAGGCTTGACAACGCTGGTGCTGCTGCCCCTGCGCCTACTCAAAGCCTTTTGGCAAAGCATTCAAGTGCTGCGCCGGGTTCAGCCCGACGTGGTGCTAGGGCTGGGCGGCTACATCACCTTTCCTGGCGGCCTGATGGCGGTGCTGCTGGGCAAACCACTGATCCTGCACGAACAAAACTCGGTCGCCGGGCTGGCCAACAAGGTGCTCTCTGGCGTGGCCGACCGGGTGTTCTGCGCCTTCCCCAAGGCACTCAAAAAAGCCCAATGGGTGGGCAACCCACTGCGCGCGGCGTTTTTGCAACAACCGGAGCCCAGCCAGCGTTTTGCCGGACGCAGTGGCCCACTCAAGCTGCTGGTGGTAGGCGGCAGTCTGGGCGCCAAGGCGCTCAACGACATCGTGCCCCAAGCCCTGGCCCGGCTGCCGCTGGAATGCCGCCCGCAAGTGACCCACCAAAGCGGCGCCAAACAGATCGATGCCCTGCGCGCCAACTACGCCGCAGCCGGGGTGACCGCAGAACTGACACCGTTCATCGAAGACACCGCCCAGGCCTTTGCCGCCGCCGACCTGGTGCTGTGTCGCGCTGGCGCCAGCACCGTGACCGAACTCGCCGCCGTGGGGGCTGCCGCCCTGTTCGTGCCTTTTCCTGCGGCGGTGGACGACCACCAAACCGCCAACGCCCGCTTTCTGGTCAATGCCGGAGCTGCCTGGCTGTTGCCACAAGCCCAGATGACCCCGGCGGTGTTGGCCGAAATGCTATTGAATATGAAGCGGTCTGAGCTTTTAAATAAAGGGCTAGAGGCCAAAAAGCTTCAGAAGATTGAAGCAGTGGACGTGATCGTGGCGGCTTGTGAGGAGGTGGTGAAATGACGCTTGCTTTGCTGCTATTGGCGTTGATCAAAAGCTGGGTAATTCTTGCTTTTGTAGCCCCCCCCTATCCCCCCGCCCTTTCCACCCCCGCCGGGGTGGAAAGGGAGCCGAACAGCCCTATTTGGCCGACGCTATTTACGGAGGCATTACACGCCGCAGGGCAGTTTGTCATGCGCATTGCAACACCTATTGCTTCAGTTTTGCAGGCGATGAAATTAATGGGGGT
>Ga0210042_1000101_pt1 | contig 78049 bp, 75 predicted proteins | sample CryGeymeta201518_FD_183982 | JGI IMG/M metagenome (GOLD analysis project Ga0210042, IMG submission 183982) | Groundwater microbial communities from Crystal Geyser aquifers in Utah, USA - Crystal Geyser metaG 2015-18 (SPAdes) (version 2) | ecosystem: Environmental > Aquatic > Deep subsurface >... | reverse complement strand
AGGCCCGAACGGGCAATCCATGGTTCGACAAGCTCACCATGACAATTGTCACCCTGAGCCTGTCGAAGGGTGGATTCTCCGTTCGAACCCCGGTAAACCGCCCCGGCAAGCCGAGGGCAAGAGGGCAAGCCCGGTAAACCGTCCCGATAGATCGGGACAAGCGGGGCAAGCCGGAGAATGACAATATTTAACCTTCCTTTTGCAATCCTACTAAACATCTATCTTTTTAAATGATTATACCATATTCTCAATGTAATACAAGAGGTTTTTTAGGCGGACTGAAACACGATCCGGATATACCGAAAATTTCTGCGTTATTCCTTAAGATGACCGCTGCCTCTATGCTAAAAATTACGTTTAAATAACCATCATGAGCAAAACCTTTAACTCATTCAACATGCACAAATCTTCATTGACAGGCCATAGGCCTTCCCCTATTATACATTTATCAGATCAACATGGAACCATACGTGTTCTCTGTGTGCTCTGTGGTTAGAATTCAACAATACGGTCTTTTGCAGAGGAGAAAAACGCCTATGAACATCAAACGCGGCATGACTCTGATCATCCTGTTCACCATGCTTCTCTTTTACAGCGGCTGTGCCTATGTCAATGTCAAAACCCCCTACGATGCCGATCTCAACCTGACGGAACTTGGGACCAAGAGCGGGACCGCCAGCGCCTACAGCCTTTTATGGCTCGTATCATGGGGGGACGCCAGCTATGCCGCCGCAGCAAAGAACGGAGACATCAAGGTCATGAGACATGCGGACCAGGAGGTCGTTCAAGTGCTCTTCGGACTCTATTCCAAATGGACCGTGGTGGTTTACGGAGATTGATCAGGCAAGGGAGCATGATCTCATATGCCGCATAAAAGAACACTCATTCCAATCATTGTCTTGCTGTCCGCCCTCATGGCCGGTTGTGCGGGTATAACCGGGAGGGCTGGAAACAGCGTCTTGAACGGTTATGTTTACACCCACATCCGCATCCCCTATACGATCAACCTCGACAACACCCCTGCCTCGGCCCATCAAGCCGCCGGAAAGATCCTTCAGATCAACGAGCCCTTTTCCGGCTACGGTCTCTACGCCAAGCTCAAATCCAATGCTTTCGGCGATATCGCTAAGAAACACGGGTTGAAAAAAGTCTATTTCGCAGACGTGGAGATCAAAAACATCCTCGGTATATGGAGAGATGAAACCATCCATATCTATGGAGAATAGAACCCCACAGTCCCTCTTCGCTTTCCCGGTTCTTTTTGATTTGTACATGGGTCATGTGGGGTCAGACCTACACATTGCACAATTTTCTTATCTCACTTTCCAACGACTTGATTTTCCGGTCCAGCGTTCTGTCCTGCAAACGCAGACCGTCCAAACGCCTGGCCACCTGATTCACCTGTAGAGTAATAAATCAAAGATGACGGCACGGATTGAACGATCCATCAAAGCCTGGTGTGTGATATGTACTTCAAACATCGGGGAAGAAAAAAAGACGAATCCCGCCATGCGTTGCAGGACCCTTGATGAGTTCAATGCCCTGCCCTGATGGAAAGAATGCCTTGAAGCCCTGAGCCGGACTCATCTCCGGTCCACAAGAAGCTGATTAGCATTTAGGTAAACCCCCGGCTCTGCCGGGAGACTCCCAGAGTTTGGCCATTCCGGGAGTATGCAGTTAACCGAAATGCTTTACCCCTCGCCCTTGCCCTCTCCCACAAGGGGAGAGGGAACTGCCAGTGGGCTTCCCCTCCCTGGATGGGAGGGGATGGAGGGGAGGGTGTTTTTAACCGTTTGCGAATAGGCCCCTTTGAGGAGCCGGCAAACGTCAAGCCTCCGGCTTTGCCGGAGGTTGATGACTCAAAATATATTGCATCTCATCTTCTTTTTCTATATGGTATCCTGACACAAAACACAACATGATGGAGGATGTCCGAACTTATGAGCGAGGAACCGAACAAGGTCATCTACTCCATGGTCGGGGTCAGCAAGTATTACGACAAGAAGCCGGTCATCAAGGATATCTATCTTTCTTATTTTTACGGCGCAAAGATCGGCGTCCTGGGGCTGAACGGATCAGGCAAGAGCACGCTCCTTCGCATCCTGGCCGGCGTGGACAAGGAGTTTAACGGCGAGACCGTGCTCTCACCCGGCCATACGGTCGGCTTTCTTGAGCAGGAACCCGGGCTGGATCAAACAAAAACCGTCCGTGAGATTGTAGAAGAAGGGGTCAAGGAGACCGTGAACCTGATCCAGGAATACAACCGGATCAATGAGAAGTTTGCCGCGCCCATATCGGACGACGAGATGAACAAACTCATCGAGCGTCAGGGGGAGGTGCAGGAGAAGCTCGATGCGCTGAACGCCTGGGATCTGGACTCACGGCTGGAGATGGCCATGGATGCCCTGCGTTGTCCGGCAGGAGACACGCCCGTAAAAATCCTATCGGGCGGAGAGAAGCGCCGCGTGGCGCTCTGCCGGCTCCTCCTTCAGAATCCGGACATCCTGCTCCTTGACGAGCCGACCAACCATCTGGACGCCGAGTCCGTGGCCTGGCTGGAGCGCCATCTGAAGAGCTATGCCGGGACCATCATCGCCGTGACCCATGACCGTTATTTTCTGGACAACGTGGCCGGGTGGATCCTGGAGCTGGACCGCGGCCAGGGGATTCCGTGGCACGGAAACTATTCCTCCTGGCTGGAGCAGAAACAGGAAAAGCTCAAGCGCGAGGAGAAGAGCGAAAGCGAACGGCAGAAGACCCTGCAGCGGGAACTGGAGTGGATCCGGATGTCGCCGAAAGGACGCCATGCCAAATCAAAGGCGCGCATCCATTCCTATGAATCCCTGCTGACCCAGGACAGCGAAAAACGGGCAAAGGACCTGGAGATCTATATCCCGCCGGGCCCTCGGCTGGGAAGGACGGTCATCGAGGCCGAAAACGTGAGCAAGACCTACGGCGACAGAATCCTGATGGAAGCCCTTTCTTTCTCACTTCCGCCCGGCGGTATCGTGGGGATCATCGGCCCGAACGGAGCCGGGAAGACCACCCTGTTCCGGATGATCACCGGCCAGGAAACGCCCGATACCGGCACGATCAGGATCGGGGAGACGGTCAAGCCGGCCTATGTGGACCAGAGCCGGGATGTTCTCGATCCGGAGAAGACCATCTGGGAGGTGATCTCCGAAGGCGAAGAGGTGATCCAGCTCGGGAAGAGGGAGGTCAACTCACGCGCCTATGTGGCGCGGTTTAATTTCTCCGGCGCCGACCAGCAGAAAAAGGTCGGCATACTCTCCGGAGGCGAGAGGAACCGGGTCCACCTGGCACGGATCCTGAAACAAGAGGCCAATGTGCTCCTTCTCGACGAGCCGACCAATGACCTGGATGTGAACACCATGCGCGCCCTGGAGGAGGCGCTGGAGAACTTTGCGGGATGCGCCGTGGTCATCAGCCACGACCGGTGGTTCCTGGACCGGATCGCCACCCATATCCTCGCCTTCGAGGGGGAGAGCCGCGTGGTCTGGTTCGACGGGAATTATTCAGAGTACGAGGCGGACAGAAGGGCCCGGCTCGGCGGCGCTGCGGACCAGCCGCACCGGATCAAATACCGGCAGTTGACAAGATGACGGGTCGCCTGTGCCTTGGCTGATCCCGCAAAACCCCGGATCATCCGTTATTGACGACGTCAATGAGACTTCGCAGCCGGCTGAAGTCTTTCCGGTTGAAATCAACAACCAGCCTCGGCAGATGGGCGATCTCAGGCTCATCGGCCTCTGCCGGAAGAGGCCCGGAGAGGGAGAGGCCGCCCCGGGGTGACAGGATATCGGAAAAGCGCCCCTTGAGTTCCATGACCCTCGACGGGTCAATGGCGGAACTCAGACGAATCACCAGTTTCTCTCCAACGAACCTCATGCTGTGATAGCGTCGGTAGAAGTGATCAATCTTTGCCAGCGCATCATCCGCCGACTCCACCCGTTCGAAGAGATCAAAGTCCGTGCCGCTGATATAACCGTGGGCCAGAAGCTCCTTCTTGAAGAATTTGAGCCACTGCGACCAGTAGGAGCCGCCCGGTTCATCCACCAGGATGAGCGGCATGGGATCCCGTTTCCCGGTCTGCAGGAGCGTGAGGGTCTCCATGGCCTCATCGAGCGTGCCGAACCCGCCAGGGAAAAGGACGATGGCATTCGCTTCCTTAATAAAGGCCACCTTCCGGTTGAAAAAATATTTATACATAATATAACGGGGGTTCCCCTGAAGGACATAGTTGGGCTTTTGTTCAAAAGGAAGGCGGATGTTGACCCCGAAGGAGTTTTCCGGTCCGGCGCCTTCGTTCACAGCCTGCATGATCCCCGGACCGCCGCCGGTGATCACCATGTAACCGGACTGAACCAACTTTTTTCCGAAAAGACGGGCCATCTCGTATATGGGCTCATCAGACTTGGTCCTGGCCGAGCCGAAGACGGTTATTTTTTTCACGTGCCGGTAAGGGCTGAAGACCTTGACCGTAAAACGCATCTCCTTCAAGGTGCTGTTCATGAATTTCAGGTCGGCCTTGTTCACGTCCTCCTGCCCGGCCTTCAGTGCCGCCAGGATCATCTCCCGGACGATTTCCGGGTGATAGATCCCCCCGATCCGTTTGATCAACTGGTCGATGGCCTCGTCTGCAGGACCGTTGGTTCTGGTAAAGTGCAGTTCCATGTAATGATATCCCTCCTATATCTTATCCCGGACGTCCTTGCGTCTCAGGGTTAAAGATCGTTTAGAGTTTATTTGAATTCTAATCAATTTACCATGGAATAAGCAAGCTTAAAACATATTGCATCTTTTCCGTTTTTCTTGTATCTTAACCGGCATGAGTATAAGAAAGAGCCTTTACAGCGTCCGCAAGAAACTGCGGCCCGTAAAAAAAGAAAGCGGGAAATCCGTTGACGAGATCGTCCGGGAACTGAAAAAAATGCGCCCTGAAAGTGAAGGCTACAGAGAGCGTTCGCTTAAGATTCACGGGCTCATCTGCGCCAAATGCGCAAGGGAGTTTGAATACAAAGACAGACATCTCCTGACCGTACACCATAAGGATGGAAATCACATGAACAACCCGTCTGACGGGTCCAACTGGGAGAACCTGTGCATTTACTGCCATGATGATGAGCACAGCCGGGGACGTCTGGGGAGCTATCTGAGCGATCAGGAATAGATCAAGAGATCTTTCAACCGTTAAGTAAGTGGTCCTGTTCGTAAATATGGTAACGTACCGAGAGGGTCGTAGGGCGGTCTCATCAAGGCGCGCGACTGAGGCGTACCCACTGTGGTACACCGCAAGGAGTGCAACGCCGAGGAGATCGCCCTACGGCACCTGTCTGCAATGGCACAGGCAGGCTCGAATGCGATCGTATTTACGAATAGGGCCACTAAGGAGGAAACCATGATCAAGAATAGAAAGCCGGCTGTCTTTGCAATCCTCATCGTTTTGCTTTTGTCCATCACCGCCGCCGGGTGCCTCACGGTCGGCCATGAATTTCGTGTCGACGCCGTATCCAGGATCCGCATCGGCGAGACCACCCGCCTGCAAATCGGCGATATCTTCGGGCCGCCGTGGCGTACGGGCATAGAAGACGGGAAAACAACATGGACCTACGCCCATTACCGTTACTCCATGCTCGGAGAATCCATGACCAGGGACCTGGTCATCCGCTTTGATGATCATGGTGTCGTGACCTCTTATACCTTCAACTCATCTTATCCGGAAGACCAGAGGCGGTAAATAAAGTTTCCCCGCAAAAGAGGGTCCTTAAGACCCTCTTCATCTTCCACGGGAAGGGACGGGAAATGTTCCATGAAGGCTCGGGCGAAGAGGCCGGCCCCCGCAGTTTGGACCGTTCCGGACGCAGACTCTATGCTCACGTCACGCACCCCGCAGCTCGGCGATCTGCATTTGAAGATAAAACCGCAAAGTTTCTCCAGTTCAAGTTCCGGAAGTTTTTTCTTTGCCCATTGCAGGATCCGGCTTGTGTGGTCAACCCCGGTCACCAGGGTCACAAGTCGAGGCGTCTCAGGGCCGGGAACTAAATGCATCGGCTCCCTGGGCACAGGAAGCCCGCATTCCACCTCCGGGCATACGGGGACCCAGTCAACAAACCCTTCCAGATTCTCTTTCAAAGAGGGATTCAGCCGGTGCCCGCCGTCATAACGGACCTTCTCACCCAGGAGGCAGGCGCTTACCCCTATCTTGATCCGATCTTTCATGAGTCATGCAACCTTGATGGGCGATGATCCTGTCAGTATAGGGCATAAATCAGAACCCTTCAGAATCCGCTTCACCCGCTGATCCTGAAGCGGACCTCCCGTACAAACGAGACAAAGCGCCCGGCCCACTCCGGAGCGCCCGCATGGTGAAGATGGGCATAGGAGGCCAGGACGTTTTTGTAGAGGATGCCGTCATGTTCCCCGTCTATTCCCTGTCCTCGGGCCAGCCGGTAGGCGAAGTCCGCCTTCCCCAGGTTCGCCGCCCGTGAATGGTGAAATTCATGCGCCCGGACCTCGGTCTCTCCCGGAGACCATGGCCCTTTCCCCGTAGGCTTAAGGATCACATAGCCGTGCCCCATGGGACGGGGGAGCATCTCGATGTCACAGGGGAGCGCGCCCACCATGGACCGTGTCCGGCTGCGAAAGGATATGGAACGAGACAGGTACATCAGCCCCCCGCATTCGGCATAGACCGGCATCCCTTGTTCGATGGCAGACCGGATCTCGGCACGGAGAGTGACGTTCTTCTCCAGCGCATCCATAAAGATCTCCGGGAATCCGCCGCCGATATAAAGGCCGCCGACCTCCGGCAGGTGCGGATCTCTCAACGTATTGAATGGGACCAGCTCGGCGCCAGCCATGCTTAGAGCCTGCAGGTTCTCCGGGTAATAAAAGGTAAAGGCGGGATCCGAAGCCAGCCCGAGCCTGACATCCGGAACCGGAAAAGAAACAAGATCCTCAGGTTGCACGGGCATCATGGGAGCCGAACCGGCCAGTTCCAGGATCCGGTCGAGGTTGAGGTATTCGTTCACGGCATGGGCGATTCTTTCGATGACCGGGTGCAGTCCGGCATCCTCCTTGAGCGGGGTGAGCCCCAAGTGACGCTCTTCAATGAAAAGCTCTTTTTTGTCCGGAACGGCCCCGACCACCTCCATGCCGCAATAGTAGTCGAGAGCTTCCCTCAGTTTCTTCTCATGCCGAGATCCCCGGACTCGGTTCAGGATCACCGATGCGATGTGGGTCTCCGGCTCGAATTTCTGGTGTCCGAGGATCAGGGGGGCCACCCCACGGGTCATCCGGAGGGTATTGACCACAAGGATTGAAGGAGCCTTGAGAAGCCTCGCAAGGGCGGCGGTGCTGTCCGTACCCTTGAGATCAAGCCCGTCGTAAAACCCCATGTTCCCTTCGATCACGGAGAGATCCGAACCCCGGCTCGCCGCTGCAAACGTCTCGAGGATGTTCCGTTCCCCCATCATAAAGAAATCGAGGTTCCGGCATTCCCGTCCTGAGGCCGCGGTCAGCCACATGGGATCAATGAAATCCGGCCCCTTCTTGAAAGGCTGGACAGAAAGCCCTGAATCCTTGAACGCGGCGCAAAGACCGAGGCTGATGGTCGATTTCCCGGAACTCCGGTGCGGGGCGGAGATCACAATACGGGGTCTTGCCTGTTCCATGAAGGCTCCACGAATCCCAAGGAAGAATTTTCATCGATATATTAAGGTTCTCATAGATACGACATCATATCGAAAATCCCTCCCCCGATAAACCTATTCGAGGGCAGGCTCTAACCTCCCTTTTCTAAAGGCTTGCCCCCTCTTATTTAAGAGGGGGCAAGGGGGAGTTATCCCTCTGAGGGGCAAGGGGAGATTTTATGAACCATGTCTATTCTATTTCGATACTATTAATAACTGCCGATTTCACGAGACATGGTACCTTTCCAAAGGCGTAAAAATCAAGCGAATAAAAAATTCTTGACCAACGGCCATTCCATATCGGATAATAAAATTAATCATCCAATGGATTTTATAATGAAATGCGTCATCAGGTACCAACCCATCCTTCGGAAGACCAGCCCCGAAGACGCGGCCGCGCTCAAGGCCGCCTATCTCGCCGGGGACGGCCTCTGCCCTGCCTGCAAAAGAGAGGGGTTTTCCGTGCCCATTGAAGAGCGGTTCGGAGAGACCCCTTGAGAAGGCGACGGAACCTACGCCGTGTGCGCAGGACTTAAACATGCCGCCCATCTGGATTAGAAGAAAGCCTGCGCCGGAATCCAAAGGCGGGCCGGATCATTGACTGATGAATCGGATCAGCTTCTTTGCATCGTGCACAGCCCGTCCCCCTGCGTCATTGTTAAAATAACAGAAGACCCTCTTTCCGACACCGGCCCATTCACGGATCTTCTTTGCCTCCGACCTCAGCTCAGGTTCCGCATATCCGGAGGCATAGAGCTCCTGCGGCCCATGCCGGCGGATGTAGATGATCCCGGATCTGCGGGGGTCACGGACATTCAGATTCGGCCAGTCGGCAAGGCAGAGCGATGCACGGTATCGCCGGAGAAGACCCCCGACCTCGTCGCATACCCAGGTGGGATTGCGAAACTCGAAGACACAAACGGGGCGCCTCACGAGACTCTGCGATTTGAGGTACTTGAGCATGGACTCCAGACGTTCAATGTTCACCTTCCAGAACGGCGGGAGTTGAAACAGCAGGGGGCCGAGCTTTCTCCCCAATCCTGAGACGTTCTCCAGGAATGCCTTCATGGAGCTCTCCGGCTCGGAGAGCTTCTTCATGTGGGTGACAAACCGGCTCACCTTAACGGCAAATATAAATCCTTCGGGGACCGTATCCCTCCAATTTTCAAAGGTCTCTTTCTTGGGGAGGTGGTAAAATGAATTGTTGATCTCGACCGTTTGAAAGTGATCGGCGTAAAAGGCGAGCCATGCTCTTTGTCTGAGCTCAGGAGGATAAAAAACCCCGTCTCCCCAGTGAGGATAGTTCCAGCCCGAGGTCCCGATGAAGATATTCCCTGAAGTTCCGGCCGACCGCCCCTTCGTTGTCATTCCGAGGGAGCGGAGCGACCGAGGAATCTTTGCCTCTGACATGAGGAATACACCATCTTTAACCAACCACCAACTCAAACGGGAAAGGCTTGTGATAGTAAACCACTACTTTGTCCATATAACGTCTCCTTCCTTTACCTTGTCTGTGGGATAAGCAGTTATTAGGAAACCTTTCATCCCCATCTGAATGCTTTTCATAAAGGGCTACTCCAAAATAACAAAATACCTAAGCCTGACCCCACGCATGACTCTGACCCCACGCATGACTCAAATCTAATTTCCCAAGAGCAAGGAGAAATAGGAAAGCAACCAACAGAACGATCACCGAGATCTTAAATCCGCCTTTTGATGATACGAGAAACTCAGGGGGTACAGAGAAATTCAAAGTAGGAATATTCTGAACCCCGGTCCATGGAATTGAAACTTGGATGGCACTTCCCGGACTGCACACCCGGCCGGGTATGTGCGCCCGTTTGAAGGGGAAAAATGCACTGCAAGAAGGAGATGATACGTCTGAAGGGGGCGGCGGGGCAATCCACCACCCTACAGGATTTCCCCGCCGCTCTCTTCTTCAATACCGGATGTCAGATCCCTTAAACGAAAAGATTGATCTTGGCGTCGCTCGCGATATCCAGATAGCTCGCCGCGCCCACAAACTCACACCCATCGATGAAATCACTCTGATGAAAACCGAAGAGTTCGACCGTCATCTGGCAGGCCAGCATCTTGACCCCGGCTTCCATACACAGGCTTCTGAGCTGTTCGATGGTGGCAACGCCGTTATTGGCGATGGTCTTCTTCATCAGGACGGTAGCCAAGTTCTCATATCCAGGAATATTGGCCTGAACAATATTCGGGATGTTCCAACTGATATTCCGGAACCATTTGGGACCCATAGGCATCTTCATGGGCATGGCCGGGTTGCCCAAGGGGCTGACCGTGGCTGTGATCTTTTTCTTGAGCAGGGTCAGACCATAAAAGGTAAAGAAGATGCTGACTTCATAATCAAGCGCCGCCGCCGTGGAACCGAGAATAAAAGGCGGATAGGCCCAGTCCAATGTTCCCTTACTTGCAATGATCGTCATCTTCGTCCCCATACGTCTCTCCTTTTTTTTCGGCTGAGTTTCAAGTCAGCCTTTGGTTTAAGAAGCCCCAAACACCTGAAGGCAGTACGGTTTTATATCCGACTTCCCTTTCTCAACGATCCATGTCTTAGTCCCGGCATGGACACTGAACACCTTCCAATATATTCCAATTCTTGACTTCTCTTACCGCCCCTCGATAGGCCGAGACCCATACATGATCTAACCATGTTGTGGTACATTACCAGAAGAAAAAGTAAAATGGAAGAAAAAAATTTATTCCCAGTGTTTTTTTGGGGGATGGGATTTTTAAGACCATACAACCCTTGGCAGACGGCTTTTGTCAAATTTAACGTGTCACATATTTAGCGTTCTCAAACGATTCGATAAGATCCCGGCTTTCTCATTCCTCCGGGCCTTTGCCCTTCTTAAAAACGATGTGCGTTTCATCGGTTAGAAGTCCGCAGGCCGTGTAATTGACCACCCATAACAGAATGGCGACAATGGGGATGGCCACAATGGCGATGCCCATTCCAGGACCTGTGGATTCGTTCAGCTCTCTTGCAGAGTAGATCAGGTAAAAAAACCAGCCGAAAAAACTTAAAATAAAGAGATTGAAACAAAGGACCATTACAATTTGGATAATGTACGCGCTCTTGGCCTGGACTTTGATCATGGATCTGCCTCCTATTCAGTGTTTGTCGTGAATGGCCGGGACCTCTTTCTGATCCCCGCTCATCTCTATTTTCATTTCGGTCTTCTGAATCAGAACCGGTTGATACAGATAATTGACATAGGCCTTGACGATCACATCCTTGTCCGGAACGACCATGAACCTGAACGTCTCGGTCCGGGTTTCATGCGGGGAAATCCGGTTGTCTTCAACAAAGCGGGCGGGCTTCCACATGAGATCCGCATCCCCGGAAAATTCCTCTCCGGTCTCTTGGTCCACCAGTTTTTTTCTGTAAACCTTCTGCCGGATCACGGTCTTTCCATCGGGAACCGTTTTGACCTCACAGATCAGAACCAGATTTCTCGAAGGGATGCCGGTAGGCAATTTATGCCCTGAACCTGTATTGGTCAAACTCACGACAACAGTGAGGTTGCCCCCTCTTCTTTCCACCTTCTCAAGTCGTGTGACGATATCATCATGTTCATGTTCCGTTTTGACAGGCGGCGCGTCTTTAGAATGGATCCCTCCGCTGAGTGAATCTTTGAACATCCGCATCCTGGGGTCTTTCACTTTCCCCTCTGCATGGGGCACATGGCAGCTTTGACATGGAATGCCCTGTCCGGCGTAAGGACTTTTCTTCCATTCCGTATAGGTCCCCAATAAAGATACGCCATTTTCATCTGAGTACTCATGGCACCCTGCGCAGAATTCCGAAGAAGCAAGGACCGGATTTTTTTTGATATCGTGATACGTTCGATCCCGTTTCCAATCCACGCCGGCCTTGCTTAAGAGCGGATTCATGGCCATCGGGCTCGCCCGTCCGGACAAATCCACATCCTTGACCGCGTGGCAGAAATCACAGGTGACACCTTCTCTGGTTATCTCAAGTTCCTGATCAAAATCTTTGGTTAACAAGACCGTGGGCGCATGACATCTCAGGCAGAATTTTTTCGCCTGACCTCCTGTTCGGGTATAGACCAGAGCATAGGTTGATTCAAAGATGGGATCGTCCATGGAATGGGCGTGCATGGACAAACTCCACGTCTTAAAGATTTCCTGGTGACACTGACCGCATATTTTCGCAGGAATATATATCCTTTGACGTCCCGTCTCGCTCTCGGTCAGTGGTTCGGCCTGCAAAGAAAACAGAGGCCGTTCCATCAGTAAAGCAGTCAGGATGACCAGCACAGCCATCAGGATGGAACAGCGTGTTTTGAACTCATGAGTGTGCCGGTTCCCGGGTATTGAACGCCGGTTTTGTTGTGTTTGAAGCGTATGAGAAGAAACCAAGTTTTTCTCCTGATGGCGCTTGTACAGGAATTCGATTCTTTAATTTTATATGCAACGGTTGTGCCATCCAAGAGAAAAAAGGGAGAAGTTTCCCAACAAATTGTTTTTCAAAGGATTTTTTAAATAAGGATCCCCATTTAAAAACTGTCCTGAAACCGGTCAGTGTCCGGAAATGCAGTGACTTGTTTTTAACTTTAAAATCAAACTGTTGAAACAGATAGCCTCAAGATTGTTATGAAAAGTGTATGGAAACCGGTCGTTTTTCTTTTATCCCTGAACTTTGTCCGGCCCTGGTCCAACAGGCACTCAACTTGTGATAAAATATGGCCTTATCCATTTATCAATCTTCCTTTCCGGGTGAGCCTTCAATTTGGCATACCTTTTGCTTGACGGAATCTTAATCAGGTTCTTTATGAACCGTCGCTTCGGAAGTTTTCATTGATCTCCTTTCAAGGAGGGGAATTCCATGACAAGGCGATCCGCCACCGGCATGATCTTCTGTGCGCTCTTAAGCGCCATGGCGGTGTCACTGTTTTGCATAAAAAGCGCCCAGGCCGTGAAGCAGCCCATTCAGTACAACCATTACAAACATACCCAGACACTTGAAATCGAATGTGCGACGTGCCATCAGGGGGTGAGGGATGGAGTTCGTGCCACCCTTCCCAGTGTGGAGATATGCATGGGCTGCCACGCCGATGCCGTAACCGACAGTCCGGAAGAGGAGAAGATCCGCACGTTCTATTCAAAAAATCAGGAAATTCCGTGGCAGAGACTCTTCAAGCTCCCTCCTCATGTATTCTTTTCCCACCGGCGGCATGTGAGCGTTGCCGGTCTCGATTGCACCAAATGCCACGGCGATATGGCGTTCCGGAAGACACCGCCGAGCAAGGCCCCCATGAAGATCAGCATGAACGCCTGCTTGTCGTGCCACAGAAAACTCCAAGCCAAAACCGACTGCGTTTCATGCCACCGTTAAAGGAGGGATATTGTTGAAAAGGGATATTTTAAGAAGGGACTTCATCAAAATCCTGAGCGGGACAACTACTTTCGGACTGGCCTGCCGGTATGGGCTTTTTTCAAACCTGATCAGTGGATCGGTTCAAGATGCCCTGGCTTTGGAGAACGACGACAGTTCACTTCGCCCCCCCGAAGAGAAATGGAAACCGTCGATCTGCCGGCAATGCCAGGGCGGATGCGGGATCCTGGTCCGGGTCTATGGGGACAGGGCCGTAAAAATTGATGGGAACCCCCTCCACCCCATCAACCGGGGAAGACTCTGCGCCCGGGGACAATCCGGCCTGCAATTTCTCTATGACCCGGACCGGATCAAAGGGCCCTTGGCCCGAGAGGGAGAACGGGGAGGTGGCAAGTGGAAACCGATTTCATGGGACGAAGCCCTCGCAGCATTAGGAGAAAAACTGAAAACACTCCGAAACCAGGGGAAACCTCACGCTTTGGCCATGCTGACCGGCATCGAGCGAGGTCTTGCCCGGAATGTCTCTGAACGTTTCATGGAAGCCTTTGGTTCGCCCAACCTGATACGGTATCAATCGGACCGTTCATCAGGAAGAACCCCGGCCTTTCATTTGATGCAAGGGCCGGATGCCGGGATCACCTATGATATTGAGGATTGCAACACCATTCTCTCCTTTAACAGCGGTCTCCTCGAAGATCACTGGTCCTCAGTGCAGCTTTTCCGCGCCTATGGAAAGTTTCGGAGGGGGAGCAAAGAGACGCGAGGCAAACTGGTTCATATCGAACCGCGTCTTTCCGTCACAGGGGCCAAGGCCGATCAATGGGTCCCCATCCATCCCGGCGCCGAGGGAGTTCTTGCCATGGGCATTGCCTCGGTGATCATCATCGAGAAGCGTTATGATGAGGGGTTCATAGCAGAACGGACATTGGGATTCGAGGATTGGACAGACGAAAAAGGCGCCTCACACCCCGGCTTCAAGACCCTGGTCATTCAGGAATATCCGCTGGAAAAAGTGGTCAAAATAACCGGGGTTCCCAGGGATACGATCATCAGTCTGGCCCGGGAATTTGTCTATCGCCAGCCTGGGGTGGCAATCGGTAACGATGGAGAGTGGATCGGCAGCCAGGGGATCTACAACCGGATGGCCATACATGCCCTGAACGGATTGGTCGGAAACATCCAGAAAAAGGGAGGAATTTTATCCAATGCAAAACTTCCGGAAATACCTCTCCCGCCGTTCTCTCCCGATCCGGTCTCCGTCAAAGGACGGTCCATGCCGAGGATAGACGGGGCCGGAAGGAACAGGTATTCGCTGGTTCAAGATGCTCCGGAGAATCTTGCAGAACAGATTTTGAAAAAACAACCCTATCCCATCGAGATGCTCCTGGTTCATGACGCGAACCCAATGTATGAGAGTCCGGAACCGGACCGGCTGATTTCAGCCCTGAAACAAATTCCGACCGTGGTCAGCTTCTCCTCTTTCATGGATGAAACGACACGGTATGCGGACCTCATCCTGCCCGATTCCATCTATCTGGAGAAATGGCAGATGGATGAGAGCTTCACCCTGAAGGGGAATCCTGTGGTCAGCGTGGCGCAGCCCGTGGCGGCGCCCACATATGATACACGGGATACCTGTGAAATCCTGACGGCCCTTACGGGAATTCTGGGCAAACCGGTCTCCAATGCATTTCCATCCCTAAAATCCGAGGATCTGATCAAGGCATCTCTGAAGCCTCTCCACGCATCAGGCCGCGGGGAGGCCTTCGGCGCTCAGCTCGAAGAACTCTGGACCAAACTCCTTGAGCAGAGCGGCTGGAAGGTGAGAAGCCGGGAGCCGTTTGAAAAATTCCTGGCCGATGTCGAGGAACGGGGCGGATGGTGGGATCCGGTTTATTATCCATGGGAATGGAAAAGGGTCCTCTCCACCCCTTCGGGACGGTTTGAATTTTATTCACTGACAGCCAGAAAATATTTCAGCAACCTGAATGCCAAGGATCAAGATCTGCTCCTCCAGAAGATACCCTCACCCGTGGACATGGACAAGCTTGACGCCGCCTGTCTCCCTATGGGGGATCCGGGCGTATCCAAGGGGAATGAGACCCTCTATGATCTCGAGCTGAATCCTTACGTCATTCCCATTCTCAGCGGACTCAACCATACCAATCAGCCCTGGCTGCAGGATATCACAGGGTTTCATGTTTATCAGAGATGGCATACCTGGGTCGAAGTCAATCCGGAAACGGCCGATAAAATCGGCATTCAAAACGGGGATTGGGTCTGGGTTGAGTCCCCCAAAGGGAAAATCAAGGCCCAGGCCCGGCTTTTCAAAGGCGCCATGCCGGACGTCATCAACCTTCCGGTCGGCCTCGGGCATGCATCGGGCGGGAGATGGACCAGCGGGATCGGGGAGAACGTCCTCAAGATCCTCCTTGCTGAAAAGGAGCCGTTCACCGGTAAGGTTCATTTCCAGCGTTCCCGAGTCAGATTAACTAAAACGAATGCATAAATCTTTGCGTCACAAAAGGAGCAAGACCTATGGCAAAGTGGGGAATGGTGATCGACCTGGATAAATGCACGGCATGTCAGGCCTGTGTGGTGGCCTGTCAGGCGGAGAACAATGTTCCGATCTCAAATCCTGAAACCACAGAGGTCGGCCGGAGCATCCACTGGCTGGAGATGATCCCTTTCGTGGATGAAGAATACCCCCATGTACGGATGCGCCTTCTGCCGCGGCCCTGCATGCACTGTGAAAACCCGCCTTGTATCAAGGTCTGCCCCGTCGGCGCCACGCAGATCAGTTCCGAAGGAATCGTGGGCCAGATCAATGCCCGGTGCATCGGATGCCGCTACTGCACGACCGCCTGTCCGTACACGGTCAAATACTTCAACTGGTTCAAACCGGAATGGCCCAAAGGCATGGAAAAATATTTGAATCCCGATGTGACCGTCAGATACAACGGCGTGGTGGAAAAATGCACGTTTTGCCATCACCGCCTCCAAAAGGCAAGAGACCAGGCCCGATATGAACGCCGCGAACTCGGACCCGACGACTATATCCCGGCGTGCGTCCAGACCTGCCCGGCAGAGGCCATGTATTTCGGCGATCTGGACAACCCGAAATCAACGGTGTCCATCCTTGCCCGGAGCAAACGCGCCTTCCTTCTGATGGAAGACCTGGGAACCCACCCCAAAGTAATCTACTTAAGCGAAGGAGTGTGACATGGACCTGAAGAAGGCGTTTGAATACGATGAAAAAATTCTCCTCAAACCGGTTCTGGAGGCCAACCGGAACTACTACATCACGGTATTCCTTCTTTCCCTGATCGTGGCCTGGGGTTTCTTTGCCTATTTCCATCAATTGGGCAACGGGCTCGGGGTGACGGGCCTGAACAGGCCGGTCTACTGGGGGTTCTATATTACGAACTTTGTCTTTTTCATCGGGATCAGCCATGCCGGTACTTTGATTTCGGCCATTCTCAGGATTGCCCAGGCCGAGTGGCGCAGGGCCATCACCCGGTCCGCGGAGGTGATCACGGTCATGGTCATCTTCTTCGGTGTGGCCAGCATCCTCATGGATCTGGGACGTCCCGACCGGATCATGAATATCATCAAATTCGGACGATTTGAGTCTCCGCTTCTCTGGGACGTCACCAGCATCACCATCTACCTGACGGCGAGCACGGTCTATCTCTTCCTCCCCCTGATCCCGGACATCGCTCTCATGCGGGACAAGGCAAACAAGCGCAAATGGCTCTATACGGTTCTGGCCCTCGGGTGGACCGGAACCCCGAGACAGTTCCATCGTCTTGAAACGGCGATCTCCGTCATGGCCATTCTGGTCATCCCGGTCGCCGTATCGGTGCATACGGTCGTCTCCTTCGTGTTTGCCATGACCATCCAGCCCATGTGGCATTCGGCCATCTTCGGACCCTATTTTGTGGTGGGCGCCATCTATTCCGGCATTGCGGCTTTGATCATCGCCATGGCCCTGATCCGATGGGTTTATCACCTAGAGGGTTACCTGAAAGATGTCCACTTCAACAACCTTGGGATGCTCCTTTTTGTGATGACCCTTCTCTGGAGCTATTTCACCTTCTCCGAATATTTGACCACCTTTTACGGCGCAGAGCCCTCCCACATGCAGGTCTTCTGGGCCAAGTTCACCGGTGAATTCCGGTTCGAATTCTGGGGGATGGTCCTCTGTTGCCTGGTCATTCCCGGCATCTTTCTCAGCAACCGCAAGTTGCGTACCATCAAGGGGTGTGTATTTGCATCCGCAGCCATTACCATCGGCATGTGGCTGGAACGATTCATCATCGTTGTTCCCACGCTCGCCAACCCGAGACTTCCCTACGAGCGCGGCGTTTATCATCCGAGCTGGGTTGAGCTGTCGCTGCTTGCGGGATGTTTCGCTTTTTTCATTCTGCTCTACGTACTCTTCACCAAATTCTTTCCCATTGTCTCCATATGGGAGATCCAAGAAGGGAGGAAGCATGCCGTGGCCGAAGTCTCGGGGAGGGTCAAAACCTATCTCCCCGACATGAAAGATGATTTAGATGATGATGTGAAAAAAAAACATTCACCCATGCAGAAACCTTTATTGGCAACACTGAGTTTGCCGAGGAGGGATTTATGAAAAGCATGCATCAACTCAAAGATCAAGTAACCCCCTTTTTTTTATTTTTCCTTGTTCTGTTTCTGATCTGCACAGGAATCTTTCTGCCGCACAAAGTCCGGAGTGCAATGGAAAAGAAAGGTGATGCCGCGTTTATCTTCCCGGAAGATGCCAACAAGGGCTGGAAGCTGTTTCTTTCAAAGAATTGCATCACCTGCCATACCATATGGGGTCAGGGAGACGGGACGATCGGGCCCGACCTGGGACGGATCCATATCAGCCACCTCTCCGAAGGTCAGCTGGCGACGAATATCGTCAATCACCTTCCAAACATGTGGGAAAAGATGCAGGAACAAGGAGTCCGCTTTCCCGCGATAACCGATGTGGAGATGGCCGAGATCTTTTCCTTTCTCTATTTTATCCGATACGTGGATGAACCGGGGAATCCGGATGACGGGAAAAACCTCCTCTCCTCCAAGGGATGCATCCGCTGCCATTCCATTTTAGGCAAAGGAGGAAACATCGGCCCCGACCTGACCCGGTGGGGGATCTACATCAATCCCATTGTATGGGCCCAGCAAATGTGGCAGCATGCCCCGCAAATGGAACAAGAGATGAAAAAGAAGGGGATGTCCTGGCCGGACCTTGACTCAAAGGATATGATCAACCTGGTCGCTTATGTCCAGAGCATCGGCGGCAAGATCCAGGATGAATACCATCTGGAGCCCGGATCGCCGGTGCGAGGGAGGACATTATTTGTTGAAAAAGGATGCAAGGACTGCCACACCATTGAGGGAGAAGGGAAGCATCAGGGACCGGACTTCGGCAAGATCGAGTTTCCGAGGACCCTGGCAGGGATGGCCGCGCTCATGTGGAATCATTCACCTGACATGATGAAGATCATGAAGGCCCGTGAGATCCCGAGGAAGGATATCAATCCCCAGGAGATGGCGGACATCCTTTCATATCTCTTCGCTTACAGGTATTTCGATCCTCCTGGAGACGTTCAGCGAGGTAAAAAAATATTCGAAGAGAAGAATTGCGTGATCTGTCATACCGTCGGACCGGGAGGAAGAGACGGTTCCATCGGACCCAATCTGGGGCAGCTCCATCAGATCACGATCATCAAAGTCACCCAGGCGATCTGGAACCACGGCCCCAGCATGATGCAGAAAATGAGGGATTACGGATTCTCCTGGCCGGTATTGAAAGACTCGGACTTAAACGACATCGTGGCCTATATGCAGTCCGTAAGCCTTCAGAAAGAGTAAGGAGTTCATGAAGCAAATATCAGAGTGTTGAGCGCGATGGGTTCTCCTGCGGAGTGTCGCATGTTCCATGCAGATTTTTTAAACACTTTGCTCAGACTCACGCCCTGCCGGTCTTCCAACACGTTGACTTTTTGCATGAATTCCTGTATATAATCGTCTATGAAGTCGAATAGACTCTTCTCTCACCCGAGGATACGGGCAAAACTGATTCTTGCCTTTCTTACAATCGGCCTGATCCCTGTTCTGGTATTGGGAAGCCTGAGTCTGACCAGCTCGAAGAAAGCGCTTCAAAACAGCGCCGTCATGCAGGTCCATTCAGCGCTTTCCGCCAAGGTTGAACGGCTGCAGGACGCCCTGAGGCACGCTGAAAAAGACCTCCGGCTCCTCAGCCAATCCCCTTCTCTGATCACCTTTGCGGAATTTTATCCCGGCAACGTGGTCGGCAGAAACAACCTGAACCGAATGCTGATCCGCTCGCTGGAGGATCTTGCTGAAGGGAACCCTTTATATAGTGAACTCCTCCTCTTGAACCCCGAAGGGGAGCAGGTCCTTCGCGTGTTCCGAAGGGATGGGAAGCTCATGATCCAGGGGCAGGACCTGTCCCTGAATTTCAGCAAGGAAGATTTTTTCTGGAAGGCCATGGATACAGGCCGGGGAGAGATGATCATCACCTCTTCACCTTTGAGATCCATGGAAGGAAAAGATGATTTACAGACCCTGATCTACTCAACGGCGATTTATGACCGCGGCCATACGCAAAAAGGGATCTTGAGTCTCCGGTTTCTCATCAAGGATCTTGCACGACTTGCAAGCTCCGGCGGAGACTCCATGGGCAACACCTATCTCATGGATCACCAGGGCGGGTTTATGTATCATATCGACAACAACGAACCCTATCCCATTCAAGGCGGGTTTCCCGGCACGCTCGATGAACGGACCATCCAGAAAATTCTTTCCGGGCACGAGGGGCTGATCACGGAAGAAGCAAACCGCATCCTTTCCTATACCCCCATCTTTCCCGGAATCAATGAATCGGATAATTTTTGGGTCATGGTCATTGATCTCTCACGCTCGGTCGTCTATGCCCCTGTCAGAAGATTTCTTTTCTTTCTCGGCATCATGGTCATCGCCCTGGCCGTCATCGGCACCCTCCTCGGCATGACGGCCTCACATCACTTGGTCCGTCCCATCCTCATGCTGCATCAGGGCGCCCAACTGATTGCAAAAGGAGACTTCGACCATAAAATCACGGTTCAGACCAACGATGAGATCGAGGATCTTGCCGTGCAATTCAACCTGATGGCTCAGCGGCTGAAGGAATCGCGGCGCCGCCTTACACAATGGAATGAAGATCTTCAGAAAGAGGTCGAGAAGAGGACGCAGCAGCTTTTCCAGGCCGACAAAATGGCCGCTTTGGGCGCTCTCTCTGCGGGCATCGCCCATGAAATCGGAAATCCCCTGGCTTCCATGAAGACCAATGTCCAGTTGTTAAAGGAGAACCTGGGCGAGCAGAACACGCACAGCATCTTTCTGAAAAGGATTCTCAATGAAATTGACCGGCTCAGCAAATTCTTCAGGACCTTCTCCTCTTTTGCAAGGCCGGTCAAACCTCAAATCGCCCCCTGCGACATCCGGCAGATCATCCGGGAAGTCATCCTCTTCGTGACAAAAGAAGCCGCAGCCCACGGCATTGAACTGCGGGAGGCGTTCGACCCTCATCTCCCCCTTGTACAGGTCGATTTTCAAAGGATGCAGCAGGTCTTTCTGAATCTTTTTCTGAATGCGATCCAGGCCATGCCTCAAGGCGGCGCCATCACCGTCAGCGTCCATGCCCAGAAGGAAGATGCCGTGGATGCAACGCCGGCGGAAAAGGTCATGGTCACCGTCTCAGATACCGGCCAGGGAATCCCCGATTCATTGCGTCCTAAAATTTTCGAACCTTTCTTTACCACAAAACCCAACGGCATGGGCCTCGGACTTTCCATCACGCACCAGATCGTCATGGAGAACCACGGCGCCATCTCCATGGAAAGTTCTCCGGGGAAAGGAACGACCTTCTCAATCCTTTTACAGGCCGTGAGGTTGACGGCCGCAGCGAACATCACATGAAACCGAATCTGCTCATTGTTGAAGACGACGAGTCCATGCTTTCCACCCTGGGGGATCTCTTCCAGCAGGAAGGGAAACAGGTGATCTGCGCCCCCAACGGCCAAAAGGCCATGGATGAGTTTTTCAAGAACCAGCCGGACCTGGTCCTGCTGGATATCAGGCTTCCGGACATGGACGGGCTCAGTCTGCTCAAAAAAATGAGGGAGACCGTTCCGGATCTTCTCGTGATCATCATGACCGCATACCCCGAGGTCCCCACCGCCATACAAGCCATGAAAAGCGGAGCCTATGATTACATCAATAAACCTTTTGAGCTGGATGAACTGCGTCTGGTCATCCAGAAGGCCCTGGAGACCCGCCAGTTAAAAGACGAAGTCAAACGCCTTCGGCAACAGGGGGAATACGCCTCTCTTTCCACACCGATCCTCGGCAGCAGCCCGGCCACCCTGCAGTTACATCACCTGATCCGGATGGTCGCAGAAGCGCCCAAGACACCGGTCCTTCTTTCCGGGGAATCCGGCACAGGAAAGGAACTCGCCGCCAACGCCATCCACTACCAGAGCGCCCGGGCCCATGGGGCTCTGATCAAGGTCAACTGCAGCGCCCTTCCGGAGAACCTCCTGGAGGATGAACTCTTCGGACACGAGAGAGGGGCTTTCACCGACGCAAAGGAGACTAAGAAAGGGCTCTTTGAACTGGCTGACGGAGGGAGCCTGTTCCTCGACGAAATCGGCGAGATGACCTCTTCTCTTCAACCCAAACTTCTGCGGATTCTGGAAGGGGAGCCTTTTCGACGTGTGGGAGGAACCCGTGAAATAAAAACCGATGTGAGGATTATCGCTGCAACAAACCGGGACATTTTGGACATGTTGGAAAAAAATATCTTCCGGCAGGATTTGTATTTTCGCCTCAAGGTCATGGAGATCCGTCTTCCAACCCTTAGAGAAAGAAAAGAGGATATCCCATTGCTGGCGAATCACTTTATGCATCTCCACAGCCGGGAGATGGGGCGTTCCGAGGGGACTATGACCGGGGAAGCGCTCGAGTTGCTGATGAGTTATTCATGGCCCGGGAACGTCCGGGAACTCAGGAACGTGATCGAGAGAGCGGTCATCTTAGCCCATGGCAAACCCATCGACAGGGAACACCTCCCTTTGGAACTCTGCAAGTCCGCAATTGCCGAAAGATTCAAGGAGACCGTGCCTTTATCCATGGACCTCAAGCTTGAAGATCTGGAAAGGGAATATATCTTGACCATCTTAAAGAAACTGGACGGCAACAAGTCACTGGCTGCAAAACGGCTCGGGATCTCCCGTTCGACGTTGATCGAGAGACTCAAACGCTACCATTAAAAAAAATCTTGCATTTTTAAATTGATCACCCTATACTCCTATCCCGATGAAAGGTAACTCTTCTTCATCAAATCATGGGGGGTGAATATGAGGAGAGGTTTTGCAGTACTGCCTTTTTTTGTCCTGATGACCTGGATTCTAATTTCACCGGTCATCGCCTCGGATTCAGACAGCGCGGATCATCAAGACACTTCCACCAATGAAGACGCGGTCTACAAGGGCGATCCACAGCATCCCGATATCCCTGATTTTTTCGTCCCCCCTCCCCCTTTCTCTGAAGGAATCTTCCCCTGCTCCGGTTGCCATAAGGATATGAAACCCGATAAACAGCGAAGGAAACTGGAGATGTTCCACCAGGACATCGAACTGAAGCATGCCGGTCCGCAACAGTGGTGTCTGGATTGCCATAATGCGGACGACCGGGACAAGCTCCATCTGATCGACGGGCGCCTGATCGATTTCAAGGAATCCTACCTTCTCTGCGGCCAGTGCCACGGGACCAATTTCCGGGACTGGAAGGCCGGGGTTCACGGGAAGAGGACCGGAGAGTGGAACGGCAAGAAACTTTACCGGTTATGCGTTCACTGCCACAACCCGCACCAGCCGCGCTTTAAACCACTGACACCCAAACCGCCGCCTGTGCGGCCTGATGATATCAAATAAGGACCATCTCCAAAAGAGTGGGTGAAAACATCAGGGGTCAAGGGGTCAAGGATTCCAGGGGTCAAGTGAAGTGCTTTTTAAAAACTCAAGGGTCCGAGGGGTTAAGGGGCTTAGGGTCCAAGTGAAAAGCATAGAAAAAACTGAAAGGTAACAGAAATCAAAAAAACCACTTGAATCCTTGAACCCTGGAACCCTTGAACCCTGGATCTCTATAGGTTCTTGAATCCTCGAACCCTTCTTATCCAATAGATGGGAGAAGAAGCAAAAAAGGTTTCTCAAATGATGATCCTTTTATAAGGAGATGGATCCTTATGTCCAAAAAAATTCGTAACAACCCGCTCAACCTCCATTTAAACCGGAGAAACTTCATCAAAGGCACGGCCATGGGCATTGCCGCATCCGCTCTGCCGCTGAAAAACGCGGACGCCTCGTTCTTGGACGTCTTTTTCCAGAAGCATTTCAGGGAAATGAGCAAGCAGGAGATCCAGGAGGTCCTTGACCGTTTCGAGAAAACTTATTCCGAAGAGTATGGAAAAAAGGTTTCAGTCAAGGCGACACCTCCCCTTCCGGATGTCCTCTTCGGGTATGGATTGGACCTTTCGCGCTGCATCGGCTGCCGCCGCTGCGTCTATGCCTGCGTCGGGGAGAACAATCAGTCACGGGACCCGCAGATCCACTGGATTACGGTCCTTCGCTTCAAGAACGGGGAAAAATGGGTGGATCTCGAAAACTCGGAGTCCTATTACAATCCTGCCCAGGTGCCTGAGCCGGACCATTTCTATATGCCGGTGCAATGCCAACAGTGTGAGAATCCGCCCTGCGTCCGGGCCTGTCCCACGCAGGCCACATGGAAGGAACCGGACGGGATCGTGGTGGTGGACTATAACTGGTGTATCGGATGCCGCTACTGCATGGCTGCCTGCCCTTACGGGGCGCGGCACTTCAACTGGGCCGAGCCGAATATCCCGCCGGACGAACTGAATCCTGAGACCCATTATCTCGGCAACCGCCCCAGATACAAGGGTGTGGTTGAAAAGTGCACCTTCTGCATCCAGAGAACCCGTGCCGGGAAGTATCCTGCCTGTGTGGAGGTCTGTCCCGTGGGGGCAAGAAAATTCGGGAATCTGCTGGATCCGAAAAGTGAGATCCGTTACTGCATCGAAAACAAGCGCGTCTTCCGCCTGAAAGAAGATTTGAATACCTATCCAAAATTTTATTACTTCTTTGCAACCTAAACATTTTTTGGACGAGAGGAAACAGCGATGGCTGAAATCATCCGAAACTTTTTCAAGGCATTGAAACAGATCACCATCGGGGACCGAAAATATTACATGTGGCTCGCGTTCCTCGGCTTCTTCATCTTCATAGGCCTGGCGGCCTACTTCCAGCAGATCAATCGGGGACTGATCGTCACGGCCATGAGGGATCAGGTCTCCTGGGGGCTCTACATCTCCAACTTCACCTTCCTCGTGGGTGTGGCCGCTGCAGCGGTGGTCCTGGTCGTCCCGGCTTACATCTACAACTTCAAACCCATCAAGGAGATCGCCATTCTCGGGGAGATGCTCGCCACCACGGCGGTCATCCTCTGCATTCTCTTTGTCATGGTGGACCTGGGGCAGCCCACACGGATCTGGCACATCCTCCCTTTTATCGGCGCCATGAACTTTCCGAGTTCTCTCCTGGCGTGGGACGTGGTGGTCCTCTCCGGCTATCTCATCATCAATTTGACCATCTTTCTTTACGCGCTCTATAAGCTTTCTCTGGGCAAGGAGTACAGCCTTCAACTCATTGCGCCCCTCATCATCCTTTCCATCCCCTGGGCCGTGGGAATCCACACGGTCACGGCCTTTCTCTATAACGGCCTATCGGCCCGGCCCTACTGGAACGCTTCGATCCTGGCGCCGAGATTCCTGGCCTCGGCCTTCTGCTCGGGTCCCGCGATCATGCTGATTCTCTTCCAGATCATCCGCAAGGTCTCGCGTATTGATATCGAAGACAAGGCCATCTTCAAGATTGCGGAACTCATCGCCTATGCCATGTGTCTCAACCTCTTCCTCTTCGGGGCGGAGGTCTTCAAAGAGTTCTATTCCGGAAGCATCCATCTGGCTCCCATGAAGTACCTCTTCTTCGGGCTTCACGGCCATACCAGCATGGTCCCCTGGATGTGGTGGTCCGTAATCCTGAACATCACCGCTCTTGTCCTCTTTCTGACCCCCAGTACCCGTGAGAATTTCCTCACCCTCAATACCGCGTGTATCTGCATGTTGATGGGGATCTACATCGAGAAAGGGATGGGCGTCGTGGTCCCGGGCTTTGTGCCTACAACCCTCGGAGAGATCTATGAATACTCACCGACCAATTATGAAATCCTGATTACCATGGGGATCTGGGCCCTCGGCGCCTTGATTTACACCCTGATGCTGAAATTCGCCATCCCTGTTTACACCGGCGAACTTCGCTTCGAGTCCAAAAAAAACAAAACTGCTTAGATATCAGTTCGTTTCATGAGAAAAATATTTTTTATTGAATTATTATTTTTCTATTGACAATGATTTTCAATTTCAGTATTATCTGTATAAACAGACTGTTTCAATTTTGGAGAAATCCCCTTGTTGAAGAAGATGCTCGAGCAATTCCAGAATTATCTCTCATCCAAAGGCCTGCGCATGACCGGTCAACGGGAGCTGATCGCCCGCACCTTTTTTGAAAACCAGGGGCATATGGGCGCCGAAGAACTCCATCATCGTGTTCAGAAGATCTCCACCCAAGTCGGCTATGCCACGGTCTACCGCACTTTAAAACTTCTCTCGGACGCCGGTCTCGCCGCCGGCAGGAGCTTCGGCGGCGGTTTTACCCGTTATGAACCGGACAACCAGATTGAGCACCACGACCATCTGATCTGCACCCGATGCGGCAGGATCATCGAATTTGAAAACGACCGCATCGAATCGCTTCAGAAATCCGTTGCCGGTCAATACCGGTTCAAAGTCACACATCACGTCATGGAGCTTTACGGCGTTTGCAGCAAGTGCCGTTCTTAGTTTTTTTATTCTATTTTTGATAATGATTTTCATTATCTTATAATCATGGAGGTCTCGATATGTCTTTCATAAATAAATCAGGAGAGGTCAGAGTGTCCGCATATCCCGCATCCAAGGTGATGCCGTCCGTACCCAGCTTATCCGTTTCGGGATCTGTGCCGGCATCTATAATGAGAATCACCAAGAATATGATCTTCATCTTTTTACTCATTCTGATCTCTGCCGTCCCTGCTTTTGCGGACAGGCTTTCCGACATGGAAGAGAAAATCGAACACCTCACAAATGAACTGGAGGAGTTAAAGATGGAACGCACCGAGGATGAATCCAAGATCCACTTCCACGGTTATGGCGAGCTGCACTACAACGCCATTGAAAGTGACGAGAATGAGATGGACATGCATCGAATGGTGATCGGCCTGACCTACAGCTTCACGGATCGGATTATCCTCGACGCAGAGGTGGATTTTGAGCATGCCGCTCAGGAAATGGAACTTGAATTTGCACACCTTGACTTCCTGATCAACGACGCATTCAACATCCGTGCCGGCGCCATCCTGATGCCGGTAGGGTACCTGAACGAGTATCACGAACCGCCGCTTTTCTACAGCGTGGAGCGGCCTTATGTCCAGAAGTACCTCATTCCCACTTCATGGCAGGAGGGAGGCGCCGGAATCTTCGGTGAGATCATGCCGGGACTCCGTTACCGAGCCTACATCGTAGGCGGTTTGGATGCATCCGGCTTTACTGCAAAAGACGGCATCCGAAAGGGAAGGCAGAAGGTGTCAGAGGCCAAGGCCGAGGACCTCGCTTTTGTGGGGAGACTGGAGTATGTGGGCCTGCCCGGCCTCCATCTGGGGGCTTCCTTTTATACCGGCGGGGCTGCGCAGGACGATCCCTCCCTGGGAGACGCAGACGTCACCCTGGCCGAAGTGGACGGCAAATACCGCATCGGCAATCTGGAACTGATCGGGCTCTATACCCGGACCGATATCGGCGATACGGACAAGATTTTTGCCGCAACCGGCCAGGCCGTGGGCGAAGAACAGACAGGCTGGTATACTGAGGCCGCCTACCACATTCCGTTTTCATCGTCCAAGAAGGAGTTGGTCGTCTTTGCCCGGCGTGAAGAATTCGATACGCAAAAGGAGCTGAGTTCCGGCCTCACCAAGGATCCCGCCAATGACCGGGAGGTTACGACCACGGGGCTGGCCTACTATCCCATACCCGAAGTGGCGATCAAAGCTGATTATGAGATGTGGAAAGACGGGACAGAAAATGACTTCAATGTGTTTAACCTCGGCGCAACGTATATGTTCTAAACCATTATGATGGCAGACCTCTGCTACAGGGAGAGGCAGGCGCTTTGCTGCCGATCTCTGCGGCAGAAAAAATGAGGAAACCGAATGAATCAAGCAATGGCTGTTCACATATCATTTTCGACATTGTTCACCCTTGTTTTAGGGTGCACTCTCGTTTCCGAGGGCCGGGCCGAGGTCTATTTAACCCAGGAGCAGGCTTTGAAGATCGCCTTCCCCAAAGCCGAAGAGATCGAAACGGTTACGCTTTCCTTAGACCGGGAACTTAAAATACGTATTGAGAAGCGGGCACAAACTCCCGTCCGCTTCTCAGAAATACCTGTCTATATTGGGAGGACTCAAGGGCAGCCGATTGGATATGCCATGATCCACGATGTCAAAGGCAAGGCCCGCCCCATCACCTATATGGTGGTGATCAACCCGCAGGGCCGGGCGGCGCGCGTAGAAATCCTGGCTTATCGGGAATCCCATGGCTATGAAGTCCGCTATCCGTCTTTCCTCAAGCAGTTCTTCGGGAAGTCGCTCGCGGATCCGATCCGAAACCATCAGGATATTCTAAACATCAGCGGGGCCACGATCTCCTGCCGGGCCATTGCCGACGGAGTCAGGCTCCTGCTCGGGGTGTGGGAGGAATTCTACGGCAAGGAGGTTGTCCCATGAAACCCCTGAATGGCAACGGACCCAATCCGGCCCTCAAGGCAGCAACGGGATTCCTGCTGCTCTTTCTCCTGTCCGGCATCCTTGTTTCGGTCGCACATGGAATCCAGAAGATCGGCTTTCTGCCGGAGACGGTTTCGGCCCACTACCTGGGATCAGACGAGGCCATGGTCTACCCCAAGGAGCTTCCGGAATTGATGGAGTCCACCCACGTTCATCTCTTCATGATCCCCCTGGTCTTTTATATCCTCTGCCATCTTTTTGCCCAGACCCGGGTCTCCAAGAGATGGAAGATCACGGTGATCGTCCTGACCTTCGCCAACATCGCCGGGACCCTGGTCACCCCGTACCTTATCCGGTTCGTCTCTTCCGGTTTTTCCTGGCTGGTTCCCTTTCATGACGCGGTCTTCGTCCTCTCCGCTCTCTTGCTCACCTTCGAGCCTCTGCGCGCTATCTTTCAAAACAGGGGCTGCGGTTCCGGAGAATAAATATGGTTCTTCTCCCATTTAGTGGGTAAAAAAAGGGGTCAAGGATTCCAGGGTTCAAGGGGTCAAGTGTTTGTTTTCCAGTGACTTGATCAGTGCCTTGAGCATCCACTCAACCTCCTCGATATCACTCTTAAGTCTTTTTGTTATTTTATAAATCTCCAAACATAATTGATATGACTGGGGCCTTTCCTTTAACTCCTTGTAGTATTTGAGCACTTCACTTGGCCCCTGGAATCCTTGACCCCTTGACCCCTGATGTTTTCACCTACTCTTTTGGAGATGATCCATAAATATTAACGCGATCAGGTCCCTGCTCACGTCTTCTTTGGCCTCGCCTCTTCCATAGCCTCCAGCAGGATGTTCAATACGGAAGTGAGGCCGGACAGATGGTGGTCTTGCGAGAGGATGTCCCGGGCAGGCTGTATATAGGTTCCCGGCGCCAGCTCGTCGCCGCTGTTTCTGATTAATGCTTCAATACTCTTCCTGGACGATTCAAGGTGGAACTGCATGGAGTGCAGTCTCACAGGCTCTCCTCCTTGCTTACGGGATGTCTTGGGCTCTCTTCTGCCCTCCCCTCTCCATGCCGGTCATACGCCGATAGATGCGGTTCAAATTGAATATTGGCATGAGTGATGTGGAAACGTTCATCGAGAATCCTGTTGATTTTCACCATGATGGACCGGGTTTCCGCTATCGGGATGTTCTCTACGGCCACATGAGCGGTCAGGGCATACATCGAGGATGTGATCTGCCAGATATGCAGGTCGTGGATGTCCTTGACTTCCGGGATCCCGAGTACGGCATCCCGGACCTCCTGAATGTTGATTCCCTTGGGCACCGATTCCAGCAGGATGTTGACCGATTCCCGGATCAGACTCAGGGACCAGGCCAGGATGACCACGGCGATGAGCACGCTCACCAGCGGGTCCAGAAAGTACCAGTTGGTAAAATGGATGATGACGGCGGCGATGACCACACCCACGGACGAGGCCGTATCCGCGATCATGTGGAGGAAGGCCCCCCGGATATTGAAATCCTCACGGCTCACGCCTGCAAGGATCAGGGCGCATAAGACGTTGACCGCAAGTCCGATCACAGCGACCACAAACATCTGTGAAACGACGACCATCTCCGGGTTCTCAAACCGCTGGTAGGCCTTGTAGAGGATGTAGCCCGTGATCGGCAGGAGGGTCAGGCCGTTGAACAGGGCCGACAGAATCTCGATCCTCCAGTATCCAAAGGTCTTGTCCCGGTGGTTCATCCTGACGGCTACCTCAATGGAGACCAGGCTCACGGTTAGAGCGCTGAAGTGGGTCAGCATATGAAAGGCATCGGAAAGAAGGGCCAAGCTGTTGGAAAGTATGCCCCAGATGATTTCCGCCGCCATCATGACAAAGGTCAACACGATGACCACCCTCAGAAGCTTTCGCTCCGTGGCCCGATGCCGGTGGTGATGTGTACCGTCTCCTTCATGGAGATGGGCCTCTTTCTTTTCCCTGGGATGATGTTTGTGTTCAAACATGACTGAACCTGTTAACGACCTCAACCGCCGTCATGTAGCATGGAAGGAATCAATTGCTTTGGGGTTTGACTTCAAACTTTCTGGAACCACGCGATAGGTTGTGTTTTCTTTTCACCGGAACACGAGGCTCCCCGCTCATGTCCCCCTGCGGCCTCTGGTCGACGTTCACCTGCGCCTCATGGGAGTCTTCCTGCCTGCTGACAAATTCCAGGTGATATTGGGAATGAAGGAGCTCCGGTTTACCGACCAGCGTAATCTTGACGCCGTGTTTCTTTTCCATCTTCATGAGGTCCTCGCGTTTCCGATTCAACAGAAAATCCGCCAGGTCCGCAGAGAGTTCCCCTTCCACCGCTGCCACCCCGCCTCCGGCGATGCGCATCTGGATCTTCCGAAGGATGATCAGGGCCTGGGATTCCCTGGAACGCACACGCCCCTTCCCTTCACAATGAGAGCAGACGACATAGGTCCCTTCATCCACCGGGGCATGGATCCTTTGACGTGAGATCTCCAGAAGTCCGAACCTGGATATGCTGGAGACGTTGGTTTTGGCCTTGTCGTATTTCAAGGAGTCTTTCAATTTTTTTACAACCTCCTGCTGGTTCTTCTTGTTTGCCATATCGATAAAATCAATGACGATCAGTCCGCCGAGGTCACGGAGCCGGAGCTGTCGGGCGATCTCTTCCGCCGCCTCCATGTTGGTATGGAAGGCGGTCTGTTCCACTCCCTTGGCATGCATGGATTTGCCCGAGTTCACATCGATGGTGACCATGGATTCTGTGGGCTCAATCACAATCGACCCCCCGGACTTCAGATTCACCTTTCTCTCATAAATGTTTTCGATCTGGTCTTCAAGATTATATTTGGAAAATATGGGCTTGGATCCCTGGTAAAACTTGACCCTGTTCTTGTAGCGCGGCATAACCGTTTCAAAGAATTCAAGGGTCTTCTTGTAGACGTCGAGATGGTCAATCAGCAGCTCCTGGATGTCCGAGCTGAAGTAATCCCGGATCGTGCGGCTCACCAGGTCCGACTCCCGATAGATCAGCGACGGCGCTTTCTGCTCAGTTCCTCTTTGAAGGATCTGTTCCCAAACCTTGATCAGAAACTTCAGCTCCTGAGAAAGGACGGGCTTGGTCATGCCGAGACCTGCCGTCCTGAAAATCAAACCGATGCCTTCGGCAGGATTGAGTTCCTTGAGCATTTTCTTGTATTCCTTCCGCTGGTCCTCGTCCTCGATCTTGCGGGAGACGCCGCCGCTGTCGCTTCCCGGCATAATGACGAGATAGCGCCCCGGTATGGAGAGCAACGTGGTCAAATAGGCCCCTTTTTGCTCATGCTCCTCCCGAACGACCTGGACAAGCACCTCAAGTCCCCTCTCGATGACATCCTGTATCCTCGGGTGTTCCTTGTTGACATCCTTCTTGTAATAAGACCGGTGGATCTCCCGAAAAGGGAGAAAACCATTTTTCTTCTCCCCGTAATCCACGAATGCAACCTGAAGGCTCGGCTCCACCCTGACCACCACGGCTTTGTAGATGTTCCCCTTATGACGTTCCGCTGCGGCCGTTTCGATCCCCAGTTCCTCCAGAATCCCGTTTCCAACGATAGCGACCCTGCTCTCCTCAGAATGAACCGCATTGATCAGCATATTTTTTGACATGGACTCTCCAGAAAAATTTGTTATCATCAGGCTGTTTTTGAAAACCCGGTTTTTTGAAGCATCTGCTCAATGGCAAACGCAGTTGAGTTTAACGTATTTCATCCGATTTGAAAAGGGGTTTCATGATTTTTGTTTCTTGATTTTCAACCGGATGAAACGACTCCGTAAAATCAGGAAGGCTAAGTGGTCCTGTTCGTAAATATGGCGACGCAGCAGGCCTGGCTGTCGTCTGACTGCTGTAGCGCAGGCAGGCGGCAGGCAGGCTCGAATGCCACCGTATTTACAAATTGGGCCGCTAAGCTTTCAGACAGGAGACGAACGGAAAATTCATAAACCGACCTGTAGGTTTTTTACTAAAGTCTCCATCTTGAATTTCCGATACGGATTATAACTTGAGAAAAAAGAACCATATTGTTAATGCACATGATCAGATAGCTGTATACATGTCATTGTTTTAATTGATGTATCCAATTACCAGGAGTTGCCAAAAATGAGGAGATCCTCTTCAGGTAAAATAGACAGCCAGGATCCACGAAACAAAAGTGATCAAAAAAAGGCCGGCTGCCATCCTGGGAAAAATAATGATGTAAACGCCCAAGACACTTCAGCCCCATTAAAAAAAGGTCCGCTTCATATTTCAGGCAAGAGCGAAGAGGTGGAAAGGGTCTGTGAAATCGTCAGGAAGACCCCGGATATCCGTGCAAAAAAGGTTGAGTCCATCAAACGCGCCATCCATGCAGGGACTTATATCGTATCCTGTGAGAAAGTGGCTGCAAAAATTCTTGAGGAAATCCGGAAAGAGATCGTCGGGTTATGACCCCTGCATCACGGCTTGAGAACGAGTCCTAAAAACAATCCGGAGCCCCACTGATATACGTTGTCGAATTCAGGCCGGTGGATTCCTTGCGATGGGGTGAATCTAAGCTTCCCTGCTATGCATGGCCGTTTTTGATATCCAGGATCTCTTCCTCCGGCACAGCCGCCGGAATCCCGCTCTGATCTTTTAATTCCTGCAAGATATCATGACGTCTATGGTACGGTCCATCCACCAGAATAATCTGTTTTCCGATCCGGCCTTCCATATGGATGAGGAGGGGCGCCTGGAAATTAACGGTCATGGTCCCGGACTCCTTGGAGATGGCCACCAGGCAAAGGACCATGACCTCCCTTGGTTTCGTGATCCTGAGACGCATCAAAAGCTCTTTCTGGACGGGAACCCGGTAGGTTTTACGAACGAAGCGCGGCTCCACGGATAGGAAGGAGACATTCGCATCATCCAGGGACTGAAGCCAACGGAAAGGCCTGCCTGCTTGGTGGTTTAGAAGGACAAACCTCTTGAGGTTCTTCATCCCGATCAATCCGGACGGAAAGGTCAGGACCTCCTGCTCCACGATGTCTATTTCTCCGAAAAACCGTGTTTTTATGATCATGAGTTCACTACTCACCTCACCCGGTCTCTTGAATCAACCGTTTCAGTGAGGCCGCGGCTTTATCGGCCGCTTCGAGGTCTATGAGAGCAGCCTCCCTGTTCTCCTCTTCTATCCGGTGGTGGATTTCACCCCGATGGACCGAGACCGAGGAACGCGCCTCAATACCGATCCGCACCTGCCTCCCCTTGATCTCCTTGATCACGATGCGGATCTCGTCGTCAATAAAAATCTCTTCTCCCAGTTTCCGGGTGAGTACCAGCATAAATGACCTCTCTCTTGTTTCCGTTCTGAAAGTCTTATCGGTTGGGATGTCTTAAAACTTTACCCCGTTACACCGGAAAATCTCCTCCTTAATCCCTGCTGAAAATTCAAAAAACCTAAGAAATCGCTCAAGAAAAACCCGGATTTTCCGATATATGGATACAGTGTTCCTGTTCCTGTCCAAGCAGGTTTTAAGCACGGCCCAACAGACTGGAACGTTTTGATTTCCAATCAGGAGAATCCCATGAAGAAAAATCTTTCCATAAACCTTCTGAACCTTCTGCTCTCACTTTCCGATGCCATGGACCTGGCTGGACCTGAACTGGTCCAGCATCAGCTCAGGACCGCATTCATTGCCTGGGAAATGGGAAAATCCGCAGGATTATCCGACGAAGATATGGCACAGATGTTCTACGCCGCGCTGCTTCACGATATCGGAGCTTTCTCAGTTGAAGAGAAATATGAACTCCTGAAAACAGAGACTGATATGACTGAGGAACACTGTCTGCGCGGTGAAATGATTCTTAATAAAATCCCATGGCTGGAAAACGCCGCCATACTCGTCCGGCATCATCATCGGAAATGGGAAGACTGCCGGACGAACATAGATGACCCGATGACTCTCGGATCACATATTATTTTTCTGGCTGATTTTCTGGAACGTTCCATTAACCGTAAGACCTATATCCTGCATCAAAGCAGGGAACTCACTTCCAGGATCGTGGAAAAGACCGGATCCGTTTTTCACCCGGATGTGACCGACCTTCTTTTATCCGCCGGCATCAGAGAGGAATTCTGGCTCGACATGGTCTCCAATAGATTGTATTCTTATCTTCTCCATCACGGACCTCATCGGGAATTTGAGATCGACTCTGTGTCTCTCCTTACGATTTCAGAAATCTTCTCCGACATCATTGATTTCAGGTCCCGTTTCACCTCCACGCACTCATCGGGCGTCGCTGCATCCGCCGTGTTTCTTTCCAAGCTCTTTGGGCTGACTGAACCCGAACTACTGTTGATGGAAATTGCAGGACGTTTGCATGATCTGGGCAAACTCGCCATTCCCAACAGCATCCTGGAGAAACCAGGAAAGCTCACACCTGAAGAATTCGCCGTCATCAAGTCCCATACCTATTACACCTATTCCATCATGAACAGTATCGGAGGCTTTCAACAGATCCAGGAATGGGCGGCGTTTCATCATGAACGGCTGGACGGAAGCGGTTATCCCTTCCATTGCAATGCCGGTGAACTCAGCATTGAATCCCGGATCATGATGGTGGCCGACATGTTTACGGCCATGGAGGAAGACAGGCCCTACAGAAAAGGGATGGACAAGCAGGAGATTATCCGGATTTTTTCCGCCTTCTCCAATCGGGGACTCCTGGAAAAAAGAATTGTGGATCTCGTGATCGAAAACTGGGATGACATGTCCGCATACATGAAGCAGAGACAGGAAGCAGCCCGGACATTTTATGAAAAACAGTTTCTCCTTCCTGAAAAGGCAAAAGTCTGACCATTGAATCATCCACAATCAAATTCCGGTGGACAATCATTTTGAATTGTGTCATTTTCTATACATGAGCCGGGATAAATTAAACAAGCTGCAGGCGATCCTCAAGGAGATGGGCTCGGTTCTGATCGCTTTTTCGGGCGGAGTGGACAGCGCCTTTCTTCTGCGTGTGGCCCGGGAAGCGCTCGGCGACCAGGCAGCAGCCCTGACCGCCCTCTCACCCACCTACCCGGAACACGAGCTGATGGAGGCAAAGAAGTTTGCATCGGCATTGGGGGTCCGGCATATCCTCGTGGAATCAAACGAGCTCAAGATCCAAAACTTCGCCCGGAACGACCCAATGCGCTGCTACTACTGCAAAAGCGAACTCTTCGGAATCCTTCGCCGTTATGCCGACGCCCTGAAGATCGCTCATATCTGTGACGGGTCCAACCTCGATGATACCGGCGACTATCGGCCCGGGCTGAAAGCGGCTGCGGAAAAAGGAGTCCGCCATCCCCTGATCGAGGCCGGCCTTTCCAAGCGGGAGATCCGTGAACTCAGCCGTGAACTAAGACTCCCTACGCATAATAAGGGATCCATGGCCTGTCTTTCATCCCGTTTCCCCTACGGGACCGAAATCACGGAAGAGAGGGTCCGGCAGGTGGCTCGGTGTGAAGAGCTGCTTCGTTCCATGGGTTTCGATCCCTATCGGGTCCGTTATCACGGGGAGATTGCCCGGATCGAGGTCGCAAGTGATGCCTTTCATCGTCTTCTGAAAGAAGACATTCTTGCCGCCCTCGTTAAAAGGTTCAAAGAGGCCGGTTTTGTCTATGTCACACTGGATCTCGAAGGATTCAGAAGCGGGAGCATGAACGAGGTACTCTCCCCTGTTCAGACTGAAACCGCAGAACATTCTCAGTAAAGGTTCAATTCATCAATCGGCATCATAAAAGAGTTGAAAGGCCCCTGTCATGATACTGGAAACCCTCATTGTCGGCCCACTTGAGGTCAACTGTTATCTCATGGCCTACGCACCGGGCCGGGATGCGCTGGTCATAGACCCAGGGGACGATGGGGAGCGCATATTGGAGCGGATTCATGAAAACAACCTATCTCTGAAATATATCCTCAACACGCATGGACATTTCGACCACGTAGGCGCCAATCGGAAACTCAAAGAGGCCACAGGCGCCGATATCCTGATCCATGAAAAGGATGCCCCGCTCCTCACTATCGCCGGTGAACAGGCCAGATCCTTCGGTCTCACCGCAGACGATTCTCCCCCGGCAGACCGGTTTCTCAATCACCGGGACCGGATCGAACTGGGAGGCATCTGCCTCCAAGTCATCGCAACCCCGGGCCACTCCGGGGGAGGGATCTGCCTGCTTATGGAGGATCTCCTTTTCACCGGGGATACCCTCTTTGCCGGATCCATCGGGAGGACTGATCTTCCCGGAAGCTCCTTTCGTCAGATCATGGTCTCGATTCAGGAAATGATCCTTCCCCTTGGGGATCACCTTAAGATTTATCCCGGGCATGGGCCGGGTTCCACCATCGGAAAAGAGAAACGGACCAACCCCTTTCTCTTGAGTCCGGGGAGTCGTGAAATTGGATAAAGACCCTATTTTGCTTTGACTTTTAAGCTGTTTGTTTATATAATATTAACATAATAGTCTTAAAGAAACGGTTTAAGAATACCATCCGAACCCTTTCACTTCTCCTTAATTTCCGGAGGGCTGCAGATGACACTTAAAAGTGTTCGCGTACCGAAAGAAATGGAGCCCCTTTTCGAAAAGGCTGAAAAATTCGTGCAGGACTACTTCAAGGGGTTTAAGCATGACACGGGACAAGGTGTCCTCAGCATCGGCGGTGAAAGATATATCCTGGTCCGGGCCTCCTCCATGTCCGTGGAATTCTTCGAATACATCAAGGGGATGTACCCCGGTCTGAACGAGATCGAAGCGGCCGAGGCCGCATCCAGCATTCTTTTTGATATGGCCCATGCCATAGGCAAGGCCGATGCCATGGACTTCCACCGGAGAATGGGCGTCACCGAACCGTTGGCCAAACTCTCATTCGGACCGATCCACTTCGCTTACACGGGATGGGCGCTTGTGGATATCTTTCCGGAAAGCAGGCCGAGCCCCGATGAAAACTACTACCTGATCTATGACCATCCCAACTCCTTTGAGGCCGATTCCTGGATCAAAAAGAACACCCCTCCCGGAGAAAGTCATCCCGTGATTAAAACCGACATCCCGGTCTGTTTCATGAACGCCGGATACTCCTCGGGATGGTGTGAGCAGAGCTTCGGCGTCGAACTCACGGCACAGGAGATTCTTTGCAGGGCTCACGGGGATGGCTGCTGCCGTTTCATCATGGGACATCCGAAACGCCTGCAAGGCTATATCCGGGAGTATAAAAAAGCGCATCCCGAACTATTCCTGAAACCGAACGATTTTTAATGACCCGTTCCCAGCTTCATGATTGATGAACTCATAAAAAGTTCATAAGTGATATCCCATGGGCAGAGAGATATTCGACAGCATCACGTCAAAATTGGCGGCCCAGGTTCCTCTTTTCGCCAAATCCATTGTCACTCAGGGACTGAAGTCCGTCGGCGCCGATCCCTATTCGGTGACCCCTTCACTCATGATCAAAGCCCTGAATGAATACATTCTCCCCCGTCTTCATTCATACGGCAAAGGGGCCGAACCCATTGACCTCATCGGAGAAGGATTTATCCGAACGACTTCCCGGGGTGAAATCCTGGAGATCAGTCCCATCATCCTCCACATGCTGAACCTGCATGGCCGGGGAGAATCGGATCTTCAGGAAGTCCGGGATACGCTGATCAGATTGGGGATACTCTACCCTCCGGGGGAGGCCTGGAACCCCCGCAAAAAATGCGTCAGCCAGAAGGTTGAGATCCCTGCTCCGAACCGCAGGATCATGGAAGTCCTGATCACGCCGGTCTTGAACCAGGCTCAGGAGGTCGAAGAGTTCCAGTACATTCTTCGTGACATCACCCTATCCGAAGGTCTGTTTCAGGAGATCATGGACCTCTATGATAACCTTGATAAAAAAGTCCATGAACATTCCGCAGAACTCAGGGAAACGGAACGTCTCGGCGCCCTGCTGGTCCAGGAGCTCGACCGGACACATGTCCTGAATTTGATCACGGAAAAGGCCGCCCATCTGGTTGGAGCGGAAACCGTCTTTGTCATGATGATCTCTCCGGACGCAAGATCCTACACGTACCCTGCTGCGTACGGCATAGACGCCGAACAGATCATCGGAGGGGAACTCCCCATGGAGATCGGCCCCTGCGGCTGGGTGTTGAAGAACAAAAAACCTCTCATCATCAACGACCTGGAAAAAGGCGGGAAGACGGTGGCGGGCGGGGCCCTGAAACGATTGGTCAAATCGGCGGTCTATCTCCCGCTGTTTAAGGCTGGAGAGATCATCGGCGGGATTGCCGCCGTCGGCAAGAAACAAAGTCCGGCTTTTTCGGAACAGGATTTCAAGCTTCTAAATATTTTTTCCAACTACGCAAGCATCGCCATTGAAAACGCCTCCCTGTACAGCGACATCAAGCAAAACAAGGAGTTTTTGGAGACCATCTTCAACGGCGTGGGCGTGGGGATCGTGGTCCTCTCTCCGGAGTTGAGAATTTTTTCCGCAAACAGGGCCATCAGGGCCCTGTCGGGGCACAAAGAAGAGGATCTGACCGGCTCCCATTGTTTTGAACGTTTCCACGGATGCCCCTCGCCCTGTGCCGACTGCCCGGCAGTCAAAACCTTTTCCACAGGCCGGCCTGCACAAAATAACTCTACCGGCAGAAACATCAAGGGAGAGACCATTCATGTGGAGATCAATACCTATCCCTTGTTCAACGAATCGGGTGAGGTCATCCAGGTCATCGAGACGGTAAAGGACATCACTGAGTTAAAAAAACTGGAAGAGGCAAGGATAGCCAATACCGAAGAACTCCGCAGGCTGAGTTCCGACCTGGAACGGAAGGTCGGAGAAAGAACCTGGGAACTCGACCTGAAGAATCAGGAACTGGAAGAGGCCAACCGGGCCCTCAGGGACATGGACTGCAAAAAAACCGAATTTCTGAATATTGTGGCCCACGATCTCAGGACCCCTCTGACCTCCATCATCTCTTACGCCGACCTCCTGCTGCGATATAAAAACGAACCCGAACAGACCCGGAATGAATTCCTGAACATCATCAAGACCGAAGGGCTCCGCCTCGGGAACCTGGTCAATGACTATCTGGATCTGAGTAAGATCGAGTCCGGCCTGATGAACTTCAAAAAAGAGCCTTTAGACCTCACTGAACTGATCGGCCATTGCGTATCACTTTTTGAAGGCCAGGGAAAAATCATGGGAATCCAGCTCCGGCAAGAACTCGATCACCCAGAGCGATTCATGACCATGGGTGACCGTGGCAAGCTGATCCAGGCCTTTGTCAACCTCCTCGGCAACGCCTTTAAATTTACGCCGAGAGGGGGGACGATCACCATCCGGCAACAGAGGCTCTCTCCGGAAGATTCCCTAAACCTTCCCGAATATGTTGAACCCATCACCACACAGCAGGAGATGATGATGGTCCGCCTGACCGACACCGGGCCGGGCATTGCCGGTGAGCACCACAAAAAGATCTTTGAAAAATTCTATCAGATCCAGAACGACCCGGCCAAGACCTTCTCGGGGTCGGGTCTGGGCCTTTCCATTTCCAAAAATATCATCGAGCGCCATCAGGGCCGAATCTGGGTGGAAAGTGAGATCGGAAGCGGGGCGACCTTTATCATGCTCCTCCCCGTTTCCAATAAAATGTCCCAGGTCCCCAATCAGACGTAAGGATTTGGGTTCCAACCCCGCCATTTAAAAAAAAGAATCATCTCTAAAAGAGTGGGTGAAAACATCAGGGGTCAAGGGGTCAAGGATTCCAGGGGTCAAGTGAAGTGCTTTTTAAAAACTCAAGGGTCCGATGGGTCAAGGGGCTTAGGGTCCAAGTGAAAAGCATAGAAAAAACTGAAAGGTAACAGAAATCAAAAAAACCACTTGAATCCTTGAACCCTGGAACCCTTGAACCCTGGATCTCTATAGGTTCTTGAATCCTCGAACCCTTTTTACCCACTATATGGGAGAAGACCCAAAAATAATTAATAATTTGATCTTTTAAACTTGACATTTTTCTTTAAATTTTCTATAAATACTAATTCTGATTCTGTTAATTGGAAGGAGTTTTTCATGAAAACCTATATGGCCAAAAAGGAAGAACAGTCCCGGAAATGGTATATTCTCGACTTACAGGATGCCGTTTTGGGGCGAATTGCAACACGGATCGCCATGATTCTGAGCGGGAAAAACAAGCCCACTTACTCTCCTCACGTGGATACCGGGGATTTTATGATCCTCACCAATGCGGACAAGGTCCGCTTAACCGGCGATAAAATGGAGAAGAAGATCTATTATCATTATTCAGGTTACCAGGGCGGATTGAAGCGGATCACGGCCGGGAGGCTCCTCGAGACTCACCCGGAACGCCTCATCATCCATGCCGTACGCGGGATGCTTCCCAAAAACCGGCTGGGACGAGCCATGCTGAAAAAGCTGAAGGTCTATGCCGGGCCTCATCACCCGCATGAGGCGCAGAAACCTGAACAGATTACGCTGACATAACAGGGGAGGTTTTGTTTTATGGATCAAGCACGTATTTATGCAACCGGAAGAAGAAAGAACGCCTCGGCCAGGGTTTATCTGTCGGAAGGTCCCGGCAAGGTGATCATCAACCGCATGGATATGAAGGAATACCTCGGTGGACGTGAAACCCTGAGCATGATGGTCCATCAGCCTTTTGAATTGACGGAAACCCTCGGCAAGTTCGACGTCCTGGTCAATGTAGAAGGAGGGGGGGCATCCGGACAGGCAGGGGCCATCCGTCACGGCATCTCCAAGGCCCTCTCCACGTTGGATGCCAAATACAAGGCCGTCCTGAAAAAGGCGGGCCTGCTGACGCGCGATCCCAGAAAAAAAGAACGGAAAAAGCCCGGCCAGCCCAAAGCAAGGAAGAAGTCCCAATACTCCAAACGTTAAAAACAGATGATCAAAATAGCCATAGCCGGAGCCACGGGGTATACGGGTTCTGAACTCTTGCGTCTGCTTTACCTGCACCCGGACGTTAGGGTCATCAGAATCACCTCGGAACAGCATAGCGGGGAGCGCCTCTCCGAGGTCTTTCCGCAGTTCGGAGATCTCATGGATCTCACCTATGAGACTCTAAACCCGGAAACCCTGGTCAAAGACGCGGATCTAATCTTTCTGGCCCTCCCTCATACCCTGTCCATGGAGATCGTGCCGAGGATCCTGAAAAACGGAACCCCTTTGATAGACCTGAGCGCGGATTTCAGGCTCAAAGACGCCTCTCTCTACAAAACATGGTACCAAGTTGAACACACGGCCCCCGACCTCCTGGCCCGGTCGGTCTATGGTCTTCCGGAACTCTACAGGGATGCCATCGTTAAGACGCGGTTCCTGGCCAATCCGGGATGCTATCCTACCTGCGCCATCCTTGGGCTTGCGCCGCTCATCAAGGGAGGTTTCATCCAAAGACAAGGGATCGTCATTGACGCCAAGTCCGGTGTCTCCGGCGCAGGGAAGTCACCCAAGCCGCACCTGCATTTTCCAGAGGCCAATGAGTCCCTGGCCGCTTACCGGATCGGGGAGCACCAGCATACACCCGAAATCGAGCAGGAGATCTCCCGTCTTGCGGAGGAAAAAATCACGCTCAGTTTCACCCCCCACCTGATCCCTATGAACCGGGGGCTTCTCTGCACTTCCTACGGCATGCTGAACCGGAAGGTCTCCACCAAAGACATGGTGGAGACCTACAGGGCCTTTTACAGGGACGAGCCCTTTATCCGGATCCATCAAGACGGATCCCTGCCCAATACACGGGATGTGCGGGGGACCAACCGCTGCGACATCGGGCTCAAGGTGGATGACCGGACCGGCAGGGTCATTGTAGTCTCCGTCATTGACAATCTGGTCAAAGGAGCCTCAGGACAGGCGGTCCAGAACATGAATCTCATGATGGGAATCAGGGAAACAACCGGACTGGATCTTCCACCGCTCACCCCATGAAGAAAGACACCATGCCGCCTCAGGTCCGATCTCGACATCGCACTCTGATCAAACCGGTCCGCGGAGGGATCACTGCGCCCGCAGGGTTCCTGGCCAATGCCGCGGCATGCCGGATCAAAAAGGTTGATAAACCGGATCTCTGTCTGATCTTCTCTGAAGTCCCGGCTTCGGCCGCAGGGGTCTTCACGCGTAACCGGGCCGTGGCCGCGCCAATCCTCTGGACACGAAAGATCCTGCAGAGGCCCGTCCTCAGGGCCGTCATTGCAAACAGCGGGAACGCCAACGCCTGTACCGGCAAAGCAGGACTCCATGACGCTGAAGAGATGGCCCTCCGTGCAGCCTCCGCCTTGTCTATCCGCAAACAGGAGGTTGCCGTGGCCTCCACGGGTGTGATCGGTCTTCCTCTCCCCATGGACCGGATCATCCCCAAGATCCCGGGTCTTGCCAAGTCGCTCTCAAGATCCGGGGGCGCCCTTGCCGCCCGCGCCATCATGACCACGGATACACGGCCGAAAACCGCATCTTTCGAGTGGATGACAGGCGGGAGAAAAGTGCGTATCGGAGCCATGGCCAAAGGCTCCGGCATGATCCACCCCGACATGGCCACCATGCTGGCCTTTGTGACGACCGATGCGGCCGTGAATCCGCAAACGCTCGCATCCGCCCTGAAAGAGGCCGTGGATGAATCCTTCAACCGGATCACGGTGGATGGGGATATGAGCACCAATGACATGGTGCTGGTCCTCGCGAACGGGCTCTCCGGCGCCCGCATTCACAAGCGGAATCTCCTCTCATCCGGTTTTCAGCAGGCCCTCAATCAAGTCTGCCTCGGCCTCGCCCTCTCCATTGTAAAAGATGGAGAGGGAGCGACCAAATTCGTGACCATCCGGACCCTCCATGGGAAAAACAAGAAGGACTGCATCACCATCGCCAGGAAGATCGCCTGTTCGAATCTGGTCAAGACCGCCCTTTTCGGAGAGGACGCCAACTGGGGAAGGATCATGGCCGCGGCGGGCGCATCCGGCGTCCCCATCCATCCGGAGAAGATCGATATCTTCTTCGATGAGATTCCCATGGTCCGGCGGGGCGAGGGACTGGGAACCCGGCAGGAAAAGAAGGCGGGCCGGATTCTCAGGAAGAAAGAGTTCGTGATCACCGTGGACCTTCACATGGGAACCTCCTCGGCCGAAATCTACACCACGGATCTCTCCCTCGATTATGTGAAGATCAACGCGGATTATCGCTCGTAGCACATTTTTAATTCGATTTACATTCGATTTAGGGTCTGCGACAAAAATGCCTGTCCTCCGACTGGACAATCCATGGTTCGACAAGCTCACCATGACAATTGTCACCCTGAGCCTGTCGAAGGGTGGATTCCCCGATCAAGCCTGCCCTCGACTGCGATCGGGGGTCGGGGAATGACGCTACCAGAGAAATATTTACCCATAAATTTGTCGCACACCCTTCGATTTACATCCCCTTGAAAATCTGTTATGATACGCAGGATATTTCATGGGAGTTTGAAATGGATCGAAGTGCAACCCCGCGTTGTGCAGGCATCGTACCCTCCGCCGGCAAAGGCATCCGGATGGGCTCTTCGGTCAAGAAGCAGTTCCTCTCTCTCTGCGGAGAGCCGGTCCTGGTCCATACACTCAGGGTCCTGCAGACTTGCCCGGAAATGGATGAGATCATCCTGGTGGTCCCTGAAGAAGACAGGGCCTTCTGCCGGGAGCAGATCGTCGAGAAATATGGTTTTGACAAGATCGTATCCATTATTTCCGGCGGCAGGGAGAGGCAGGATTCGGTCTATGCCGGACTTTTGTCCATGGTTTCACCACCGGACCTGGTGGTGGTCCATGACGGGGTCCGTCCCTTTCTAACCGGGGAAATGATCCGTGAAAGTGTACGGCTTGCCGCCCAAGGGGTTTCCGCTGTCGCAGGGGTTCCGGTTCGAGACACCATCAAGTCCGTGGATAGTTCTCTCATGGTGACAAAGACCCTCTCACGCGAGACCCTCTGGTCCATCCAGACGCCGCAGGCCTTTCCCTACCGGGACCTGGTCCGGGCCTATGAGTCCGCCTATGAAGACGGGTTCCTGGGAACCGATGATGCCTCTCTGATTGAACGGCTGGGCCTTCCGGTCCGGGTCGTGATGGGAAACAACGAAAATATCAAGATCACATCCCCACTGGACCTGGTTCTCGGAGAGGAGATCTTAAAACAGAGGTTGGAACATGCGGATCGGACACGGATATGATGCGCACCGGCTGGTGCAGGGGAGACCACTGATCCTGGGCGGCGTGATCATTCCTTTTGACAAGGGGCTCCAGGGTCATTCGGATGCCGATGTCCTGACCCACGCCGTCTGCGACGCCCTGCTCGGCGCCGCCGCCCTCGGCGATATCGGGATCCATTTCCCGGACACGGATCAGTCATACCGAGGCATCAGCAGCCTGAAACTCCTTAAGCATGTGGGGGAGATGGTATTCAGGCAAGGGTACCGGGTCGGCAATATCGACGCCACCATTGTGGCCGAACGTCCGAAACTTCGTGATTTCATCACGGCCATGAGGGAGAACCTTGCAGCCGCCCTCGGTATCGTTTCATCACAGATCAGCGTCAAGGCCACCACCACCGAAGGGATGGGGTTCACAGGAACCGGCCAGGGCATTGCGGCATGGGCCGCGGCCCTGATCCTCACCGCAGAGGATACAGCATGAAACAGACATGTGAAAAAATCAAATCAGACTTCCAGGCCGTTTTTGAGATGGACCCGGCCGCGACCAGCAAACTGGAAGTGATCCTGACCTATTCCGGATTCCATGCCATCCTGGCCTACCGGTTCTCGCACTGGCTTTACAAACATAAAGTCCCCTTCTTCCCGCGTCTGATCTCCCAGCTTGCCCGGTTTCTGACGGGTGTGGAGATCCATCCGGCCGCAACCATCGGCAAGAGATTTTTCATTGACCATGGCATGGGAGTGGTGATCGGTGAGACCTCGGAGATCGGGGACAACGTCACCCTTTACCAGGGAGTCACTCTTGGCGGAACCGGCAAGGAGCACACCAAGCGCCACCCCACCCTGGGGAATAACGTGGTCGTGGGCGCCGGGGCCAAAATCCTCGGTAGCATGAGCATCGGAGACAATGTCAAGATCGGCGCCAATGCCGTGGTCTTAACCCCCGTCCCTGCCAACTCCACGGTGGTCGGCGTCCCCGGAAGAATCGTCAAGGTGGAAGGGGAAAAGGTGCGGAGCAGCCTCGACCATATCCACCTTCCCGACCCGATCATAGAGCGTTTCGAGAAAATGGAGCAGGAGATTGAGGATCTGAAGAGACAGCTCCGGGACAAAGGATCCTCCGACCATTCGGGAGAGTAAAAAATTCGGCATCTCCCATAAAGCGGGTTAAAAAGGGGCCGAGGATTCCAGGGTTCAAGGGGTCAAGTGAAATACTGAAATGCAAGCAAAATCTCCAGAGAAAAACACTGGAACCCTTGAACCCAAGATGCCTTAGCGTAGTAGCCGTCGCAGACGGCAAGGATAGAGAAAAGCGGGGCACGCGAAGCGTAACCATAGGACCCTCGGTCCCTTTTGTTTTGAGCACTTCACTTGACCCCTCGAATCCTTGACCCCTTGGACCCTTGTCTTCTCACCCCCTACATCTTCCTGGTAAGCGTAACACCCAGCAGATGGAAATCACTCTTGTACGAGGCATTGAAATTCTGGTAATTGTTATCGGTGCTCCGGTTTTCAAAATGTGAATAGATGTACGCGGCATCGAGGGTCCAGTCCCCCCGACTGTACCCGCAACCCAGAGAAAAGTTGTGCCGGTCGGAATCCGGAAGGATGGCCCCCAGGGTCCGGTCGGGAATGGGGTTCTTGTCATAGAAATACCCCGTCCTGACCGCGAAGTTATCCGTGTAGTGGTACTCGGTCCCCAGATGGAACCCCCATCCATTCTCCCAGTCTTCTTGAAGGACCAGTTTGGACGAAGCTGCAGGGAAACCTGATACAGTATAGGATAGCCCGGGTTCCATTTTGACAACCAGATAATCAAAATGGTTCCATGTGGTATACTGGACATCGAAATCAATGTTCCATTTATCGAACATGGTCGTGGAGACCCCGGCAAGAAAGATCCCCGGAAGACCGATTTTGGTGTACCCGTAAGTGTGTGACGAAACAAGTTGAACCGGCACAAGCGGGAAAGCATTGCCGCTGGGACTCCAATCCACCGTACTTTCACTTCGTGAAACCTCGACCTTCATATTGCTTCGGTAGGAAAATCCGGCTTTCCAGAATTCGTTGATCTTGTAGAGAAGCCCCAGGTTGTAGGCCCATCCGCCTCCCCTCCCGTCCAGCTTCAAACGGCCGAGTTGATCCGCACTCTGGCCTGTAGCCTCGAAGGTTTCATAACTTTTCACAGGCGTAAAAGAACTCGGGGCAAAATCTGAAAGCCCTACCTGGCGTATGATCTGTGTTTTTAAGCGGAGATAATGGACACCCATAGCCAGAGACAGCTTGGGGTTCACCTTGCAGGCCAGGTTGGGATTGAAGTCGTAGGTCTTGATATGGGCCTCATTGGCCACGGAATTTCCCACGGAACTGTCGGCCCAGTCCGTGCCGATGCCGAATGGGGTGTAATACCCAAAGCCCAGCGTTAACCGATCATTCATCTCATGCGTCAGATAGAGATGGGGGAGAAAAAACGTCCTCGATGCCATCTCTTCGTGATAGGAGAGTCCCGGTGTGGATGCGCTGTCCACGTCATATTTCTGATCGTTCCGGATAAAGGTATTCCCGATGCTCACATGGGTCCCTGAGAGCTGGGTGATGCCGGCCGGGTTATTAAAAATCGCGGACGGATCGTCTGCTGTGGCTGTGAAGGCCCCGGCCATACCCATGGCCTTGGCCCCCTGTTCAAAGACCAAAAAGCCCGCCCCCCATGCGAATGAACCCCATAAACACCAGACGACCGCGCACAAAAGAAGAACCAGATTTTTTGTTTTCATGAGTCTCTCCCCCTGACATTCATTTTCAATATCCAAAAGGAACCCATATCAAAATACCAAAGAGGGGCGCCGCTTACGCTTCTAAACTGTGATACCCCTGATTTGACTATTTTCATACCACTTCTTAACATCCGCAGTCAACCTAATTTTTCAGTCAGCAGAGGAGCCTTGGGTGAAACCAGGGTGATCTGCGGCTCGGTGGTGTGAAACTTCAAAAGCTTGACAAGTCATTTTAAATAGACTATGTTGGTCATATGTATTAGGATCTGGAGGACATGATCATGAAGACCGCCGCGATTTCAAAATTGAAGGCTTCACTAAGTCAATTTCTGGCAAGAGTAAAAGCCGGTGAAGAGGTGCTTGTCACTGAAAGGGGGAAACCCGTGGCAAAGATCATTCCTCTTGACCAGGGTGACACCGAGATTTCCGCTCACCTTCTGACACTGGAACGGGCCGGACTGGCAAGTGTCGGTACCGGCAAATTGCCGAAGGACTTCTGGAACCTGCCCAGACCCAAGGATAAAAAGGGCTCAGCTCTTAAAAGCTTGTTGGAAAATCGGGAGCAAGGGAGATGATGTTCTGGGATTCTTCAGCGATCATTCCCTTATGCATTGATGAGCCTCGAACCCGGACCGTTCGGGACATTCTGAAACGAGACAGATCCATGGTTGTGTGGTGGGGGAGTGCGATAGAATGCTGTTCTTCGTTTGCGCGGTTGCGCCGGGAAAGTCTTTTGAACAATAAAGAGGAGGAGCAGCTACGAACCATTCTCCGCATGTTGTCCGACTCGTGGACAGAAATAAAACCAAGTCAAGACATCAAAGATATCGCGGAGAGGCTCCTTTTTCTTCACCCTCTGTGTGCGGCTGATTCCCTGCAATTAGCATCTGCTCTGCTATGGGCTGAGAAAAGCCCCAAAAGGCACGGCTTTGTCTGTCTGGACCGAAAACTGAGAGAGGCTGCAAATAAAGAAGGGTTTTTGTTGCTGCCGGATGAGGAAGATCTTTAATCCGTTGTCTCTACCCGCTTGTAGCGTCGAGGGTCAGACTTTGATAATTTGATATTTAATCCGCTGCATCTACGAGAGTCATCTTCAAATACCAATTAAACTCCAAGCCCAACAACAAAAAAAACCTCCCTTTGCCCCTTCGACTGCGCTCAGGGCAGGCGCCGGGAGGGATTCCATTTTCCCCTCCTGTGTAAGCTGGCGAATGGGCAGATCAATCAGAAATCCCGGATGAAACCGCGCGGCATAGGAGCGCACCTCTTTCCCGTTCAGAACGTGAAACCTCCGGAGCCTTTGGAGGGTCTGCAGGGAAAAACGGCTAAGAGGAATATGGATGATCCGTTAAATTCTTTTTGTTCTCTCATTTATATACATCCCTTCGATGGCGAACAATCACAATTCAGAATCTTCTCTTTAACTGCCTCGAATGATTCCCGTGGTTCATCCTCTCGTTCTTTCACCCGCAGTGTGTCGTAAAAATCCTCCCACAGTTCTCTATGTTTCTTGAGATCTATGAGCACAGCTTTTTTCTTGCCTTCTTCATCAACCACAAATTTAACACCTTTCATTCTTGAATCCCCTCCCAACCACTGGATTTCCACATACGCAGGAATGACGACATAGCGCTATGTACTTCTAATAATTCTCAAAATACACAAAAGAATAGTAATGAAGCGCCCCTCTCAAGTCAAGGGGAATATTTGGATGGATTTCGTAACTGAATACAGGAAAGCGGTCACTGCAGGATGCATCCCACGACATCTACCCAAGAAGATCAGAACTCCCGGATGAAACGGGCGGCATAGGACCGCACCTCTTTCCCGTTCAGGACGTGAAACCTCCGAAGTCTTTGGAGGGTCTGCAATGAAAATCGGCTGAGAGGGATATGGATGATCCGTTTCCCGAGTCTGCGGGCGATCTGCCTCCATCGAAGCAAAGGGGCCTTGGGTGAGACCAGGGTGATCTGCGGCTCGGTGGTGTGAAACATGGCCCCGGCAAGAAGCCGCTCCTCCAGGGTCCGGGCAAAGTTCAGCCTCGGGTCCTCCCAGATATTGGGGATATACCGGGGCGGAAAAAGGAGAAAACATCCCCCGTAGGTGGACTGGCCGATGCCGGGGCCGATCATATTCTCAAGATAAGGTGTGGCATAGAAACAGAGGGTGGACTCGGCCTCGTGCTCGGAGTACCAGGTCTGACGCCAGGGATACTGATCCGGGTCTGCGTTCATCTCAAAGATCAGGACCACGACCTCCACGGCGCCTCGTGACGGAGGGATCTCCTTGACATAGATATCGCCCTCGTACCAGTGCCGCAGGGTCTCACGGATATCGATACCGTCCTTGATCGAGGAGGTAAATTTTTCGGACCGGGCCAGGTCTTCTCCGATCAGGGCCCTGGCCTGCTCCCGCACATGGAGATTGAAGCTTTCAATTTTCCTGTCTTCAGGCGTCCAGGAGCACTGGCCGTAAGGGTCCCAGAAATACTTCCAGAGCTTCTGCTTTCTCACCTCGGGTTCGGGCCTCAAGGGGAGCGTCCGCCAGACCTTGCGCTCACCGGCGAGCCGGTTCTTCAATGAGACCACCTCTCCGTCGGCCATCTCCCCCCGGCCCATGCCGAAGCCGACCGTGTCATATGCGCCTTCACTCTCCGGCTGGTAGGGGTAATCCCTTGCTGTCTCCACCAGGGATACGGCAAAACTGTCCCCGCCGATCTGCTTGGCCGCGACGGTCAGGGTGTAGAGATCCGGGGTGAATCTCCGGTCCATGAGGGTCAGGTTCCGGACATATTTCATATAGGCCTGAAGGACCTGGGGGTTCAGGTGGTGCTGGGTGATGTCGTGTTTGACCACCCATCTCCTGCGGGCCTCGATCAGGAGCTCTTTGACCCCGTCTATGGAGAGATTCTCATCGGACGTGAGATCCTCCCGGCTCTTCTCATAGAGGTACGTGATGAAAGGAATTTCACCGAGCATGAAGTACAGGGTCGCGGCTGAAACCCGGAAGAGCCTGGCCGAAGGCCCATGGGCAGGCGCCGCCGGCAGCGAAGGTTCAGGGCATGGGGTCTGCAAGAGGTAGGCATCCCGGACCCAGGGCCAGTCCATGACCGAACAGAGGAAGAGGATATCCTTGTACTCCTCCTCCAGCTCACGGAGCCGGCAGGCCATGTAGGCGATGCGCCTCTCGCGCCGGCTCTCGGGCTCAGGCCTGGAAAGGGTCGGGAGAATGGCTGCGAGAAACGGTTCGCCTGGGATCCTCTTGAGGGCGTAAGGGTCCGGAAAGGTCCCTTCATATACTTCATAAACATCTACTTCCATGTCTATGAATTCACAGGCAATATTCTCCTGCAGGGCGATCCTGATCCCCATGATCATCCCCTGGCAGGGATCAATGGGGACGTAGTTCACGGCATCCGGGTCTCCCTGCTCCCGCTGCATCACTGCGGAAATTTCGGGAAGGCGCTCGATCCCCTGGATCACAGGCTCCTGGAAGGATGGAGGAAGGGCCACGGCCAGACAGTCATAATGCCCCGAAAGCATCTCCCGTCTGACTGATAGGGCGTAATCGCCGCTTTCATGTACAACCGGGAAGACGGTTAAGGAATGCCCGAGCCGGTAAAAGTCTCTTTGCTGTCTGGACGAATCCATGTCCCTATACCCGCTATTCCCTGTCCGGATGCAGCGGGTCCCCTTCTCCGAAGAAAAAGTCACCCAGACCGAGCGCTCCGGTTTCACTCCCCAAGGCCTGTTTCTTCTTTTCGGCCATGCGGTCAAGATTTAGCGCCTCTTCGCTCAGGACCTTGACCACGGCCTCTCTCCATACCTGGTCTTTAAAAAGGGGATGATCCGGGTCCTGGCTCAGCCTTTTCAGGGCGTACCGGACGATGTGGATCCCGTCTCTGGGGGTGAAGCCGAGGTCCAGCTCATGAGAACGGTTCAGGAACTCCACGGTCATGGAGAGGATCTCCTCATCTGCAAAAGGGAGGTGGTATCTCAGAATGGCCTTCTCTTCCTCCCTGCTTGGGAACTCCAGATGAAGGGTCGGCTGAAGCCTGGAGAGGATATAGTCCGGTATTTCAAAGGTCGATTCGTCTTCGTTCATGGTCACGCAGCACCGGAAGCCGTCATCAGCATGGACGATCACCCCGGCGACAATGGATTCCACGTAACGCCGGTGGTCCAGAAGGGGCGCGAGCGATGCCCAGCTCTTCTCGTTCATCCGGTTCCCCTCGTCGAGTACGCAGATCCCCCCGGTCAGCATGGCGCTCACCAGGGGAGAGGCATGATAGGCGATCTTCCCGGCCTCGGAGAGAACCGGTGTGATGAGAAGATCCTCGGGCCGGGTATCACTGGTGCATTGATAGATGTAGAGAGGCTGCTGCCGGACCCCGGCTGCGGCCATGGCCAGGGTGGTCTTGCCGATCCCGGGGAAGCCGGTGATCCTCGGAGCGAGCGGCAGATCATCCTTGTCCACCACGATCCAGCAGGCAAGGAGCTGCCGCAGGATCTCCTTCTGACCGATCCATTGACTCTCGATGTCCACCGGATGGCTCAAATGCAGGGTGACCCCTTCTATTTCGACTACATTCTTTGTTTGTTTCGGCACGGTCGTTCTCCTTATGGGCCAATAGGGTCCGTCCCTCACGTCACTCATAGCAAGGCATGTCATTCCCCGACTCGATCGGGGAATCCAGATAAAACAAACTGGATTGTCCGGTCGAGCCGGACAATGACAAAAAAAATATCAATAAAATAGGGATGGCCCCTATTTCACAGCCGATTGACCCCGTTCAGCGCCGCCACCTTGTAGGCATCCGAAAGCGTGGGGTAGTTAAAGACCGCGTTGATAAAATAATCAATGGTCCCGTTGAAGCTCAGGACCGCCTGTCCGATGTGGATGAGCTCGGTGGAACGCTCCCCGATGATGTGCACCCCCAGAAGCCTGCGGTTCTCACGGTGGAACAGGAGCTTGAGCATCCCATAGATATCGCCGATGATCTGGCCCCTTGCCACTTCATTGAAAAAGGCCTGCCCGACCTCGTAGGGGATCCCCTGCCTGGTGAGGCTCTCCTCGGTCTCTCCGACCATGGAGATCTCGGGAATCGTGTAGATCCCATAGGGGAGGATGTTCGATGGACCCGAGACCGGGCACTCCTGCATCAGGGCCGCACACATGGACAGGCGTCCCTGCTCCTGTGAGGTCGAGGCCAGGCCAGGCCCGCCGATGACGTCACCTGCGGCAAAGATACTCGGCACGCTTGTCCTGTATTCCTGGTCCACCTCCACCCTCCCCCGCTTCCCTATATTTACGCCGATCTTCTCCAGGTTCAGACCTTCTGTGTTGGCAGATCTGCCGAGGGTAAACAGGAGCTTCTCCGAGACCACCTGTTTGCCGCTCTTGAGATGAGTCACCACACGGCCTGGATGCTCAACCTCGATCTTTGACATTTCTTCTCCAAGCCTCAGGACCACTCCGGACTGGCGCATCCAATAGGAGAGCGAATTCACGATTTCCTGATCGGCAAAAGTCAGGAGGCGCTCCTGCTTTTCTACGACTGTGACCTCGGTTCCGAGACAGGCGAAGATGGATGCATATTCACATCCGATCACCCCTCCGCCGATGATGGTCAGGGAGCGGGGGATGGTATCAATCTGCAGGATGGTGTCGCTGTCGTAAACCGTGGGTTCTCCGAAGGGGACTTCGGGCGGGCGGTTGGGCCTCCCACCTACGGCAATCAGAATCACATCCGCCTGATAGTTCTCCACCCGCCCCTGGCTGTCCCTGACTGCAAGGGTATGAGCGTCTTCAAAAGAGGCCTCGCCATAGATGATCTCCACGTCGTTGCGGGTGAACTGGTCTATGATCACCTCCATCTGCCGGTGAACCACGGTATCCTTCCTATGCATCAGTTCCTGGAACTTGACGTTCTTCCCCAGGTCACAATGGAAACCGTAGATGACCCGCTGTTTCAAGCCATAGAGATAGAGAGCGGTTTCACGAAGCGTCTTGCTCGGGATGGTACCGGTCTGAAGGCCTGCTCCACCGATGAAGGGGTTTTTCTCGATGACGGCTACACGGCGTTTAAGCTTCGCGGCCTGGATGGCCCCTTTTTCCCCGGCGGGTCCTGAACCCATAACCAGAACATCGTATTTTTTCATGATCTCCACCAAGAGAAAACAAAAACCTTTTGGCCACGAATGGACACGAATCTACACAAGGAAACTGCTGTTGTTTATTCGAGTTTACTCATGCCAATTCTCGTCATCGAATTTATGAATCCAGGGACTTAGTATACGAAGGAACCGGAAGAGTTGTCAACTGGTCAACCGCCGGCATAGAGAAGGTACTGTTCCCGCCGAGCCTTAAAAGAGTCGAGGTCTTGCCGCCACCCCTCTTCGATCTCGGCAAGGGGCTTCATCCCTTCCAGATCTCTGCGTATGGCATCGTCCCCGGTCAGGATATCGATCGGAAGCCTTTTCTCTTCATACTCATAGGGCGGCTTTCTCCACTGGAACTCCCCGGGATAGAGGGAGATCACGGACTGGAGAATGGCAAGGGTCGTCCGGTAGGGGCGGAAGGCGTTCCGGTCCGTGACGTGGATCTGAAACCCGTGGCACATCTTTCCATTCCATTTGTTAAATGTCGGCAAAAAGTGATGTTCCCTGAAGATAAGCCCGGGCAAGGCATATTTCTGCAGCTTTCTGCCGAGATCCTTGACTTCGATATAGGGCGCGCCGAAGCATTCAAAGGGGCGCGTGGTTCCGCGACCTTCGGAGATGTTGGTCCCCTCGAGCAGGACCTGCCCGGGATAGACCAGCGCCGTGTCCGGCGTGGGAAGGTTCGGGGAAGGGATCACCCAAGGGAGTCCCGTGTCCTGGAAAAAGGTCCCCCGCCGCCATCCCAGCATGGGGACGACCGTGAGATCGCAGCCGATGCCCATCTCACGGTTGAAAAACTGGGCCAGTTCTCCGATGGTCATGCCGTGCCGCATGGGAAGGGAAAACATCCCGACAAAAGAAGCGAATTCCGGCTTGAGGAGGTTTCCTTCCACCTCCAGTCCCCCGATGGGATTGGGCCGGTCGAGTACTACAACCTTCCTGCCCGTTTCGCCGGCGGCCTGCAGGCAGTAAGCCATGGTGTAAATGAAGGTATAGACACGGGTGCCCACATTCTGGAGATCAATGACCAGAATATCCATCTCATTCATCATCTCCGGCGTGGGTTTCCTCGTATCCGAATAGAGGCTGAAAACCGGGATGCCGAGTTCCCGGTCCACCGAGTCCGGGGACTCCATCATATTGTCCTGTTTCTCCCCGAAGATACCGTGCTGGGGCGCAAAAAGGGCCTTAAGATTCCTGCCGCAGAGTTCTCCGAAGATCACTCGGGAGTGCACCAGGCCTGAATCCACAGAGGCTGGATTGACCAGAAGACCAATCCGGTTCTTTTTTAAAAAACCGGGCGGGTTGGATTTGATCTGCTGAAGGCCGGTGTGAACCATGTACGATCGAGTCTTTGTAGAGAGGACGCCAGGAAAAGAGCTTTCCTTTTATCCTGTTATCCGGGAAAGCCGCCTAAACTTCTTACTCAAGGGTCTCGGAATAGAATTGACACGGATTGCAAAATCTCCCCTCCTCCCTCCTCAGAGGGATAACTCCCCCTTACCCCCTCTTAAATAAGAGGGGGTCTCCCTTTGGAAAAGGGAGGCTTCGGCGTGAGCTCAGCCGAACGGTGAGGTGGGATTTGTACAGGTTGAAACTACTCATCCCGTCCGAATTTTGGCCCGGCGCTCTTGACTTCATCAGGGACATTGTCGGAATAATTTTTAAAATTCTTGTGGAAGAGTCCGGCCAGTTCCTTGGCCTTTGTGTCATAGGCTGTTGGATCCTTCCATGTGTTCCTGGGCTGCAGGACCTCTTTGGGCACATCCGGACAGGACTCCGGAATGTGGAGCCCGAAGAAGGGGTCTTCCTGGGTCGGGATTTCCTTGAGCCTGCCGCTCAGGATGGCCCGCAGGATCGAACGGGTATGTGCAATATCCATCCTCTTCCCGGCGCCGTAGGCGCCCCCGGTCCAGCCCGTATTGACCAGCCAGCAGTCCGATTGGTATTTCATGATCTTTTCCCCGAGCATGGTGGCATATACGCCCGGCGGAAGGGCCATAAAGGGAGCGCCGAAACAGGTGCTGAACGTGGCCTGAGGCTCATCCCCTATCCCCTTTTCCGTCCCTGCCACCTTGGCCGTATACCCGGAGAGGAAATGGTACATGGCCTGCTCCGGTGTCAGACGGGCGACCGGAGGCATGACCCCGAAGGCATCGCAGGTCAGCATGATGATGTTTTTCGGATGCCCGCCCATGCCCGAAATCACGGACCCCTGGATCGCCGATATGTGATAGGCCGCTCGGGTATTTTCGGTCAAAGTGGCGTCATTCAGGTCCACCCGCCTCGTCTCCGGATCCACGCCGACATTTTCCAGAATGGTCCCGAACCGCCGGGTGCAACGGTAGATCTGGGGCTCCGCCTCGGGGGAAAGACGGATCACCTTGGCATAGCATCCCCCCTCAAAATTGAAGACCCCGTGGTCGCTCCATCCATGCTCATCGTCTCCGATCAGGCCTCGCTCAGGGTCCGCTGAAAGGGTGGTCTTGCCCGTGCCCGAAAGTCCGAAAAAGACGGCCACGTCACCGGACTCGCCCACATTGGCCGAACAGTGCATGGGAAGAACCTTGTCCTCCCTTGGAAGAAAATAGTTCAGGATCGTAAAGACCGACTTCTTGATCTCGCCGGCATAGCTGGTCCCCCCGATGAGGATCAGTTTTTTGCCGAAGTTCACGATGATGAAGGCCTCGGAGTTGGTCCCGTCGAGTTCCGGGTTGGCATGAAAATGAGGGACATTCAGGATCGTACACTCAGGCACGTGATTCGCGAGCTTCTCCTTGTCCTCGATCTGGACGAACATGTTCCTGACGAAAAGATTATGCCAGGCTGTCTCTGTGATGATGCGGATCGGGACCTGATACTTGGGGTCGGCCCCGGCATAACAGTCCTGAATATAGAGATCCTTGCCCTGGATATAGGCCAGCAGCCGAAGGAAGAGGAAGTCCACCTTCTTCTTCTCGATGGGACGGTTGACCTGCCCCCACCAGACGTGGCTTTCGCTTGAAGGCTCTTTGACAATGAACTTTTCGTTTGCGGCCCGGCCCGTATAATGCCCGGTCTTCACGGCAATGGGCCCCCGGTGCAGGATCATCCCTTCCCTTCTCCGGACGATCTCTTCATACAAGGCCCCGGTGGTCAGATTCCAATAGACATTCCCGACATTCTTGATCCCGTGGTTTTCCAGGCCGTATTTTTTATTGATCGTCTGCTGCAATTGCATGGTCACTCCCCTCTTTCAGGCATGATACAACAAGGAACCGGGAGTTCCCCGATTCTTCTGATTCCATAATACTTTAAAACATGGTCTGAATTCTTCGATGAGCCGGAAGTTTCTCTACCCGTTATTTTTTAACATAACTTAAGACCCTCTGTCCATTTAAATTTGCTTCAAGAAGATATAGGAATGCCTTATTGAAATGGATATTTTGTCATAATATTATTTATTAAATAATATCGGTTGACATTCACATGTTTTTAGAATATACAAAATTCGAAGAAAATCTGTCTATTTCCAATTTTTTTGTTCCAACATGGGGAGGGGATATGAAGAACAACAAATTTCTTGAAATGGTCGTTATTCTCATTGTTGTCTTGGCATTTACACCGTTTATTCAGGGCGGATGCGGGGGTGGAGGAGGCGGGGGCGGCGGGAACCCTGCTTCGGAAAATACGTCCACCACACCGGAAAACACAAAAACACTGGCAACCCTGAATGCATCGAGTTCTTCTCATACCACGGATATACTTCAGACCGGTTCTTTAATCAACGATGCGATTGAATCATTCATATCAGAAGAGTCTGTTGGAGCATCTTCTTCTGATAATAGCCAGCCTCCATTATTCAAGAATGTTCAGAGAATTCTAAACAAGATGCACGCCGAGTCCCGGGGAGGTAAAGTCAATGCCCTTGGATCTCAGCAGCCGGATACGCCCCCGGAATCCTGCGAGGGGGGTGGAACCGTGGACCTTTCCATGAACTGGGACGGACCGAATGGAGATATAGACATCTCAGATTGCTCCCAAATAAACAATCTGCATATGACCATCACCATGAACAACTGCGTGGAGTCCGGGGTTGATCTCAATGGGACCATGGACGTCACGGTTCCGGGCAGTTCCTGCGCAGAACCCTCGTCAATGAGCATGACCCTGAAATTCAATGGCCATGACTCTGTAGAGAATTATACGGCCGATTTTGATGCCACCATGAATGTGACAGACATTGTCTGGGATCAGACAGCCATAGCGATCCAAAGCATGAAGGTAAATGTAACCGGAACCATCTCCGGAGACGATGCGGGTACTCCCTTCAGTGAAACCTACGACAATTTCATGATCGGATTCGGAGATACCGGCTCACAATATCAAATCTCAATGGATGGCTTTGTCCAGACGACCTGCATGGACGGTTGGGTTCAGGTCACTACACAGGAACCGGTACTCTATCCATATGACTTCTCCTGCCCTACCGGAGGACAGGTCAGCCTCCATGGAAACGGAGATGCAGTCATATCCATTCACTCTGATTCCAGTATCGACATCACTGTGAATGGTACGACCACGCCTTATATTTCATGCCAGGATGTCCCGGCCTGCAACGGGTAAACCTCTCGGTTACTGCCCACAAGACAAAAAAAAAGATCCCCCAGGTCGGGGGATCTTTTTTTGTCCGAAATGGAGGCCTTACCACTCCGCAAGGCTTTGAATGGAGGCTCGGTAGGGCCCCAACACTGAAGCGTCTTTGAAATAGACCTTTTTCATATAATCCAGCACCCAGGAATAATATTCAAAACGGCTGGAGAGGTCCTGAAAGATTTCCGCTCCCTGCTTTTCGGCCAGACGGTCGAATTCCGAGACCGTGGAGTAGGAGTATTTTCCCTGGTCCATATAATATTTGAGTGAGGAACCCTTGACTACGAAATCCCGGTAAATCCCGGTCATGAAGAGTGTATAATCACCGATATGCTGCCTGATCTCCCGCTCTCTGAACGGACTGAACCGGTCGCTCTGCAGATCCATGGCGGAATTCGCCTCCGTGAGGAAGTCTACCATATACTCTACCCTCTCGCCCAGGGCATTCTTGATCTTATAGAGCCGGTCCGTAGAGGCAAAACGGGCAAGCAGGCTTGAGACATAATCCGCAACCGGCATATTATCAATGAAAAGCTGTTGAAAACAAAGGAGGGTCAATTTCTGGAAAAATCTTTTCAAACCAGGCGCCCGGTCATCTCTTTCCATATCCTTTTCTCCATGAAAGAAATTATCTTGCTTACACTTTATATTCATTTTATCATACCTTCTTAAAATCTTCTATGTTTCATTTTATGATCAAGTCATGACAACTTCAAGAGGGAGAAAGGACCCATGGATCAGGAAAGAGACCGTCTGAAAGAACTGGAGGACGATGACCGGCGCTACATCTGGCACCCGTTCACTCAAATGCAGGAATATGAGAAAGAAACTCCCTTGATCATCGAACGGGCTGAGGGGGTCTATCTTTTCGACATCCACGGCAAACGCTACATGGACGGTGTCTCCTCGCTCTGGGTCAATGTGCACGGCCACCGGAGGCCTGAGATCGACCGGGCCATCAAGGAGCAGATTGACCGGGTCTCGCATTCCACGCTCCTCGGCATCTCCAATGTCCCGGCCATTGAGCTGGCAAAAAAACTCGTGAAAATCACCCCTCCTGGTCTTGAAAAGGTCTTCTATTCGGACAGCGGATCCACGGCCGTGGAGATCGCCCTGAAGATCTCTTTCCAGTTCTTTCAGCACCGGATGGGCAAGTCCTGTAAAAAGACCCGCTTTATTGCCCTGACCAACGCCTATCATGGAGACACCATCGGCTCGGTGAGCGTAGGGGGAATACCTCTGTTTCATGATCTCTTTCATCCCCTTCTGTTCCCCTGTGATTTTGCCCCTTCTCCATACTGCTACCGATGCCCGCTGGAGATGACGTATCCCTCATGCAGCCTTGCCTGTGCCGATGAGCTTGAAAACACGGTCCGCCGGATCCATGAAGAGACCGCCGCCCTGATCATCGAGCCGCTGGTCCAGGGCGCGGCGGGGATGTTGACCGCCCCTCCGGGCTATCTCGCCCGTGTCCGGAAGATCTGCACACGATATGATCTGCTGATGATTGCCGACGAGGTAGCCACGGGATTCGGGCGCACCGGAACGCTATTTGCCTGTGAACAGGAAGGGGTCACGCCCGATCTCCTCTGCCTGGCCAAGGGGATGACCGGGGGATACCTTCCCCTGGCCGCGACCCTGACTACGCAGGAGGTTTTTGATGCCTTCCTGGGGCCGTATGAGGAATTCAAGACCTTCTTCCACGGCCACACCTATACGGGAAATCCCCTGGCCTGCGCGGCGGCGCTGGCCAGCATTTCCCTGCTTTCGCCCGAAGAAGTCCTGCCGGGTTTCCAGGCACGCATCCAGTGCCTTTCAGAGGAACTGGCTCGTTTACAAGGATTGAATCACGTGGGTGAGGTGAGGCAGAAGGGGTTCATGGTCGGGATCGAGCTGGTTCGGAACCGGACGGCCAAAGAGCCCTATCCATTAAAGGATCAAGTAGGCCACCGGGTGATCCTCGAGGCCCGGAAGAAAGGGATGATCATCAGACCTCTCGGCAACGTGATCGTCCTGATGCCGCCTCTTTGCATGGAAGAGGGAGAGATCCGGGAGATGGTTGCAATCACCGGAGCGGCGATCCGGGAAGTGACGGAATAAAGTGGAATCCCACTTGACCGATGGGATAATATCTCTCAGTACTGAAAGAGCGGCGCCAAAACTTCATGACTCTTCCATAAAACTTGACAAACAACTCGGAGGTATTATATACATGAATGTGTGAGGGTATCAGGCCTTGATAGTGAATGAAATGAATAGAAGGAGAGTGACATGGCTGCCCCGAATAGAATTCTGAAAGAGGCATTGAATCTAAAACCTGCAGAAAAAGCGGAACTAATCGACAAACTGATTTATAGTCTGGACAAACCTGATGCAGAGATTGACGAATTATGGGTAAAGGAGGCTGAGAACCGGATTGATGCTTATGAACGTGGAGAGATTAAGGTTGTTGCATTGGAAAAAATTCTTGAAAAATATAAGCAGGATCCGAAATGAGGATCCGATTCTTGGAAATAGCACAGATTGAACTGTATGAAGCCATCGAATATTACAACTATGGAGTATCCGGACTTGGTGAAGCTTTTCTGAGCGAAGTATTGAACGTTCTTGATAGAATTGGAAAATATCCCGAAGCATGGCCGTCTTGCTCAAAGCGAACCAGAAGGACTCAGACTCGGCGCTTCCCTTATGGAATCATGTATCAAATTCGGAAGGATGAAATTTTAATAGTTGCCATTGCACATCTTCATAGAAAACCGGACTATTGGAAAGACCGAATATAATTTGAACTTTTCTTAAATAGAAAAGATCGGGGAGTTACCGGAATATCTCCGGCCGGTTGGTAAAGACCCCGTCCACGCCCCACGTCTCAAGCTCTTTGACTCGGGAGATTTGGTCCACCACGTAGGGATAGACACGGATTTCTCTGCTGTGGAAGGCATGGACCATGTCCGGGGTAACGGACTGCTCCTCGGGATGAAAAGAGACGGCCTTGAATTCCAAGGCCCGGTCAAGCAAAGGCTTCCAGTGCCCGTTCCCGTCATAGAGAATCCCGATCCGGACTGCCGGCCGGAGATCCCGGACGATCTTCAGGGCATGAAGGTCAAAGCAGGAAATCAGCACCTGATCTTCCATGTCTCTTGCGGTGACGGTCTCCAGGATCTTCTCTTCGATCCCTTGGGACCGGGGGGCATCTTTCTTGATTTCGAGGTTCAGGGGGATCTCTCCCTTGGTGAGAGAGAGGAGATCTTCAAGGGTCGGGATCCGGGTTCCGGCGAACGGATCTGAAAACCAGGAACCGAAATCGTATCTTAGGAGCTCCGCCAGCGTGAAGTCATGGATGGGAAGAGTCGTCCCCGTGATCCGTTTGATGTCTGCATCATGAGAGAGCACAGGGACCCGGTCGGCAGTAAGACGAATATCGGTCTCGATCATGTCCGCCTTGAGCTCCATGGCCATGCGGAAAGCCGGGATGGTGTTTTCCGGGGCGAGGAATGATGCCCCGCGGTGGGCGATCACCAGGAAGTCCTTCATCGCCGGCTCCATGCCATGGCGCATCTCACGGCCCTGTTCCATCCGGCGCAGAGGGCCTTTCTTTCACTCTCGGCCATGATTGGGAGGAATCGCTCTTTGAGCCTCCAGATCCTGGAGACCTCGTCCAGGCTCTTCCAGAAACCTACAGCGAGACCGGATAGGAAAGCGGCGCCGAGCGCCGTGGTCTCTTGAACCTCGGGCCTTTCCACGGGGAGCTTCAGGATGTCGGCTTGGAACTGCATAAGAAAGCGGTTGCCCACGGCGCCTCCGTCCACACGGAGGCTCCGGATCGGAATGCCGGAGTCTTGCCGCATCACGTTCAATACATCGAGGGTCTGATACGCGATGGACTCCAGGACCGCCCTGATGATCTGGGCGCGTCCGGCCCCCCTGGTGAGCCCCACGATCGTTCCCCTCGCATACATGTCCCAGTAAGGCGCCCCCAGCCCCACAAAGGCCGGGACCACATAGACCCCGCCCGTATCGGGTACGCTCCTTGCAAGGGCCTCGCTCTCCTCAGCATGGTCGAAAAATTTCAGTTCGTCTCTGAGCCACTGGACGGCCGCACCGGCAATAAAAATACTTCCCTCAAGGGCATAGGTAATCTTCCCGCCGATGCCCCAGGCGATCGAGGTGAGGAGGCCGTTCCCCGAAGCCACCGGGGCGGGCCCCGTGTTCATCACCATAAAGCAGCCGGTCCCGTAGGTGTTCTTGACCATCCCCTTCTGAAAACAGACCTGGCCGAAGAGAGCGGCCTGCTGGTCCCCGGCTACTCCGGTAATGGGGATGGCCTCCCCGCCGAAAAGATCCGCCTGTGTGGAGCCGAAATCCCCGCTTGAGGGGCGCACCTCCGGAAGGATGGCCTCTGGAATATCAAGCTCATTCAGAATCTCCCGGTCCCAGCACATCTCATGGATATTATACAGCATGGTCCTTGAGGCATTGGAATAATCGGTGGCGTGCACGGCGCCACCGGTCAGATGATAAATCAGGAACGAATCCATGGTCCCGAAGCAGAGATCTCCTCTCAAGGCCATCTCTCCGGCCCCTTCTACATGATTCAGAATCCATTGGACCTTGGTCCCTGAGAAATAGGCATCTATGACCAGTCCGGTTTTTTTGCGGATGATCTCCTCCAACCCTTTCTGCTTCAACTGCTCGCACGCTGGGGCCGTTCTCCGGCATTGCCAGACGATGGCGTGATGGATCGGCCTCCCGGTCTTCCTTTCCCAGATCACCGTGGTCTCCCGCTGGTTGGTGATCCCGATCCCCGCAATCTCCGCCGGGGCTATGCCAGCCTTCCGGATCGCATCACGGGCAACGTCAAGCTGGGTCTCCCAGATCTCCATGGGATCATGTTCCACCCATCCCGGCCTGGGATAGATCTGCCTGAACTCCTTCTGAGAGGAGGCGAGGATTCTTCCTTCCCGGTCAAAGAGAACGGCCCGTGAACTGGTGGTACCCTGATCGAGGGAGAGGACGGCCTTCTTCATCGAATTTATTCAGCCCTCCCCTGCAGGTAGGCGAGGTCTCTGCTCTGGCTCGCCTTGGTTCCGATCCTGAGCACCCTGAACCGCCGGGTCTCAGACTGCCTATAGTAGATCCGGCCGGATGATCCGAAACCCAGCTCAAAGGCATCGCACTTCTCAACCCCGGAGATTTTCCTCCTGATCTTAAGACCGGGATCTCCGTCGTTCAACCGTTTCAGCATCTCCTCGGCCTGTAGTTTTATTTTCTCATCCCCCAGACGGACAAGATCTTCCACGGCCTTCCGGTCCATTTCCAGATTCCGATAAAGTTTTGCAAAACGTTCGGACAGGGCCTGTTCCTCCTTGACGGACCTGGATTTCTGCGCTTCATGTCTGACCGCTTTCTCTTCCAGTGTGTCTATCTTTTCCTTCTGCTCCTCGGTCTGCTCGATGGTCACAAGGAGCTCTTCTTCCAGGGAAGCCTTCTCCTTTTCCAGCCGTTCCACTTCCTGTATCCACACGTCCTCCTGGGTCTTGATATCGGAGAGTCTGCTGCGGGCCTCCTGAAGTTCATGCTCCACCTGATCGATCACCGTACGCTTTTCGGTTTCGAACCTTTCCTCCATATCGTGTATCCTCTTTTCCTCAAGCAGGGAGGATCGCTGGTAATAGAGATATAGAAAAACCACCGTCGACAGAATATAGGCCAGCAGAATGCCGCTCCCCAGCCATGAGGTCACCGGGATTTTTACCGAAACCACGATATTCATCCCCTGGATGTATTCCGAGTATTTCTCCAGGTAGTCTTCCACCTTTCCGGCGGCCTGGTTCGCGATATATCCATTTTCATCAAAAAGAGAACCGGGTTTCTTTTCCGGAACCTTGCCTTTGATAAAGGGTGAAAGGAGGTGTTCATAATATGGATAGATGACGTTCTCCTGGGCATCGGTGATACGCACCCCGGTCTCCGCTCCCAGACGGGCAGCCCGACTTTTGGCAAGTATGGAAACAACGTTCTTATTCACTTCATCATAAAGGCTGACCTTCCCCTGAAGAAGCTCAAAATCGTTCTGAATGAGCTGCTGATGTAACACACGAGTCAGATCATTCCTGAACCAGAGCTGCAGATACGGCAGCGTCAGGACATAGAGGATGGAGGGCGCAAAAATACTGACGTAGAGAATCTTGAAGGAAAAACTTTTCATCGTTCACTTTCCGGGGATCAGCGGCCTATGGACACCGGTTTGCCGGCGGGATCGGCTGCGCCCCACTCATACCGAACCAGGGCGGCTGAAAGGATCCCCGCCGTCTCAGAGCGCAGGATCAGGCCCCCCAGCGAGACCGGTATAAAACCGTGTTCATTCAGCAGACCGGCCTCCTCCCTTGAGATTCCTCCCTCAGGCCCGACCAGGAGGGCGATGCTTCCCGGTTCAGGGCAGGCATTTCGTACTTTACGAAGGGTTCTGACCTTCTCGTTCTCATCGAAGAATATTTTAAGAGGGACGTGATCTACCTGATTCACGGCTTCATGGAGCATCACCGGATCTTTGATCCGGGGAAAATCCGGCCGGCCGCACTGTCTGGAGGCTCCTTGTGCAATACGCTGCCATCGCTTAAGCCAGTGGCCGGTTCTTTCCGGATCGAGAATCCGGACGGACCGTTCCATGTAGATGGGAATGATCTCATGGACTCCCATCTCAGCGGCCTTTTGTACCAGCCACTCCATCCTTTTTCCTTTGGGAACGGACTGCAAGAGGGTGATCCTAAGAGAGCATGAATCCGGGATGGAAGATGTTCCCAGGATGGCGCATGAAACCTCACCATCGGGGAACCCTGAGATCTTTACCCTGTAAACAAGGCCGGAACCGTCTGAAACCTGCAAGGTATCCCCGATTCTCATACGCAGCACATCACGGATATGCCTGCCGTTCTCCCTGTCCAACATCAGAGTCTCTTTAAAAACCCGGTCCGGGCTGATAAAAAAATATCTCAACAAAAACTCCCAAATAGCTGATCGTGTGTTATCACTGGAAGATGAAACCTGAGCAGAAAAAAGAGCCTGCCTTACACATTGAGTGTATGGAACGGCTTAAGCCTTTTAAAGAATCGCCGTTCCAGGATCATGAGCACCCTCACCCGAAGGGTGTGCGACAAAAATACCTGTCCTCCGATCCCCCGATCCAGTCGGAGGACAGACCCGACCGCACAATCCACCCTTCGAGAGGCTCAGGGTGACAATTGTCATGGTGAGCTTGTCGAACCATGGATTCCCCGATCGAGTCGGGGAATGACGCTCTTAGAGAAATATGTACCCATAAATTTGTCGCAGACCCTCACCCGAAGATCCCCTTGACTTTTTCAAAAAAACTCCGGCTGATGGGATGCACATCCTCACCGCTGATCCGAGTAAACTCTTCAAGCAGTTCTCTCTGCCTGGGGTTGAGATGAGTGGGCGTCTCCACCTGAATCCTAACAAGCTGATCCCCGACGCTGTAGCCGTGCAGGCTCGGAAACCCTTTGCCCCTCAGAATGATCACGCTTCCGCTTTGGGTCCCCGGCTTGACCTCGATCATCTCCGGACCGTGGAGCGTAGGGACCCTGATCCGGTCGCCCAACGCCGCCTGGCTGAAACTGATGGGAAACTCACAGAGGATGTTGTTCCCTTCACGTGCAAAGAACTCGTGATCCTTGACCCGGATGACCACATACAGGTCGCCCCTCTGGCCGTTGTTCATTCCGGCCTCGCCTTCTCCGCTCAGCCGAAGCCTTGTGCCGGTCTCCACACCGGGAGGGATCTTCACGCTGATCGTCCGAACCGCCTGGACCTGTCCTTTCCCTCCGCACGTCTTGCAGGGGTGGGTAATGACCACACCTTCGCCGTTGCAATGACTGCAGGGCCGGCTGATGCTGAAGAAACCCTGCTGGTAACGCACCTGACCGAGCCCCCTGCACGTCGGGCATCGTTCAGGGCTCCGGCCCTTCTCAGTCCGGCGGCCACGACACTCACCGCAGGTCTCCATCCTCGGGATCTCCACCTCCGTCTGAAGGCCCATGGCCGCATTTTCAAAACTGATCTCCAAATTGTAGCGCAGGTCCGAGCCTCTCTGAGGCCTTCTCTGCCTGGCCTCCGCGCTTCCCCCGAAAAAATCGTTGAAAATGTCTCCGAAGATATCCCCTAAACCGCCGAACCCTTCCGTCCGGAAACCGGCAAAACCGTTTGAACCCATGGTATGCCCAAACTGATCGTACGTCGCGCGCTTCTGGGGGTCTGAAAGAACTTCATAGGCCTCATTGACTTCTTTGAAGCGGCCTTCGGCTTCCTTGTCATCCGGGTTCTTGTCCGGATGATACCTCATGGCAAGACGGCGGTACGCCTTTTTGATCTCTGCATCTGAAGCGTTTTGGTGGATCTCCAGAATGTCATAATAATCTCTTTTTCTATCCATAGATGATCATTCTTCAAGATTGACCTTGTCCTCATCAGGATCGATCTCATAGACCGCGCCTTCGGAGGATTGAGGATCTTTATAAATCTGCTCGGCAAACTTGTAGGACTTCTTCTTCAGTTCGTCTTTGGCTTTTTGAATCTCGGCAGCATCGGACCCCTGTAAGGCGCGCCGCGCCGCCTTCAGGGCTTCCTCAATGAAGGCAAGGTCCGAAGGATCCATTTTAGACCGATATTCCCTGATGGTCTTCTCCGTATTGTAGACCAGCGCATCGCAGGCGTTCCTCTCATCGGCCAGTTCTTTCAGTTTGTGGTCTTCCTGTCTGTGCGATTCCGAATCCTGGATCATCTTTTGAATCTCTTCCTCAGAAAGCCCGCTCGATGCCGTGATCTTAATGGACTGCTCCTTGCCGGTCCCTTTGTCCCTGGCCGAGACATGAACGATACCGTTCGCATCAATATCAAAGGTGACTTCGATCTGCGGGACCCCTCTCGGCGCCGGGGGAATCCCGACCAGTTCGAATCTCCCCATGGACTTATTATCTCCCGCCATCTCCCGCTCACCCTGCATGACATGGACACTGACCGCCGGCTGATTGTCGGATGCCGTGGAGAAGATCTGGCTCTTTCTGGTCGGTATCGTGGTGTTCCGTTCGATCAGTTTCGTAAAAACACCGCCCACGGTTTCAATGCCGAGAGACAGGGGGGTCACATCAAGAAGCAGCACATCTTCCACCGTCCCCTTTAGAACCCCGCCCTGGATTCCTGCGCCCATGGCTACGACCTCATCAGGGTTGACTCCCTTATGAGGCTTTTGCCCGAAGATCTTTTCTACGGTTTTCTGTACCAGCGGCATCCGGGTCTGCCCGCCGACCAGGATGACCGAATGGATATCCGTTATGCTGATGCCGGCATCAGCAATGGCCTGATGACACGGCCCGACTGTCTTCTCAACCAGATCCTCAACCAGGGATTCCAGTTTCGACCGGGTCATCCTGATATTCAGGTGTTTGGGGCCGCTCGAGTCGGCTGTAATAAACGGCAGATTGATATCCGTCTCCATGGCCGTGGAAAGCTCGATCTTGGCCTTCTCCGCCCCTTCCTTCAGGCGCTGCAGGGCCATTTTATCCCTTCTCAAGTCAAACCCCTGTTCCCTCTTGAACTCGGAGGCCAGATAATCAATGACCCTCTGATCAAAATCTTCTCCGCCAAGGTAGGTATCGCCGTTGGTGGATTTGACCTCCAGAACCCCTTCCCGGATCTCAAGGATTGAGATATCGAAAGTCCCTCCTCCCAAATCATAGACAGCGACCAGTTCATCCCGCTTCTTGTCCAAGCCGTATGCCAATGCCGCCGCCGTAGGCTCGTTGATGATTCTCAGAACCTCAAGCCCGGCGATCCTGCCTGCATCCTTGGTGGCCTGTCTTTGGCTGTCGTTGAAGTACGCCGGAACCGTGATCACAGCCTCGGTGATCTCTTCCCCGAAATAGTCCTCTGCCGTCTGTTTCATCTTTTGAAGGACCATCGCGGAGATCTCGGGCGTGCTGTAATCCTTGTCCCGGATGGAGATCAGGACATCCCCCCTCGGCGACTCCTTAAGAAGGAAAGGAAGGTTCTCCATGGCCTTCTGGACTTCGATGGACCGGAACTTCCGGCCGATGAACCGTTTCACGGAGAATACCGTATTCTCCGGATTGGTGACGGCCTGCCGTTTGGCCACCTGCCCGACCAGCCGCTCTCCATGTTCCGTAAAGGCGATCATCGACGGCGTGGTGCGGCTCCCTTCAGAGTTCTCAATCACCTTAGGGTCCTTCCCGTCCAGAACGGATACACAGGAGTTGGTGGTACCGAGATCTACACCTATGACTCTGCCCATAAGACACTCACTCCGAAGATAGGGCGATCCTCATCGCCTTGATTTCTGAAGAATCACTCTTCATCGTTCATGACCGTTTCAGCCTTGTCCCGGGATTTTTTGGAAACCTTGACCATAGCCGGCCTGATCAGCCTGTCCTTCAGGATATATCCTTTCTGAAGTTCCGAAATCACCATGTTTTCTTCATACTCGTCCGCAACCTCGTGTATCACCGCTTCATGAAGACGAGGATCGAAAGGCTCACCCATGGCCCTCATCTCCTTCACACCGTACTTATCCAGGATGTCCTTCAACTGTTTCAGAATCATCTCCACGCCCAGCGCGACCCCTTCAGACTGATCATGATTTTTTGTCTGTTCAATCGCGCGTTCCAGATTGTCAACCACGACGAGAATATCCTTGATCATCCCTTCGTTGGCGTACTTGATGAATTCCGACTTCTCTTTATCCATCCTTTTTTTGTAATTCTCAAATTCCGCGTAGACCCGTAAAAATTTGTCGTAATTTTCTTCAGCCTTCTGCTCGGCGGCTTGAATCGCGCTCTGCGCCTCGGATACAGCGGCTTCTTCAACCGAGGCTTGGGCTTGATCGGCAGGGCTCCCGCCTGCCGTCTCATCGAACAGCGCCTGCGATTCTTCAATATTTTCTTTTCCGGACTGAAACTCTTCTTCTCTCCCGCCGGAAACATCCTTGCATTCATCAGACATAGGATACAAGTCTCCTCTCTTAAAAAACTCAAAAAAATCGGCCGCGCAGGTTAGGACTGACCGCTTATGAATTGGCTGAGAAGTTGGGACGTACAATGGACCACTGAGATCACCTTGGAATAATCCATGCGTTTCGGACCGATGATGCCCAGGGTGCCGACCACCTTGTCTTTGTACTTGTAATTGGCTGTAACCAGGCTGCAGTCCTCCAAGATCCGCATCGGGTTCTCAGAACCGATGTACACCACCACCCCTTCAGAATCCATGCTCCTGTCCAGAAGCTGTACCAGGATGGATTTTCTCTCAAAAGCCTGCAAAATCTTCTTGACTCTCTTCAGGTCCGAAAACTCCGGGAGGTCCACGATATTGGAAGCCCCTTCCATATAGATCTGACCGTTGGTCCCAAAAAATTCGGAAGATGATTCATCCGCCAGAAAGATTTTTCTCAATAAATTCTGATAGAGCTGCATATCCGCCGCCATCTTCCGGACAATCCTTTCCCGGACCCCCTCCAGGGTGAGCCCGCAGAGTTCCTCGTTGGCGTAGGAGGTCAGTTCATTCAGATCATCCTGAGACATATTCATGTCCGTTGAAATCAACCGGCTGTGGACCAACCCGGACTGGGAAATTAGGATGAGAAGGATCTCATGGTTCGAAAGACGGATAAACTCCATATGGTTGTATATGATATTGGAGAGTTTCGGAGCCAAAACCAGACCGACGTAGTGGGAAACCATTGAAAGGATCTGCGATGTTTCCTGGAACAGCGCATCCACCTCTCTCCTCCGTTTCAGGGTGACATAATGTCTCGCGACCTGGTCCACGTCCTCTTTGGAATGCCCTATGTGATCCATAAGATGATTCACATAGAAACGATACCCCATGTCCGTGGGAACCCGCCCGGCTGATGCATGGGGCTGCGTGAGATAGCCCATATCATCCAGATCCGCAAGAACGTTCCGGACCGTCGCCGGGCTCAGCTTAAGATTGGTTTTCTTGACCACGGTCCTCGAGGCCACAGGTCCGCCGGTATTGATATAGTTATGGACCAATGAAAAAAGGATATCCTTGGTCCTTTGATTCAGATCCATGGTTTCATCACCCTATCGTTGATTTCAGATATGTTTATTCTATCTCTCCAAACATTCTAAGTCAATATTTTTTAAAGGCTTTTTCCCTGCCTCTCTTGTCTTTTAGTCCGAAAATCTCCCCTTATCAAGAGAGATCCTCTTCATATGAGTATAAATATAACATTAGCAATCTCTGCTTTCAAGTGCTAATACTGTAACAACTCGCCATTTTCATGTCAAGTAAAAAGAACCTGGGAAAAACGCTTGTATGCTTATATAAATCCTTGTTTTCATAGGTTTTTATACCTTTCCTCTCCACAGACGCACCCTGACTTCATAACAACCTTGTGAGAGGGTTGACAATCTGATATGATTGCTTGAAAAGATCGTATGGAGATGGATCAAATGCGAAAACCTGTGGTGGCCATTGTGGGAAGGCCCAACGTGGGGAAATCTACGCTCTTCAACCGGCTCATCCGGAAAAGAAAGGCCATTGTCGGCGATCTTCCGGGCATCACAAGGGATCGAAATTATGCCGTAACGGAATTCGATCAATGCCCCTTTATTCTGGTCGACACCGGAGGCTTTGTTCCGGACTCCCAAGACCCCATCATGAAGCAGATGATGGAGCAGGTTCAGTTGGCCGTAGAAGAGGCGGATTGTATCCTCCTCATCTTAGATGCCAAAGAGGGATTGAATCCTATGGACCGGGAGATCCATGATCTCCTCCGCAAAAAAAATAAGACGGTCCTTCCGGTGGTCAATAAAGTCGACGGGGCCAAACAGGAAGGCGCAGTCTATGATTTTTACGAGCTCGGAGCGGATCGTCTCTTTGCCGTCTCTGCGGAACACGGCATCGGGATCCATGATCTGATGGAAGAGATCGTCCGATCATTCCCCCAGGGAGAACCCGGAGGCGAGGAAGCCTTCACGAGGATCAGTGTCATCGGAAGGCCTAATGCCGGCAAATCCACGCTCATCAACGCCCTGATCGGTGAGAATCGGCTGATCACAAGCGAGGTCCCCGGAACCACCAGGGATACCATCGACACCCTCTTTGAGTATCAGGGAGAGTCGTATCTCCTCATAGACACCGCCGGAATCCGGCAGAAATCCAAAATCACCCACCGGGTTGAAACCTACAGTGTCATCATGGTTCTGAAGAGCATCGAGCGGTCGGACATCTGTTTGATCCTCATCGATGCCGCAAAGGGGGTCACCGAACAGGATCTCAGGGTAGCGGGCCTCGCCCATGAGGCCGACAAGGCCTCCATCCTGCTGGTGAACAAATGGGATCTGGTTAAAAAGCAGATTAATCAAAAGCAATTTCTGGAGGATCTCCGATTCCAGCTCAAATTCATGGACTATGCCCCGGTCCTTTTTGTCTCGGCCCTGACCGGAGAGCAATTGAAAAAAATCTTCCCCGTTATTCAAGAGGTTAAAAGATCCTATGACCGGAGGGTCACGACGGCCAAAGTGAACCAGGCCTTACAGCAAGCGGTTTCCAATCATGAACCTCCTTACTACAGGAGATCCAGGATCAAATTCTTTTACGGGACCCAGATCGAAACGGCGCCCCCGACCTTCGTCCTCTTCGTCAATGCCCCAGCCGGAGTCCATTTTTCCTATCGGCGTTATATTTCCAACCAGATCCGCAGCCGTTTAGACTTCCCTCATGTGCCGATCCGGGTCTTTCTGAAAAAAAGGAAGTAAGTTATGCCTTGAGCACACTTCGGATCAGGTTTGGATCCACGTCGTCCCGGATCACGACCTTACCGATCCTTTCAGGGAGGACAAAGCGGACCTTCCCATCCCTGACCTTCTTGTCGTGTGAAAGAATCCGGATCACTTCCTCCGGATTCAGTGCAGGCAGGGCCGTCGGAAGCCCGATCATAGTCAGAAGCTTCTCCAGACGGGAAACCATGTCCTCATCACAGAGTTTCATGGCATGCGAGATCCTGGCGGCAGCCGCCATGCCCATGGACACGGCCTCACCATGGACGTATCGGGTATATCCGGTCAGAGACTCTATGGCGTGGCCGAGGGTATGGCCGAAATTCAGGATCACCCGTCTTCCGGATTCGCGCTCGTCCTCCTCTACGATGGATGCCTTGGCCGCTGAGGAGGATCGGACCACCTCGGTCATGGCTGAGGATTCCTGTTTCAATATCTCCTGGACGTGTGATTCCACAAAAGAAAAGAAACCGGGATCGAGGATCACCCCGTACTTCACCACCTCGGCCATACCTGCAAGCAGCTCTCTATCCGGGAGGGTTTTCATCAGACTCAGATCGCAGAGGACCAGCCTCGGCTGATAAAAAGCGCCGATGAGGTTCTTCCCCTTTGGATGATCCACACCGGTCTTACCGCCGATGGCGCTGTCCACCTGCGCCAGGAGGGTGGTGGGAATGTTGATGAAATGCACGCCTCGCATATAGGTGGCCGCGGCAAAGCCGGCCAGATCACCGATCACCCCGCCGCCCAGGGCCGCGATCGTGGACGTCCGGTCCATGTCGAAATCCACCAGGGCGTCATAAATTTTTTCCGCCATAGCAAGGGATTTATAAACCTCTCCGTCGGGGATCTCGATCATCCGCACACGGAATCCGGCCTTCTGAAGCGTCTCCTCCACAAGATCCCCGCAGATCGGCCTCACCACTGAATTGGTGACCACGGAGATCCTGGAGCCGAATTTGAAAGGTTTCAACCATTCTCCGGCATGGGAGAGGATCCCCCAACCAATCAGGATATCGTAGCCCCGTTCACCAAGATGGACCGTGATTTTTTCCATAAGTCAGCCTTCAATACTCCCGGACAGACTTCAAGTAGCTCTCGAAATTCCGTTTCATCTCGAAAAGCGAATCCCCTGCAAACTTCTCGATCATGGCTCGTGCCAGTTCAAAGGCCACCACAGCCTCGGCGATCACCCCGGCTGCAGGGACCGCACAGACATCAGATCGTTCCACGCCGGCCGTAAAGGGACGCTTTGAGAGGATATCCACGGAACGAAGCGGCTTCATAAGCGTCGGGATCGGCTTCATGACCGCCCGGATCACGATATCCTCGCCGTTGCTCATCCCCCCCTCGATCCCGCCGGCCCGGTTGGTCTTCCTGTAAAATCCTTTGTTTTTTGCATAGAAGATCTCATCATGCACCTCTGAACCTAAACGCCGTGCCGCATCAAAACCGATCCCGATCTCCACGCCCTTGACGGCCTGGATCGACATGACCGCACCGGCGAGACGGGCGTTGAGTTTTCGGTCATAGTGGACATGGCTTCCGAGCCCCACGGGCAAACCCGATGCGATCACCTCAAAGACCCCGCCCAAGGTATCCCCTTGCCCGGCTGCGCGGTCGATTCTCTTCCTCATCGCATGGGCCGCCTTCTCATCCACACAACGAATATCCGTCTTTTCAGTGAGCGTCCGGATCTTTCCCACGGTAAGGGGGCCATGCTCTTTGCACTTCACGCCGCCGATTTCAACCACATGGCTGATGAGATCAATGCCGAATACCTCGAGCAGTCTCCGAGCCGCGGCGCCCACGGCCACGCGGGCCGCTGTCTCTCTTGCTGAGGAGCGCTCCAAGATGTTTCTCAGGTCGTGATGATCATATTTAATGCCGCCGGCAAGATCCGCATGGCCGGGTCTGGGTCTCGTAATACGCTCTGATTCACTCTGCATGCCTGGATCTGCCGACATGACATCCTCCCAGTTCACCCAGTCTCGGTTCTGAATAAAGAGCGTTACAGGACTCCCCAGGGTCTTCCCCCCTCGGACGCCGGAGAGGATCTCCACCCGGTCCTGCTCGATCTGCATCCGCGCCCCTCGGCCGTAGCCAGTCTGCCGCCGTGCCAGCTCCCGATTGATATCGTCTGCCCGGATGGAGACCCCTGATGGGAGCCCCTCCAAAATGGCGGTCAGTCCCTTGCCGTGTGATTCACCGGACGTCATGTAGCGAAGCATTGGGGAATTCCTTTTTCTTTATATAGATACGTCTGATTTTGATGAAGGATAGTAATACAATCCGTGGAATTTGTAAACAAAAGAAATATGAGGATCTTTAGACAATTCAGATCATCCGTGATACGGCGGGCCTGATTCATGGCAGGGAGGGCGAACCCTTCGGCATCAGCGCCATTACTGTTTCCGAACTTTTCCACGGCGTGCGCCGGGCGGATTCTGAAAAGAGACGCATTAAGAGAGAAGCGTACGTGGAAAAGCTCCTCGGGATTTTCCCGGTTTATCCGTTTGACACCGCTGCCGCAAGAATCCACGCAAGACTCTGGGCCGGACTTGCCAAGAAGGGAATATCGGTCGGGGCACACGATCTCATCATTGCCGCGACGGCTCTCGCGCTCGGTTTCTCCGTCGTCACTTTGGATATGAGAGACTATGCAAAGATCAAGGAACTCACCATTGAAAAACTATAGGTTTTAAATGTGTCGTGAGGGACGGGACAACAGATCTGTCTGTGCAACAATGGAGAAAAAAAGGCCCGGCAGTGCCGGGCCTTATATGCATTTCAATTCTCTGCTTATTTTATTGCTTTCCGTGTGATGCCCATAATATCACTTGGTCTGGGTGATTTCCAGGGACTCACCACCAATGCTGACACTAATCGTACGATCGAAGGTACCCCCCACGTATGCGGGCACTGCCAGAGTGACCGTGGCTCGCCCGCTTGCGTTGGTTGACGACCAAGTATTAAACGTAGCCCCTACGGAATCAACAAAGCTCAGTGTCCCGTAATTCGTACTCATGCCCATCCCGTAATTCGGGATATTGTAGCATCCGGCCCCGGTTCCTGTGTCTCCTGCACTGTCATAGACCCAGACTGAGATCGTAACATTCTGGGCGGCATTACTGACATTTTCAACTGCAGTAAGCTTGATATTGGCGCCTCCCACCCAAGGGTAGCTACCTTCCAAGACCTTGCCCACATTTCTGGCTGAGGTTTCCGCATAAAAGGCAAACCATGAATTGATCCCTTCACGTCCCCAGGTTGAGACGGGTCTGGGCCAGCCCTTTGATCCACTTGTTACCGCCGATGGCGCTGTCCACCTGCGTCAGGAGGGTGGTGGGAATGTTGATGAAATGCACGCCTCGCATATAGGTGGCCGCGGCAAAGCCGGCCAGATCACCGATCACCCCGCCGCCCAGGGCCGCGATCGTGGACGTCCGGTCCATGTCGAAATCCACCAGGGCGTCATAAATTTTTTCCGCCATAGCAAGGGATTTATAAACCTCTCCGTCGGGGATCTCGATCATCCGCACACGGAATCCGGCCTTCTGAAGCGTCTCCTCCACAAGATCCCCGCAGATCGGCCTCACCACTGAATTGGTGACCACGGAGATCCTGGAGCCGAATTTGAAAGGTTTCAACCATTCTCCGGCATGGGAGAGGATCCCCCAACCAATCAGGATATCGTAGCCCCGTTCACCAAGATGGACCGTGATTTTTTCCATAAGTCAGCCTTCAATACTCCCGGACAGACTTCAAGTAGCTCTCGAAATTCCGTTTCATCTCGAAAAGCGAATCCCCTGCAAACTTCTCGATCATGGCTCGTGCCAGTTCAAAGGCCACCACAGCCTCGGCGATCACCCCGGCTGCAGGGACCGCACAGACATCAGATCGTTCCACGCCGGCCGTAAAGGGACGCTTTGAGAGGATATCCACGGAACGAAGCGGCTTCATAAGCGTCGGGATCGGCTTCATGACCGCCCGGATCACGATATCCTCGCCGTTGCTCATCCCCCCCTCGATCCCGCCGGCCCGGTTGGTCTTCCTGTAAAATCCTTTGTTTTTTGCATAGAAGATCTCATCATGCACCTCTGAACCTAAACGCCGTGCCGCATCAAAACCGATCCCGATCTCCACGCCCTTGACGGCCTGGATCGACATGACCGCACCGGCGAGACGGGCGTTGAGTTTTCGGTCATAGTGGACATGGCTTCCGAGCCCCACGGGCAAACCCGATGCGATCACCTCAAAGACCCCGCCCAAGGTATCCCCTTGCCCGGCTGCGCGGTCGATTCTCTTCCTCATCGCATGGGCCGCCTTCTCATCCACACAACGAATATCCGTCTTTTCAGTGAGCGTCCGGATCTTTTTTACTGTAAGAGGGCCGTTTCCTTTCCCCTTCACGCCGCCGATTTCAACCACATGGCTGACCAGATCGATGCCGAATGATTCGAGAAGTCTGCGGGCCGCGGCGCCCACGGCCACGCGGGCGGCGGTCTCTCTTGCCGAGGACCGCTCCAGGATATTTCTCAGGTCATGATGGCCATATTTGATCCCTCCGGAGAGGTCGGCATGCCCGGGTCTGGGCCGTGAAACCCGCCTCCCCTCCTCTTTGATCTCGGGATCATCGGACATGACATGCTCCCAGTTCACCCAGTCACGGTTCTTGATGAACAGGGCGATGGGACTCCCAATGGTCTCCCCCCAGCGGACACCCGAGAGGATCTCCACCCGGTCCTGCTCAATCTGCATCCTGCCCCCCCGGCCATAACCGGCCTGTCTTCTGGCCAGTTCCCGATTGATATCATCTGCCCGGAGGGAAACCCCTGAGGGGAGGCCCTCCAGGATGGCGGTCAGACCTTTGCCGTGAGATTCACCAGACGTCATGTAGCGCAGCATAATTTCTTCTTTCAAAGATGATTCAATGATATAAAAAATGGTTACCTGTAGAAAAACATACTAATGTAAATGAGATGTTTTGTAAATGGGAAAATATCGGGAAATGGGAGTTGAAAAGTGCTGCCCCGTTGTAAACAACGGGGCAGCACTTTAAAGGCAAGATTACGGATTTGCAGTAATCGTCACGGTATAGCTGTCAGAATTGCCATCATTCACATCCGTGACAAACAATGAAACCACATATTGGCCCACCAGATCGGGCGAAATGGCAGCCGCACTTCCATTGGTGGTCAATGTGGCTGTGGCTCCAGTCGGTTTGGCCAGGAGCTTCCACGTATAACTCTTCAACACATAAAGATCGGGGTCATAACTTCCAGAACCGTCAAGAGAAACACCTGTTCCTGCAGCTATGGACACGGTCGTGGCGGATGGGACAATATAAGCCACCGGAAGCTGGTTGTTGCTCGAAGTCCAGATCGTTACAGTATCCGAGTCCCACAAATCCCCATCATCCACGGTCAGGACAAGGATATAGGGATCCGCTGAATCCGCCGTATCAGGAAAGAAAAACGGGGCAACGCTGTGGGCATCGGAAAGATCATTGTCTGTAATGGAGCTTCCATCCGGCACATTGGAAATATGCCATGAATAATTCAGGGGGTCCCCGTCCCGATCCGAGCTTCCGGAGCCGTCCAATTGTACCTTTTCTTGATTCCGGATGTTCTGGAGCGCCCCGGCATCCGCCACCGGGGGAAGATTCGCGCCGACCGGGAGGGCCGTAACTGTAACCGTGTCCGGCGGCGTCTTCGAAAATTCCACACTCCCATCCGTAACGCGAAGTTCAAGAATGTAATCACCCACAACGTCTGCTACAAATGAAGGATTGTAATAATTCACATTGTTCAGAGCGGCCGTACTACCCGTAGGCTTGGAGAGGATCGCCCACTGGTATTGCAGTAAACTTCCAGTCTTGGGATTGGGCAGGATGGCCGGATTGAGTGTTACCATCTTGCCAACACGGGTGACAATATCCTCTCCCGCATCCGCCTTCGGCAGGGAATCTCCAATAAAGACGGTAATAAAATCCGGATCGCTTGACGCACCGCTTGCTACGCCCATAACCACCAGTGAACATACATATTCTCCTGCAACATCAGGGGAAAAAACAACCGAAGCAGTCACCCCTAATTCACCTAAAGTCAATGCACTGGCTGTGGGCTTGGATACGAGTGTCCAGACATAAGAAAGTGTTTCATTTCCTTCAGTATAACTTCCTGCTCCGCTAAGCGTTACAGCGGAGGTTCCCAGGGGCACGGATTGATCTGTTCCGGCATTTGAAACGGGTTTTAATACGGCAA
>Ga0210042_1000099_pt1 | contig 80028 bp, 63 predicted proteins | sample CryGeymeta201518_FD_183982 | JGI IMG/M metagenome (GOLD analysis project Ga0210042, IMG submission 183982) | Groundwater microbial communities from Crystal Geyser aquifers in Utah, USA - Crystal Geyser metaG 2015-18 (SPAdes) (version 2) | ecosystem: Environmental > Aquatic > Deep subsurface >... | reverse complement strand
GGATGAGGGGCGCGCCGTGCTGGACGTGGTGCAGCGCTACACCCGTTCCTGGCGGCTCTTGCTGGAGTACGACGAAGAGCGGTTGGCGGAGGTGCCGGGGCGTCCGGTGGCGCCGACCGCGGCGCTCTCGCTCGACGACGCCCGCGCTGCCTACGCGCGGCTGCGGGACGATCTGCTCGGCCGCGGCCAAGCGGGACCGCTCTTCGGCCAGGAGCGCGGCGACGCCTTGGCAGCCATCCTCGGCGCGATCGAGCAGACCTTCGGTGGCGAGCCGCTCTACCCGAACGCGCAGGCACGCGCCGCGCACATCCTCTACTTCGTCATCAAGGACCATCCCTTCGGCGACGGCAACAAGCGCATCGGCACGCTCTTGTTCCTCGACTACTTGCGGCGGAATGGGCTGCTCGATCACGCCGACGGCTCGCCGCGGCTGGCGGACAACGCCATGGTGGCGCTCGCGCTGCTCATCGCCGAGAGCGATCCGGCACAGAAGGAGCTGATGATTCGGCTGGTGCTGAGTCTCGTCGGAGACGAAGCGTGAGCGAGCACGGCGTCGCCGAATCCGTCGTCGAACAGGCCGCCCTGGCCTGGCTCGAAAGCGCTGCCTGGTCGGTCAGGAACGGCGCGGCATCGGTCTTGATCAGCCGACACCGAAGGTTGCAATCAGCCGCTCCGCGGGGGTCCGGGCGCCGCTTTCGTGAATCAGCCATCTGATGGGTGATTTTCAGCCGAGCGTGGGCTACACTGCCTGCATGCTCACCCGCCACGCCACCACGCGCCTGCGCGCGGCGCTCGCCGATCGTCCGGTCGTGCTGCTGCACGGCGCGCGGCAGACGGGCAAGACCACGCTGGTGCGCACCGTGGCGGAGGAGGTCGGCGCACGGTATGTGACGCTCGATGACCTGACAATGCTGGCCGCGGCGCGCGGCGATCCGGCCGGCTTCCTCGCGGGCTTCGGGCAGCCGCTGGTGCTGGACGAAGTTCAGCGCGCGCCCGACCTGCTGCTGGCCATCAAGGCGGCTGTGGACCGCAAACGCACCCCGGGGCGCTTCCTGCTCACGGGTTCGGCTAATGTGTTGCTGGTGCCGCGGGTGGCGGAGTCGCTCGCCGGGCGCATGGAGATCGTGCCCCTGTGGCCGTTCTCGCAGGGCGAGATTGAGGGTGCCACGGAAGGGTTCATCGACGCGGCGTTCGGGGACGCGCCGCCGCCGCTCGGCCGTTCCTCCTCATCGGCGCGCCTCACGGACCGCGTGCTGCGCGGCGGCTACCCAGAAGCAGTGCCGCTCGCATCGGCCGAGCGGCGCCGCGCCTGGTTCGATGCGTACGTGACGACGATCCTGCAGCGCGACGTGCGCGACCTCGCCCGCATCGAGGGGCTGACCGAACTGCCGCGCCTGCTCGCCCTGCTGGCGTCGCGGCCTATGGCGCAGCTCAATTATGCGGACCTGTCGCGCGGCACCGGGTTGCCGCAGTCGACGCTGAAGCGCTACTTCGCACTGCTCGAGACCGTGTTCCTGGTTCGGTTGCTGCCGCCCTGGTACGCCAACATCGGCAAGCGGCTGGTCAAGACGCCGAAGGTGCTGCTCGCGGACACGGGTCTTGCCGCGCACCTGATGGGCATCAATGCGGCGCGGCTTTCGCAGGATCGCAGCCTCCTCGGTGGGCTCTTCGAGAACTTCGTCGCGATGGAGCTTGTCAAACAGGCGGGCTGGAGCGTGGATCCGCCCGCGCTGTACCACTTCCGCACGCACGAAGGCGACGAGGTGGACCTGGTGATGGAGCGGCGTGACGGAGCGCTGGTGGGAATCGAGGTCAAGAGCGCGGCGACGGTCACGGCGGCGGACTTCAAGGGCCTGCGCACGCTGGCCGAGGCCGCCGGGCGGTGCTTCCGCCGCGGCATCGTGCTGTACACCGGCGCCGAGGTCGTGCCGTTCGGCTCAAAGCTTTACGCGTTGCCCATGGAGGCTTTGTGGCGCGGGAGCGCGCAGCAGCCGGAGGCGAAGAAGGCCAAACGATGACCGCCTTCACCGAATCCGTCGTCGAACAGGCCGCGCTCGCCTGGCTCGAAAGCCGCGGGCTGGCGGGTCGCGCACGGCCCGGACATCGCGCCGGACATGCCCGCGGCGGAGCGGCGCGATTACGGCGAGGTCGCGCTGGCCCAGCGCCTGCGTGATGCACTCGCCCGGCTCAATCCCACGCTGCCCGTCGAGGCGCTGGCCGACGCCTTCCGCAAACTGACGCGGCCGGAAGGCGCGGAGCTGGTGGCGCGCAACCGCGCGCTGCATCGGCTACTGGTGGATGGCGTGACCGTGGAGTACCGCACGGCCGAGGGCGCGATCCGAGGCGCGCAGGCGCGGGTGATCGACTTCGACCAGCCCTCGGCCAACGACTGGCTGGCCGTGAACCAGTTCAGCGTCACCGACCTGCCTGCCGGTCAGGCAGGGAACAAGCACACGCGCCGGCCGGATCTGGTGCTGTTCGTGAACGGCTTGGCCGTCGCGGTCGTCGAGCTGAAGAACGCCGCGGACGAGAGCGCGACCATTTGGGGCGCCTGGCAGCAGTTGCAGACCTACAAGGCGGAAGTTCCGGCGCTGTTTGCCACCAACGCCCTGCTCGTCATCTCCGACGGGGTGGAGGCGCGGGTGGGCACGCTCACCGCCGGGCGCGAGTGGTTCAAGCCTTGGCGCACCATAACGGGGGCGGACTTCTACGCGCCCCCGTTACCCTCACCCCAACCCTCTCCCAGCGGGAGAGGGAGTCACAATTCCCCCCCCTCTACCCTTGGGAGAGGGGGAGGGGGTGACGGGCAGTACGACCTCAAGCCGGAGCTTGAGGTCGTACTGCTAGGCGTGTTCGACCCGCAGCGTCTGCTGGACTTGATCCGCGACTTCATCGTCTACGAGGACGACGGGGGCGGTCGTGTGGCGAAGAAGATGGCGGGCTACCACCAGTTCCACGCGGTGCAGGTGGCGGTGGGCGAGACGCTGCGCGCGGCCGAGCTGCACCGTGCCAGCAATCGGGCGGGCGATCGGGTCGCGGAGGCCGAAGGCCGCTACGAGGCCGGCAAACAACCCGGTGGCAAGGCCGGCGACCGGCGCGTGGGCGTGGTCTGGCACACGCAGGGTTCGGGCAAGAGCCTGACGATGGCCTTCTACGCCGGGCGAATCATCCGCGAGAGGGCGATGGAGAACCCGACCCTCGTCGTGCTCACCGACCGCAACGACCTCGACGACCAGCTCTTCGCCACCTTCTCCCGCTGCAAGGACCTGCTGCGCCAGCCGCCGGTGCAGGCGGAGAGTCGCGCGCACCTGCGCGAGTTGCTCACCGTTGCGTCCGGCGGCGTTGTCTTCACGACGATCCAGAAGTTCATGTCGCCTGCGGCCCCACCCTCACCCCAGCCCTCTCCCAGAGGGAGAGGGGGAGATCCGCCTGCGGCCCCACCCTCACCCCAGCCCTCTCCCAGAGGGAGAGGGGGAGATCCGCCTGCGGCCCCACCCTCACCCCAGCCCTCTCCCAGAGGGAGAGGGGGTCAGTACCGTGGGGGCTACGAGTTTGCGGGTTTGGTGGAGAGAGCCCGCCAGCTTCGGAGACAGCCGACGACCGCGGAAGAGCTCATGTGGAGCATGCTCTGCGAGCGACAGTTCTTGAGTTTGAAGTTTCGCCGACAACACCAGATCGGTGACTACATCGTCGACTTCTGCTGTCACGACGCAATGCTTGTCGTCGAGCTGGACGGTGGCGTCCACGACTCCCAGGAGCGCTCCAGGGCCGACTCCCGACGAGACGCGTATCTCATGAGTCTGGGATTCACCGTCCATCGAGTCCCCAACGAGCGCCTGCTTGGTGACCCGGCGTCGGTGCTATCCGACCTCGCCAGGCATCTCCCCTCTCCCGCTGGGAGAGGGGTTGGGGGTGAGGGTCCGCTATCACTACGACGGAACGTCGTAGTGATAGCGGATGAGGCGCACCGCAGCCAGTACGACTTCATCGACGGCTACGCGCGCCACCTGCGCGACGCGCTGCCCAACGCCTCGTTCATCGGCTTCACCGGCACGCCGATCGAACTTCAGGACGCCAACACGCGCGCCGTGTTTGGCGACTACATCAGCGTGTACGACATCCAGCGTGCCGTCGCCGACGGCGCGACGGTGCCCATCTACTATGAGAGCCGGCTCGCCAAGCTGGCACTCGACGAGGCGGAGCGGCCGAAGATCGACCCGGAGTTCGAGGAGGCGACCGAGGGCGAGGAGGTCGAGCGCAAGGAGAAGCTCAAGACCCGGTGGGCGCAGCTCGAGGCCGTGGTCGGCGCCGAGAAGCGGCTCGCGATCGTGGCGCGCGACATCGTCGACCACTTCGAGACACGTTGCGAGGCGCTGGAAGGCAAGGCGATGGTCGTGTGCATGAGCCGGCGCATCTGCGTGGAGCTCTATCGCGAGATCGTGAAGCTCCGGCCGCAGTGGGCGAGCGACGACGACGCCTTGGGCGCGATCAAGGTGGTGATGACCGGGCAGGCTGCAGACCCCGCCGACTGGCAGCCTCACATCCGCAACAAGCCGCGGCGCGAGGCGCTGGCGAACCGCTTCCGCGACGCCGCCGACTCGCTGCGCATGGTGCTGGTGCGCGACATGTGGCTCACCGGCTTCGATGCGCCGAGCCTCTCCACGATGTACCTCGACAAGCCGATGCGCGGCCACGGCCTCATGCAGGCGATTGCGCGGGTGAACCGGGTGTTCAAGGACAAGCCCGGTGGGCTGGTGGTGGACTACCTCGGCCTCGCGCAGGAGTTGAAGGCGGCGCTGGCGACCTACACCGAGAGCGGTGGCATGGGGAGCACCGCGCTCGATCAGGACGAGGCGGTGGCCGTGATGCTGGAGAAGTACGAGGTCTGCTGCGATCTCTTCGGTTCCTTCACGACGCCCAAGGGCGTCGTGGGCGGCTTCGATTGGGCGAAGTGGACGACCGGAACGCCGCAGGAGCGGCTCGGCCTGCTGCCGCCCGCGCAGGAGCACATCCTGCGCCAGGACAACGGCAAGGAGCGCTGCGTGCGCGCCGTGCGGGAGTTGTCCCAGGCGTTCGCGCTGGCCGTGCCGCACGCCGAGGCGCTGCGAATCCGCGACGACGTGGCCTTCTTCCAGGCGGTGCAGGCCGTGCTGGCCAAGCGCGCCCCCGGCGACGCCCGGCCCGAGGAGGAGCTCGACCACGCGGTGCGAAGAATCATCTCGCGCGCGGTGGCCCCCGAGGGCGTGATGGACATCTTCGCCGCTGCCGGGCTCCAGAAGCCCGACCTCTCGATCCTCTCCGACGAGTTCCTCGCCGAAGTGCGCGGCATGCCCCAGCGCAACCTGGCCGTCGAGTTGCTCCAAAAACTGCTCAAGGGTGAGATCGCGACCCGCCGCCGCAAGAACGTCGTCCAGGCCCGCTCCTTCGCAAAGATGCTGGGGGAGACGATCCGCCGCTACCAGAACCGCGCGATCGAGGCGGCGCAGGTGATCGAGGAGCTGATCCAGCTCGCGAGGGAGATGCGCGAGGCCAGCGCTCGCGGCGAGCGGTTCAGGCTCTCGGAGGACGAGCTGGCCTTCTACGACGCGCTGGAGACCAACGACAGCGCGGTGAAGGTGCTGGGTGACGAGACGCTGCGCGCGATCGCCCGGGAGCTGGTGGAGACCGTGCGCAAGAACGTGACCATCGACTGGACCCTGCGCGAGAACGTGCGGGCGCAACTGCGGGTGCTCGTCAAGCGCATCCTGCGCAACCACGGCTACCCTCCGGACAAGCAGGAGAAGGCGACGCAGACGGTGCTGGAGCAGGCGGCGTTGCTGTCCGGTGAATGGGCGGGCGCTTGAGAGGGGTGCCCAACCACAGCATGCGCGGAGGGCACCGCGCGCCGCCGCTGAACCGAAGCGTGATGGCTCTGAGACAGCAGAAGCGGGGTGAGAAGGGCGGGGTCAGCTCTTGAACCGTCGGGCGGGGTTGACCGAGGGTGGCTTGCTGGCGCGCTGGTTGGGGATCGAGTTGTCGAATGCTCTCTACCGCGGCACGTGCCGGGGGTACGCGCTGCCCGATCGACGCGGGCGAGATGGATCGGCGGGGGGGTCCGGCGTTGCCACCGCCCCTCCCCCAACCTGAAAGGGGAGGGGCTCTGAATGTTTCCAGACCTGACCCCGAGGTGTGACCCCGAGGTGGATCCCGAGGGGTTCATGTCCGGTGGGGGAGCGGGGTGGGTTGCCCGCCGGCCGCCCGCCTTGGGCCCGTTGGGGTGTGGCCTCCCCGACCGGGCGCGCGGGGTCGGCGACCGGTCCCCGCTTTGGTATCGTTGCCACCCCCTTTGCCTTCCTAGCGCTTTGCGCTAAACCCCCGCGGATTGTCCCGCCACCGCTGTTTCCTCCCTCTCCCCCTGCCGCGTATGTCCACCTCTCTCTTTCAGACCGCCCACCACGTCCACTTCATGGGGATCGGCGGGGTCGGGATGAGCGGGATCGCCGAGATCCTGGTCACCCTGGGCCACCGCGTCTCCGGCTGCGACCTGAAGGAGAATGACGCGGTGGCCCGCCTGCGCGCCCATGGCGCGAGCGTGGCGATCGGCCACCACCCGGACCACGTGGCCGGCTGCGACGTGGTGGTCACCTCCTCGGCGGTGCGCCCGGACCATCCGGAGATCGTTGCCGCGCGCGCCGCGCGCATCCCGGTGATCCCGCGCGCCGAGATGCTCGCCGAGCTGATGCGCCTGAAGTACGGCGTGGCGGTGGCCGGTGCGCACGGCAAGACCACCACCACCTCGATGCTCGCCACCCTCCTCGAGGGGGCGGGGCTCGACCCGACGGTGGTGGTGGGGGGCAAGGTGAAGGGGGGCAGCGGCGCGCGCCTGGGCGCCGGCGAGGTGTTGGTGGCGGAGGCGGACGAGTCGGACGGCTCGTTTCTTACCCTGTCGCCGGTGGTGGCGGTGGTCACCAACCTCGACGATGAGCACCTCGACCACTACGGCACGCCGGCGGCGGTGGACGACGCCTTCGTCGCCTTCTGCAACCGGGTCCCCTTCTTTGGGGCGTGCGTGATCAACCTCGACGACCCGCGCCTGGCGCGCCTCCTCCCGCGCCTGAACAAGCGGACGATCACCTACGGCACCACGCCGGCGGCGGATCTGCGCCTCCTCCCCGCCGCGACCCCGAGCGGCGACGGGCCGCAGACCTTCCAGCTCGTCGAGCAGGGGCGGGATCTCGGCCCCTTCCACCTGTGGGTGGCCGGCCGCCACAACGCGAGCAACGCGGCGGCGGCAATCGCGGCGGCCCGCTTTCTGGGCGCGGAGGTGGAGGCCCTGCGCGTGGCCCTGGCCGACTTTGTCGGGGTCAGCAGGCGGTTCGAGTTGCTCTACGAGGGGGACGGCGTACGGGTCATCGACGACTACGGCCACCACCCCACGGAGATCAGTGCCACCCTCGCGGCGGCGCGCGCCTCCTGGCCGGGCCGCCTGGTGGCCTTGGTCCAGCCGCACCGCTACACCCGCCTTGCCACCCTGGCGGAGCGTTTCGCCACCGCCTTGCTCGCCACCGACGTTTGTCTGATCACCCAGGTCTACGCCGCGGGCGAGGCGCGCGGCAGCGGCCCGGACGGTCGCGACCTCACCGAGCTTCTGCGCCAGCGCGGCCATGGCCACGCCTCCTTCCACCCCGACCTCGACGCCATGGCGCAAGCGGCCCTGGCGGTGGTGCGGCCCGGTGATCTGCTCCTGACCCTCGGCGCCGGCGACATCACCCGCCTCGCCCACCGCCTCGCCGCGGAGTTGGGGGCGCGCCTTGGGACCACGCTCCTCCCCCGCTGACCGCCGTGGCTTGCCGCCTTCCTTTGTCTGTGGTCGCCCCTGCCGAACCGTGATGGTCGCTGCCACCGCCTCGCCGCCTGCCGCCCTCCTCGGCCTCCTCGACGCGGAGGTGCGGATGAACGAGCCGATGGCCGCCCACACCACCTTCGGGATCGGCGGCCCGGCGCAGGTGTGGGTGCGGCCGCGGACGGTGGCCGCCTTCTGTGGCCTGCTCGTCGGCTGGGAGGGGGAGCTGACGGTGGTGGGGCGCGGCTCGAACCTGTTGGTGCGCGACGGCGGGATTCGCGGCGTGGTGGTGGACCTCCACCACCTCGACTCCTACCGGCGCGACGGGGACACGGTGGTCGCCGGTGGCGGTCTCGCCCTCGGCCGGCTGGTGCGGCGGCTTGGCGAGGAGGGGCGCGGCGGCATGGAGGAGCTCGCCGGGATCCCGGGGAGCGTGGGGGCGGCGGTGCGGATGAACGCCGGGGCCCACGGCCGCGAGATCCGGGAGCTGTTGGTGGAAGCGCGGGTTGCCAACCGCGCCGGCGCGCTCGCCTGGCGGCCGGCGGCGGAGCTCGGTCTGGCCTACCGGAGTAGCCGCTTGGCGGCGGACGAGTGGGTGGTGGAGGCGCGCTTCGTGGCCCGTCCTGCCGCGCCCGGCGCTTGCGCGCGCCAGGGCGCGTTGTTGCAAGAGCGGCGGGCGGCGCAGCCGGTCTCGCTACCCTCCGCGGGCTCGATCTTCAAGAACCCGGTGGGTCGTTCGGCGTGGCGGTTGATCCGCGACGCGGGCCTTGCCGGCGAGCGGTGCGGCGGGGCGCAGATCTCGCCCCAGCACGCGAACTTCATCGTCAACACCGGCGGCGCCACCGCCGCCGAGGTGGAGACGCTCATTGCCCGCGCCCGGGAGCAGGTCCAGGCGCGGAGCGGGGTGGTGCTGGAGACCGAGGTGGTGATCCTTGGAGTCGGTCGGGCCTTGTCGAGCGGGGCGTGTCGAAGCAGGCTCGAGTCCGGGTCGGGCCCCGTGCGCGGAGGCTAGTGGGGCGATGAAACGGAGAAGGGGACGCGACTCCTGGCCCACGATCCGGCCATGGCCTGCCTCTTCGCGGTCGGTCGGGACAAAATCCGACGACTCCTCAGGGAGGCGTAGTCATGCGGGGTAGCTGGAAGGGCAGGCGTATTGGGGTGCTCATGGGGGGAAGCTCCCACGAGCGGGAGGTGTCGCTGGTCACCGGCGCGGCGGTCCTCGCGGCGCTTTTGCGGCAGGGGTATGACGCGCTGGCGGTGGACCCGGCGGAGGCGGCCGGCGGTGGGTTGCACCAGGGGCTGCGCGACGCGGGGATCGAGGTCGCCTTCCTCTGCCTGCACGGCCGCTTCGGCGAGGACGGCCGGGTGCAGGGTTGTCTGGAGATCATGGGGATTCCGTACACCGGCTCGGGGGTGCAGGCGTCTGCGGTGGCGATGGACAAGGTGCTCACCAAGCGCATCTGGCAGAGCCACCAAATCCCCACCCCCGACCACTGGCTGGCCTCCGGTCCGCGCGAGCTTGGCGCGTTGCTCTCCCGCCTCGGTGAGCCACTGGTGGTGAAGCCGGTCTACGAGGGATCGAGCCTGGGGGTGGTGATCGTGCGCGCGCCCGAGGAGGCGGAGGGGGCGCTGGAGCGTGCCCTCGCCTTCGGCTCGCGCTGCTTTGTCGAGCGGTTCATACGCGGTCGCGAGTTCACCTGCGGCGTGCTCAATGGCGACCCGTTGCCGCTGGTGGAGATCCGCGCCCCGGGCGGGGTCTACGACTACCAGGCGAAGTATCAGGGCGAGGAGACCCAGTACCTCTGCCCGGCGCCGCTGGATTCCGCCCTTAGCCGCGAGATCCAGCAGACCTGCACCCGTGCGGCTGCGGTCCTCGGTTGTCGCGGCGGGGTGCGGGTCGATGTCCTCCTCGACGCGGCGGAGAACTTCTACCTCTTGGAGGTGAACACCATCCCTGGGATGACTAGCCACTCCCTCCTGCCGAAGGCGGCGGCGGCGATGGGCATCAACTTTGACGATCTGGTGGAGATGCTCCTCGATGGCATTCCGACAACGCGCTAAGCCACCCCGCACGGGGCGCCGCTTCTTCGGCCTCTGGCCGGGCCGCGGCCCGCGGCGCGCCAAGGTCGCCGCCAAGCCACGGCTGGCGCGGGGGCCCGCGGCTTTGTCCGCAGCGCGGTCGCCCCGTCCCGCCGCGCCGCGCCCCCGGCGGGGCGGCTGGGGGCGTCGCCTCGGACGGCTCCTCGCCCTGGCGGTTGGCGGGGTGCTGGTGGTGGCGGCGGGCTGGGGGGTGCAGCGGCTCGCCACCTTGCCGTACTTCACCGTCCACACGGTGGAGGTGGAGGCCACCGGCCTCGGCGGGCCGGGGATGGACCGGGCCGAGGTAGAGCGGCGCTACGTCGCGCCCCACCTCGGCGAGTCGATCTTCGCCATCCACCTGGCCACCCTGCGCCAGGAGGTGGAGGCAGACCCGTGGGTGGAGGAGGCGACCGTCGCGCGCCGCCTGCCCAACACCTTGGTGGTGGCGGTGCTCCTGCGCGAGGCGGCGGCGATCGCCCTCTCCGGCAGCCGCGCCTGGCTGTTGGATTCCGACGGGCGGGTGATCGTGGAGACGCAGGGCGTGGCGAGCCCGGCCTTGCCGCAGATCCGCCTGCGTCCGTCGCAGACACAGTGGAGCGCGCGACCGGCGGCGATGGGTCGCTGCCTGCGCCTGGCCGAGACGATCCGCGCCCGCCGCTTCCCCGCCCCGGACGAGGTCCGCTGCCTGCAACTCGACGAGAGTGGCGATCCGGTGATCGTCGACGCGGCCAAGGGGATCGAGGTCCTCATGGGGCGCGGCGGCTACGGGGAGAAGCTCGACCACCTGGCGGCGATTCTCCCCGACCTCATCGACACCCGCCGTCAGGTGGCCCGCATCGACCTGCGCTTCAAAGACCAGGCGGTGGTTCAGGGGCCGGCTGAGGAGGGCCGCCGCGCGCAAGGACGCCCCGGCGCCTAGTGGGTGAGGCGCAGGGAGGCGAGTACCGAACCACCGTGTTGTCCGGGTTGAGGGGCAGCCGGTGCACCCCCTCCGCCGCCGCCCCCTTGCCATCCAGCGCGGCCCAACCCTGCACCGGCGCAGGGTGGCCGCCGTGGCGTGGTCCGTGGTCCCCGAGTCCGGGCCGCTCCCACGCCGACTACCGCCGCACCGACCACATCCAGCTTGCGCGTGGTCCGTGGTCCCCGAGTTCGGGCCGTTCACACGGTGGCGAAGGTCGGTTTAGACTCCCCGCCCTTCTCTCGTGAGGTCGATGCGCAAGATGGATATCCGCGGCTCCATGGTGGCCCTGATCACCCCCTTCACCCCCGACGGCGGGGTGGATGACGAGGCCCTGCGCCGGCTGGTGGAGTTTCATGTCGAGCACCACACCCACGCCCTGGTGCCGTGTGGGACCACCGGCGAATCGGCGACCCTCACCCACGCCGAGCACCGGCAGGTGATCGAGGTCGTGGTGGCGGCGGCGGCGGGGCGCATCCCGGTGATCGCCGGCACCGGCTCCAACTCCACCGCCGAGTCGATCGCTCTCACCCGCTTTGCCAAGGAGGCGGGGTGCGACGCGGCGTTGCTCATCTCGCCTTACTACAACAAGCCGTCGCAGGAGGGGGTCTACCTCCACTACAAGCGGATCGAGGAGGAGACAGACTTCCCGCTCATCATCTACAACGTCCCCGGGCGCACCGCGCTGAACATCCTGCCGGCCACGGTCGCCCGGCTCGCCAAGCTGCCCGGGATCGTCGGGATCAAGGAGGCGACCGCGAACCTCCAGCAGATCTCCGAGGTAATCGATTCCACCCCTGCCGACTTCGTCCTCATCTCCGGCGACGACGCCACGGTCTTTCCCACCCTCGCCCTGGGCGGCGTCGGCACGATCTCGGTGGTGGCGAACGTGGCGCCGGCGGACATGGCGGCTTTGTGCGACGCCTGGTTCGCCGGCGACCTGGCCGAGGCGCGGCGGCTGCACTACAAGACCCTGCCGCTGGCGAAGATCCTGTTCGTCGAGACCAATCCGGTGCCGGTGAAAGAGGCGTGCGCGATGATGGGCTTCTGCCGCCCGGACCTGCGCCTGCCGCTCACCGGCCTAGCCCCGGCGAACCGCGAGAGGCTGCGCGCCGCCCTGGTCGACTACGGACTCCTGTGAGCCGTTACCTCCGCAACGGAGAAGGATGATGGCTGAGCTAATCCGTACCCTCGACGCCCGCGACGCCGCCCAGGTGGCGGAGCTTGCCAAGGTCCTCGCCCGCTCCACCGCCCGGGCACCGGAGGTGGAGCGGGTGGTGGCGGAGATCCTCGCCGCGGTGGAGCGCGACGGCGATGCCGCCCTGCTCGCCTACACCGAGCGGTTCGACCACTTCACGGTCGGTTCCGCCGCGGCCCTGGAGATCACCCGCGCCGAGATGGCGGCGGCCGCCGCGGGGTTGGAGCCCGCCCTGCGCGCCGCCTTGGAGCTCGCCGCCGAGCGGATCCGTACCTTCCACGAGCACCAGCGAGAAGAGAGCTGGGAGATGGTGGATGGGTACGGCTCGCGCCTCGGCCAGCTCGTCCGGCCGCTCGCTCGGGTGGCGATCTACTGCCCGGGCGGCAAGGCGGCCTATCCGTCGTCGGTGCTGATGAACGCGGTGCCGGCGAAGGTGGCGGGGGTGGGTGAGGTGGTGATGCTGGTACCCACCCCGGGTGGGACGCGCAATCCGGTGGTCCTCGCCGCGGGCCACATCGCCGGCGTCGATCGCGCCTTTGCGATCGGCGGCGCCCAGGCGGTGGCCGCCGCTGCCTTCTCCACCGCGACCGTCCCGGCGGTGGACAAGGTGACCGGCCCCGGCAACATCTACGTGGCGACCGCCAAGAAGCAGCTCTTTGGCCGCATCGACATCGACATGGTGGCCGGCCCGTCGGAGGTCCTGATCGTCGCCGACGAGAGCGCCGACCCGGAGCAGGTGGCCATCGATCTCCTCTCCCAGGCGGAGCACGACGAGCTGGCCGCGTCGGTCTTGGTGACCCCGTCGGTGGCGTTGATCGATGCCACGCGCGCCGCCCTCTCCCGCTGGCTGGGGCGGCTGTCGCGGCGGGCGATCGCCGCAAGCTCGTTGCGCGACTACGGCGCTTTGGTGCGGGTGGCGGACATGGAACAGGCGTGTCGGTTGGCGAATCGCTTTGCCCCCGAACACCTGGAGGTCCTGGCGGAAGAGCCGCGCCGCTGGCTGCCGTGGCTCACCGATGCCGGCGCGATCTTCCTCGGGTCGCGCTCGCCCGAGCCTCTCGGTGACTACCTGGCCGGCCCGAACCACGTCCTGCCGACCGGCGGCTCGGCGCGCTTTTTCTCGCCGCTGGGGGTGGCGGACTTCATGAAGCGCACCTCGCTGTTGGAGATCTCCACCGCGGGGTTGGCGGCGCTGGGCCCGCCCACCATCCTGCTGGCCGAGGAGGAGGGGCTCACCGCCCACGCGCAGGCGGTGCGCCTGCGCTTGGAGAAGCGGCCGTGAGTACCCCGTTTGCCGAGCGCGGCTCGGTCCTCGCGGCGGTGCGCTTGGCGGTGCGCGAGCTGGCCGGCTACAAGGCGGACACCACCCCGGCGGAGGTGGTCCTCGACGCCAACGAGTGCGCCTTTCCCCTGCCGGACGACCTGCGCCAGGCGATTGACCGCAAGATGGCGGCGATCGACCTGCGTCGCTACCCGGATGCGGAGCAGCGGCTGCTCAAGCGGGCGCTGGGTGAGCGCCTGGGGCTCGATCCGGCGGGGTTGGTGGTGGGCAATGGCTCGGATGAGCTGATCGCCCTGCTGATCACCGCCTTTGGCGAGCGGCCGGCGAAGGTCCTCTTCCCGACCCCGACCTTCGCCATGTACGAGATCATCGCCACCTGCCACGGGGTGTTGCCGATCGGCGTCCCGCTCACCCCCGCCTTCGACCTCGACATGGAGCGGATGGTGGAGGTGGCGGCGGCCGAGGAGCCGAAGCTCATCTTCCTCGCCACTCCCAACAACCCCACTGGCAGGCGCTATCCGGAGGCGGCCCTTCTCCGGCTGCTCACCGAGACCAGCGCGGTGGTGGTGGCCGACGAGGCGTACGCCGACTTCTGCGGCGCCACCCACACCGGGCTGCTGGGTCACCACGACAACCTGGTGGTAATGCGCACCCTGTCCAAGGTGGGGCTGGCGGCCCTGCGCGTCGGCTACCTTGCCGCCAACCCGTTGCTTGCCTACCAGCTCGACAAGGTGCGCTTGCCGTACAACGTCGGCGCGCTCCCGCAGGTGGCGGCGACCGCGGCGTTGAATCGGTGGGCGGAGATCCAGCCGGCGATCGACCAGGTGGTCGCCGAGCGCGACCGCCTTGCCACCGCGCTGAGCGCCATCGGCGGGGTGAAGGTGGTCCCCTCGGACGCCAACTTCATCCTCTTTTCTGTCCCCCACGCCGCGGCGGTCCACCAGGGGCTGTTGGAGCAGGGGGTGCGGATCAAGCGCCTCTCCGGGGTGGTGCTGGACGGCTACCTGCGGGTTACCGTCGGCCAACCGCACGAGAACCAGCGCTTCCTCGCGGCGCTGGCCGCGGTGGTTTCGGCGCTGGCGGAGGAGGGGTGACGATGGCTAACAAGGGACCACGCACGGGCAAGGTGAGCCGCAAGACCGCGGAGACCGAGGTCAAGGTGGAGGTGAACCTCGACGGCAGCGGCGCCTTCACGGTGGATACCGGGATCCCGTTTTTTGATCACATGCTCGCCCAGCTTGCCCGCCACGGCCTGTTCGACCTCCAGGTGGAGGCGACCGGCGATTTGCAGGTCGATCTCCACCACACGGTGGAGGACGTGGGGCTCGCCCTCGGCGCGGCGCTCGCCGAAGCCCTCGGCGCGCGCGCCGGCATCCACCGCTACGGCAGTGCCCTGATCCCCTTCGATGAGACCCTCACCGAGGTGGCGGTGGATCTCTCGGGGAGGCCGTATCTCGTCTACAACCTCGTGTGCCCCGCCACCCCCATCGGCGGCTTCGATCCCACCCTGGTGAAGGAGTTTCTCCACGCCTTCGCGGTCGAGGCGGGGGCAAACCTGCACGTCAACGGCCGCTACGGCGGCAATGGCCACCACGTCGTCGAGTCGTGCTTCAAGGGGCTCGCCCGCGCCCTGCGCCAGGCGGTGAGCCTGGATCCGCGCCGCGCCGGCGCCTTGCCCACCACCAAGGGTAGGCTCGGGCGGGGGTAGGGCGATGCAACAGGCCAGCACCCACGCGGTGGGCCAACGGGTAGAGCCCCTTCCTGCCACCGCGCGCACCATCGCCGCGGCCGGCTGTCCGCCGTGGACCTCGCCCACGATCCTCCTCTTTCTACCCTCTCCCCCCTCCCCATGATCGCCGTCGTCGACTACGGAATGGGCAACCTCCACTCGGTGGCCAAGGGGCTGGAGCGGGTGGGGGGCGAGGTGGTGGTGACCCGCGACGCGCAGGTGGTGGCGGCGGCGGACAAGGTGGTCCTGCCCGGGGTCGGCGCCTTCCGCGACTGCCTCGCCAACCTCGACCGCTTTGGCCTGCGCGCGGCGGTGGCGGCGCGTCTGACCGACCCGCGCCCCTTTCTCGGCATCTGCCTCGGCTTCCAGCTCCTCTTCGAGCGCTCCCACGAATACGGTGTGCACGCGGGCTTCGGCCGGATCCACGGCGAGGTCGTCCCCTTCCCGGCGGATCTCGCCGAGGGCGGTGTCCGCCTCAAGGTCCCCCACATGGGCTGGAACGAGATCGTGGAGTGCGCCCCCAACCCGCTGCTCGTGGCCATTCCCGCCGGCGCCACCTTCTACTTCTGCCACACCTACTACGCCCGCCCCGCGGCGCCGGCGCCGGTCGCCGCCACCTGCCACTACGGCCTCGACTTTTGCGCCATGGTCGCCGACGGCAACCTCTTTGGAGTCCAGTTCCACCCGGAAAAATCCCAGCGCTGGGGGCTGAAGCTCCTGGAAAACTTCGTCCGCCTGTAGGGCGCGCGCCGACCCCACCCGGCCCGTGCTCGCGGACGGTGGCGGCTGAGCGGGGAGCTGGGGAACGCAGCGCCACGGAGCGGCCAACCACCCGGTGCGGGTGGCGACCATCGAGCGGCCTCTACCTCGCCCCTCATCCCGGCGTCGCGCGAGCGCAGGGGCGCGTCGCGCACGATTCGAAGGCCAAGGCGGCGACTGACGCGCCCACCGACTGAATGCGGATCCAGCGGGCCGGTGGCCTACCTCGACGACGAAGAAGATCGTGCAGCAACGCCACCCTGGCCCGCGTGCGAGGCGCTGCGATCACGCGATAACCCAACCCTGACCCCACCGGTTCCTCGTCCAAGCCCCCGCCCTACCGTGCGGGCGCGGCCGTGGGGGTCGGTGAGCCACTCCGGGCCGCCGGGCGCAGTCAGGGCGCGTGTTCCCACGGGCGCCAGACTTCCCGGGTTGGGTAGGCGTCTTGCGCCTTGGCTCCCCCGCCCGTACCAAGCGGTGCGCTATCTTGAGGTTTATCCCGTACCCGACCCCAGGAGGTGTGCCATGCCGTTCTCCAAGAAGCTCAAGGCGTTCCTCGACGAGAAGCAGATTCGCTACCTCACCCTCCACCACTCCCCCGCCTACACCGCCCAGGAGCTCGCCGCCGCCTCCCACATCGCCGGCCACCTGTGGGCAAAGACGGTGATCGTCAGTGCGGACGGCCGCATGGCGATGGCGGTTCTGCCCGCCACCGAACGGCTCGACCTCGACGCCCTCGGCCGGCTTTTCGGCGCCAAGGTGGTCCGCCTGGCGGATGAAAAGGAGTTCCGCGGCCGTTTCCCGGACTGCGAGCTCGGCGCCATGCCGCCCTTTGGCAACCTCTTCAACATGCAGGTGGTGGTCTCGCCGACCCTCGCGGAGGACGAGAAGATCTGCTTCAACGCCGGTTCCCACCAGGTCGCCTTCAAGATGGCCTTCGCCGACTTCGCGCGGCTGGTGGAGCCGGTCGTTGCCCCCTTTACCCGACCGGTTGTGGGGTAGGCGGCGGGGCTGCCACGGCGCGCGACCCCCTTCCCGCCCGTGTTGCGGGGTGAGCCCGCGGCACGGGCGGGTCACTGTCACCGCAGGTGGGGGGCGGAACGGGTCAGCCGCTCCCCGCCATGTGGCCCAGGGCGAGCCAGGGGAGAGCGGCTGACCCGCTGCCGGCGACCCCTCGGAGGTCGGCCCCCTCCGGCCCTTACGGCTCGAAAAGACTTGGTGCCGGAGGCCGGACTCGAACCGGCATGGGGTTGCCCCCGCTGGTCCCTGAAACCAGTGCGTCTACCAATTTCACCACTCCGGCACGGCGCGGATTGTGGGGGTGGTGGGAGGGGGAGTCAACGCACGGCGCCGGGGTCGGGAGGCAGGCGCCGCCTCTGCGGGCGGTGGAGTGCGCTCCCCTCTTTGCCCGTCACCGGAGGGGGTGAGTCCATACTCTTCCAGCCACGAACACCGCGCGCCGTGGGCTCGGCCCATGGCTCGTCGCCGGGGGGATGGGTGGCGCGAACCCGGATTTTTCTCTGGGGATCGACGACGCGGGCGCCCGCACACGCAGCGGCTGGCCATGGCCTCGTTGAAATCCGCGCCCTCCGGCCAGGTTGGCTGTGGGCTCGGACTGGCGGGCCGGCGAGTCGCGCAACCACCGCTGCACCCGCACGCGCCGATCTCCGGGGAGCCGTCCGGGTGAGTTCACCCCCCGGGGAGGGGGGTGCGGCCAACGGCGTTGCGGTGGTGCTCAGTCGGCGTCGCCGGGGTCACCCGCGGGGGCGGGGGCGTCGGGGGTGGGCGGTTCGACCTTGGGCTCGCCACAGGTGACATCGGCGGCGGCCATGGCGGGCTGGCGGGCGATGGCGAGGTGGTCGATGTGGAGCGCCTCGCCCTTGGCGCAGAGGGTGGCGGCGCGCGCCCGTAGGAGGCGCTCGGCCTCGCCGTCGGGGGCGAAGTAGTTGATCCGCACGAGGACGTGGTACTGGCCGGGGCCGAGCTCATCGACGGCGGCGGCGGTCTCGCTCCCTTGCGGGGCGAGGTACGGCGCGGGAAGACCGGTGCAGGCGGCAACGGCCGCGGCGAGGAGGAGGGTGGCTGGCGTACGCATGACGGTCCCGCCCTTATCGGTGGTCCGGGTTAGGGGGTGACACGGCGGCGGCAAGGCTCGACCGCCCGCGGATCCTCCCACCGGGGCGCGGCCGCCGTCCAGGGGCGCGCCCCGGAAGCGCGGATCCGCGGGCGGCCCCACGAGCGGTGCGAGCGCAAAGGCGTGCGGACCGCCGGCCGAGTCGGCGCCCACATTTGTTGTTGTGCGTCCACCGCAAAGGCCCTAAAAACACCGCGCACCGAATCGGGCGAGTCCCCAAAAAAGGAGAGGGTCCATGTACGCCAGCACCGAGTTGCGCAAGGGGACGAAGGTCGAGATCGACGGTGAGCCGTATCTCGTGGCGGAGTCGCAGTTTGTGAAGCCGGGCAAGGGCAACGCCTTCACCCGCTGTCGGCTGAAGAGCCTGGTGTCGGGCAACGTCATCGACCGCACCTACAAGTCGGGGGAGCGGATCAAGAAGGCGGAGATGGAGGACGTGAAGATGCAGTTCCTCTACGCCGACGGCGACCAGTACCACTTCATGAACACCGCCACCTATGACCAGATCGCGATCGCCAAGGAGAACCTCGGCGATGCCGCCCTCTACCTCCTGGAGCAGATGGAGGTGGACGTCCTCTTCTATAACGGCCGCCCGATCTCCATCGAGGTGCCCAACTTCGTCATCCTGGAGATCACCCACGCCGACCCCGGGGTGAAGGGCAACACCGCCACTGGCGCCACCAAGCTGGCGACCCTGGAGACCGGCGCGGTGGTGCAGGTGCCGTTGTTCGTGGAGCAGGGCGAAAAGGTGAAGGTGGACACCCGTACCGGCGAGTACGTGGAGCGGGCGAAGTAGAGGGCGGGGGCCTACACGCTCCCGGCGGTCTGTCGCGGGCGTGGCCCTACCCTCCGGCGGGTGTAGCCATCCCGACCGGTGCGCGGTGGCGAGGCGGGCGCGTGGGATCTCCCTCCAACTTCGCAGGTCACGGCCGGCGGCCGGCGGGGGCTAGCCTCCCCGAGGAGCCGGTCGAACTGGCTCCCGACCGGCTGCGAAGAGACGGAACCAGGCGACCCAGCGGATCGGGGGAGCCATCGCCGTGTGGTTCGGCGCCAGGCCGTCGGACTGGGTCCCGATCGCCTGCAGCGAGTGGACGATGGCCGGACTCGTGGACCCTTCTTCGTTCCCTAGCCCCACGTCGCTCCTCGAACGGCTCCCGATCTGGGCTCGCGCCCGCTTCTCCTCGGTTCACGATCGCCAAAGTCTGGCAGACTCCTAGCCCCCCGTAGCGCGATGAACGGCTCCCGATCCGGACTCGATTCCCCTTTTTCTCGCGATGATCGGCCAAGGCCGACCGACTCCGCTGGGGACGCCGCAGCGGCCGACCTTGTCGCTCGCCGCCCCTATCTGGAGGCGCGGGCGGCCACCCTGGCGGTGCTCCGCCGCTTCTTTGCCGAGGGCGGTTTTCTGGAGGTGGAGACCCCGCGCCTGGTGGTCTGCCCCGGGTTGGAGCCGCACCTCGACGCCTTCGCCGTCGCCACCACCCCGCGCCGCTACCTGCCCACCTCGCCGGAGCTGCACCTCAAAAGGCTGGTCGCCGCCGGCTACGAACGGATCTTCGAGCTGGGCCGCTGCTTCCGTGCCGAGGAGGCTGGAACGCTTCACCTCGCCGAGCCCACCTTGGTGGAGTGGTACCGCAGCGGGGCGAGCCTTACTGACCTGATGGGCGACTGCGAGCAGCTCCTTCGCCGGGTGGCGGCGGCGGTGGCGCCGGTCGGGGGCGCGCCCGCGCGGCCGCCCCTCGCCGCCTTGGACCTCGTCCCCCCCTTCACGCGGCTGACCTATCGCGATGGCTGCCGCGCCTTTGCCGGGGTCGATCCGGCCGACTTTCCGGAGGTGGGGGGCGTCGCCTGCCTGCGCGCGGTGCTGGCCGACCTGGGGCTGCACACCGCCGCCGATGACGACCGGGATACCCTGTTGGAGCGCCTCTGGATCGACCGCGTCGAGCCCCACCTCGGGCAGACGCGGCCGTGTTTTGTCACCGACTTCCCGGCGAGTCAGGCGGCCCTGGCCGCGGTGCGGCCCGACCCGGTCTGGCCGGTGGCGCAGCGCTTCGAGCTGTACGTGGGCGGCGTCGAACTCGCCAATGCCTTCTTCGAGCTCACCGACGCCAGCGAGCAGCGGCGCCGTTTCACCGCCTGGCAAACTCAGCGGGGGTGGAGCGGGCGCGAGGTCTACCCCGTCGACGAGCAGTTCCTCGCCGCCTTGGCCCACGGCCTGCCCGCCTGCGCCGGCATCGCCCTCGGCGTCGACCGGCTGGTGATGCTCGCCACCGGCGGACCCGACGTGGCCTCGGTGGTCTGTTTCGGAGGGACGGAATGATGGGTCGGAGCGGTGGCCCGCCCCGCGCGCCGGTCGCTTTGATCACCGGTGCCTCCTCCGGCATCGGCGCCGCCCTGGCGCGCGAGCTTTGTGGCCGCGGCTACCGCCTTACCTTGGTGGCCCGGCGCGGCGCGCGCCTTGCCGCCCTGGCCGCGGAGCTCGGCGGGGAGCAAGTCGCCGTGGCCCTGGTTTGCGACGTGCGCGATGGCGCGGCGGTGGAGCGGGTGGCGGCGGCGGCCCTCGCCCGCTGGGGCCGCCTGGATCTGTTGGTGCTCAACGCCGGCGTTGGCGGGGGTACCGCCTTCCCTGAGTTCGCCATGGCGACCGCGGCGCGGGTGATCGAGACGAATCTGTTGGGGGCGCTGGCCTGGCTCGCGCCTTGCCTGGGGCCGCTGGTGGCCGCGCGCGGGACGGTGGTGGCGATCTCGTCTTTGGCCGGCCGCTTCGGTTCGCCGCGCAGCCCCGCCTACTCGGCGAGCAAGGCGGCGCTGTCCACCTTCTTCGAGGGGATGCGTGTCGCCTGCCGCGCCCTGCCGATCACCGTGCTCACCGTGGAGCCCGGCTGGGTGGTGACCGAGATGACCGCGGCGATGGGGCGGCTGCCCTGCGCGGTGAGTGCGGCCACGGCGGCGCGGCGGATCGCCCAGGCGGTGGCCCGCCACCGAACCCACCTCGTCTTTCCCCGCCCGGCAGGGTGGCTCATCGCCCTGGTAGGCCGCCTGCCGGCGCCGTGGCGCGAGCGCCTCCTGCGCCTGCGCGACCCCCGCTGAGGGTGCGTGGCGCGGCCAGGATGGTCCGTGGCCGGGACACACTTGCCCAGGCGGGTGGCGGCCCCATGGCCAATGTGTCTCAGGCGCCCCCCCTCGCACCGTCGCTCCCGCCCCTTCCCGTGGGGTTGCGAATCGCCGCGCCACTGGCAAGTCTCTTGCATTGCCGGTGTGACCCCGCGCAGGCCACCGGCTCCCTCGCCGGAGGAGGATGGATCCATGTCACCCAGGAAACGTGTCGTGCACCTCTCGTTGTGGATGGCGGTCGTCGCCGGGTTCGCGGGGGTCGCGCTGGCGTCGCCCGTGGTGGCCGCCGATTCCTGTGTCACCTGCCACGGCGACGCCTCCTGGGCGGTGAAGAACAAGAAGCTCTTCGACTACTACCAGCAGTGGCAGGGATCGGTGCACGGCCTCAACGGGGTGACCTGCGTCGCCTGCCACGGCGGCAATGCCGCGGCGACGGAAAAGAGCGCGGCCCACGGGGGTGACCTCGCCGAGAGCAACCCGCAGAGCGCCATCTACTACGGCAACATTCCGGAGCTGTGCGGCAGTTGCCACCAGGGGGTCGCAAGTGCCTTCGCGCAGAGCAAGCACGCGGCGCGGGTGAAGGTGCTGGACGGCGGCCCCACCTGCGTCACCTGCCACGGGTCGCTGAACACCGAGATCCTCTCGCCCTTGAAGATCGCCGCGGTATGCGAGCGGTGCCACAACGACGCCACCGGCAACCACCCCGCCATTCCGGGGCGGGCGAGCGAGGTACGACGCGACGACATGATGAGCGAAGCCTTCCTCCATTGGGCCGTGGCCTACTACGAGGCGATTGGCCAACCGCAGGCCCTGGCCGCGGAGCAGGGCCAGCTCGCCGCCCTGCGCGTCGCCTGGCACACCTTCGACCTCGACCAGGTGCAGGGGGGTTACGAGGTGATCGTCAAGGGGCTGCGCGATCGGCAGAAGGAGATCCAGCGGGCCAAGGTGGAGGCGGCGAAGCGCGCGGCACGATCGAAGGCGAAGGATAAGACAGGCAAGTAAGGCGGTCGCCGCAGGGGGGGGAGCGGACAATGTTCAACGACAGGGACCAGGAGCGACCTTTGATGGGGAAGCGCATTCGATCGCTGGCCGGGATTGTCGCGGCGGCGGGGTTGGCCGTGGGGATCGCCGCGCCGCCCGCCACCGCCACCGTCGAGATGGGGGAGGCGACCCACCAGGGGTGCGTCTTCTGCCACCCGCAGGACATCCGCATCGCCGGACCCGCCGGCCTCTACTACAAGGAAAATGGCAGCCTCGACGGCTACGAGGGGATGGAGGTACCGGCGAAGCTCACCGCGGAGGACTGCCTCGGCTGCCACGACGAGAGCTGGGAGACCAACCCGAAGCAGCGCAAGCTGGAGGATCCGCATGCGGACAAGGCGGAGCTGAAGCATGGCGACGGCGCCTTCTGGTGTCTGCGCTGTCACGCGCCGGGCCATCGCAACAAGCTCGAGCTGATGAACGGCGAGGAGCTCGACTGGCGGGACTCCCCGCGCCTCTGCGGCCAGTGCCATGGCCCCGTCTACCGGGACTGGAAGGCGCACCTCCACGGGCGCTGGAGCGGTGAGCTTGCCAACGCCACCCCGGCGCGCCTCTGCCCCGACTGCCACAACCCGCACGACCCGAAGTTCAAGCCGCTGCCCCCGGAGCCGGCGCCGCAGGAGCCGGTGGCCGCACCGGTTGCGGCGGACCTCACCTTCGTGGCCGTGGGGGGCGCCATCGTTGCCCTGTTGCTTACCGCTTTCGCCGCTTTTGGGAGGAGGGATTGATGGCCACGCCTGACCGCACCCCGGCGCGCCCGACCCCCGAGCCGCGCCCCATGACCCTCCAACCAGCATCCTCCTCGTCGCGGCCGGTGTCGCGCCGCGACTTCCTGCGCCGTGTCGGCCAGGGGAGCGCGGCTTTCGCGGTCACCACCATGGTGCCCACGGATTTTCTGCAGATGCCGAAAATCTTCACCCAGGAGGATTTTACCTGGAAGCACTTTGTGGAGATGACCGACGCGGAGAAGCAGCAACGGGTCCAGGAGCTCGAAGAGCTCTACCGCAAGCGGTTCAACGACGACCGCATCTCCATTGCCACCACCCCGGCGAAGGAGGGGGTGCTGTGGGGGTACGCCCTGAACATCGGCAAGTGCGTCGGCTGCCGGCGCTGCGTGAAGGCGTGCGTCGGCGAGAACAATCAGTCGCGCGACCCGGAGATCGAGTGGATCCGTGTCCTCGAGTTAGAGAAGGGGACGATGGATCTGGACGAGAGCCACCACTACTACAACCCCAAGGAGGTGCCGGACGAGGAGCACTACTACATGCCGGTGCAGTGCCAGCAGTGTGAGAACCCGCCGTGCGTGAAGGTGTGTCCGACCACCGCCACATGGCAGGAGAAGGACGGCATCGTGGTGGTCGACTACAACTGGTGCATCGGCTGCCGCTTCTGCCTCGCCGCCTGCCCCTACTTCGCCCGCCGCTTCAACTGGGGGGAGCCGACCTGGAACGGCAACCTCAACCCGCACATGCACTACCTGGGCAATCGGCCGCGCTTCAAGGGGGTGATGGAGAAGTGCACCTTCTGCATCCAGCGCTCGCGCGAGGGCCACTACACCGCGTGCGTGGAGGCCTGCCCCGTGGGGGCGCGGAAGTTCGGCAACCTGCTGGATCCACAGAGTGAGATCCGCCAGCTCATCGCCGCCAAGCGGGTCTTCCGCCTAAAGGAAGAGGCGGGGACCCACCCCAAGTTTTTCTACTTCACCGATTAGCCCCCGCACCCCGGAGCGACCATGAAGTTTCTGCAGTTTGTCGGCGCCTCCGTTCGGATCGCCCTCACCGGTTCGAAGCGGTACTACGCCTGGCTCCTCGCCTGCCTCACGGTGACCTTCGTGGGGTTCTACTACTACGCCTACCAACTCGAGCACGGCCTGATCATCACCGGCATGCGCGATCAGGTGAGCTGGGGTTCGTACATCGCCAACTTCACCTTCTTCGTGGGGGTGGCGGCGGCGGCGGTGATGATCGTGATTCCCGCCTACCTCTACCACGTCACCGAGTTCAAGCCGGTGACCCTCCTCGGCGAGATGCTCGCCGCCTCGGCCCTGATCATGTGCATCGCCTTCGTGATGATCGACATGGGGCGGCCAGATCGCGTCTGGCACCTCTTGCCGATCATCGGCAAGCCAAACTTCCCGGTGTCGTTGCTCACCTGGGATGTGATCGTGTTGAGCGGCTATCTCTGCATCAACCTCTTCATCCCGGGCTACATGCTCTACTCCGTCTACCACCACCAGGAGGCGAGCAAGAAGATCCTCTTGCCGTTTACCTACCTGTCGATGCCGTGGGCGGTCTCCATCCACACGGTGACCGCATTTCTCTACTGCGGTCTGGTCTCTCGGCCAGTGTGGAACACCGCGCTGATGGCGCCGCGCTTCCTCGCCACTGCCTTTGCCGCGGGGCCGGCGCTGATCATCATCATCATCCAGATCGTGCGGAAGTACACGCCGTATGGGAGCCCGGGGGCGCAGTTTGAGATCCGTAACGAGACGATCTACAAGATCGCCAATATCGTCGTCGTTGCGTTGCTCATCTCCCTCTTCTTCACCTTCTCTGAACTGTTCACCATTTTCTACAGCGCCGGGGCCCACAAGGCGGCGATGGCCTACCTCTACCTTGGCTTTGATGGCCACCCCTCCGTACTCACCCCGTTCATCTGGGGGTCGCTGGTGATGAACGTGGTGGCGGCGATCATCCTCCTCATTCCGCGGCTGCGGAAAAATCTCCTCACCCTCAACCTTGCGTGCTGCCTGCTGTTTGTCGGGATCTGGGTGGAGAAGGGGATGGGCACGGTCCTTCCCGCCTTCATCCCGTCGCCCCTGGGGGAGATCTGGGAGTATTGGCCGTCCAACCCGGAGGCGCTGATCTCCCTCGGCGTTTGGGGGCTCGGGGCGTTGGTCTTCACCATGCTGGCGAAGATCGCTATCCAGATCGAAACGGGCGCCGTGAGCCGGTAGGGAGCCACCATGGGATGTAGCTGCGACAACGGTGGGTGTGCCCACGGCGCCAGCGCTGCGATGGACGAGACGGAGGCGCGCGCGGCCCTTCTCACCCACGCCCGGCGGACCGGCGAACGGGTTGCCGAGCGCTACGGCGCGGGTATCGACCTGGCGGCGGTGGAGAGGATGGTCGAGGACCCGGAGGTGGTGCGCTTTCCGGTCACCCTCTGCTTCGATGGGGCGCCCCTCGAAGGGGAGGAGTTCGCCTACCCCTTGCCGGTGGCGGGCGACCCCCTGAACGGCTACACCCTCTACCTCCACCCCGCCCTCCGCCCCGATTCCGAGGGGGTGGTGGCGGCGGTCCTCTACGCCCTGGTGGTGGTCAACTACGGCGCGGTGGCGGACGGGGCGGTGGCGGTCGCCTTCGGCGCCGCCTGTCTCGGCCTCGACGAGGATGTGTATTACGACAAGATTTGCCGCCTTGCGGACGCAATCGTGCGCGGATCCAACGACACTCCGGCTCAGATGTTGCCCTTGTCCCCCGCCATCCCGTTGCAGTAAAACTCCGCCGCTCGCGCCCGGCCTGTCTGGAGATCACAGCGTCGCCGGGGACAGAGCGGCGATTCCCTCGGCGTCATGACGCCACCCACCCACCCCTGAGAGGAGACCCACCATGAAGAAACTCGTTTGGTTTGTTGCCACCCTGGCGATGCTCGTTGTGCTTGCCCCCCGCCACGCGGACGCCGCCGACTACGTCGGCTCGAAGAAGTGCAAGATGTGCCACAAGAATGCGTTCACGGCGTGGGAGGGCTCGAAGCACGCCCAGGCGTTTGCCACCATGGAGAAGGAGGGCGCCACGGGCAAGCCCGAGTGCGTCAAGTGCCACACCACCGGGTACGCCGGCTCCGGTGCGGTCACCGAGGATCAGAAGAACGTCGGCTGCGAGCGGTGCCACGGCCCGGGCTCCGGCTACATGAAGCTGATGATGAAGAAGGCGACCTACACCACCGAGGCCGCGCAAGCCGCGGGCCTGATCCTGCCGGGCAAGGACGGGAAGTTCTGCACCGACAACTGCCACAACTCCCAGAGCCCGAACTTCAAGCCGTTCAACTTTGAAGAGCGGTGGGGCCAGATCAAGCACGAGCTCGACAAGCCGCGCGCTCACTGAGCCGGCGCGCGCGGCAACGCGTGGGGGTCCCGGCGGCTGCCGCCGGGACCCCGTTTTGTCCCCGGTGGGCCGGTGACTCGGCCCGCACCCCGTCATGGCCCCCTCCCTCCGCCCTCCGGTACGCCGTCGCCGCGCTCGCCTCGCATGGTGGATCGGGGCGGTGGTTGCTGCCCTGTTCGCCAACCCACCCTCACCGTTGGCCAAGGGTCCGGACAAGGTTGGCACGGAGTGCGCGACCGCCACCTGCCACGCCAACTTTGCCAAGAAGGCGCACGTCCACGGGCCGGTGGCGGGCGGCGAGTGTGAGCCGTGTCACGTGCAGAAGGGGGCGGGGCTGCACGAGTTCAAGCCGCGCCCGCAGGGCGGTGACCCGATCTGCTACGACTGCCACGACCGCAAGGACCAGGGAAAGGTGGTCCACGGGCCGGTCTCCGAGGGGGGCTGCACCGACTGCCACGACCCCCACGCCTCGGACTTCGAGTACCAGCTCGTCGCCGACGGTGCGGCGTTGTGCGTCAACTGCCACGAGGATGACAAGACGACCCAGAAGCACGTCCACGGTCCGGTAGCGGTGGGGGAGTGCATCGCCTGCCACGACCCGCACAGCTCGAACAACGAGGTGCGGCTGAAGAAGCCGGGCAGCGAGATGTGCCTCGAATGCCACGAGGACAAGAAGGAGGCGATGGCCAGCGCCGCCCATGTCCATCCGCCGGTGAAGGAGAAGTGCTGGAGCTGCCACTCCCCGCACGGCACGGCGTACGAGTTTCAGCTTCTCGATGAGGTGCCGAAGCTCTGCTTCCGTTGCCACAAGGACAAGGCGAAGCAGATCGAGAATGTGAAGACCCCGCACGGCGCGGTGACCACCGGCAAACGGTGCGTCAACTGCCACGATCCGCATACCTCCGAGTTCCCGAAGCAGCTCAAGATGGCGCCGATGGACCTCTGCCTGTCATGCCACGACAAGCAGGTCGAGACGCCCAGCGGGGCGATCCCCGACATGAAGAAGTGGTTCGCGGACCACGCCGACCACCACGGGCCGATCCGCGACAAGGACTGCTCCGCCTGTCACGACCCGCACGGGTCCGACAACCTGCGCATCCTCAAGCGGGCCTTCCCACCCGAGTTCTACGCCCCCTTCGACCCGCAGAACTACGCCCTGTGCTTCGGTTGCCACTCGCCGAAGCTGGTCGAGGACCCGCAGACCTCCAGCCTGACCGGCTTCCGTGACGGCACTAAGAACCTCCACTACGTCCACGTCCACCAGCAAAAGGGGCGTACCTGTCGCGCCTGCCACGAGGTCCACGCGAGCGCCCACCCGAAACACATCCGCGACTCGGTCCCGTTTGGGTCGTGGGAGCTGCCGATCGCCTTCGAGAAGCTCGACGACGGCGGCCAGTGCGCCCCCGGCTGCCACGTGCCGCGCGCCTACCACAACGACGGCGAGCAGAAGCAGACCACCCCCGCCGAGGCCGGTGCCAAGAAGAAATAGGCCCGCCCCACGCTGAGAGAGGGAGCCATGGTGCAGGAGTTGTGGAGGAAGTGGAGTTGCCGGTGCGGCGCGGCGCTCCTCGCCGTGCTTACGCTGGCGGTGGCGGCCGAGGCCCGCTTCCAACTCCAGCGCGGTGACCTGGCCCCGCCGATCGGTCTCACCGACAGCGCCGGGCGGCCGGTGGCCGCCAGCGGCCCGACCCCGTCGATCCTCCTCTTCGTCCATGATGGCCAGCCCCGCTCGGCGCAGCTCCTCGCCGCGCTCGCCACCCTTGGGGAGGCGGTGCGCGGGGCGCGGGTGGTGGTCGTCGCCTCGCCGCGCGGCCCCCTTCCGGTCCTGCCCGCGGGGTTCAGCGCCGTCCTCGCCGCCGACGGCGACGGGGCGACCTTCAAGGCGTACGGCGTGGTGATGACCCCGACCACCGTGGTGGTGGACCCGCAGGGCAAGGTGGTGGTGGTGATCGCCAACCAACCGGAAAACTTCTCTGCCCGCCTGGGCGCTGCCCTCGCCGCGGCCGCCGGCAACCCCTTCGACGAGGCCCTGCTCAGCGGCGGCGAGGCGCCGGCGGTGGCGGCGGCGCACGACCATCTGGCGGACGCTCGCGCCCTCGCCGGTGAGGGCAAGATCGAGGCGGCCCTGGCGGCCGCAACGGCGGCGGTGGCCGCCGATCCGAGCGAGGTCGTGGCGCGGCAGCTCATGGGCGATCTACAACTTGCCACGGGGGACGCGGCCGCGGCGCGGGCCACCTTCGAGCAGATTCTGCGCGACCACCCGCACCTGCCGGCGGCGGAGATTGGCCTCGGCCAGGCGCTGCTCGCCACCGGCGGCAGCGAGCGGGCGGTGGAGATCCTGCGCCAGGCGACGCGCACTAACCCGAACCCAGTCCGCGCCCACTACGCCCTCGGCCGTTTCTACGAGGGCCAGCAGCGCTGGGACGAGGCGGTGGCCGAGTATCGCGCCGCGTTGGTGAAGCTCAAGGAGGGGCGGAGATGAACCGGGTGCGGTGGTGGCTGGGGTGGTCGTTGTTGGTGCTGTTCGCCAGCCCCGGGTTGGCGAGCGGCTTTTCCCGGCTGATGGTGGGGATGGAGCTGGAGTCGATCGACGGCGAGGGGATCGACGGCGGGTCGGTCCGCCTGCGCGACCACCTGGGCAAGCGCGCGACGGTGGTCCTCTTCTGGGCGAGTTGGAGCGACAACTCCCTCCCCGCCTTGCGGCGCCTCGCCGGCTACTCGGAGGCGATCGCCGCCGGGGATCTCGGGGTGGTGACGGTGAACGTCGAGGCCCAGGCGCCCACCGCCGAGGAGCGGGCGCGGGTGGCCGCCCTGGTGGCGAGTGAGCACCTCCCCTTCCCGGTGGTGATGGACCTGGGCCTCGCGCGGTTTTCGCGCTTTGGGGTGGTGGCGGTCCCGTCGGCGGTGGTGCTCGGCAAGGAGGGGCGGGTGGCGGAGCTCCTCATTGGCTATCCGCTGGTGGGCAGGGACGGCTTCTTCCGCCACCTCGATGAGCTTCTCGGCAAGGGCGCGCCCGCGCGGCCGCCCGCCAAGGTGCTGCCCAAGGAGGCGGTGCGTCTCACCCACCTGGCGGAGAGTCTGTTGGTGCGCGACCGCCACGCGATTGCGTTGGAGAAGCTGGCGGAGGCGGAGCGGGTCGCCCCCGACTTTCTCCCCGCCTATCGCCTCGCGGCGCGCATCCACCTCGCCACCGGGGATGCCAAGCAGGCGGCGGCCGCGGCGGCGAGTTGTCTGAAGGTCGCCGGCGCCGACGCCGAGTGTCTGCTCCTGGCGGCCCGGGCGCAGGTCGCCGAGGGAGATGAGGCGGGGGCGCGGGCGCGCCTGGCCTCCTGCATCGACCACCACCCCGACTACGCCGGCTGCCTCGCCCTCCTCGGTGGCCTGGAGGTGAAGGCGGGCGAGCGCGCCACCGGCCTCGATCGCCTCGCCCGCGCCGTCGCCCTCAACCCCCTCGACCCGGAGATTCAGGAGGCGGTGGGGGAGGGGAGGCTGGCCAGCGGCGAGGGCGAAGGTGGCGCCGCGGCCCTGCGCAAGGCGGTGGAGATCCGCCTCGGCGGCCAGTTGGGTGCCCCGTAGCCCTGGTCTATACTGCGCCGCCGAGCGGGGCGAGCCATCCCGCGGCGCGTGCGCCGATGACCTTCATTCGCTCCCTGAAGTGCCAGGTAACCAGTGCCCTCACCGTCGCCTTGGTGGTGGTGATTGGCCTCGGCGCCTGGACGGTGAGCCGCTACCAGCAAGAGGCCCTCCAGCGTCTGGCGGACCAGCAGGCCCACCTGATGGCGGACGTGGTCCAGTCGGGCCTTTACTCCCTGATGCTCCTCCACCGCGGCGGTGAGATTCAGGAGTACGTCCGCCAGTACGTCGCCCAGGAGCAGATCCTCGATCTGCAGATCGTCCGCATGGACGGGACGGTGGCGGTCGCCAGCCGGCCCGAGCAGGTGGGGCGGCAGGTGGAGGGGTGGTCGCCCGCGGCACTCGCCGCCGGCACCGCCGCCGAGGATGGGCAGACGATGGTCCGCGGCCAGAGCGGCCAGGTAATCCGGCGGTTGATCCCGCGCGCCCCCGAGTGCGGCGAGTGCCACCAGGACACGGGGCCGTACCGCGGCGCTATCGCCCTCACCCTGTCGGAGGAGCGGTTTCGCACCTGCATGACCCGCCTCGGCAACCGTATGGCGGTGGCGGGGGTGGTGGCCGCGACGGTGACCTCCCTGCTCTTGTTGGGCCTCCTGACCTGGCGGGTGAACCGGCCGCTGGATCGGATGGTGCGGACGGTCCAGCGGGTGAGCCGGGAGGGCGATCTCGATGTCCGGGTGACCATGCTGCGGGCCGACGAGTTTGGCGAGCTTGCCGCTGGCTTCAACCAGATGATGGACCGCCTGCAGCGGATGCAGTCGGAGCTGGAGGCGCACCACCAGCGGGAGATGGAGCAGTCGGGCCACCTGGTGGCGGTGGGCGAGATGGTCGGGGTGATCTCCCACGAGCTGCGCAACCCGCTCGCGGGGATCCGCTCCGCCATCCAGGTCTTGGTCGCGCAGGCGGAGGAGGGGGGCAATCGCGAGGTCCTCAAACACCTCGACGCCGCCACCCAGCGTCTGGATTCCATGCTTGGCTCGACCCTCGACCTGCTGCGCCCGAACCGGATGGTGGTGGAGTTCACCGACCTCAACGAGGCCTTGGAGCAGGCCCTCTTCTTCATCCAGCGCGATCGCCGCCGCGGTGTCGAGCTGAAGATGGAGCTGGCCGCAAACCTGCCGCTGATCCACATCGACCGCGAGCAGATCCAGCAGGTCTTCCTCAACCTGGCGCTCAACGCCCTGCAGGCGATGGGCAACGAGGGGCGGCTGACGATCACCACCGCCGAGGTGGCGGGACCGCGCGGGCGCGCCCTGGCGGTGCGCTTCACCGATACCGGGCCGGGGATTCCGCCTCCCCTGCGCGAGCAGATCTTCGAGCCGCTCTTTACCACCCGCCCCGACGGCACCGGCCTCGGCCTCTCGACCTCCAAGCGCATCGTCACGCGCCACGGCGGCACCCTGACGGTGGCAAGCGAGGTGGGGAAGGGTTCGACCTTCACCGTCACCCTGCCCCTCGGCATGGAACCGGACGACGAGCTTACCGGGCGGATCGCGCCGCCGCCCGCAAAAGGGGTGTGATGGACCGATCGAAGTACACGATCTTGGTGGCGGACGACGAGGAGCTCTTGCGCTGGTCGATCAAGGAGATCGTGTCGCGCAAGGGGTACCGGGTGGTGGTGGCGGCGAACGGCCGGGAGGCCCTGGAGGTGTACCACCGTGACCACCCGGACCTCTCCCTCCTCGACATCCAGATGCCCGAGCTGACCGGCATGGAGGTCCTCAAGCAGATCATGGCGGAGGAGCCCCAGGCCCTGGTGGTGATGATTTCCGCCTATGGCCAGGTGGAGCGGGCGGTGGCCGCCTGCCGTCTGGGTGCCCAGGACTTCGTCTGCAAGCCGTTCGACAACGACGACCTCCTGCGCCGCATCGAGCGGATCTTGGAGCCGGTACGGTTGCGCCACCAGGTGGAAGGGCTGTTGGCGGATCAGCGGCAGCGGTATGCGATCGACCAGATCGTGGGCCAGTCGGAGTCCCTGCGGGAGGTCTTCACCCTCATCCGCAAGGTCGCCGCCACCCCCAACACCACGGTCCTGATCACCGGCGAGAGCGGCACTGGCAAGGACCTGGTGGCGAAGGTGATCCACCACCAGTCGGCGCGGGCGGAGCAGCCGATGGTGGAGATCAACTGCGCTGCCATTCCCGAGCACCTCTTAGAGAGCGAGCTGTTTGGCCACGAGAAGGGGTCGTTCACCGGTGCTGGCGAGCGCAAGCTCGGCCTGGTGGAGCGGGCGAACGGTGGCACCCTGTTTCTCGACGAGGTCGGCGACATGGCGCTCGATCTCCAGGCGAAGCTCCTGCGCCTGCTGGAGAACCGCACGATTCGCCGGGTCGGCGGGGTCGACGACCTCGGCGTCGACCTGCGCGTGATCGCCGCCACCAACCGCGATTTGTCGAAGCGGGTGGAGGAGGGCGCCTTCCGCGCCGACCTCTACTACCGCCTCAACGTCCTGCCCATCCGCCTCCCCGCCCTACGCGAACGCCAAGGGGACGCCCCGCTCCTCGTCCGCTTCTTCCTCGATCGCCTCAACCGCGAGATGGGCAAGCAGGTGCGGACCATCGGCGAAGACGCCCTCGCCTGTCTGAGCGCCTACGCCTGGCCGGGCAACGTGCGCGAGCTCAAGAACGTCATCGAGCGCGCCCACATCCTCGCGGATGGCGAGCGGATCGAGGTGAGCGACCTGCCGGCGGAGGTGCGCGGTGGTGGCGCCGGCGGGGCGCCGGCGGGGGTCGCCACCGCCACCGCCTTCGGCCTCCCCGAGCAGGGGATCGACCTTGAGGAGGTCGAGCGGCGGTTGCTCACCGATGCCCTGGCGCGTACCCAGGGCAACCAGACCCAGGCGGCGGCCCTCCTGCGCCTCGGCCGGGACGCCCTGCGCTACCGGATGAAGAAGTTCGGGATGTTGGAGTAGCGGTGTGGCGCCGGGGCGCGGCGCACCGCGCCGCGGCGGGCGGATTTCGGCGGGCGGGACCACGCGGAGGGCGGCGACCCGGTGGGGCTGGGCCCTCCACCCGAAGAGGCTGTCGGACTTTGGCGCGAGCACGGGCGAAGAAGCGGGCGCTGGTCGGATCGTGGCCCCGGAGCGGGTCCCGTTCTTCCTTCCGTAGCCCCTGTCGTTCTACCCACCCACCCCGATCCGCGCCAGCGCGCGCGTGGTTTTCGCCACGCTCGCCAACGTCGGGCAGCCTTCTGGGTGCGTCGATTGACGCACCACCGCGCGCTTTGACCCAGATCGAGGCGCGGCGGTTTTGGATCAGGGGCGCTTAACCCGTTGCGAAGCCATGCCCCCCTTGCCGGGCGTGGGCGGGCACGGGACTTGCGAAGTCTCCAATGAGTAGCAGGGAGGTGAATAATGACCACTCGGAGGCCCCGGTCACGGGTGGGAGACGACAGGATGTCCCCGGCACCGACCACTCCCCACCCCTTCCCCCTCTTCCGTTACTTCTCCCTCACCACCCTGGTGGCGATGGTGGTGGGCGCGGTGGCGGTGGCGGTGGTGGTCGGGCGGCTGGCGAGCCGCGAGGTGGTGACGCGCAGCGAGGCCCATGTCGCGCGCGTCGCCCAGGACCTGACCTACGAGCTCTCCCACACCCTCCTCTTTCCCGGTCGTAACCAGGGCGAGGGGGGGGAGGGTGCGCTCGCCGACCGGCAAGCGGTTCAGCGGGTGGTCGCCCCCCATATCACCTTTGCCGACCTGGCCACGGTCCGCATCTATCGCCCCGATGGAACCCTCCTCTACAGCAGCGACGGCGAGCCCGTGGCCGCGGATTTACCCGCGCTTGCCCGGGCGCGCGCGGGGGCGATCGTCTCCCGTCCCACCACCCTCTCCGCCCCCCCCGGGAGCGAGCCACGCCGCGCTCTCACCACCTACCTTCCCCTTTACGAGATCCCCGCGGGGAGCCGGCAGCTCCCCGCCGGTGGCGCTGTCCTCGGGGTGTACGCGATCACCCAGGATGTCACCGACCTCACCCTCCGCCTCGCCCGCACCCGCGACGCCATCTGGCTGCTCGCCGCCGGCTCCATGGCCGCCCTCTACCTCGTCCTCCTCGGGATCGTGCGGCGCGCCGCCCGCCACCTCGCCGCCGACCGCCAAGAGATCGTGGCAGGCCACCACGCCCTGGTGGAGCAGCGCGACCGCCTCGACACCATCCTCGCCAACCTCCAAGAGGGGGTGGCCCTCTACGACAGCGACCATCGGGTGGTCTTCATGAATCGGCCGCTGGTCGAGCGGTTCGGCGATTGCCGCGGCGAGCTGTGCTATCAGGCCCTCTTCGGTCTGGCGCGGCCGTGCTGTGGGGAGTCCACCGGCGAGCGGACGTGTGGCAAGAGCTGGTTCAGCCTGATGACCCCGAAGGGCGAGACCTACGAGCTGTTCACCACCCCGGTCCCGCAGCCGGATGGGCGCTGCTGGACCCTCGAGCTGGTGCGCGACATCGGCGAGCGGGTCTGCCTCGAGCGCGAGCGCGTGGCGCGCGGCGAAGAGGTGGAGCGCGCCCGCCAGGCGGCGGTTGCCCAGCTCCTCGTGGGGCTCAACCACGAGCTCAACAACAGCCTCATGGGGATCCTCACCACCCTCCATGTGATCGAGCAGGAGGGCGTCGCGGCCGCGGTGCGTACGGAGGCGGCGGCGCGGGTGCGCGGCGAGTTGGAGCGAATGCGCGTCTTAGTCACCCACCTGCCCGGGATCACCGAGGTGGGGGTGATCAACTACGTGGGCGGGGTCTCCATGGTCGATCCGTGGCTCGTCCCCAAGGGGCCGCAGGGGGGGGAGATCGCCGTGGCCAGCTTGGACCTGAGTGTGCCGGAGCTGGGGGGCGAGCGGCGGGCCGACCGTTCGACGACCCGCACCTGAGACCGCTTATGGCTGATCCCTCCTTTCTCATTCTCGTGGTCGACGACGAGGAGCTGATCCGCTGGTCGCTGCAGCAGGTCCTGGCGAGCGACGGCTACCGGGTGGTGGTGGCGGCGGACGGTGGTGAGGCCTTGGCGCGCCTGGCAGAGGCGGAGCCCGACCTCTGCCTCCTCGACCTCAAGCTCCCGGACTGCGACGGCCTCCAGCTCCTCCCCCAGCTCCACGCCCGCGTGCCCCATCTCCTGGTGGTGGTGATGACCGCCTACGGCTCGAGCGAGATCGAGGGCGAGGCGCGTCGCCTGGGCGCGGTCGACTTCCTGCGCAAGCCCTTCGATCCGGGCGCGCTCTCCCTGCGCCTGCGCACCCTCCTTGGCCAGGGCGTCCGCGACGGCTGCCGGGTGGAGTAGGGGGAGGTCGGCCGGAGGTCCGCTCGACCGGCGGGGCGGGGCGCACGGACCGGATCGGGCGCCGGTTCGTGACCCTCGGAGTCGGTCGGAGTGGAGTCTACGGGATCAGGGCCAGGCGGTTGGCTTGCGGGCGGGCCGTCTGCGTAACCCCATGGGAACGGTCTTTTCGAGCGCGCCGCAAAGGAGGCGAAGCGCGGCGCATCATGGCCGGGGAGGGCGCGACCCACGCGGCTTGGGTTGGCGCTCCGCGGCGCCGTGCAGCGGTTGCCCCAAGGCGCAGACCGGAGGTCTCTTTCAAAGGCGGTCCGCGGTGATCCCCGTGATCCCCGTGATCCCCGTGATCCCCGTGATCCCCGTGATCCCCGTGATCCCCGTGATCCCGCTGACCTCCGTGATCCCGCTGACCTCCGTGACCTCCGTGATCCCGGTGACCCCCGTGGTGGAGAACCATTTGCCTTCATTCCCCGCGAGCGGTGTTCCGCCGCCCGAGCCGACCGTGCCGTGGCTGGCGCCGGCCTTCATTCCCCGCGAGCGGTGTTCCGCCACCGTACCTTCATCCGGCTACGCGACTGGCTGCGGCGTCCGATCGCGAAAAGTCCGCCAGCCTCCCAGGCCCGCCAGACGCCGCTGACCCGCGGGGCGCGCGCCCATCGCCGCCCTTTGCCGGGCGCGCCCCGGCGACCGGTCGGGTGGGATCCGCTACCGTATCCGCCATGGCCCTCTACCCCTGGCCCCAGCTCCTCATCTTCGACCTCGATGGCACCCTCATCGACTCGAAGGAGGACATTGCCGCCGCCCTCAACCAGACCCTCACCGAGCGGGGGCTCTCGCCCCTGGCGCGCGCGGAGATCTACGCCCACGTGGGCAACGGCGTCTACCACCTGATCGAGAAGGCGGTGGCGGCCGCCGGCGGCGGCGAGGTAGAGGCGGCCCTGGCCCACTTCATGGGGATCTACGAGGCGCGCCTGCTGGAGCACACCCGCCTCTACCCGGGGGTGGCCGAGGTGGTCGGCCACTTTGCCGGCGTCCCCATGGCCCTGATCACCAACAAGTCGATGCGCTTCACCCGGCCGATCCTCGACGGCCTCGGGGTCAGCCGCTGGTTCGACCCGATCCTCGCCCGCGACACCCTTTCCGAGTGCAAGCCCCACCCGGCGCCGCTGCTCCACGCCCTCGCCGCCCACCGCGCCGATCCGCAACGCACCTGGATGGTGGGCGATGGTGCCACCGACATCGACGCGGGCCACGCCGCCGGCGTGCGCACCGTCGGCTGTTTGTACGGCTTCCGTAGCGAGGCGGAGGTGGTAGCGGCGCGCCCCGACTGCCTCCTCCGCGACCTGCGCGACCTGCCGGGACTGTTCGCCGAGCGGCCGGTCAAGAGGTAGGGGCGGGCTTCACCCACGACCCGCGCACCCCTGCCCTCCACCCTGCCGGCTCCCACCGCAAGGGGTAGGAGCGGCTTTCCGCCGCGACCTGCGCCGCCTGCGCGGCAGCCCCGAAGGGCTCCCCCTCGCCGGGGACCGCTCCCTCCACGCGGGAGCGAGGCCCTGGCGCCGGGCGTGCGGGAAGACGCGGGTGAAACCCGTCGTGGGGCTGCGTGGGCCCCGCGCCGCGGTCGCGGATCAACCTGGGCTGGGCTGGGCTGGGCTGGGCTTGGCGTTGTTGGGGGATCGTCCACGCCCACGCCCCGGGTCGTGCGCCGCGCACGAAGGGGAGCGGCGCACCGTGGTGGAACACAAGGCGGACCATAACCGACGCCCGCCACGGGCAGAGGTCGGAGCTGCTGGTAGAAGCGAGCTTCCCCTCGCGCAAGATGCGGGGCGGCTGGTGGTGGGTCTCTGGCAGACCGGCAACGGCTCCGGCAGCCCTCCTCCCTCGGCGCGCCGAGGGAGGTTGGGTCGGTTACCGGTGGCAGGTACGGCAGACCGGCTGCCGGTTCGGGTTGAAGTTCGAGCGGAAGCCGGGCGGGTGGGGGTTGATCCCGGCGCCGCCGACCGAGGCGTGGCAGGTGGTGCACACCGGAGTGTTGCCGTCGTGGCAGGAGGCGCAGGCGACGATGTTGTGGCGGATGATTGACCGGTTCTCCGGGTGGCTAGCGATGCCGTGGCCGGAGGTGGCGATCTCCGCGCCGTAGGGGTGGCTGGTGCCAAACGGGCTACGGCCGCCGACCACGTAGCGCACCCCAGATCGTTCGTGGCAATCGGTGCAGCTGTTGATCCGGTGGCAGCTCAGGCACGGCTGCGGGTCACGCTCGGCATCCACCGGGTGGCGGCTCACCCAGTCGCCGCGGTGGATGAACTCGCGCCCCACCTCGGCTGGATACTTCACCGACACCTTCACCTGGTTGTCCACGCCGCTGTGGCAGTCGGCGCAGAACCGCTCCATGTGGCATTGGGCGCAGGCGCTACCGTTCGCCTGCTGGGCCTGGAGCTTGTGGGTGTGGAGCCAGTCGCCCTGGTGGCGGAAGCGGCCGAGCTGCGGCTGGAAGCGCTCTGCGGAGAGGTCGGCGTGACACTGGCGGCACTGGAGCTGGTCGTACTGCTCCTGGTGGCACTGCATGCAGGCGGCCATCGTGGGCGTCTTGCCATCGTTGGGCTGGGTGGAGGTGAGGATCTCTTGGTGGCAGGCGAGGCAGTCGCCCTGCACCCGGGGAAGGTGGTCCTTGTGCGAGTAGTTCAGGTGCGTCTCGCGCGGGGTGAGGCGCGGGATCGCCTGGGTCGCCGCGGCCTGCTGCAGGGCCTCGGGGGAGGCGTGGCAGGTGGTGCAGTCCACCTCACCGACGTGGCCGTCCTCGTGGCACTGGCGACAGGCGTCGAAGGCGGGGAGGTGGCGCTCGGCCACCTCGGTGGTCGCCGCGATGTCGGCATGGCACTTGGCGCACGCCACCTCCATCTCCTTCGCGTGGAGCTGGTGGCTGAAGGTGAAGTGGGCGGCGGGGCGGGTGAAGAGGTGGGCGCACGCCGCCGCGGCCACGAGGGCAACGGCGGCGAGGGCGAGACGGACGGGGGTGCGAAGAGAGGTCATAGCCACACTCGAAGGGGATGGGGAAGCGCGATCGGGAGTACCGGCTCAGGGGTGGAGATTTGCTTTCCTGACAAGGCGTGCGGAGGCAGCAGATGGGGGAAGAGGGGGGATTCGAGGCTCACGTCACGCCGCCATGGAACCCACCCTGGGGGTTGAGGCGCTGCTCCTTAGAGGAACTTGTAGACCAGCCGGAAGGTCGCGTTGGTCGCGTCGCGGGAGGAGAGCCCTTCGCTCTCCACCGTGGCGGGGACGCGCACGGTCTCCCCGCCGCTGGTGGTGGTGGTGAAGTCGCGGTAGTCGGCGCGCGCGCCGTAGTCGAGCGACAGGCTGGCCTCCCATGCCTCGCCGAGCTCGGCGCCGACGGTGGCCACGGTGTCGTGGCTGAAGTGGCGGCGGTTGGCGGGGAAGGGCGGCTCGTCGAAGTCGTAGAGGGTGAAGTCGAGGGCGTAGTAGAGGCGGGCGAGAGCGAACCGGTGGGTGGTGCGAGCGAGCTCTTGGTTGTAGCGGCCAAAGAGGTGGGTCGACTGGGCCAGCTCCTCGTGCTCGTAGCGGAGCCCGACCTCGCGGTCCATTCGCGCCCCCCAGCGGAGCCGTGCCTCGCCGCCCGCCACCCACTCGTCATCGCCCTCGCTGAAGTCGTACTGGCGCGTATCCGCGGCGAGCTGGAGGTGGTCGGTGAGGCGGTAATCGGCGCGCAGCCCGATCTCGCGCTGCTCGCCGGTAGTGAAGATCTCATTGCCGAAGATCGAGGTGTGCGACAAGAGCAGGCTCGGCAGGATGCGGTCCACGTCGGCGGTGAAAAGAAGCTTCTGGGTCGCGTCCCAGGTGAGGAGGAGCTCGCTGTCGTAGACCTCCTCGGAGAGCCGGTCCCAGAAGGCGTGGCCGCTCGCGCTCACCGGACCCAGGGCGCCCCAGCCGTCGAGGCCGTAGCGGGCGAAGCCGGGCTGGTCATTGTCGCGCGCCTCCATCCCCGAGAGCCCCACCTCGTAGTGGCCCCGGCGCAGGTAGAGCCGGCCGCCGCCCTCCACATCGCCGGTGTTGCCGCCGAAATCGCCATCCACCTGCTGGCCGGCGAACAGCTCCACGCCGACCCCCTGGCCGGAGAGCCAGTCCACCGAGGCGCCGTCGAGGTACTCGCTGGCGACCCCCTGGCGGACGAAGTGGCGGCCGGCGCGCAGATCCACGCCGGTGGTCCGGTCGTGCCACTGGAGGTAGGCGTAGGTGAGCTCGCCTTGCAGGTCGTGGCCGCGGGTCTGCTCGCGCAGGTCGAGCTTGGTAAAGCCGTCGAGGTGGAGCGACAGGGGCGCGGGACCGAGGTCGCGCACGTCCAGGGCGAGGAATTCGAAGAGGGGGAGCTGGTCGGCATCGCCCTCCACGTCGAACCGCTGCTGGCTGTAGGCGAGGGTGGTGAGGCTGCCCGAGACCTCCACCGCTTGCGCCGGTACGGTGGCGATCACAAGGGGGACGGCCAGAGCGAGAAGACGCGGGAACATGATCCTCCTCCTGGTGGTGCGGCCGCCCGAAGACCAGGCGGCGCGATTGCCCTCCAACACCTATGGCGGCCCACCGACCACCGGCGCGGAGTGAAGCCTACCCGCCCCTGCCGGGTCAACCGCGTCTGTGCTGCACAAAAAAAGGGGCGGGCCCGAAGGCCCGCCCCGAAGCCCCGCCAAGGCGGGGGAAAGGGTTAGTTCAACGCGCTCGTGTGGCACGTGCCGCAGGCGTTGGTCATCCCCGCCGGGGTGGTGGAGCTTGCCCCCTTGTCCGCCTTCATCGCGTTGACTGCCTCGGTGGTCATCACGTCGAAGGTGTGCGAGTGGATGTCGCCCTGCAGGTATTGATCGGTGCCATCTAGCAGGGCGTTGCTGTTCGACGCCGACTTCGAGGTCTTCGGCATGTGGCAGATGGAGCAGCGGCCCATCTTCGTGCTGCCGGTCGGGCCGTACGCCATGGCGGCCATGGCGGTGTTCGCCCACTTGCCCACGTGGCGCATCACCTCGAGGCCGATCGCCGTGTCGTCGGCGGCGGTCTGGGTACCGGCGTTGAGGCGCGCGGCGATTGCCTCGGTGACGAACTGGAAGTTCGCCGGGTGCTTGCCCTCCAAGGCGGCGGCCGTGTCCGCGCTGGCGCCGGTGGTCGCCGTCGGTGCGACCTCACCCTCCCCCGGGGCGCGCAACGAGTCGTTGTGGCAGTTGAGGCAGAGGGCGTTGTTGTCGTTGTTGGCGGTGAGCTGGTGCTCGTCGCTCCCGCCATGCGCGTTGTGGCAGTCGATGCAGGTCACCATCCAGTTGTCGTTCTTGTACATCTTCGTGCGTACTACGTCCTGGAACTGCTGGTGGTGGCCCTTCGAGTGGTTGAAGGAGCCGGTCACCTGGGTGCGGTCGCCCGCCGCGGAGGGGGTCACAAACGGGTGGTCGGACTGGTAGGTGATGTCCTTCCACGAGTTCGAGTTCGTCGCGTAGTTGATTGGCAGGCTGTAGCCGGTGGTCAGGGTATCGGTCTCAAACGGCGCGATGCCGGAGCCATCCGTGGTGCCGAAGAACTCCGCCGGGCTGATCCCCGGGGCGGGGATGGTGAAGGTCGTCTGGGATTCAGCCGCCTCGGCGGAGATCAGCGACGGCTCGCCGCCGAGGTCGGTGTTGTTCTCGCCGCGGATGTGGCAAGAGCCGCAGATCATGGTCAGGCGGCCGGCGGTGAGGAGGTCGGGCTGGACGATCTTGTGGCCGTTGCCGCCCGCCGCCTCGTGCTCGGAGCCGGGGCCGTGGCACTTCTCGCAGCCGATGTTGATCTGGTACTTCTCGTCGCTGCCGGGGACCAACTCATAGCCATTCGCGTCGGGGGCGAAGTCCACCACCCGGTCGCCGGCCGCGTTGGTGGTGATCCCGACCCCGCCGTGGCAGGTGGCGCAGTTGGTGTCCCACGAGTGGGCGGCGACGGTCGAGGTGTAGGTGCCCGTGCCGGCGAAGTCCCACTCGGTGTCGTGGTATTTGACGTACTCGGTGGTGACGCCATTGGAGCCGTCGGTGTACGCCTCCTGGAACTGCATGGGCGCCATCACGAAGTAGCCGAAGCCGTTGCCGTTCTCTGGCGCGGTCTTGTTCGCCTCACCCCAGACGCTCGCCGGCAGGCCGTCGGTGCCCACCAGGGTCATGTAGCGCATCTTCCACTGGCCGGTCTCACCGCCGTAGGTGCCAAAGATCGGGTAGCGCGGATTGGTCTCGGCACCGACCTTGAAGTAGAGGCCGTCCGTGTCCTTGCCGAGGGAGACGACCTTGCCGGTGGCGAGGGTGACCGCCGTGGGCGTGGCGGTGAAGTCCGCCAGCCCCTTGTTGGCGTTGGTGGTGAGGAGGTACGGCCCGGCGCTATCGGACATGTCCATCAGGCCGCTCGGCTCCGTGAGGCCGGTGGTGTTGTTCACCTTCCGCAGGCCGACGAAGTGGAGGGTGTGCTTCAGGCCAGTCTTCGGGTGGCAGGCGAGACATTCGGACGAGCCGATGTAGGTGGCGGCAGAGGTGGGCTGCTGGGAGATCCTGATGTCCACCGTGGTACCGCCCACCGAGGCGGTGGTCACCTGGCCGCTGGCGATCGTCAGCGCGGTGCGCAGGCCACCCGGGAGGTGGAGGTCGTCGGTGTCGGCGGGGAGGACAATGACGTAGTACTTCTCGTCCGCCGGGCTCGCCGCGAGGGCGTAGGTGCCGTCGTCGGCGGTGGTGGCGAAGGCGCCGTTGGTGTTGGTGCCGGCGATGACCGCCTTGGCAACGTCCTCCTGCGGCTGGATGGAGTCGGCCGACTCCACCTCTTCCGACTTGACGAAGACGACGCGCGCGCCGGCGACCGGCGTGCCGGTGGCATCGGTCACCGTTCCGGAGAGGAGGTCACCGGTCGCCGCGTTGCAGTCGTCGTCGACGCCGTTGCCGGCGATCTCGGTCGCCCCCGGGTTGACGGCGGCATCGGTATCGTCGCAATCGACGCCGGCGTTCGTGCAGCTCGCGTCAACGGTGGTGCCGTAGCCGTCGCCGTCGGCGTCAATACAAGCGGACCCGCCATCACCCCCGCCATCGAACCAGTTGGCGCAGCCGGTGAGGGTGCCGGCGACGAGCAGCGTCCCGGCGGCCACGGCGCCAAGGCGCCATCCTGCGGTGTGGATCTTCATGCTCCATCCTCCATGAGAGGGTTGGGTGAACGGGGCCAGGCGGCCCCTAGGGGGAAGGGAGGCCTCGGACGGGCCGCCCTGGGTGAGGGGGGGTACGCGGTGCACCCCCTCTCTTCGGGGCATGTCGCAGAAACGTAACTCCTTTATGATTAGGCGCCCGTCTCCTCCTGAACAGTGGGGCGAGGGTCATAGAATCGGGGTCGGGCAAAACGGCGCTCACGATCGTGATCATCCCCGCACCCCCTCCGGTTCTCCGCCTGCGCGTCAGGGTCGAAGGGGGCGAGCGCAGTGAAGGGGGCCGGTGATCCCCTGACCCTCTTCCCCCCCTTCGGTAGGCGGTGTTGGCGCGCCAGATTTGCACCGACCCGCAGGACGGGTTGCCGGGGCGTAGCGGCGCTACGTGGAGGCCCCACGGCCGAGGACGCGGTGTAAAGGTGGTGTGGCTGGCACCGCCGTCGCCTACACAACGGTCCGCGCCGTCGCCTACTACACCGTGCGCGAGTACATCGGTTTGGCGCCGTCCGCTTGCTGGCCGAGGTAGGCGTCAAACGGCATCGCCAGGTTGCGGATGAAGACGCGGCCGAGCTCGGTGACCCGGAGGTGGGTCGCGTCGATCTCGATGAGGGCGTCCGCCTGCGGCTCCTTGAGCTTCTCCAGGGCGGCCGCAAAGTAGGTGTCGAAGGCGATGGCGAACTCCTCCTCCACCTTCGCCTTGTCCACCACCAGGTTGACCAGCAGGTCGGAGATCACCCGCTTTCTGAGCTTGTCGTCGGCGGAGAGGCGGATGCCGCGCATGGTCGGCCACTCGCCCGCCTCTACCGTGTGGGTGTAGGCGGAGAGCTTGCGGGTGTTCTGGGCGTAGCAGTCGCCCACCTCGGAGATGGAGGAGACGCCGATGCCGTACAGGTCGGTGTTCGCCTTGGTGGTGTAGCCCATGAAGTTGCGGTGCAGGGTGTGGTCCTCCTGCGCCCGGGAGAGCTCGTCGTCCGGCTTCGCGAAGTGGTCCATGCCGATGTAGCGGTAGCCCGCCGCGGTGAACTGCTCGATGGTGTTGGTGAGGATGGTCACCTTGGCGTCGCCACCGGGGATGTCGTGCTCGTCGAAGCGGCGCTGGAAGGGGCGCATCCACGGCACGTGGGCGTAGTTGAACAACGCGATGCGCGCCGGATCGAGGGAGATGATCTTCTCGACCGTCGGGAGGAAGGACTCCGGCGTCTGCTTCGGCAGGCCGTAGATGAGGTCGACGTTGAGCTCGTTGAAGCCGCGCGCCCGGCAGGCCGCCATGAAGTCGCGGGTGAGCTCGTACGGCTGGATCCGGTTCACCGTCTTTTGCACCTCGGCGTCGAAGTCCTGGATCCCCATGGAGACCCGGTTGAAGCCGTTCGCCTTGAGGACGTCGAGGTGGCCGGTGGAGGTGATACGTGGATCGACCTCCATGGAGAGCTCGGCGTCGGGGGCGAAGGGGAAGCGCGCGCGAAAGCCCGCCAGAAGCCGGTCGAGCTGGTCCGGGCGCATGAAGGTGGGCGAGCCGCCGCCGATGTGCCACTGGACCACCTGGCGGCCTTTGGCCATCAGCGCCTGGTACCACTCCGCCTCGCGGAAGAGGTGGGCGGCGTACGGGTCGGCGTGGTCCGTGTCGCCGCTGATGATGATGTTGCAGCCGCAGTAGAAGCACATCGATTCGCAAAACGGGATGTGCGTGTACAGCGCCAACGGCGGCGGATTCGCCTGCTGGTTGGTGCGCTCGATCTCGGTGCGGAACTCGCGCGCGGCGAACGTCTCGGTCCACTGCGGGGCGGTGGGATAGCTCGTATACCGCGGCCCGGCCTGGTCGTAGCGGACGAGCATCTCATGGGGGACAAAGAGGCGGCTCACGGAGAGCTCCTGAACAGGGGAAAAGAGGCGACGGGCGATCGTACCACGGTCGGTCGAGTACGCCCGGCGCGTGAGTCCGCCCCGCGTTGCAGCTGGTGGTGGTGCCGAAGGGGGGAGTCGAACCCCCACGGGAAACATCCCACTGCCCCCTCAAGACAGCGTGTCTACCAGTTCCACCACTTCGGCACGGAGGCCTTGCGACCCACGGAGGGAGCGGGAGGGTAGGAACCGGTCCGCGTGGGGTCAAGAGCGGCGGCCGGTGGTGGGGGGTCGGCCGGCGGCGGGTGAGCTGACAGGTGCAGGCCGCGGCGGGTAAAAGGGCGTTATGTGGACGCGGCGGTGGATGGTCTTCATTCCCTTGGTGGTCGTGGCGATTCTCTTGCAGTCGTACCACTGGGTGCCCACCTACGCCCGCCAGACCGCGGGCAACCCGGAGCGGCTGGTGCGCTACATCGACGCGGGGATCGGCGACGCGGCAATCCTCAACCCGATCCTCAACGCCGACTCGGCGAGCGCCAACATCGTCGCGCGCTGTTTCGACGGGCTGTTGGATTACGACGAGGAGCTCCACCTGCGCGGCCGCCTGGCCACCGCTTGGCAGATTAGCGAGGAGGCCGCCTTCCCCCTCGCCGATGGCGTCGACGGCGAGCAGGTGGCGCGCCGGGTGCGGGCGCTCCTCGGGGCGGTGGTGACCGCGGTGGCGGTGGAGCCGCCCCGCCAAGGGGTGGTGGAGGTCCGCCTCGCGGAGGGGGCGGCGCCGGTGGCGATCACCGTCGATTCCCCTGCCACCCTGCACCTGGAGCTCAGCGAGGTGGTGGGCGACCTCTTCGACCAGCTCGCCGAGGTGATGGCCACGGCGCGCCTGGCGGAAGGGGCGCGGCGAACACGGATCCGCGCGCCGGCGGGGGTCACGGAGGCGGACCTCGCCCCGCATCTGGACGAGCTGCTGCCCCTGGCGGTGGAGCGGCCGGTGATCGACTTCACGTTGCGCCGCGGGGTGCGTTTCCACGACGGCCAGCCGTTCACCGCCGCCGACGTCCTCTTCACCTATCAGGCGATCATGGATCCGGCGAACGTGTCGCCGCGCACCTCCGACTTCGAGCCGATCGCGGCGGTGGAGGTGGTGGAGCCGTACCGGGTGCGGGTGGTCTACAAGCGGCTCTTCTCGCCGGCGATTACCGCCTGGACCATGGGGATCCTGCCGGAACACCTCCTCAATCGGCAGGCGCTGGCGCAAGAGGCGGCGGCCAAGAGGCTCACCGGTGAGCTTTCGGTCATTTTTTCGAGATCGTCAAGCGCTAGCTGGCAAGAGCGGGCGGCCAAGATGCTCACCGGTGAGCCCCTCGCCCACTTCGGGATGCGCGACGCCGACTTCAACCGCCACCCCATCGGGACCGGCCCCTTTCGCTTCGTCTCTTGGTCGTCGGACGAGGAGATCGTCCTGGCGCGCTTCGACGACTACTGGGAGGGGCCCCCCGAGTACCGCGATTACGTCTACCGGATCCTTCCCGACGTCTTTATCCAAGAGCTGGAGTTTCGTGCCGGCACCATCGACAGCTACGGCGCCGAGCCGCACCAGGTGGCGCGTTACAAGAAGGATGCGCGCTACCAGCCCTTCTCCCGCCTTGGTACCGGTTACACCTACCTCGGCTACAACCTACGCCAGCCAATGTTTCAAGACGTGCGCGTGCGCCGCGCCCTGGGGATGGCGGTGGACGTGGAGCAGATCATCCGCTACCTCCTCTACGGCGAGGGGGAGCAGGTCAGCGGGCCGTATCCGCGCACCACCCCGTGGTACGACCCGGAGGTGGGGTCGCTTCCGTTTGACCCGGCGGCGGCGGGGCGATTGCTCGACGAGGCCGGCTGGCGGGTGGGGGAAGACGGGATCCGCGCCAAGGATGGCCAGCGTCTCGCCTTCACCCTGATCACCAACCACGGCAACGCCCAGCGCAAGGCGATCGGCACCATCGTCCAGGACCAGTGGCGGAAGATCGGCGTTGACTGCGCCTTCCAGCTCTTCGAGTGGGCGGTCTTTCTGAAGGACTTCATCAACCCGGGCCGCTTCGACGCCTGCATCCTCGGCTGGTCGATGGGCAACGACTTCGACCTCTACCAGCTCTGGCACTCCTCGCAGACCCACCCGCAGCAGCTCAACTTCGTGGGCTACGCGAACCCGGAGGCGGACGCCCTGATCGAGCAGCTCCGGCGCACCTACGACGAGCCCACCCAGACCCGCCTCGCCCGAAGGCTCCACGCGCGGATTGCGGCCGACGCCCCCTACACCTTCCTCTTCGCCCCACGCGGCACCACGGTGCTCGACCGGCGGATCGTGGTGGTCCGCCGCCTGGCGGGTGGGCGCGAGCAATACGAGCCGATCCGGCCGACCAAGTCCGGGGAGATCGGCTTCTACTTCAACCGCTGGCGGAAGCTGGCCGAGGCGCCGGTCTTCGCGGAATAGGGGATGGGGAGGTCGGCCCGCTTGGGCCAACGAACCTTGCGGGCCAACGGCCGGCACCCCCTCTCACTCGTCCCCCTCTCCACTCCCTCCTCGCCTCTCTCCCTATCCCCTAAGGATGCGCCGCAGGTATGTTGCCCGCGCCATGAAGACCGTGCTTCTCGTGGGCGCCGGCGGTTTCTTCGGTGCCGCGGCGCGCTACCTGGTGGCGACCGCCACCCATGCCGTGCTCGGTGCCCGTTTCCCGTACGGGACGCTGATGGTGAACGTGACCGGGTCGATCTTTCTCGGCCTCTTCCTCGCCGTCGGCGAGGGCCACCTCGGCCTGATTCCGCCGGCGGCACGGGCGGTGGTGGCGATCGGCTTCGTGGGCGCCTTCACCACCTTCTCCACCTTCTCCTACGAGTCGGTGCAGCTCCTCGCCAACGGCAGCGGCTGGCTCGCCCTCGGCAACATCGCCGCCAACCTCCTCCTCTGCCTCGCCGGGACCGCCGCCGGGATCGCGGTGGGGCGGATGGGGTAGGGGCCGCGGCGCGCCGGGCGCGCCGGGGATAGGGGTGGATGGCCGCTTTCGCGGTCAGAGGGTCCTTGAGGGGTAGCTGCCCTCGGCATTGTCGCCGGACGGCGGCCGGCTCCATCCCCCGACAACCCCCTCCCCCCTCCCGTGAGCGAAGCGAACCTTACCGATCGAGGCTGCATCCTTTGACGGCGGCCCACTCTCCTAGCCAGTTGTGACACGCCTTGTGTTCGGGTGGGTGGCTTTCTACCCTAACCTGCTAGGTCAGGTTCCTGGCCTGGGTTGGCGGTCCGGCGGAGGAGGTGCGGTGGAGCTGAAGCTGTTGGCGGTGATGACCGCGGATATCTACGAAGACGAGGTACGCGACGCCTTTCGCGAAGGGCTGGGCGGCTACCTGGAGATGCCCCGGCTGTTCGGCGAGATGGGCAGCCACCGCCGTTTGGGGAGCGTGGAGGCACCGGGTGAGGCGCGCCTCTTTTTCAACATTAACGTGCGTGAGAAGCTGCAGCCGGTGATCGATCGGCTCGAACGGTTTGCCGCGCGCTGCGGTGAGGAGCCCTGTCTGAAGATGATGGTCCTCTCCGTAGATGAGATCTTCTGAGGCGCAACCCCCCCTCCCGGGGGGCGCGGCGGGGCCGCCATTACCCCCACCCCCGGGTGGAACCGGCGCCCCACTGTGGCGCGGCGCGGGGCGGCGGGCGATCGTCGCCTGGGTCCTCTACGACTTCGCCAACTCGATCTACCCGGCGGTGATCACCACCGCGGTGTTCAGCGTCTACTTCGCGAAGGTCGTGGTGGGCAATGACCAGGGGCTCGGCGACCTGTGGTGGGGCCGGGTCCTGTCGCTCTCCATGGCCGTCGTCGCCCTCACCTCGCCGGTGATGGGGTCGATCGCCGACCGCGGCGGGCTGAAGAAGCTCTTGCTCGGGGTCTACACCGCGGTGTGCGTGGTCGCTGTGGCCCTGTTCACCACCATCCGGCCGGGCGACCTGTTGTGGGCCTTCCTCCTGGCGGTGGTGGCGAACATCGGCTTCGAGGGGGCGTTGGTCTTCTACAACGCCTACCTGCCGGAGCTGGCGCCGAAGAGCCACCACGGCCGTCTCTCGGGGATCGGCTTCGGCGTCGGCTACCTGGGCTCCATCGCCGGCCTCCTCCTCGCCCTGCCCCTGGTGCAGGCGGAGCGCTACGCCGCGATCTGGTGGACGGTGGCCCTCTTCTTCGCCGCCGGCGCGGTGCCGTGTCTCCTCTGGCTGCCGCCGCCGGCCGCGCCGCCGCGCCTGGCGCCGCTGGCGGCGGCGGCAGACGGCCTCCGGCAAGTCGGTGGCCTGCTGCGCGAGGTGGCGGCGATGGCCGACCTGCGCCGTTTCCTGATCGCCTACTTCCTCTACATTGACGGGGTTACCACCGCCATGTACTTCACCGGCATCTACGCCGCCACCACCCTCGGCTTCGCCGGCAGCGAGCTGATTGGGCTGTTCGTCGTGGTCCAGCTCTCGGCCCTGATTGGCGCCTTCCTCCTCGCCGTCCCGACCGACCGCTGGGGACCCAAGCCGGTGGTCTCCCTGACCCTGATCGCGTGGACGGCGATCACCATCGCGGTCTACTTCGTCGACACCAAGCCGACCTTCTTCGCGGTCATCGTCTTCGCCGGCACCGGCTTGGGGGCGATCCAGGCGGCAAGCCGCGCCTTCATCTCCCGTCTCACCCCCCCCGGCAAGGAGGGCGAGGTCTTCGGCTTCTACGCCCTGTGCGGCAAATCCTCGGCGATCCTCGGGCCGCTGCTGCTCGGCACCGTCTCCCACGCCCTCGGCGGCAACCAGCGGGTGGCGCTGCAGTCGCTTTCCATCTTCTTTGTCGCTGGCCTGCTGCTCCTCCAGCGGGTCAGCGGGCAGGCGGGGAGTGGTCTGGAGGACTAAAGGGGGGGGCTCGGCGTGCGTTGCGGGGCGCACCCTCGCGCCCGCTTACGAGCCACCGTCGATCGGACGGACCCACGGCGATTGGCGCCCGGTGTTCCGGTTGGGGCGGTGGGGTCGGGGGCGCTTCCCGTAACCGCGTCCGGACGCCAGCGGTCTGGCCTTCCCGCCCGATCGCCCCCCTCCGACCGGCGCCGCGGCGCGAAATCCGCACCCCTCTCCCCCTTGTCCCGAAGCGTTGCGACCTCTAAGCAGCGATTGTCTCTTCTGTGCGAGACGCGGCGGGGGTAGGGCACGAGGGGGGCGTGGGGGGCGGGGGAGCGTGGGGGGCGGGACCACGGCGCGCGGCCAGGGGCCAGCGCCGAGCTTGGGAGGCTGTCGGACATGATCTCGATCGACTGCGAAGCGGCGGAGCGCGGCCCGGAGCGGACGCCGGCCTTTGTTGGCTCGCCCCCGGTCGCCGCACCCACGGTGGATGCGCTTCCGTCGCGCCGGTCGCTTCTCAACCCGCGCTCGACCCACTCCGCCAAACTTTTGGGATGGATGGGTCGCGCACTCCTCCCGGGGCTTGCCATGTGGATCGTTGCCGTGGGCGGCGGAGGCGATGCCATGGCCGCCTTCAACGCCAAGCCCATCGACCTGCGGGGGGTGCCCACCCTCGTCTACGGCAACCGGGTGGAGATCTCGGGGGAGGAGCAAAAGACGTGCGTGATCCTCATCGCCATCCGTGCCCAAGACGGGGCGAACGAGGAGGCGTACCTCGCCATCCCGAAGCAGGCGGCGAGTGAGATCGCCCGCTTCATCTGCAAGCAGAGCTACCCCGCGCTGCAACTGGAGGACGCGGAGATCCGCTGCGCCCTCGCCATCCAGCGCCTGTCGCCGGCGGACGTGCAGGAGATGGTCGCCCCGCTCCGCTACCGCGGCAACATGCAGTTCTACGTCAAGAGCCTGAAGTTCGGCCTCGCTCGCCTGGTGCAGATGGTCGGCGACGAGGCCAAGGACCCGGTCACCCTCTTCTGCCGGCGCAACGACCAGGGCATCAACATGCTCGTCGGCTTCGCGATCGCCGGCCACACCTACGACCTGACGGTGGACAACTAGCCGAGGGGCTCCCCGCGTCGCACTAGCCGCCGCCAGCGCGCCGGCGACCCGACCCCCAAGAGCCGCTTGCCACCCCCCGACCGATCTCCCCCGGCATGGCCTCGGGCGGCGCTCCTTATCCGGTTTCTCACGGAGACCATTGTTCGAGGGTAGACCCCGATTTCTGACCCCGATTTGTTCTGCGAGCTTGAAGGTGCCGGGGGTGCGGGTGCCGCACTACAGCCGGTGCGCCGATCGCATCTGCTTCGTGAACGGCTCGCCGCTGCTCTTTATCGAGCTGAACGCGGTCTGCCGGAACATCCGCGCCGGCGTGGTCGTGACCCCCTCTCCCTGGCCGTGGCCGTCGGGCGGCTCTCCCTCTGGCGGTGACGCCGCGCCGTCGCCGACCTCTCCGGGCACCGCTGAACGCAGGGCCGCAAGGCAAGTAGGCCGGGCTCTGCCCGACATGTCTAATCGACCTCCACCGCCTCGTCTATTGGCGCCCATGCTCGGGTCGGGAGAGGACCCGGGTGAGGGCCATCCGGGGATCCCGGCAACGGTGGTCGTAGCCATGGAGGAGCGAGCTGGCTCGCGAACCGCCAAAGCGCCCAACGCAGAGACGCAGGGTCGCAGAGGGCATCGCCACGCGCGGAACCAAGTCCCCTCTCCCCGCCGTGGGAGAGGGACAGGGTGAGGGGCGGCCACGCCCCTCCGCTTGGCATCGCACTCGACAAGGTCCTTCCCCCCCCCCGTACCTTGAATCAAGGTTGAGCCAGGGGAGGAGGAATGGACACCACGCCCCCACGGGGACGGATCAGGCCCCGGCGCGGAACCACGCCATCCTCTGGCGGCGTTTGCCGGCAAACGCCGCCAGAATCGCCGCAGCGACTGCCCGATAGCCACGATTCCCGAGGGCACCGCACTTCCCGAAACGGAAACGACTTGCGGAAACCCGATCCGACTCGACCCTCGGGAAGGCCGGCCGACCCTCGCGGCCTTAGCCTCGAAACTCGGAACTGCCTGATTCAGAGTTAGCCGTCCACGAGGAGCACCCATGATCCAGTCCATACAAGTGATGGCTCTGGCCACCGTGCTGTGCCTGGCTGCCGCCCCGGCCTACGTGCAAGGCGCCGGCATCAAGTGGGCGACGCTCAACCAAGAGGCGACCGATCTCTATCGCGCGGGCCAATACGATCGTGGTGTCGTCGTCGCGAAGAAGGCGCTGGAGGTCGCCGAGAAGAACGTTGGGCCGAACCATCCCGATGTGGTGCAGAGCCTGAACAACCTGGCCGCGCTCTACCGAGCCCAGGGTCAGCACGCCCAGGCCGAGCCGCTTTCCAGGCGCTCCCTGGCGATCGACGAGAAGGCCCTCGGCCCCGACCATCCCGATGTGGCGACGAGCTTCGAGAATCTGGCCGCGCTCTATCGCGCAACCCGGCGGACTGTGGAGGCCGAGAGGCTTGAAGAGCGGGCCGCAGGAATCAGGGCCATCAAGCGGTGAGGAAAACGGCAATCCACCGGTTGTGGCGACCGGCGAGCGATTGCCACCTCATCGTCTGAAGGGGTTGGAGTCAGACTTTGTTTGTTTCATTTAGGGTCGGTTCCAGGGTTCGGGCCGTGGCGTAGACCCCACGGGGGACGTGGAGCCGTGGTCTCCTGGCCATGCGGGGAGCTGCGCCCCCTGCCGTAAGCAATGAAAGAGACGAAGCCTGACCATCCGCGCGGGATCTTCGGCCGGCCTCTCTGCACCCGGCGCGGGCGATGACGCGCGCCCCTTGGCGGCGACCCGAAGGCGCGGATGATCGCACGACCCAGCGCGACCCCGACACCGCCGCGGGCGTCGGCCCGACCAACTTGCCAGTTTGCAGGACTGACCCCCGCGCACGAGGGGGGGCGGGCGCGGGTCAATGTGGGTCCACTTGCCAGAGGCCGAGCGCCGCCCGCTCTACCGCACCCGGCTGCCGGCGGGGGGGCCGGCGGGGGCGGTGATGAGGGTGAGGTGGCCCGAGCCGTCGCCGGCGGCGAGGACCATGCCTTCGGAGCGGACCCCGCGGAGCTTGGCCGGCTTGAGGTTGGCGACCACCACCACCCGGCGGCCGACGAGATCGGCGGCGGTGTAGGACTGGGCGATCCCGGCGACGATGGTGCGCGGCGCGGGCTCGCCGAGGTCGACGGTGAGCGCGAGGAGCTTGTCCGAACCGGCGATCGCCGCGGCCTCCTGCACCACCCCGATGCGCAGCTCTACCCGGGCGAAGTCGTCGAGCGGGATCAGGCCGGGGGCGGCCGGCGGCTCCGCCGGGGGTGGCCCCCCTTGCGCCGCGGCAGCGGGCTTGGCCTTCGCCGGCGGCCGCGCCGTGGAGTGTGGCTTGGCTGGGGTTGGCGGGGGGCCGGTCACGGGCGGCTCGATCTCGATCCGCGGGAAGAGCGGCGTGGTCTCGCCCAGGGGGGTGTTGGCGGGCGGGCCGCCCCACGCGGGTGCAACTAGTTCCGGGGTGCCGAGCTGCGCGAGGAGGGCGCGCCCCTTGCCCGGCATCACCGGGCTGACCATCAAGGCGACGCAGCGCAGCCCCTCGAGGAGGTCGCGCAGCACCCCGTCCAGCCGCGGCCGGTCCGCCGCGACCTTCGCCAGGGCCCACGGCTCGTTCTCCACCACGTATTGGTTGAGGCGGCCGATGAGGTGCCAGACCGCCTTCAGCGCCTCGTGAAAGGCGAGGTGGGCCATGGCGTCGCGCCACTGCTCGAGGGTGGCCGCTACCTCGCCGGCCAGCGCCACCGCCGCCCCCTCCGCCGCGGGCCACCGGCCGCCGCCATAGCGCTGCACCATGGTGAGCACCCGGCTGGCGAGGTTGCCGAGGTCGTTGGCCAGATCCGCGTTGATCCGCCGCACCAGCGCGTGCTCGGAGAAGTCGGCATCCAGCCCGAAGGTCGCCTCGCGCAGGAGGAAGTAGCGGAACGGGTCGGCGCCGTAGCGGTCGATGATCTGGTTCGGGTCGACCACGTTGCCCACCGACTTGCTCATCTTCGCCCCGGCGATCGTCCACCAGCCGTGGGAGAAGAGCTGTTCCGGCAAAGGCAGCCCGGCGGCGAGGAGGAAGCAGGGCCAGTAGACCGCGTGGAAGCGGAGGATGTCCTTGCCGATGATCTGGACGGTGGGGGGCCACTGGCGGGCGAACCGCTCGGCGTCGTCGGGGTAGCCGGCGGCGGTGAGGTAGTTGATCAGGGCGTCGAACCAGACGTAGACGACGTGCTTCGGGTTGTCCGGGACCGGGATCCCCCAGGCGAAGGTGGTGCGCGAGATGGAGAGGTCGCGCAGCCCCCCCTCGACGAAGCGCAGGATCTCGTTGCGCCGGATCTCCGGCTCAATGCAGTGGGGGTGGCTGTGGAGGTGGGCGAGCAGCGCCTCTTGGTAGCGGGACATGCGGAAGAAGTAGCTCTCCTCCGCCAGCTTGCTCACCTCCCGGTGGCAGTCGGGGCAGTGGCCGGCTGTGTCGAGCTGGAGCTCGGTCCAGTACGACTCGCACGGGGTGCAATACCAGTCCTCGTACTGGCCGAGGTAGATGTCGCCCTTCGCCAACAGCGCGCGAAAGAGGTGTTGCACCGCGATCGCGTGGCGCGGCTGGGTGGTGCGGATGAAGTCGTCCGGGGCGACCTCCAGCCGCTCCCACACCCTCTGGAACCGTTTCACCACCCGGTCGGCGAGGTCGATCGGGGCGATCCCCTCGGCGCGGGCCGACGCCTCCACCTTCTGGCCGTGCTCGTCGGTACCGGTGAGCAGGAAGGTCTCCTCGCCCAGCAGGCGGTAGAAGCGGGCGAGGGTGTCCGCCGCCACCGAGGTGTAGGCGTGGCCGATGTGCGGGACGTCGTTGACGTAGTAGATCGGGGTGGTGATGTAGCGCATGTTCTCGGCCTGTGGATCGGTGCTCGGTCGGAGGGCGAGGGGGCGCGGCTGCCACCTACGGCTGCGCCGGCCCCTCGCCTTGGCCGCCGTGGCTGTCGCCTTGGCCGCCACGGCCGTGGCCGCGGCCGCGCCGGCGGCGGCGTTTGTGCTTCGCGGGTACCTCGCCCGCCGCCGCGGTGGTTGGCACAGCCGGTGCAGGCTGGGGGGGCGCCTGCTGCGCGGACCGCGGCGGGTGTGGCGAGCGTTCGGGGTGGGCGGGCCGCGCGCTGCGCGGCGGGCGGTGGGATCGCTCCTGCGGCCGCGGCGGGAACGCCTCACTTCCCAGCGGGGCGGGTGAGGCGACGAGGGGCTGATCGCTGTGCACCGGCTCCACCGCCCCGGCGCGCAGGGCGTCGCTTTGCACGGTGACCCGTTCGCCGTCGCCGCGCGCCACCAGGGTGATGCGGCGGATGTACTGGTGGCTGAGGACCTTGCTCTTCATCCCGTCCACGGTCACCTCGGCGCCGTGGCGCGGCAGCCCCTTGTGAAACGCCTCGTAGCCGTCTTGTTCGTAGCGCAGGCAGCACTTCAGCTTGCCGCAGCAGCCGGAGAGTTTGGGCGGGCTGAGGGAGATCCCCTGGATCTTCGCCATCCGCACGGAGACCGTCTGGAACTCGTGGATGTAGCCGCTACAGCAGAGCTGCCGGCCACACGGCCCGACGCCGTCGAGGAGCTGTGGCGCCTCGCGCTGGCTCACCTGGCGCATCTCCACCCGAATGCGGAGCTGGTAGGCAAGCTCGCGCACCAGATCGCGGAAGTCGATGCGCCGCTCGGCAATGAAATAAAAGGTCGCCTGCATGGCGTCGAAGCGGTGGTGCACGGTCAGCAGGCGCATCTCCATGTTGCGTTCGGTGATCCGCCGCCGGGCATAGAGGAACGCCTTGGCGTCGAGGATCTTCAACTCGGCGATCGTCGCCTTGTCGTCGGCGGTCAACCGGCGTACCACCCGGGCACGGGGTCGCTCCGCCTCCGCCGCCGCCTGCGGTATGGCCACCACCCGCCCGGTCACCAGGCCGTGCTCGGTCTGCGCCACCACCCGCTCGTGGAGGATCAGGTCGAGGTCGCCACAGGTGCACTCCACCTGCTGCGGCTGGTGGTCCACGCTGAGGGTGATCACGCGCGCCATTTCATCCACCTCGTCCCACCGCGACGCGGGTGAGAGGGCCATGGTAGCCGCCCCCTTCGCCCCTCGCGAGGTCTCGCTGAAGGGTGAGGAGGAGATCGCCCACCACCAGCTTTGCCTGACCGTTGGCGGCGAGGCGGCGGTGGGCGGTGAGGAGGAGGTCCGCGCCGTGCTCGAAGAAGGCGCTCGGCGGCAGGCGAGAGGCGGGGAGGCGACGGGCGAGCTCCGGAAAGCAGAGGGCCTCCGCCGGTCGCCCGGCGGCAAGCAGCAGTCCGTCGCGGAGCCACAGACCGAAGGCGGCGAGCCAGAGGTCGAGGTCGTCGTCGCGCCCCTTGACTGCGGTGTCCACCCAGGCGAGGAGCGCTCCCGGGTCACCGGCGGCGAGTAGCGACCACACCGCGCCGCACTCCTCCCACGCGCCACGCAGGCGCGCCGGCTCCAGGGTGGACGCCAAGCCGGTCTGGGCGGTCGCCACCCGCGCCAACAGGCGCGCGTCCGCCGCTGCCAAGTGGTCGTTCGCGCCGCGTGCGGTCAGGGTCGCCTCGTCCAACAGGGGCAGGTGGACCACCTGGCAGCGGCTGGCGATGGTGGCCAGGACCGCGCTCGGATTGCGCACGGTGAGGATCAGGACCGCCGCGCCCGGCGGCTCCTCTAGGGTCTTGAGCAAGGCGTTCGCCGCCGCCGGCTGGAGGAGGTCGACGCCGGGCAGGACCACCACCCGCCGCTGGCCCACGCTCGGCCGGAGGGCGAGGTGGGCGATGAGCCGGCGGATCACCTCGATGGGCCCTTCCTGGCCATCGGTGCGCCTGGCCTCCGCCGGGGCGAAGCGGGCGAGATCCAAGTGGCACCCCGCCGCCACCTGGCGACAGCAGGCGCAGACGCCGCACGGGGGCGAGTTACCGGTGCACAGGATCGCCTTGGCGAGGTAGGCGGCCGCCCCCTCCACGCCGCTTCCCACCGGCCCGGCGAGGAGGTAGGCCGGGGCCCAGGCGCGGTGGGCGACGATCGCCTCCAGACGGCGGCGGGCGCGCGGGTGGAGGCGGAGGTCGGAGGTCATGGGGTGGCGAGCGATGGGCGCGGGAATGGGGGCGGGGGATCGAGGGAGGAGGGGGGTCGGCCCCGCGGGCCGGCGATTGTGGGGCGCGCGATGGGCGCGGGGGTGGGGGGTGAAAGATGGCCGGTGGGCGAAGGCCATCATGCCGAGGATCGCCACCCCGAACAAATCGCGATGCAGGGCGCGCGGCCACCGGGCGGGGCGGCCGGGCGCTTTTCGCGGAGTGGGCGGTGAGGCGGTGCGGCGACGCCGCCGATCTCTTGCGCCTCCAGGCGCGCGGGGGAGGTACGGGCCGCGCCGCTATCACGTTTGAACTTGAGAGTGCGCCTCCATGCGCGCGGGGGAGGTGGAACGTCCACCGCGCTGGGCGACGCCGCCGATCTCTTGCGCCTCCAGGCGCGCGGGGGAGGTACCGGTCGAGCGGCTGGGTGGCGGCGGCGTCGAGACGGGGCGCTATCCCGCCACCTCCGGGAAACGGTCTGCGACCGCCGCCCACACCCGTGCTGCTACGGTTGCCACGTCGCCCTCCGCGGCTACCGTGCGCCAGCGTTCCGGCTCTTTCGCGGCGAGGCGGGCGAAGCAGGTGGCGAGCCGACTTTGGAAGGCGATCCCCTCTTGCTCTAGGCGGTCGGCCAGGCCGCGGTCGGCGCGCCGGCGCGCCGCCTCCGCCGGGTCGAGGGCGAGCCAGAGGGTGAGGTCGGGGGAGAGGTCGCCGGTGGCGAAGCCACTCAGCCCCACGACCTGCGCTTCATCGAGCCCCCGGCCGGCGCCTTGATAGGCGAGGGTGGAGTCGGTGAAGCGGTCGCACACCACCCAGGCGCCGCGCGCCAGGGCTGGACCGATCACCCGCGCCACGTGCTGGGCCCGATCGGCGAGGTAGAGGAGGAGCTCGGCGCGCGCCACCGGCGGATCATCCCCCGGGGTGACGAGTAGCCGCCGGAGCTCCTGTCCCAAGGGCGTTCCCCCCGGCTCGCGGGTCGCCACCACCTGATTGCCGGCGCGCTCTAGCCGCGCGGCGAGGAGGTTGGCCTGGGTCGACTTGCCGGCGCCGTCGCCCCCTTCGAGGGTGATCAGGCGGCCGTGGCTTGGGGGGGGTTCCATCGAGGGCTCCGGGGTGGGCGGGCGGAGCATAGCCGAGGGCGTAGCCCGCCGTTGATGGCGCGGCGCCATGGTGTAAGCATCGGCGACCCGCTGGCTGTGGGTCTGTCGCCATGTCCCTCCTCCGCTTCCTTCGCCGCCACCTGCGGGCCAGCTTCCTCACGGGCCTGGCGGTGGTGGTGCCGCTCTTTCTCACCTTCTTTCTCCTGCGCGGTGCGGTGCGGTTGCTCGATCGGGCGGTGGGCCCGCTGCCGGCCCACTATCTCGGGCGCGAGGTGCCCGGGCTCGGGGTGGTCCTCCTGCTCCTCGGGATCCCCCTGATCGGGATGCTGTCGCGCAACTTCGTGGCCCGTCGCCTCGGGGCGTGGGGCGAGGCGATCCTGGCGAACATCCCGATCGTCCGGCCGGTCTACAGGGGGGCGCGCGAGGTGGTCCACGCGGTGGTCGGGACCCAGGCCCACCAGTTCTCGCACGTGGTGTTGGTGGAGTACCCGAAGGCGGGGAGTTGGGCCCTCGCCTTTGTCACCGGGACGGCGCACGGCGCCCTCGCCGCCGCCGCCGGCCCCGACTACCTGACGGTCTTCGTCCCCACCACCCCGAATCCTACGAGCGGCTTTCTCCTTGTCGTCCCCATCGCCGCCGCCCGCCCGTTGGAGATGTCGGTGGAGGAGGCGATGAAGGTGGTGATCTCCGCGGGACTGGTCGTGCCGGAGGCGGAGGGGGGCGGGGGAGGCAAAGAAATCGCTTAGGCGCGGCGCGGCGGATCGCCTTGGCTGGACCGCGATGGCGATCGCGACGATGAGCAGAATCGGTTTCCGGCCTCCCCCGCGTCCCGCTCTCCCCACCCCCTGACCCTCCGCCGCCGCCTCCCTCCCTCCCGATTTTTCGACCCGCAAGCCGAGCCCAGCCATGCCCACCAGCGTGATCCTTCTCGCCGCCGGCCAGGGGACGCGGATGAAGTCCGCCCTCCCCAAGGTCCTCCATCCGGTCCACGGCCGGCCGATGGTGGACTATGTCCTCGACGCCGTGGCCGTCCTCGCCCCTGAGCGGCTGGTGGCGGTGGTGGGCCACCAGGCGGCGCGGGTGGTGGACCACCTCGCGGCGGTGGTGCCGGCGGTGGTGGTGGTGGAGCAGGTGCCGCAGCTTGGCACCGGCGACGCGGTCGCCCGCGGCCTCACCGCGCTGCCTGCCGCGACCGGCCGGGTGGTGGTGGTGAGCGGCGACTGCCCCCTGGTGCGCGGTGCCGAACTCGTCCGCCTGGTCGCCCACCATCAGGCCCACGCGGCGGCGGTGAGCCTGTTCACCGCGGAGGTGGCCGAGGGAGGCGGCCTGGGCCGGATCGTGCGCGACGGCGGCAGCCGCTTCCTGCGCATCGTCGAGGCGAAGGACGCGAGCCCGGCGGAGCTTGCCCTTGGCGAGATCAACACCGGCCTGTATTGCTTCGATCTCGCCTTCCTCCGCGCCGCCCTGCCGAACCTCTCTCGGGACAACGCCCAGGGCGAGCTCTATCTCACCGACGTGGTGGCGATGGCGGTGGCCAAGGGGTTGGGGGTGGAGGCGCTCGCCTACCCGCGGGCGGCGGAGGTGATGGGGGTGAACTCGCGCGCCGATCTCGCTGCCGCCTCCGCCTACGCCCGGGCGCGGGTGAACGATGCCCTGTTGGCGGCGGGGGTGAGCCTGATCGACCCGGCCACCACCTACGTGGAGGCGGGGGTGGTGGTGGGGCCGGACACGGTGCTCCACCCGGGGGTCTGCCTGCACGGCGCCACGCGCATCGCCAGCGGCTGCGAGATCGGCCCCTACTCGGTCTACCGCGACGCCGAGCTCGCGGATGGGGTGGTGGATCGCGGCCACTCCCACCTGGAGGGGTGTCGGGTGGCGGCGGGGGCACAGCTCGGCCCCTTCACCCGGTTGCGGCCTGGGGCGGTGGTGGGGCGCAACGCGCGGGTCGGGAACTTCGTGGAGGTCAAGCAGTCGACGATCGGCGAGGGGTCGAAGGTGAGCCACCTTTCGTACATCGGCGACACACGGATGGGCGCCGGGGTGAACGTCGGCGCCGGCACCATCACCTGCAACTACGACGGCGCGAACAAGCATGAGACGGTGATCGGTGACGGCGTCTTCATTGGCTCGGATACCCAGCTCGTGGCGCCGGTCACGGTGGGCGCGGGGGCGCTGATCGGCGCCGGCACCACGGTGACCCGCGACGTGCCGGAGGGTGCTTTGACCACCTCGCGCGCCGCCCAGGAGGATCGCCCCGGGGCGGGCGCGCGCTACCTGGCGCGGGTGCGGGCGAGCGCCGCGGAGAAGAAACGGGATGGGGGGTGAGGGGTGGGGGTTGCGGGGAAGGTAGACCCTGGTTCGATGATCGGGCCGCCACCCGGCCCACCACCCCTATCCCCCACCCCCTGTTCCCTGTTCCCGATTCCCTTGAGGAGACCCCATGTGCGGCATCGTCGGCTATATCGGGCCTCGGCCCGCCCTCCCCATCCTCTTGGAGGGGCTCTCCCGCCTCGAGTACCGGGGCTACGACTCGGCGGGGGTGGCGCTTTGGGAGGGGGGCAAGATCGAGATCCGGCGCGCCCAAGGGAAGCTCGCGGTCCTGGTCGAGCGGCTGGCGGAGGAGCGCTTCACCGCCACCCTCGGGATTGGCCACACCCGCTGGGCGACCCACGGGCGACCGTCGGAGCAAAACGCCCACCCGCACGCCTCCGACGGCCTCGCCCTGGTCCACAACGGGATCATCGAGAACTTTGTCGAGCTCCGGGAGCGGCTGGAGGGCGAGGGGTTCCACTTCGCCTCGGAGACCGACACGGAGGTGATCGCCCACCTCATCGCCCACCACCGCCGGCAGGGGTTGGCGGCGAGCGCGGCGATCCGCGCGGCGCTGGCGGAGGTGCGCGGCGCCTACGCGGTGGCGATCGTCTTTGAGGACGAGCCCGCCACCCTGTACGCCGCCCGCCACGGCTCGCCTCTGGTGCTCGCCAAGGGGGAGGGAGAGTCGTTTCTCGCCTCCGACGTCCCCGCCATCCTCGCCCACACTCGGCAGATGGTCTTCATGGAAGACGGCGACGTGGCGGCCTTGACCGCCGATGCGATCACCCTCACCGACCTTGCCGGAAGGGGGGTGACGCGGGCCACCACGACCATCGACTGGAATCCGGTGATGGCGGAGAAGGCCGGTTTCAAGCACTTCATGCTCAAGGAGATCTACGAGCAGCCGCGCGCCATCAACGACACCCTCGCCGGCCGCATCCACCAAGGCGAGCAGCGGGTGGCGCTCGCCGACCTGGGGCTTGATCCGGAGTTTCTCCGCGCCATGCGGCGGGTAGTGATGGTCGCCTGCGGCACCTCGTGGCACGCCGCGTTGGTGGGCAAGTACATGGTGGAGCAGCTCGCCGGGGTGAGCGTGGAGGTGGATATCGCCTCCGAGTTCCGCTACCGCCGGCCGATCATCGGCGAGCGCACCCTGCTGGTGGCGATCTCCCAGTCGGGGGAGACCGCCGACACCCTTGCCGCCTTGCGCCAGGCGAAGCAGCAGGGGGCGAAGACCCTGGCGATCTGCAACGTGGTGGGCTCGACCATGACCCGCGAGGCAGATGCCACCTTCTACACCCACGCCGGGCCGGAGATCGGCGTCGCCTCCACCAAGGCGTTCACCACCCAGCTCACCGTCCTTTACCTCCTGGCCCTGCACCTCGGGCGCGCCAATGGCCGCCTCAACCCCACCGACGAGGCGATCCACCTGCGCGACCTGATCACCCTGCCGACGGTGGTGGAGGAGGCCCTCGCCTGCGCCCCGGCGTGCGAGGCCCTTGCCAAGCAGCTCGCCGAGCGGCGCGACTTCCTCTACCTCGGCCGCGGCATCCACTACCCCCTCGCCCTGGAGGGCGCCCTGAAGCTGAAGGAGATCTCCTACATCCACGCCGAGGGGTACCCGGCAGGCGAGATGAAGCACGGCCCGATCGCCTTGATCGACGAGGTGATGCCGGTGGTCTGCCTCCTGCCCGACGATGAGCTGAAGGAGAAGATGCTCTCCAACATCGCGGAGGTGCGGGCGCGCGACGGCCTGCCGATCGCGATCACCCAGCCGGCGGTGGTCGAGGCCCTGCCCGCGGGGACGCTGGTGATCACCGTGCCCGCGTGTGGTCCCTACGTCTGTCCGGTGGTGATGGCGATACCGCTGCAGCTCCTCGCCTACTATATTGCCGTGCGCCGGGGCAGCGACGTGGATCAGCCGCGCAACCTGGCGAAGTCAGTCACCGTCGAATAGCCCCCCTGCCGAGATGGACACCCCGGACGCCGCGCGCAGCAGACGCCTCCGGGGCGGCAGCCAAGGCGGTGACCCGCGGGAGGTCCGGTGAGGTGGCCGCATGGCCTGGGGCGGGCGTGGCACCACCGGCGCGTGCTCCTCGCCCGGCTGCTTGCCATCCGCCCCTCGGACGAGACCCAACTCATCCTCATCGCGGTGGTGGTGGGGGTCCTTGCGGCCCTCGGCTACGCGCTCCTCAGGACCAGCCTGGAGCAGGTGGAGGCGTACTTCTTCGGGCCGCTCCACTCCCTGCTCTCCATTGACCTCGGGGGGTGGCGGCGGGTCGGGATCGTCCTGTTGCCGGTCCTTGGGATCGTCTGCCTCATCCCCCTCATGCTCCTCTTCCCGGGCGATGTGGGTGGCTATGGCCTGCCGCGCTTTCTGGAGATCGTCAACCTGCGCGGCGGGGTGATCCGGGCGCGCAGCATTTTCATCACCATCGTCGCCCCGGCGCTCACCATCGGCTCGGGCGGCTCGGCGGGGCTGGAGGGGCCGATCGCCCAACTCGGTGGCGCCATCGGCTCGAACGTCGGTCAGACCTTCGGGGTGACCGGCACGAAGATGCGGGTGATGGTGGCAAGCGGGGTGGCGGCGGGGATCGCCGCGGTCTTCAACGCCCCCATGGCCGGGGTGATGTTCGCGATCGAGATCGTCTTGCTCGGCGATTTCGAGATCCACCACTTCACCCCCCTGGTGATCGCCGCCGGGGTCGCCACCGCCAGCGCCCGCATGGTCTTTGGCAACGCCCTGATGTTCGACGTGCCGGCCTACACCCTGGTGAGCTACTGGGAGCTGCTGCTGTATGCCGGCCTCGGGGTGGTGGTGGGGGGGCTGGCGGTCCTCAACATCAAGATCTTTTACGGGGTCTGGGACCTCTTCGAGTCGAGCCGCCTGCCCAGGCTTGTCCGGCCGGTGGTCGGCGCCGCCCTGGTGGGGACGGTGGGCATCGGCCTGCCGCAGGTGATGGGCGGTGGCTACCACACCATCTCCGAGGCGATGCACGGCGACCTGCCATGGCTGCTGATGGCGGCCCTCCCCCTGTTCAAGATGGTCACCACCGCCATCACCCTCGGGTCGGGGGGGGCGGGAGGCATCTTCGCCCCGGCGATGTTCATGGGGACGATGGTGGGCGGCGCCTACGGCGCCATGGTCCACGCCATCTGGCCGAGCGCCACGGCGCCGGTGGGGACCTACGCCCTGGTGGGGCTGGGCGCCTTCCTCGCGGCCGCCGCCCACGCGCCGCTCACCGCCATGTTCCTGCTGTTTGAGATCACCAACTCCCACGAGATCGTCCTGCCGGTCCTCTTTGCCAGCGCCATCGGTACGATCATCGCGCGCCTCTTCTACGCCGAGTCGATCGATACCGAGGCCCTGTCGCGCAAGGGGGTGGAGCTGAAGGTGGGGCGCGAGCTCACCGCCATGAATGCCCTCACCGTCGCCGAGGTGATGCACAAAGATTTCGCCTCGGTCCCCGCATCCCTCGACCTCCACTCCCTGGCGCAGCGCTTCGCGACCAGCCCGTGGATCTACTTCCCGGTCCTCGACCACGGCGAGCGGATGGTGGGGATCATCTCCCTCAACGACATTCGCACCGTCCTCGTCGAGGAAGAGCTGGCGCACCTGGTGGTGGTCGCCGACATGATGACCCGCGAGGTGATCACCGTCTTTCCGGACGACACCCTCAACCGCGCCATGGAGGAGTTCGGCCGCAAGGACATCGAGCAGATGCCGGTGGTGGCGCGCCAGGACCCGGGCCGAGTGCTGGGGATGCTCAAGCGCCAGGACGTGATCCGCGCCTACAACGAGCAGATCCTCGGCCGCGCCCACGGCGCCTACGGGGCGCCGATGCACTAAGCGGGCTGGTTGGACTTTGTCCCGATCGACTGCAGCGAGCGGCTCCATGCCCGGATCGTGGGCTCGGATCGCCCCGTTCTTCGTGACCTAGCCCCGCGTAGCTCTACGCCCGGGTCCCGATCCGGACTCGACCCCGCTTCTTCTTCTCGCCACGATCGCGGAAGTTCGCCAGGTAGCTAACGGCAGGCCCGCCGGCGGATCGGGGGGGGTGGTGGCGGGTCGTGCGCCCGTGGCAGGCGGCGGGGCGCGGGCGGGGGGGAACGGGGCGCCCTATTCCCCGGGCAGCGAATGGGCGAAAAGGTAGCCACCGCCAGACTGCGCCAGCGCCCGCGGGAAGCGTGTGCACCGCGGGCGCCCCGGCGGTCTCTACAGCCCCTTCCGGAGGAGTCTACCCATGCGCCAGAACCCCACGATCGACCCGTTTGCCTGCGACCGGCGTGGCGCTGGCCCGCCCCTCATCCTCCTTCCCGGCCTGTTCGCCGGCGGTTGGATCTGGGAGCGGACGCGGGCGCGGCTGACGGGCGGTGGGCGGGCCACGGTCGCTGGTTGCCACCCGTACGCCCTCTACGACCGGGCGCAGACCACCCTCGTGGCCCTCACCCGCCACCTCGGTGATTTTCTCGATCGCCACCAGATCGCCTCCGCCACCCTGCTGGCCAACTCCTTCGGCGGCCTCGTCGCCCTCGCCTTCGCCCGCCGCCACGCCGAGCGGGTCAACGCCCTGGTTCTCAGTGGCACCCCAGGGCTCGGCGACGAGACCAACCTCGGCGTGGGGGCGCCGCGCAAGCTCACTCGCGACTACGCCTTTCAGCTCGCCGACCACCTCTTCTACGACCGCGCCACGATCACCGACGCGATGGTCGACGCGACCTTTGCCGCGGTGACCCAGCCCGGCGCGCGGCGCAACATCGTCCGCCTCCTGCGCGTGGCGCGGACCGCCCGCCTGGAGCAGTGGCTCGGTGAGGTCAACGTTCCGACCCTCCTCCTCTGGGGGGCGGAGGACCGAGTGACCCCGGTGGCGCCGTGGCGCACCGTTGCGGGCAGGCTGCCCGCGGCCCGCCTCGTGACCGTGGCGCGCTGCGGCCACAGCCCGATGGTGGAGCGGCCGGACGACTTCTGTAGCCTGGTCGCCCCCTTCCTCGACCGGGTCGCCCCGGTCGGCGCGGCGGCGTGCGGTTGCGCCTGATCGTTGCCAGCGAGGGTGGGGGGTGGTCCGCCACCGCCCCGGGCCGCACGGTCTGGGCCGACTAGGGGTCGGTTGGACGTTGGCGAGCGTGGCTCCAGCCAGCGGGCGTAGCGCGACGTGGGGCGGGCAACGAAGAACGGCCCACGAGTCCGGGGCCATGAGTCCTGCCATGGGTCCGCTCAACCCTGGCGATCGCCAAAGTCCAACCGCCTTCAGGGGGTGCGGCGCCTGCCGGCGCCGCCGTGGGTCCGCGCGTCGCGCCCACGGTGACGAGCCAGGGTGGCCGAGGGCGGCGCCCGCCGGCGCCGCCCGATCGGTGGGCCCCGTTACTCGTTCTCGGCGAGACTCGCCAGGGCTCGCTCCGCCTCCTGCCGGCCGAGGGCGATGAGCTCGGCGGCGCGGTGGAACTCCAAAAAGGTGCAGGCGTTGCGCGGGATCTCGATGAGGAGGTCAGGCGGGTAGGCGGCGAGCTTCAGGCGGGCGATGGTGTGCTGCATGGTCTCGGTGGAGCGAACGATGATCTCCCCGAGCCCCAGCTCCGCCGCGTCGCTCGCCTCCGGGCTCCACGGCAGCCGGTCGATGAACTCGGCGATCCGCCGCCGGTAGTCGGCGAGGTGGTTGCGTTGCGGGGCGGCGGGTGGTGGCTGGAGGTTCCGGCGCGGCCGGCCGCCGAGGTGGACCGCCACCGTGAGGTCGTTGGCGTCGTGGATCGTCGGGGCGACTGGCACCGGGTTCACCAGGCCGCCGTCGAGGAGGAGGCGGCCGTTCAGCCGGTACGGGGTGAACAGGGTGGGGATGGCAATGGAGGCGCGGAGCGCGTCGAACAGGGGGCCTGTGGTGAGCCACACCTCGCGCTGCTGCACCACGTCGGTGGCCACCGCGGTGAAGGCGATGGGGAGCTCCTCGATGTTGCGCTCGCCGATCAGCTCCTTGAGGACGGCGATGATCCGTTCCCCCTTCACCAGGCCGTTGCGCTGGAAGGAGAAGTCGAAGAGACGGACGACGTCGGTGCGCGTGAGGGCGGCGACCCAGCGGGCGTAGGTGGCGAGTTCGCCCGCCGCGTAGATGCCGCCGATCAGCGCCCCCATCGAGGACCCGGCGATGGCGCGGATGGCGAAGCCGCGCTCCTCCAGCACCTCGATGACGCCAATGTGCGCCAGGCCGCGGGCGCCGCCGCTACCGAGGACGAGGGAGACCGTGCGGGGTGGCATGACCATGGCCCGCGGGGGCCCGCGGGGCGGGTGGCCTACGGTGCGACGAGGGGCGATCCCACAACGCCGCCGCTGGCGTGGCACAAGTTGCAGTCGCCGTGGGCGGCGGCCAGCCCCATGGTGGCGGTCGCCCCGCCGGGCGAGGTGAGGGTGAGGGTCAGCGGCGCGGTGAGCGGTGCGCGGCTGGAGAAGTTGCCGGCGCTGTTGGTGGTGACCTCGACGGTGGTGGAGCCACCGTCGACCACCTTGACCGTTACCCCGGCGGCGCCCGTCTGGCTGCCGGCGGTGGTGAACACGGTGCCGGCGAAGGCGAAGGCGGGCGCCTCGCCGCCGTCCGTGTGGCACGCCAGGCACGCCTCCCCTGGCCGCATGGTGGCGCTCCCCTCTTCATCCTCGCCACAGGCGGTGAGGGCGAGCAGGGCGGCGGTGAGCACAACCAACAGGAAGCGCGGCGGACGCGGTGGGCCATGGCGACTCCAGGCGGGACGGAAGACGGGGGGCGAGTGTCGCACCCGCCTTGGCCCCCGGCAACGGGACGAAAAAAAGGGGGCGGACCCCGCACGATCCGCCCCCCTGATCCCCGGAGGCTGGCGGAGGTGGTGGTGATCTGCGGCCACGAGCGGCTCTGGCCCCAGATCGTGGTCCGTCGAACGGAGCGGGCCGCGGCCGCGGTCGTCCGGCGGCCTACAGGTTCTTCGCCACCGCCTCCCAGTTCACCAGGTTCCAGAAGGCCGCCACGTACTTCGGCCGGGCGTTGCGGTAGTCGACGTAGTAGGCGTGCTCCCACACGTCGCAGGTGAGCAGCGGGGTGGCGCCGTCGGTCAGCGGGTTGCCGGCGTTGGCGGTGGTGACGATGGCGAGGGAGCCGTCCGTCTTCTTCACCAGCCACGCCCAGCCCGAGCCGAAGGTCCCCACCGCCGCGGCGGTGAACTTTTCCTGGAAGGCGGCGAAGGAGCCGAAGGCGGTGGTGATCGCCTTGGCCACCGCGCCGCTGGGCGCACCGCCGCCCTTCGGGGAGAGGCCGTTGAAGTAGAAGGTGTGGTTCCACACCTGGGCGGCGTTGTTGAACAGGGGGCCGGACGCCTTCTTGATGATCGCCTCCAGGGAGAGGGAGGCGAACTCGGTCCCCTCGATCAGCTTGTTGAGGTTGGCGACGTAGGTCGCGTGGTGCTTGTCGTGGTGGTAGTCGAGGGTCTCGGCGGAGAGGTGGGGGGCGAGGGCGTCCTTCGGATAGGGCAGGGCGGGGAGCTCAAAGGCCATGGGGTTCCTCCTTGGATGGGGGGGGGTCGCGTGGTCCGGCAGGCGCCGGAGCCACGACTCTCCCCGACTCGCGCGGACCAAACAAGGCGCGCCGCGCGCCTCACCCCGCCGGCTTGTTCAGCTCCGCGACGAGGCGATTCTTCAGGTAGCTGGGGCACTCCTCGTAGCGACTGAGGTGCATGGAGAAGAGGCCGCGGCCGGCGGTGATCGAACGCAGGATGGGGGCGTACTCGAGGACCTCTGCCATCGGCACCTCCACCTCGACCACCTGGCTCCCCGCCTTCGGCTCGACCCCGAGGACGCGGCCGCGGCGGGAGTTGAGGTCGCTGATGACGTTGCCGGTGCACTCGTCCGGGACGGTGATTTCCATCCGCACCAGGGGCTCCAAGAGGACCGGTGCCGCCTCCTCCATCGCCTTCTTCCACGCCATCGAGCCGGCGATCTTGAAGGCCATCTCCGAGGAGTCGACCGAGTGGTGCGAGCCGTCAACCAAGGCGACCTTGCAGTCGACCACCGGGAAGCCGGCGATGCAGCCGCTGTGCAGCGCCTCCACCACCCCCCGCTCCACCGCCGGGATGTAACTGCGTGGCACCACCCCGCCGACCACCCGGTCCTCGAAGACGAAGCCGGCGCCGCGCTTCAGGGGCTCGACCTCCAGCCAGACGTCGCCGTACTGGCCGCGGCCACCGGTCTGCTTCTTGTACTTGCCCTGGACGCGGGCCGAGCGGGTGATCGTCTCGCGGTACGGCACCTTGGGGGTCTTCAGGCGGACGTTCACCCCGTAGCGGCTCTTCAAGCGATCCACCACCACCTCCAGGTGGACCTGCCCCATGCCGTCGAGGAGGGTGTCGCCGGTCTGCGGGTCGGTGTGGACGCGCAGGATCGGGTCCTCCTCCTGGAGCTTGGCGAGGGATTCGCCCAGCTTGTCCTCGGAGGCGCGGTCCGCGGTCTCGATGGCGTAGGTGATCTGCGGCTCGGGGTAGGTGATCTCCGGCAGGCGGATCGGCTGGGCCGGATCGCATAAGGTGTCGCCGGTGTGGGTCAGCTTCAGCTTGGCGGTGGCGCCGATCTCGCCGGCCTGGAGGTGGTCGATGGCGGTCACCTCCTTGCCCTGCAGGCGGTAGAGGGTGTGGAGCCGCTCTGTCTCCCCGCGGTTGGCGTTGAGGAGGGTGGCGTTGGCGGTGATCGTCCCCGAGTAGACGCGCAGGTAGGAGAGCTTGCCGGCGTACGGGTCGATCAGGGTCTTGAAGACCTGGGCGGTGACCGGCCCCGCGGGGTTGGGCTCGCGGCGCACAGTCGCGCCGGTGGTCGGGTCGACCCCTTCGATGCGGGTGATGTGAGCCTTGTCGAGGGGCGAGGGGAGGTAGTCGACGATCGCGTCGAGGAGCTCGGCCACGCCGATGCCAAGGAGCGCGGAGCCGCACACCACCGGCACGAAGCGGCCGGTGAGGGTGCCCTCGCGGAGCTGGGCGCGGATCTGCGCCGCCGCCGGCTCCTCCCCTTCGAGGTAGCGCTCGAGGAGCTCGTCGTCCATTTCGCACACTGCCTCCAGCAGCCGCTCGCGGTAGGTCGCGGCCTGGGGGACCAGCTCGGCAGACAGCTCTGCCGCGGGGATCTCCTGGCGCTTGCCGGCGTGGAGCTCGTACGCCTTACCGGCGATCAGGTCGTAGAGGCCGCGCAGCCCCTGCTCGCGCCCGACCGGGAGGTAGAGGGGCAGAGGGGTCGCGGTGAGCTGCTCCTCCATATCGTGCAAGGCGCGTTCGAAGTCGGCCCGCTCGCGGTTGAGCTTGTTCACGAAGACCACCCTGGGGAGCTCGTACTCATCGGCGAACCGCCACACCCGCTCGGTCCCCGCCTTCACCCCGGACAGGGAGCTGATGATCGCCACCGCGCCGCCGGCGATCCGCAGGGTCGAGCGGGTATCGGCGAGGAAGCTGGAGTAGCCGGGGGTATCAAGGAGGTTCACCAGGTGGTCACGGTAGATTAGGTGGCCGACACCGGTGGCGATGGAGACCTTGCGCGCCGTCTCCTCCGGGTCGAAGTCCATCACCGTCGTTCCGTCTTCCACCCGCCCGGCACGGGGGATCGCGCCGGCGGTGAACAGGAGGGCCTCGGCGAGGGTGGTCTTGCCGGCACCCCCATGGGAGAGGATGCCGACGTTGCGGATAGTGGCGAGATCACGACTTTCCATGGGATGCTCCCTCCAGGGTGGACGGCATGGCCCGACCCCCCGCGGGCGGGTCGAGCCGCGGGTGGCGCGGCAAAGAGGCGGGCGTGGCGGGGGGCGGACGCACGTTGAGGTGGCGGGATGGCTTCAGTACCCTTGAGCTTCAATAAGGATTCGACATGATCGAAACTGAACCCATCGACCGCCTTCTGCCGGAGGAGCGCACCCTGCTCGCCCGGTATCAGGCGGGGGATGACGCCGCCTTCGAGGCGCTGATCCTGCCCTTCGAAACCGCCATCTTCAACTTCGGTCTGCGCATGTGCGGTAACCGGGAGGACGCCCAGGACATCCTCCAGGAGACCTTCATCAACGCCATGCGCTACCTCAAGGGGTTCCGTGGCGAGGCGAAGTTGCGGAACTGGCTCTTCCGCATCGCCTCCTCGGTCTGCCAGAAGAAGCACCGGCGGAGCAAGTTCGCCCCCGAGCGCGAGATCTCCCTCACCCAGTTTTACGACAACGACGACACCTCCGAGGTCCTCGACGTGGCCGACGAGCGGCGGTTGCCCGACGACGAGCTCCTCGGCTCCGAGCTGGGTCAGCGCCTGAGCGCGGCGATTGGCGGCCTGCCGAAAAAATATCGCGTCGTTTTGCTCCTTCGTGACATCGAAGGGCTCTCAGCTAACGAGGTGGCCGACATTCTCGATATGAGTGTCCCGGCGGTGAAGTCCAGGTTGCACCGCGCCCGCCTCTTCGTTCGCCAGCAGCTTCAAACCTACCTCTCTGGAAGGGCCGTCTCATGACCCCCCGTTGCCGTGAGCTTCTCAAGCGCTGCTCCGCCTACCTGGAGGGCGATCTGGAAAAGGCGTGTTGCGCCGAGATGGAGCAGCACCTCAAGGAGTGCGCCCGCTGTCGCGCCATGCTCGTCGAGGTGAAGTGGACCATCGAGGCGTGTCGTCACGCCGCCCCCTCCGAGGTCCCCCCCGAGGTGAGCGCCGCCATGCGCACCCGCCTGCGCGAGGAGCGGGAGGCGATCAAGGCGACCCAGCCCGGTTGACCACCGCGGTCTTCCGTGATGGGTGTGGAGGGTCGCATGGCCTGGCCGCGCCGTAGTCGTCTTTGGGCGTCACTCCTGGCGCTTGTGCTGGCGGTCACCGCCTGTGGGGGAGACGGCGGGGGGGGCGGTTCCGGTGGCGAGCTCTTGCAGACCGCCTTCACCGCGCAGCTGTCGGCGCGCGCCGGCGACACCGCTCTTCCCCTGACGCCGGTGGTCGAGGCGAACCTCCTGCTCGACGTCAGCCGCGCAGCCCGCTTCACCCCGCCGCCCGGTCCGGTCGAGGTAAGCGCCACCCCCGGGGCGGGCGCCGTGGCGGGCTGGTGGGGGCTGTTGGTGGTGGACGAGACGCACACCTCGCGGGTCGTCGCCGAGGCGGTGGGGCGGGCCCCGCACCTCGCCGGGCTTCTCCCTGCCGAGCTCGCCGGCCAGCCGGTCACCCTGGTGCTCGCCCGCGCCCGCAGCGGCGCGGAGATCCGGGTGGCGCGCCACGCCGGCCCGCGGCGTGGGGCCGCCGTGGCCGCGATCGGCGGCGAGCTTGGCGAGTACCTGCGCGACCGGGTGCACGACCTTGGGGGTCTCCTGCACCAGCCGTGGGAGTTTCTCGACGACCTCTACGACAACACGGAGGAGGTCGTGGTCGATGTCTACTCCGACCTCCTCGACTCGCTCATCGACCCCGTTCTCACCGACTCCGACTACTTCACTGAGAACCTCGACGACTGGCTCGACACCCGCATCACCGCCGACCCCCTTGGCCGCGGCCCGCGCACGGGCGAGCAGACCCCGGTGGTCTTCATCCACGGCATCACCTTCCGCTATCCCACCGTCGACCCGGGGGAGGAGCTCGACAACCTGATGGCCATGGTCGCCGGCCAGCTCCCGGACTGGGACCTCCGGTTTCACGCCATGCGCTTCGAGTACAACCCCTTCGGCCCGGTTAGCGACGCCGCGGATCGGCTGGTCGAGGCCCTGGTCTACGACCTGCGTCTTCCCGCCCACACCCCCATCGTCCTGGTGACCTACAGCCTCGGCGGGCTGGTGGCGCGCACCTTCGACAGCCGCTACGGCGACCTCTACCCGGTCCGCCGCCTGATCATGATCGGCACTCCGAACGGCGGCGCGCCGGTCGACGAGATCCGCGACCTCTTGCTGGAGCGCGCCTACGAGGTGGGCAACGTCGGGGAGGTGACCCTCCCCCTCGGCCTGTTCGTGCGCACCGTGGTGCAGGTGAGCTGGGCGCGCACCTACGGCTCCACCGACGCCCTCGAGGACATCGAGGTGGGCTCGCCGTTGCTGGCGAGCCTGGCGCCGCCGCGCCCCTCGTACGCGGCGATCGCCGGGGTGGAGGTGGGCGGCAACCTCCTGTTGCGCCGCATCCGCCGGGTCTACCACGGCGCCCCCAACGACGGGGTCGTGTCGGTGGCGAGCGTCGAGGCGGGGCTGGTGGGGGGGGCGGATGCGAAGGTCACCTATGCCGACGGCCACCGCGACTACGTCCACGCCTCCCATGGCGACCTCACCGACTCCCCGGTGGTGGCCGCGGAGGTGGCGCGGATCCTGGGCGAGCCATTGCCGTGAGGCGAGCACCACGGCCGGTCACCGGCCTGCGGCCGCGGGTGGCGGAGGGCGGCGAGCGGCTGGGGTCGTTCGGGAATCTTGGGGTGGAGGAGATCCCCAACAAGCCCTTCGTCGATCCCGCGGTAGGCGTGGGAGAGGAGCTCCCGTCACCCCGCTCTTCCGCCAGGCGGGGGCGGGAACCCGCGAGCGAACCGCGTCGGAAATGGGCGGGGAGTCGGTCGGACTTGGGCGAGCGTGAACCGAGAAGCAGCGGGCTCGAGTCCCGATCGACCCGTGCGTAGCGCGACGTGGGGCTCGTGCGACGAAGAACGTGGCACGACTCCTGACCCCCGAGTTCTGACTCCCGAGTTCTGCCCTGGTTCCGCTCGGCTCTGCGATCGCCAAAGTCCGACAGCCTCCTAGGCCGCCTCGCCGAGGGCCGCCCGGTTGCGCACCCGCGTGGCGGGTGAGGGTAAAGAGGGCTGGGTTGTCCGCCAGGGTGGGGCGCGATGGAGCGCAGCGTGAGGCGGCCGGGGAGTGGCCATGGGGGTCGCTCCCCGCCCTCTTCCCACCCCGCTACTGCGGCGGCGTGCGGGTGGCGATGGCGAGCTTGAGGAAGCCAGCGGTGCGCGCCGCGTCCATCGCCTTCACCACCGTACCGTGGGGGACGGCTCCGTCGGCGCGGATCACCACCACCTCGCCGGCGTGGTCTTTCGCCGCCGCGGCAAGGGCGGAGTCGAGGGCGGTGGTTTCGACCTGTTGCTTGTCGAGGTAGAGCTCCCCCTTGGCGGTGAGGGTGATCTCCAGCACGTGGCCGGGCGCCACCTCCTTCGCCTTCGCCTCCGGCAGCTTCACCCCGATCCCCGAGCTGCTGGCAAAGGTGGTGGTGACCATGAAGAAGATGAGGAGCTGGAAGACCACGTCGATGAGCGGCGTCATGTCGAGGGTGAGGTCATCCTGATTGGAGCGGCCGAAGTTCATGGCTCGCTCCGGGTCAGGAAGTCGAGGAACTCCATGGCCACCCGCTCCATCTCCACCGCCAAGACCTCGGCGCGGTGGCGGAGAAAGCGATAGGCGATATAGGCGGGGATGGCGACCAGCAGCCCCATGGCGGTGGAATAGAGCGCCTCAGAGATCCCCCCGGCGAGCGACCCGGGCTCGCCGACGCCGCGCACGGAGATGGCGTTGAAGACCTTGATCATCCCCGAGACGGTCCCCAGCAGGCCGAGCAACGGTGACACGCCGGCGATGATCCCGAGGGCGTTGAGGTGCGCCTCCAGGAGGGGGAGCTGGTGGCGGCCGGCGTCCTCGAGGCGGTCGCGGACCACCTCCCGCCGCCGCTCGCTGGTGGTTACCCCGGCGGCGAGGATCCGCGCCATGGGCGAGCCGTCCTGGCGCAGGTAGGCAAGCGCCTCCTCGCGCTTGGCGTCGAGCAGTCGCGCCCGCACCTGATCGAGGAGGAAGGGCGGGGCGATGCGGGCGCGGCGCAAGAAAAGCGCCTTCTCGATGACAATCGCCAGCGAGACGATGGAGAAGGCGAGGAGCGGCCACATGGTGAGGCCGCCCTTGATGAAGAAGACGAGGATGCTGTCCACGGCGGGGTAGGGGGGGGATAGGGGATGGGGGATAGGGGATAGGGGCCGCGTGGCGGCTCGATTATCGAGCCACGGTCTACCTTCCCCCATCCCCCACCCCGTCCTTGGCGGGCGGCGGTGGCGCCAGTGGACCCGCGTCGCTGGCGGGCGGGGTGGTCGCGTCCGTCGCGCCGGCCGCCGTCTGGGCGGCGAGCTGCAAGCGCAGGACGCGCACCGCCTCCACAAAGGGGGTTCCCTCGGCGAGGGTGTTGGCGCGGGCCAAGACGCGCAGGGCGGCGGCGTGGTCGCCCTCCGCGAGGTACCCCTTGGCGAGCGCCAGGTACGCCTGGATCTCCAGGGCGGTGTCCGCGGGCAGGCTGTTGACGAAGGCCAGGAGCTCCTCGATCCCCGGCCGCGGCCGGCCGGTGTCGACCAGACAGCGGCCGCGGTAGTAGGGCAGCACCGCGAGGATCTCCAGGTTGCGGCCGTGTGCCGCCTCCACAAAGAAGGGGTAGGCGCGCTCCGCCTGGTCGAGGTGGAGGAGGATGCGGCCGATCTCGAAGGCGGCCTGGGCGCGGAACGGGTTCTCCGCCCCCTCGCTTACCAGGGGCAGGAAGGTCTCCAGGGCGCGGTCGCTCAAGTTGAGGGCGACGTAGGTGGTCCCGAGGAGAAAGCGTGCCTCGGCGTGGTGGGCGGTGTCGGTGGGATCGTCGAGGCAGCGGCGAAGGATCTCGGTCGCCAGGAACGACTCCTGGCGGGTGAGGTAGAGGCGTGCCATGCGCAGCCGCGCCTCGCGGGTGGCGGGCTGGTCCGGGTAGGTGCGCAAGAGGGTGGCGTAGGTGGCGAGGGCACCGTCGACCTCGCCCGCGTCTTCTTGCACGGTGGCGCGCGCCAGGGCCACGGCGGCTAGGGCCGGCGAGTCGGAGAGGCGCGCCTCCATCTCGGCCAGGGCGTGGGTCGCATAGGTGCGCACCCCGGCGGTGCGCAGCCGTTCCACCGCCGCCAACAGGGTGTCGGGGTCGTGCAGGCGGTCGCGGAAGAGGGTTTCCAGCGCCTCGTTCGCCTCGCCGGCGCGGCCGAGGTCGGCGCGCGCGAAGGCGGCGGCGAAGCGTGCGGCGAGCTCGTCGGGGGGAATCGTGGCGCGCGTCGCGGCCTGGTCGAAGGCGGCCGCGGCCTCCTCGAGCCTCGCCCCCTGGAGGTAGGCGGCGGCGAGACGAAAGAGCGCCTCGCTGGCCTGGGCGCCGTCCGGGAAGCGCTGGAGGTAGCGGCTCAGGGCGGCCACCGCCTGCTCCGTATGACCCGCGTCGAGCTCGTTGAGGCCGATGGCCAAGAGCGCCTTCGCCGCCACCTCGCCCTCCGGGAAACGCGCCGCGAGCGACGCGAGCAGGGCGTTGGAGCCGCCGTAGTCCTTGCGCTTGGCGAGGATCTCGGCCATGCGCGCCATCGACCGTTGCAGGCGGGCGTCGCTGGGTTGGGCCTCGGTGACCTGCCGGTAGTAGTCGTAGGCGGCGGTGAGGTCGCCGTTGGCAAAGGTGGTCTCGGCGAGGAGGAAGAGGGCGTCGCCGCGCGCCGCAGGGCTCGCCTTGCTGGCGGCCTGGGCAAAGATCGCCTGGGCGCGACCGGTGTTGCCGAGGGTGAGGTACGCCTTGCCCAACTCCTCTGCCGCGACCGCCCCGTTCGGGTCGTCGTGCGCCACCCCTTCGAGAAGCGGGATCGCCTCCAACAGCCGGTTCTGGCCGAGGTAGAGGAGGGCCTCGTAGAAGCGCGCCTGGCGCGCCCAATCGCTTTCTGGGGCGGTGGTGCGCAGGGTGCGGTACGCCTCCTCGGCGCTGCGCGGGTCGCCTTGCAGGTGGAGGGCGCGTGCCAACAGAAAGCGCGCCTCTGTCAGCTCGTCCGCGGTGAGCCCCGAACCCTGCGCCACCAGGTAGCGCAGCATCTCGGCGCCGTCCGTGTACTCCTTGGCGGCGAACAGGGCGCGGGCGAGGGCCAGGCGGGTGCGAGTGGCGGCGGCGCCCTCCGGCGCCGCGCTGAGGATCGCCTGAAACCCTGCCATCGCCGCCTCCGACTCGCCGGCGGCGAGGTGCGCCTGGGCAAGCTTGAGGCGTGCGTCGAGGAGCTGTTCACCCGCCTTGCGCAACGGCGGGGTGGCGAGCAGGTGGTCTGCCGCCGCCAGGTCACCGGTGTCGATGGCGGCGCGCAACAGGCCGAGTCCCGCGGCCACTCCGACGGGACCGGGTTGGTGCTGGAGGCGGTCGAGGAGGGGGATTGCCACCTCGCGCTCGCCGAGGTCGAGGTGGCACCACGCGACGGTGAGCTGCTCCACCGCGGGCAACTCGCCGGGGCTCCCCGCGCCCAGGGCGATCGCCTCGCGCGGCCGGCCGAGGTGGTAGAGGAGCTCCAGCTCGAGCTGGACGAGGGACGGCTGCCAGGTAGGGCGGCCGCTGCGCAGGAGGGTCACGATCTGCTCTTGGGCACCCTCCACCGCGCCGCCGTCGAGGGCGAGCTTGAGCTGCCACACCGCCAGCGATCGGCGCAGGGGGGGCGGCGCGGCGACGCTCGCCGCGGCCAGGTGAACCCCCGCCTCGGGCGCGTCGCCGCGCTCCATGGCGAGCCAGGCGAGGGTGTAGTGGGCCCACGGGCTGAGGGGGTGGCGGGGCCACCGCTCCACCAGGGTCGCGAGCCCCTGGCGGGCCACCTCCTGCTCGCCGGTGGCCAGGCGACACTCGGCGAGCCAGTACGTTGCCTGTGGGGCGATCTCCGGGTCGGGCTGACCGGCGAGGGGCGAGAGCAGGGTGATGGCGCGCTCCAGGTGGCCCGCGTCGAAGAGCATCAGCGCCTCGTCGAGGCGCGCCCGCCCGGGTGTCACGGTGCGCGCCAAGGCCTCGCCGAGGGTGGCGCGGTGCACGCAGCCGCCGGCGTGGGGCAGGGCGCGGCGCACCTCTTGCCGGCTCTCTTCCAAGGCCGCCTCCGCCAGTCGCCGCCTCCCCGGTTGGATCGCCAGGCCGAAGGGGTGGGGATGGTCGGCGGTGGCAAGGACCGCGATCTCGCCGGTGGCCACAAACCGCACCTCCTCCTCCAAGGCGCGCTCGGCCGGCGACTCGGAGAGGGCCCCGAGGAGGAGGGGGAGACAGAGGCAGAGGGGGAGAAGGCGGCGCATGGGCGTAGGCGGAGGGCTGCGATTCTTTCCCATTCCCCCCGCCGGTGCCACTGCGCCCCAACGCCCCCCTCACGCCGCACGCCAAGCGGGGCCGGCGGTTGGCGATCGCTGGCGCGGCGGCGCGAGGAATCTGGCGGACCGGGTCGTTGCCACCGCGATCCACGGCCCCATCGCGCCAACCCCCAGCAGCGGCGCGAGGAATCTGCCGGACTTTGGCGCGCGTGGCGCAAGCCAGCGGGCCCGATTCCATATCGGGACAAAGTCCGACAGCCCCCTAGGCGGCTGGCCCCCTGGGTCGATCGACTCGGCGCGCGGACCTTTGCCCGGTGGAGGCCCGGTGTGGGCCCGGAGCGGGCCCGGAGTCGTGGACCGTTCTTTGTGACCGAGCCGACGAGGGGGCGAACCGCACGATCCGGAGGTGGGTGCTGGCTTGCGCCCCGCGCGCCCCCGTCCGGCAGACTCCTCGCAGCCTGGCGGAGGGGGTCGATCGACGGTGGTGCGGCGGAGCTCAACGACGAAGGGGATCGTGGCCCGGGTGGTTCCGTTCTTTGTGACCGGGCCGACGAGGGGGCGAACCGCACGATCCGGAGGTGGGTGCTGGCTTGCGCCCCGCGCGCCCCCGTCCGGCAACTCTTACCGCCCGGCGAGCAGGGCGATCCCCCCGGCGGCGGCCGCCGCGGCGGCCATAAACCACGGCCAGCGGCGGCGGGAAGGGCGCCAGCGGTAGGTGCCGCGCAGGGTGTCGATGGCAATGGCCACGTCCGCCTCCTCCACCGTGGTGGCGCCACGTCGCCGCCCCTCGGCCACCGCCTCGTCGAGAACCTGGTCGGCGAGCGGCACATAACCCAGCGCCCGGCCGTAGAGGGTGGCGTGGGCCGCCTCGGTGAGGGTGGCGCCGGGATGGCAGGTGGCGAGGTACTGGGCGCAGTAGGCGCGCGACTCCTCCGGGTCGAAGGCGAGGAGGTGGACGCGGCAGACGATGTCGTCCACCAAGGGACGCAGCCAGCTCGCCTCCATCTGGCCCTTCACCTCCAGCCGCCCCACCCACAGGTAGTGGACCGCCGGCAGTGCCTCGCGCAGGGCAACGAGGTGGTGCCACGCCGACTCCACCAGCCGCTCCGCCGGATCGACGCGCACCAACAGCGGCCGGCCGGCGAGGGTGGCGGCCGCCGCCGCCAGGTCCGCCGCCTCGCCCACCCCGAGGTGGTCGGCCACCTGGCGCAGGGGTGGACGCTGGCCGAGGTCGGGGAGCGACAGGGCGAGCCAGCTCGCCCGCTCCACCGCGCCGAGCCAATGGTCCACCAGGCAGCTCTTCCCCACCCCGGGCTCGCCGGTGACCAAGATCGACCCCTCCCCCACCGCCGCCACCAGCCGCCGGCCGTGCGCGGTGAGGGTGGGGGTGAGAAAGGGGGCGGCCATTGCGCCAGCGTTTCGTAGGCGCACGGACAAGGCCAGCGAGCCACAGGAGGGGGGAGTTTGGCGCGCGCCGCCCCCGTCGCTTCGCGCGGCCGGCCGACCTCAGGCGTCTCTCGTTGGCGAGCGTGCACCGAGAAGCAGCGGGCGCGCCTCCGGATCGTGCGGTCCGCACCCTCGTAGGCTCGGCCACGCGGGACCAAGAGCGAGCCGACTCCCGCGCCGGGCCTGGCTCCAGGCCTGGCTTTAGCTCCTCGGGGTCGATCGACCCATGCGGGGGGCGGTGGCGCTCGCCCGCGTGCGGTGGGCGCTCGCATTCAGAATCCGCACGTTCACCCCGCCCCCCGGCGCTCGCCCGCGTGCGGTGGGCGCTCTTTTCGGCTGAAAGGGGAAGACGAACCGGCTACCGTCCACCATGCCTCTCTTCTCGATCCCGGGAGCGGTGGCGCCGGGGGCACGGTTGGCGCTCACCGGGGACGATGCGCACCACCTCGCCACCGTCCTGCGCGTGCGCGCCGGCGAGGTGATCCATCTCGCCGGCGGCGATCTCCTGTGGCGGGCGCGGGTGGAGTCGGTGGCGCGCCACGCGGTGGGGGTGCGGGTGGAGGAGGTGGTGGAGCCTCCGTGGCGGCCGGCGCGCCGGCTGCATCTTTACGCGGCGGTGGTGAAGGGCGAGGCGATGGAGCGGCTGATCGCCCACGCCAGCGAGCTCGGGGCGTGCGACCTCACCCCCCTGCTCACCGGCCACACGGTGGTCCCGACCCGCCCCTCCCGGGAGGGGCGCTGGCGGGCGGTGGCGGCCGCAGCGCAGCGCCAGTGCGGCCGCCCCGTGCCGCTGGCGATCCACCCGGTCGCGACCCTCGCCGCCTGCCTCGGCGAACTCGCTGGCGCCCTCGTCGCCCAGCCGGGCGGCCCGCCCCTGGCGGTGGCGCCCGGGGGTGGGGTGGTGCGGTTGGTGGTCGGCCCGGAGGGGGGGTTCGCGGAGGCGGAGATCGGAGCCCTCACCGGCGCGGGCGCGCGCCTCTTTGGCCTCGCCGGTTGGACCTTGCGCGCCCCCACCGCCGCCGCCGCCGCCCTCGCTTGGGTGCAGGCGGTGGTGGAGGAGCAGGTGCGGGCCGCGGAGGATCAGGCGCGGGCCGCGGAGGATGGGTGAATCTGCTCCTCCTCGAGGGCGAGGAGGCGGCGCGTCCGCGCCTGCGCCTCACCGGCCGGCGCGCCGCCCACCTCCTGCGGGTCTTGCGGGTGGTGAAGGGCGACCCCTTGCGCGCCGGGGTGGTGGACCAGGGCACGGGCGAGGCGGTGGTGGTGGCCACCGGCCCCGACTGGGTCGAGGTGGAGGTGGGGCTCAGGGCGCCGGTGGAAGCGGAGCCGCCGGTGGACCTGCTCCTCGCCGTGCCCCGCCCGAAGGTGGCGCGGCGGCTCCTCGCCGACCTCGCCTGCCTCGGCGTCGGGACCCTGCATTTGACCAACGCCTGGCGGGTGGAGCGCAGCTACTTCGCCTCGCCGGTGCTCACCCCGGAGGCGATCGGCCACGCCCTGCGCCTTGGCCTGGAGCAGGCGGGGGCGGTGCGCCTGCCCAAGGTGGTGATCCACCACCGCCTGATGGCCTTCGTCGGCGACACCCTGCCCACCCTCCACCACGACCGCCGGCTGGTGGCGCACCCGGCAGCCTCTTTGCCGCTCGCCGCGGCCGCGGGCCGGTCGCTCCTCGCCCTCGGCCCCGAGGGGGGGTGGATCGAGCGCGAGCTGGAGACCCTGAGGGCGGCGGGCTTCACGCCGGTGAGCCTCGGTCCGCGCGTCCTGCGCAGCGAGACCGCGGCGATCGTGGCGGTGGCCGTGGCGACGGAGTTTGTCGGAGTGGCGTCAACAGGGCTTGGGGTGAGGCGGTCGGATTGAGGGCGGTCCCGCGGGAGAACGACAGGGGAAGATATTTTTCGATC